>Ga0172373_10000674_pt1 | contig 56142 bp, 52 predicted proteins | sample Lak10m_2_FD_114546 | JGI IMG/M metagenome (GOLD analysis project Ga0172373, IMG submission 114546) | Freshwater microbial communities from Kabuno Bay, South-Kivu, Congo - kab_092012_10m | ecosystem: Environmental > Aquatic > Freshwater > Lake | place: Democratic Republic of the Congo... | reverse complement strand
GGGAGCACAAGGAAACCAAGGAGCACAAGGAGCACAGGGTGTTCAAGGTGCAACAGGAAACCAAGGCGCTCAGGGAGCACAGGGAGCTGCAGGATCAAGTGGATCCAGCGGAACTTCAGGAACATCAGTCAGCGTATCTGGAACCAACAACACCGTGGTCAAGTTCACAAGCTCAACCACTGTAGGAAACAGTCAAATTACAGATAACGGTACATCTGTTACTATGACCGGCGCACTCGGGGTTGGATCTGTAACTGCTCCTACTACAGCTGGATTAATTAGAGCAGCTAATGATATTGTGGCTTTTGCTTCATCAGATGAAAGACTTAAGGCAAACAAAAAATTAATTACTGGTTCTCTTGATAAATTATCACAAATCAACGGATATGAATTTGACTGGATCCCAATGTTTGGAATCCACGAAAACGAAGGGCATGACGTTGGTATAATTGCACAAGAAGTCGAAAAGATTATACCCGAAATTGTTACCACTAGAGATAATGGATATATGGCAGTTAAATATGAGAAAATTATTCCTCTTCTTATTGAAGCAATCAAAGATCTTTCGACACAAGTTAAAGATCTACAAGATAAATTAAACGAAAGCTAAAGTATGCTTAAAAATTACACCGTAGTGTTTACAAGTTTGGTAAACTCCACCACTGGAGATCAACAGACTGCAGAATATTCATATAACATTAATGCGACAAGTCTATCCGAGGCAAGAATGCTTGCAAAAGAACAACACTCTGCAGCAGTTAATACGAAGATTCTAATGGCTCATTTTTGGGAAAATATATAAAGAAATCCTTAACTATGGCTACACCTATTAGTACTACGGACGTTGGTTTATCAGAACTTGAAACTGCACCAGGGGGTAGCACGAGTTCTCCAATTTCTTTTGCAACCTCCGGAAGAAGAGCCTGGAGCGAGGGAAATCAAGGCTCGCAGACTGTTAACTTTTATACTTGGGGATATGGAAACGGCACTTCGGGAGGATATCTAGATCCAATTTTTGGGTTAACCCCGCCTACTACAGGAACAAACCCACCCCTGTCATTGGACGATTGGAAAGGTCTTCAGTACTGGTTTGATGGCACCACCTTTGATATTAAAGTCAAATTTGCAAATAATTTAGCTCCAAACCCACCGGGTGATGAGGTTGATATTCAGGTGGTCATTACTGATAGTTCCGGCAACTATTCAATTTTTAGACAGAGCCCAAATTCTCCGCCCAATTATGAGTTTTCCGTCAATATGGCAGGAGGAGCAAGTCAGGCTCTTACCCAAATTCCTGGATTTCAAGCTGATTCGTATGTCCTGGCAAAAAATCTATACTGGTATATTGAGGTGGCTGCTGGACCGAATTTTAATGGTGGGACACTCACTATGGACATAAACGGGACTAATGTATTAAGTGCGGGTTTGGTGCCAGGTCCTTTCTCTGGTACTTTATTTGACTGGTCAACCGGTAACGGAGCGGGGGTGACTAATGGCGCGGGGTGTGATATTGATTTCACGATAAACTAAAACATTAACGTACTAAAGATCTAGTTTCTTAAAGATGAAACTATTTCTGAATTTCTTCTAAAAGTTAAATATGTCTACAATAAAGAACGATATTTTTTACGAGTGGGTGAAAGGTGATTATACCGGAAACCTGGAAAAAATAGCTTCTGAAGAAATTGAAAATGGAATAGAGTGGATTAATTTCGAGAGCGGCAGAAGAATAAACAAAGCTCTTTTCGGAGAATTTTTACTCATAAATGAAAATGGAGTAAGTTCTATAGAACCTATCGGAAATCTGACAGTGCCGGTAATTTCTCCAGAGATTCAAGTTCAAGAAGAAAAATTACAAGAAAGTCCGATTTCAATCCTATTAAAGACACAAAGGAAAAGAAAAACAGAAAAAATAGTTTTGGAATTCGATCTAGAACTACCTTCGCCTGAAATACTTTTGATTATGTACGAATCTTTCGGTGAAGATCTTTTTTCTGAAATATATAAGATGAATCTTTCTAATTTTAAAGATTCTTTACCCTCTAAATTTGATGAAGCTATAAAATCTTACTTAAAAATAAAATGACTATAACAAGAAGACAAAAAAGAGCCTATAAAAAGGCTACCGGAGACCTAAAAAGAAAAAGATCTCAAAGTGTTTCTAACTGGATAGAAGAAGTTAGAAATAATATAAAAGAAGGTCAAAACATGCATCGAGCGTTTGTCGATCATCAGGATAAAATGGTATATGAACAGCTCCAAAAAAAAGAAGAGTCGATCATCGAGTGGCTTCGTGATAAAGGATATAATGAAGAGCAAATAAAAGCTCACCTCGACTCTTGGTATCAATCTCTAGCGTAAGAATGTTATTTAATTGTGTCTATTCTAGGGATGCAGTTAATATAAATCTCTTTCTAAGAGAAAGAGAAGGTCTTGTTGTCAGCTATATTGATATTACAAATAAGCTTTCTAAAAGAGACGTTTATAAAGAAGAGCCGAGTGATGATATAGTAGCCTTTCATGTATTTTCTTCTCTACGAGAATCTTTATCTCTAGTTCAAGATTCTGAGAATTTATTTTATGTTCTTAGCTCTACCGAAACTGAGATTATGGAAAATTTAAGAGAGTTGATTGAAGAAATCTATCAGAAAGAATTTATTTTCAATCTGTACATACACGAAGGAGAAACGCCCGAGAATGATTCTGTCTTTGATAATATTCTGTATTACAAAAATGAAGAAACACAGAATTTTTAATAAAGGTGATCAAATTCATTGTTTTTTAACTTCATACACGCATGCGAAGATCTTTCTTCCGGTAAAAGCAATTATTAAAGAAACGCAGTGGGATCCCGTAAATCCTAGGTATCTTATCAAAGTTCTAAAATTTTACGATTCTTATCTCTTTCTTAAAAATACTCTTTTTGAAATGAATTTTTCTAATTCTTTTGAAAAGAGGGCTCAGCCTCTACCTGTAAAAAAGGAAGATTATAAAAGGAACAAAGAGCTAGAAACTCTGATGTCATCTGAAGATCCTCGTTTTTATATAGTAGTAGATTCTATATTGGCGGTAAAGACTTATAATGACCTATCAGATCTTTTTAACAATTTGCAATTTTTTCTAATATCAAGAGAGCTTTCTGAATTAAAAGAACTAATGACTAGAACTGTTTATCGAGGTTCTTTTAAAATTGATACTGAAAGAGAATTTTCTATTAGACTCAAGAATGCGTTTGGAGACAAGTCCAAAGATTTAGATATTGATAAATTTTTAGATTCCCTTTAAGGTTTTTCCTTTTGAACTAATCCATCTGGATGTTCGGCTGGAGTATATTAAGATATTATGATAATCAAGTTAGGGGGATATATAAAAAAAATGTCCTAGATGTCTAGCCCGTTAGTTGGAAAGCAAATTAATAGAATCACCGGAAGCGTAGAAGACTTTAATGTAAATGTCGATGATATTAATTTGACTCAGGCTGTTAATGCTCTGAATGCAAATTCAAGTCTTAATTCTTCATACGATAGTCTTTCAGCTCAGGCTGCTAAATCTTATTATACAAGAGAAAATAGTGATGAGGTAGATAGTTTTACAGTTCCGATTGGAGTTAAAAAACTTCCCCGATCGATTGCAAATACATATGCTCTTTTTCAATACAGAGGTATGTATGGAGCTTTAAATGAAGGATCGGATACCCTGGCCAGTTCGTATTCTGATAACGTGAGTGGAGGTGGGTACAGAAGACTAGTAGGTGGTGAACCTGCAGAAAACCCGACAGTTCAACAGATTCTTCAGTTTTTTGGCGATCAAGCCGCAGATAAAAGCGGTTCAGGTTTTGATGTTTTATATGAACCCCAGGATTTTATTTTCTGTAAATACTACAGAAAAATCCCAAATAACTATCTAGTTACGTTGAGAAGATTTGGATCTCCGGCACCTGACAATATTTATAGCACTGCTATTAGATATCAACCACAAGATTCTAATGGAAATGTGACTACAAATGGTCCTGCTCCAGCCGAGAATTTTCCGGTGGTTAAAACAACTAAACCTGATATTGCACGAGCAGTAACTTGGATGGGAGAGACAACAGGAAATAAAATAGAAGAACTACTAAAGTTTACGTATGGATTTAACTATAAAGATCAGGAAGGCACATTACAGGCTCACCAGAGACCAAATAGCCAGGGTAGTGCTGAACAATCTCCTTTCTGGAATAAAATAGGTGGAGCAGGTAGAGCATTTTATCAACAAATTTCAGGCGTAAACGCTGCTACTAAATGGAGAAATATTATAGGATCTGAAACAGGTGCCAATGATATTGACTGGTTAGGAACTACATATGAAAACTATGTATTAGGTCCTATCAATGTAATCAACAAAAACACAATCAGAGATACGGGTCTTAAATTTGAGCAGGATATCGAGCTCGTATTTGAATATGAAATGAAATCTTTCAATCATATCAATCCCAAAGTTGCTATGCTCGATATGATGGCCAACTTGCTAGTCTTAACTTATAATAATGCCAGTTTCTGGGGAGGGGCCCACCGTTTCTATGGTAGCAATGGATATTCAATGCCGCCATTTGGTGATTTTTCGAAATTGCAAAGAGGTGACATCGGCGGATTCTTGACCAGTGTAGTTAGTAATGTAACTACTAGAGTTAGAGATTCCTTCATGGCTAAAGGCAAAGATGGTTCATATAGTCTTGATCCTAAAAAACTTGTGAATCAATTTTTGGGGTTCTTGAACAATGTGGCCGGAGACTTTCTTGGACAATTTGCAATGGATAATTTTGGAGCCGGTCCGGCGGCAGTTGCGCTTCCTGCGTTGGTAAGTGGTGATCCTCACGGATGTTGGCATGTAACAATCGGAAATCCTCTTAATCCTATTGCGATGATCGGAAATTTGCATTTAGAATCTTCAGACTTAACATTCGGTCCTACTCTAGGCAGAGATGATTTTCCAACTTCTATGAAACTTGAAGTTAGTCTTAAACATGCAAAGCCTAGAGACAAAACAGACTTTGAAAGCATTTTTAATGCGGGTAAAGGTAGACTTTATGCTACCGGATTTAATCAAGATATTTTAAATATTAAAGGGGTTGATTCCAGAGATAAAAGATCGGGTGGTAGCGGAGACCCTCCAGGGCAAAATCCGGGCGGAGCAGGTGGATCTGCAAATACTACGACAACTGGAAATAATAGAAGAAAAACTCCTTCTAAAGGTGGAATTTCAGGATCTGATCAACCTTCAACAGTTCTTTCGAATGCTCTAAGAAATCCTGCCGGCAGTATTTATCAGATGGGACAAGGATTAAGTGTTCAGAAGCTTAAAAACTATGGAACGGATGTCGGAGAAGTTCTTAACCAAATAAGATTTAGAATTGACTCATGAATTTTAAAGTATTTGACTATAAGCCTACACTGATAGACGAAAACGGCGACGAGTTTTTTGATTTATCGGCTCCTGTATTTGATTATAATTCAGATACAGCAAAGGCCCTTGTTTTCGTGAATCAAGAATATAATGGTAGAGCTGACTTGATTGCATTAGATCAATTCGGAGATGAAGGATATTTAGATAGTATTATGAAAGTAAACAATCTCTACAATCCGTTTGCTGTTGAAGAAGGGCAATTTTTGTTGATTCCTGCGGTAGAAGCGGGAAGCCCTTTTTACACAAAACCTGCGCAGGTTCAACTTCCAGCAAATGACACGGCCACAACTCAATATCAGCAGCCTGATCCGAATAACGAAAAAGATAAAAACAGAGTTGAGAGACTAAAACAGATTGCAGCAAAACAATCAAATGGAGTAACTGTGCCTCTACCTCCGAATGCCCTTCAGCCCGGAGAAGAGATGTTTAAACCACAACCTAACAGCACCGTCATTGCTGGAGCTAACATGAATATTAGAACTGATTAATGGCAAGCTCAAAAGAACTTCGAATTTTACAAATAACCAAACCTGAGATAGTTCTAGATCAGATAAAACATGATGATTTAGAAAATAGTACAAATAATAAGTACAACCTCAGTAAAATGTGGGGATTTGTTTTTCCTTTGATTAAGATCAACGGAAAAATGTATACTGATTCTGATATCGACTTTTTTCAGCTTAATGTTTCTGGGTTTTTACCAACTATAACTCTAACAGTAGTCGATCTTCATAATCAATTTAAGAACAGAAACTTTCCGATGGCTGGAGCTGTAATTTCTGTTTTTATTAGAGGTGCTGGAGATGATAAAATATTTAAACCGATAAGAATTGATTTTGATACTGTTTCGATAACTCCATTTGGTGGTGTTCCGGGGAGAGGTACAATGTTCAGAATGACTGGAAAAATGCGGGTTCCTAATCTCTTTAAAGATACTTGCGGGTATTTTTCTGGAACTTCCTTTGAAACCCTGTTAGAAATTAGTAAAAAAATGCAGCTAGGCTTTGCATCTAATGTTACGAGTACTAGTGATTCTATGAATTGGATAAATCCTACAGATACCACAGCCAGATTTGTACAGGATATAACTTCGTCTGCGTATTTAGATGAAGATAGCTTTTTTGGTTCATATATAGATCCGTACTATCTTTTAAATTTTGTAGAATTAAATAGACTTTATCAAGATACTGCTGATATCGAACAGAGTTTTAATTTTAGCGCATCGGATGTAAGTTCTTATATAAAGAATGTAGAAGATTCTCAAGGTGAAGCAAACGTGTTAACAAACCATCCAGAAATGCGCGGAACTGCTCGATATCTAGACGCTTACAATTCTTACAATAATACATCTAAAATTACAACAGATCATGGTTATTTTAGATTTGAGCAACACTATGATGTAGATAATAAAGAATATGTCAATGAATTCGTAGATCCTTTTGCTACAGATGATCCTAATAAAGTTACTTTAAAGGGCAGAGGCGTAGGTTTTTATGATAAAGGATCACAGGCGGTTCCTGAATTTTCTTTTAAACAGAGAGATTTTAAAACAAAATATCTAGGAAAACAAGGATCAAATATGCATCCTCAGTTTAATTATTCTATCATCTTGAATTATCAAAATCAACTCGAAATTCAGAAATATGGACTAGTTGTAACATTAAACGCTGTAAATCCTGCTCTTCATAGATTTCAAAGAATTTTTGTGATAATTTATGATTTTGGAAGATCACAAACTTCTACTATGGATGAAGAGCTGAATAAAGCACAAAATAGAGAACCTAGCGAAGGGGCTCAAAGTACAAACTATAAAACAGGAAATAGCGGAGAATTTGGAGAACAAACTCAATCTCTAAACCAGGCACTAAGTGGATTTTATGTAATATCAGAAATTTCTTATAAGTATGACTCTACTATATCTAGTAATATATCTATGGAGCTTGTTCTTTCGAGAAGAGACTTAATTGCATCTCCATAAAAAGATAAATATATTATGGCATTAGATCCAGAAAGTTTAGGCGCTGCATTTGGCAGAAATCGTGGCTTCAGAGATGCAGCTGTAAAGCAGTTTGTTGACTCTGGTGCTCAAAATAATGTAGGCTTCGGTTATCAGATTGGAGAAGTTCCTCTTAATAAAATAGAAGATCCTACATATTTAGGGTTTTCTTTTGTCTTTGACAAAATGTCTCCTATTTTTAATTTAAGCGATGGAGCTACAGACAACACGGCATATAGTTATCTTTTACACACATATCCAGAAGGTAATCAGTTAAGAGCTAAATACATGAAAGCTTTTGTAGAATCTTTTTTGGCTATTAATGATAGATTCCCTTATTATTTTCAATCGATAGAAGGATTAGATACGATATGGAAAAAAACAACTATGTTCACCGATCCGTATTTTGGGGGAGATGATTCAAAAATATCAGTAGATTGTCTAGAGGCTTTAGATCTTAAAATTACCGGGATCATGGACCTTTATAGAAAAGCTGTATATGATCCGATAAATAGAAGAGTTATTCTTCCTGAAAACTTAAGAGAATTTGATGTAGTAGTTTATGTAAAAGAAATTAGAAAATTTAGAACTTCTGCAAAAAGACTTTCAGACCTTTTAGTAACTACGAATCCTCTAGCTAACACTTTTAATAATGTAGATTTAGACCAAATTCCACCTACTGAATTTAACTCAACCGCTCAGTTTGTAAATGAAAATTCTTCATTCGTTTCTTTTACTCTCAAGTTTTGTGAATTTGTACCAGAAGATTCATCTGCATTTTTAGACAACGTTTCAAACGTCGGTGAAGAATCTGCAAAGCAAAAAATATCTTGGATTTGGAAAGATGTAGAAGAAAACAACAGATATTCAAGTCTAGTTTATTTTGCAAGTAGTTTAGCAGCAAACGGGTTAGGCGCAAATTCTGGAGGTAACGGAAGTAGATGGGCAAACGCCGCAAGAGAATTTGCTAAATCAGTAATTTATCAAGGAATTGGAGCTGCTACTCAAAAACTTGCAAATGTTATTAATCAGGGTCAGCTGGGAAACGTATTTGGATTTAGTCCAAATCAGTTACAGACTCTTCTCGTTTCTCAGAGCATTGATTCTGTAATCAGATCTGCTACAACGCCAGAAGAAGATACAGATGAATTAGGAAGACTTAAAGTTTTTTCAGAAACTTTAGAAAGACCGAGTTTGGATGAATTTAATTTGTTTGGAGAGCCTGGTGGAGAGCCTCCCCAATATACGGGAGAAAAAATCTTACCAGATGGAAATCTTCCTACAAATAAAGACGGAAATCAATCTTCGCCGCTAAACGGAACTGGAAATCCTTTGGATTCTAATCCAAACCCAATAACCCCCCTGAAACCTGACAACAATTTCCCAACACCTCCGGGACCGCAGGCATTTACAGGTACTAATGTTTTAGGATCTAATCAAAATCCTTCCACACCTTTAAGTCCAGATAATAACTTTGCTGGTTCAATCCCAAATCAACAGTCTCAGTACACTGGTGATAATGTTTTAGATTCAGTACAAAACCCAACAGATAAGTTGGCGCCTAATAAAGTGTTAGGTGCTGCTCAAACTCCTACAAATCGTGATGGATCAGAGCCACCAAAATTAAAAAGAGAACAAATTCTCGGTGTAGGTGGAGCGCCAGGACCGTTAGCACCTGATAATATTTTCGGATGAGAAAAGAGATAGATCCAATAAATGATAATTTAGCAACCACTAAGTGGGTAGGAGTAGTCGTGAACAATGACGATCCTCTTCGTTTAGGAAGATGTCAGGTTAGAATATTCGGAAAGTTTGATATGAGAGAAGATCCTTTCTCGAAAGATAGTCCTTTTATTATTCCAGATGAAAATCTTCCTTGGAGTTATCCAGCTACTTCTACTACTGCTTCATCTGAAACAGGGGGTGCTGGATTTTCTGTTCCGAAAATAAACTCAATAGTTTCCGTAACTTTTGATAATGGGAACCCATACTTTCCAGAATATAATTTTAATCAACACTATTCAGATGAAGTTTTAGCTGAAATCCAAAATAGTTATGCAAATGCTCATGTTCTTTGGTATGATGTTGTAACTGAAGGCGGTATGAAAGTTTTCTTTACCGAAGAAAAAGGCTTGGTGTTAGATTATAAAGAAACACAACTAAACGTCAAACCAGACAATTCAATTGTAATTCTAAACCCAAACGGTGACACTGTAACTCTTTCAAATGATGGTAATTTAACAATCAAAACTTCATCGAAAGTAAAGATTGATTCCCCCTCTGTAGAATTAGGTTCCAAAGCAGCAGAAGCAGTGATAAAAGGAAATACATTTCAGGCTTTGTTTAATGCGCATACTCATATTGGAAATCTAGGAGCTCCTACAGGACCTCCAATTATTCTATTGAATGGATCTGAATTAAGTACAGTAACTAAAACTCAATAATTATGCCACTAATACCGAATACATTAGAAACAGTTTTGGCCGAAGCTTTTGATAAAGGAATGCTTGTATTTGCTGAAACAATTAAAAATTCTCCGCCCGGAACAGATGTGAGTGATGATGCCCGTAGATTGGCTGCCAAAACTTTTGCCACTATAGCTTCTACTGCTATTGATGCATATATTAGATCAGCTACTATAATAGTTCCTCCGGGACAAGTTGTAACTGCGGCTAGTCCCGCAGGCCCGGTAGCTGGATCAACTACCTCTCCTTCAGCTCCCGCAATAATTTCTTAGATTCAAAGATATATAATCTGTACACTTTTAATTTAGACTAAATGCCTATACAAAAAATTCAAATTCTTCAAGACGAAGAAAACCCATTTGACGTAATCGAAACAGAAGTAAAAGTACCGAAAGGAAGTAAAATCCTATCAAATGAACCTTATGTTCTAGATGTACTGCACTATTACTTTAAAAATTCTGAAGTATCTTTCAAACCTATCACCGACAACGAAATTATAGATTCAAAAATAATCTATATTTCGGAGTCTTCTATTATTGTAGACATTAACGGAAAAGACAATGCCTACATCGATCTCTTAAAGGAGAAAATGTCTTCAAATGAATTCCGAATTGGAGACACTGTTAAAGTTAAAGTTAAAAAAGGCTATAAAGAAGGCAGTATAGAAGCAAGTATCGGTGCAGCTTCTACGCAAGGAAAGATTGAGGACTTGGTGGATTCAATTGGTTCTAAAACCGTAGCTTACAAAGCACAAGTTAAAGAACTTATCAACGGTGGATATTATCTAATGATAGATGATATAAAAGTATTTATGCCAGGTTCACTCGCAGGTATGAACAAACTTTCAGATTTTGAAAGTATGTTAGGAAAAGAAATCATTGTAATGCCTGTAAACTTCTCACAAGAAAGAAATATTGTAGTGGTTTCACATAGAGAATATTTGAAAACCCTAGTCCCTGCTGCAATTGATAGAGTTAACGAAAATCCAGATGATCTTAGAGAAGGTACAGTTACTGGAACTTCGGGATCTGGGATCTTCGTAGAGTTCGAAGAATGTTTAACAGGATTGATCACTGTAACCGAAATGGAAAAGTGCAAAACTGATTTTGAGAATGAGAGTATTAAGCCCGGAGATTCTATTCAATTTAGAATTAAGCAAATTCTTAGCGAAACCAAGATTATTTTAACACAAAAGGAAAGAGAGTACAGCCCATGGGACGATATGGAGGAGAGATACTCACCTGAAACCAGAGTCACTGGTAAGGTAGTCAAGAAAGCCTCTTATGGGCTTTTTGTTGAAATTGAAAAAGGTATTAATGGTCTTCTTCACTCATCGAACATAAAAGGTGATAATTTCGAAGAAGGAGATTCAATCGATGTAATCATTACTAAGATAGATCCTGTAAATAGAAAAATAACTCTTAGAAGAAAAAAGTAAACCTAGTAATATCAAATAAAAAACCTGGCTTCGGCCAGGTTTTTTTGTGTGAGATATATAAAAAAAGTCTACTAATGTGAATTTTACAAGAGAGGAAACCCTTTATAATACTATCATTTCTTACACTTCTGAATTTTATTCAGAATTGGGAATGGATGATGTTAAAGCATTAATTTCATCATCTTTGGGGAGAAAGGTCTATCCCAAAGATTCTTTTCAGTTAACGGAAACTCTGATGCACGATTATCTCAGAATTTCTAAAAATTCAGCAGGAAAGTATTCAATGACTACTGGATATTTGAGGTATTCTGAAGGTCGTTTGTATCTTACGAAAATGTTGAATATGATTGATGAGAATTTTTCAACTGAAAAAGACTGTAGTCTAAATTTCAGTGTAATGTATTCTGCTTATGATCAACCAGGTACTCCTGATATATCAAGATTAGATTCTCTTAAGTTTATTTTAGAATATGATGAAAACATCCCGTATACATACTTCCCGGAAAGAAAAAATGTACTTTATTCAAAGTCTATCAAAAACATTCTTCCTGGCAGCAAATTTTTTACAGAAAGCTCAGCAAACATTTCTGCTAGAAACTACAGCTATCCTTTTCAGCCTTATTTTGCTGTAGATTTTTCTTCTCTGAAAAGAGGTAATCTAACCTTTAGATATATTGGCGGAGAAGATTATCAAAAGAAAGAAGGAATTAGAGAGATTATTGAATATTCTTCCTTAACTCTCTATAATTGCATCAGAAATCCGTACATTAACGAAAAGAACAAAATTGAATTAGATAAGATTCTAAGTAAACATCAAGCAATTTCTGATTCTTATTCTTCAGCTACCTATTTTAAAAGGAGTTTTCCCGATATTACTCTGATGGTAAATCTGCAATCTGATAAGAGGGTCATTGATACGATGTATCCTTATATCAGAGATAAAATATACAATCTTCTAATTGAATGCAATTTTCAAAGGGGCTACTTGAACTATGATTCAAATAACGGAAAGCTTCAGATTAAAGATGCGGAGATCAATAATGCGTATTTGATTGAAAATATAGACATCTTTGATTCCAAAATAGAAGGCACCGTTTCAAATTGTGATATATTCCAATCTGAAATCAAAGAATCTGAAATTTTTAGATGTAACTTGTTTGATAGATCTAAAGCTATTAATTGCTATCTGTACAATTCTTACGTGAACGGAAATAGTATACTCAATGAATCTACAGTAGAAGGTGATCTTGGTATATTTTCAGGGAAGATGAAAGATGGAGTTTTTGTCTCTGGGAAAATAACTCAAAGTGCTAATCTATCTGATACCACTAAAGTAATCTCATACCAAAAAATAAGTTAACATAACATGGCGAACATGACACCTGAACAAGTTAGATGTACTGATGAATTAGTAAAAATGATTCAGCAGGAAGTTACAGTAGCTTGTCAAATTCCCATTACCATACCGAAGCAAGAAATTCTTCGAATTATTGATAGAGCTAAAAAATGGTTCTATAAAAATTACGAATACTCTGTACAAGAGAAATATTATGCAGTAGACGGTACGGCATTTTCAACTACTGCATTCAGAAAAAGCGGAGAAATTTTTATGCCAGAAAATGTATTTGCAGTGAATGCTGTATATCAGATAGGTGAATTTAGCGGAGAAGATGGAGGATTCGGAGGTTATAGTTTTAACGGATTAGATCCTGATTTTGCTCTCGATAAATGGGTTTATGGAAATGTCTATGGTTCTGGTATTGGATCTGAAAATTTAATGTACTATGTAATTAATGCAATGTTTATTGATTTGGCTAGATTTAACTTGCAGAATATGATGTCCTATAATTACAACTATCTAAATTACAAATTTAGATTTATGGGAGAACTTCCAACTAATACATGTATTTTTTTAGTGTATGAAAAGATTGATGATTGTGCTCTATTTTCAGAAGAAATTTTTATCAGATATTGTGTAGCAGAAACCAAATTGCAATTGGCCAGAATTACCGGTACATTTACTTTCAACTTACCAGGAAATGTTACCATTAACTATTCTGACATTAGAAGTGAGGCAACCGATGAAATTACATCAATTAAAGAAGAAATAAAAGGCGATGAAGGAGTAGATTACTTCTTTACAGACTAAGAAAAATATATTATCATAATATATAAACCATGCCAGATATCTATACTAGAACTGATGACATGCTCAATTACCAACCAGATTTGTTGGAAGTCGATGATGATATTTCGTTATTGATTTTACAACTTGAAAATTTGTTGTTTACCGAGCCTCGTAGAGTTTTAGGATCTTCTAATTTTGGTATCGATCTGGAAGGATTACTTTTTAACTTGATGTTGAATGAATCTTATATTCAGGGGAGAATAACAACTGCAATTGGTAACTTTTGTCCGTTAAGAGAGACTTATCAAATCGATGTAAGAGTAAATTTCTATCCGGGGGCGGTTTCTGATATAGGGGAAGTTTTGATAACAGTAGATGGCAGAAAAGTATTTTCAGTTTTAGTATAAAAAAAAGAGATGAATGAACTTCTTAAATAAAAATAGAATTAAGGCTCTTCAGATTTATCAGGATGCTTTTAATTATCTTTCGGATATTTATAATCAATCCAGAAATGTGTTTACGCCTGCTTCTCCCTTTGGACAGCTTTTAACAGTGACTGCAAACTTAGGAGAAATGATTTTCTTTTATATAGAAGCTGCGATTACCGAATTAAATATTGCTCGTGCAAAAAACGTCGAATCTGTTTATGGTCTAGCAAGACTTACTGGTCACAATGCTACTAGAGGTATTTCTGCGGAAGGTAAGTTAGGATTGAAATTGAAAACTGATGCAGCGGATAATATCACCGGAAACTACTTGTCAATAGTTAACAAAACTCGTCTTTCATGTTCAGTTAATGGATTAGAGTATTTTTTCGAGTTTTACAAAGATGAGTTTATCATTGATAAAACTGATACATCAATACATTACGCAAAGATATTCCAAGGAAAAACTGAATTTCAAATTTTTACAGGGAATGGTCAACCTCTACAGAGTTATTCTGTATCTGCTGGTGGAGCTGTTGACAATTACATGGTAAAAGTTACGGTTAACGGGAGACTTTATAAGGTTACGGAATCTCTTTATGACATGAATCAGAACGAGGAAATGTGTCTTGCAAAAACTGGAATAAACGGAGGTCTTGATATCTATTTTGGAAATGGGTATTTTGGAGCAATTCCACAAGAAGGAAGTTCTATTCAAGTCGAATATGTAAGAACTGCGGGTTCAGCAGGCAACATTGGTGGTAGTGATGACATAACCTTTCAATTCTTAGATGAAGGAAAAGATGAATTTGGAAACTCGGTTGATCTTACTGCTCTTTTGGACGTAATTATAGTTTCTCCTCCTTCATTTGGTTCAAATACAGAAAATCCGGACTTTACTAGACTGATTGCGCCTAAGGCCAGCAAATCTTTTGTTCTTGCTAACCCTGATGCTTATGTGTATTTTCTGAAAAAGTACACATATTTTTCGTTTGTAGATGCTTTCAATACCAAAGACGATGAATATATCAATGACGATAATATTATCTACTTAAGTTTGCTTCCGGATATCACAAGAAAACTAACTTCAGACGTTGATTATTTTACTTTACCAGAAGAAGAATTTACGCTGACAGAAAGCGAAAAGCTGATGGTTAATGATATTTTAGACAGAAGTGGTCAAATGTTGATCACGGCTGAGAATAGAATTATAGATATAGCTATCAAGAGATATGCAATTAGTGTAGTGTTACGTTATTTTGATGATGCAGATAAGAGTGAAATAAGATCTAATATCAGAAAAATCTTGAATGAATATTTCATAAACGTAAAACGCAGAGATAGAATACCAAGATCTGACGTAATTTCATTGATTGAAGAAGTTTCAGGCGTAGATTCTGTAAATGTATTCTTCATTTCAGAAGAAAATGAAAAAGCCGTTAGAGATGGATATTACATCGTACCGGTTTATGGATATGATCCTATCACACAACAGAGAACTCTTATAGAAAATAAGAAAGTTGTTTTGCAACCCGGAGAAGATCCAGGTCTCGGTTTAGATGAGTTTGGTGATATTATGATAGGTGATAGAGAACTTTCTATTATTAGAGGGGGTTGGTACGACAGAAATAATAATTATTTTGAAGTTTATCCGGATTCTGATAAGATGTCATCTTTAAATGTTTTCTTCAAAGAATCTATCAAATCAGATCTTTACAACAAGATTCAGCAACAAAATATGAATCAAATTAGAAGAAAAGCTGTAATGAATAATACTACTGAAGTTGGATCTACTCTTCTTAATCAAACTACTCAAACGAAATTAGAAAATCCAATTTCTAATATCAAAAACGGAATAACGAGATGAACATTATAGATACCGAAGATCATAACAGAGGAATTAGTGTTTATGATGCTACATGGGAAAGCGGGAATCAGTTGAAAAACACTGGATATGATTATAGCAAAACACTGTATTCAAAAAATGCTTCTACATATCTTTTTAGAAATCCTAGAGTGGCTAGATATATTTCTTATCTAAACGATATCATATTTGAATATGTCGAAACTGTTAAGAAGATAAGAGTTTATTACAATTACACGGTTAAAAAAGATTATAGAAAAATCAACTAATGAGATATCAACATTTAGCATTTTTTAATAAAAATGGAAATGTTCAAGACTTTTCCTATGACTCCACGACTCAGATATGGAGCGGGATAGTCTTTATTCCTAAGGTTTCTGTTGATCTTTTTGAAGTTGCTCAGATTTATATTCTAGAGCAAATGTACAATCAAAATAATCAGTTAGTTTACGGGTTTCCGCACGATTTGGATTCTGCAAATTCTGCAACTGAAGGTTGGATTTTAGAATGGGAAAAAGAGACACCGACTGATATCTTCTTATTTTCTTATGACACTGAGCAAGAGAAGCCTCTTTTACAGAAGGTTGATTATGCTACAGTTTCTCTGGACTACGACCCAAATCAGACTATTGATTCTAGCGGATACCTTCATACTGATCTAGTTACAAATAGTGCATTACAAATAAATGTTGCCCTTTCTTCTTCTACTGAAAATATTTATGTTAGAAAGCTTCTAATTAAAGATAGAAGCCAGGATTATACAGTAGCTGAAATTTTGTTTTATGGAGAAACTGAAGGCGAGGATGAAAGATTAAAAGTAATGACTGAGAATATAGGATATCCTATATTTCCTGGTGATACCGCAATTTTTAGAAATACTGATATAAACGAAAGAGCGGTAGACTTTATAGAAATAAACAGGAAAAGAAAGGAGATTATGCTCGAAGGGCATAATATCTTTCCATATACAGGATCTTATAAAGCTCTAATAAATGCTATCAAATTCTATGGATATGAAAATATCTATATGAAAGAATACTGGCAGGATCTAGATCCAAATTCTAGAATGTTTGGAAAATATATACAGACGAATCCTATTCAGCTTCTACAGCCTACAGCTAAATTTAACGATCCTAATATCAAAGTTCCGAGTAAGTCTTTAAGAAAGACTGGTAAGTTTGGTCTTTTTTATTCTATAAACGAAATTGTTCCTGATGAATATGATGATTATGGATTGCCTGTAACTGCTGAAGAATTCTCTTATACTTTAGAAGAAGCTCTTATCAAGTTATACGGTCTAAAGATTAAATTACAGAAGTACTATCTTCCTCTGAATGCCAAGATTGTAGACATTACAGGAGAAGCTGATTATTTTTCTAAAAATTCTATAACTACTCAAATAGAAAAGAATGAAACATTTTCTATTCTTGCGGGGTTTGATACTAACTTTGAAATTCTTCCTCATACTGTAGTATTTTTAGAAGATTTGAGAACTATAGAAGATTTAGAGTTTCCTAAATATACTCCTTACGACATACCTCAAAACATTCTGGTGGGGCCTCTTGGGGACCCCGTGTTAATAGGGTCTTCTACCGTAGGAGGTACATATTTCATCGGAGCTTCAAGCTTTCTAAGCATACAAGATAAGAATAGTCCGCTTGGACCACCTGTTGACGGAAAGGATTTTACACTTGGAGAGCTTTCTGATATCTTCTTAGCGTATTTTTCTAGATATGCGCCGGGCATTTCAACTATTGCGCAATTACCCGACAACAAAAATGTTCCAGTCGGAGCTCCAATTATTCTAAAAAATACAAGCTTTTCTGATACAACTTGGAATAGTGTAGACTCTAATTGGAATCAGCTTGATACTATTTCGGGATCTATCATATTTAGTTGGATTTATTTACAGTATAGAAATTCGGCTGAAATAGAATGGACAATTAGTAAAGATGCCGACAGTGTATCTCCAGCTTATTATAATGTGATTAGAGGTCCTATTGAAGAATATGATCAAACTGCAGTGGTTCTGCCTTATGTTGGTGAATACTATGTAGAAATGAGAATTTACGACTTCTATAACAATATCTCATCAAGCGTAGAAACTACTGCAGTTACGGTTCGACCAAAGAATGTTGATTTTTGCGGATATTACACAGAAAGAAAAAAGAGTTATACATGGTCTACTGAAGGATCTTATTCTTTAGAGGACTATGCTTCAAACTGGTCTCTTCCTCTATCTCCTAATTCAGGTGTTGGTGAATATTTGATGTCATTTGATTCGCTAGACAGAGCTAATTATGCTACAAATAATTTCCAAGATATTATAAATTCGGAAGTTTTAACATACCAAGATAGCGGGGAGCAAAGCTTTTCAGGTCCTTATTTTTGGGACTATATGACTAAGGGTAACTGGGAAAAAACTTCTCATTTATGGTGGGATAGTACAGAAGTCACTGGGGATACTCCTGCGTTTTTTGAAATATTAGAAATTCCTGCATCTCCCTTTGTTCTAACTATAGAAAATACAGGGGGTACTTTTGATCTTTCTATCGGTGCTGAGGTTCAAAATCTCACAGACTTTGTTGACTTTATGAATAGCACCACAGAAGATCCCTTTTCGAGATACATCTATAATCTAATTACAAGTGAAGATAGATCTATTCAATATGTTCAAGCTGTTGCAAAATATAACTCATCTTCTTATGGCGATTTTATTTCGGTTAGTGGCTATCAAGTAAATGCTGTTTCGAATGAAGTTTTAGTCGGAAGAACAGGTCAGTCAAACATTACAAATCCAACTTGGAACTCTGCAAATCCTATTTATAATGCAAAGACTTTACCACTGTTGACTTATGTAACTTTTAGCTACAATAACTGTGAAATAATGGGAAAGATAGACGAAAAGTCTACTTGGATTCTAAAAAATAATAGCAATCCAAATTTTAGTGATATATATTTAAACAGCAAATATTTTACATACATGTTCGACACTCTGGGTAATTATACCCTGCAATTGAACATAGAAGACAACAACCAAAACAAATATACAAGGGAAAAAAACATTCTCATAATAAAATAAAAAACAATGGCTATTAGCGTAACTGAAATCCTCGGAACAGACTCTCTAGCAGGGTCTAGAATTGTTATTAACGACAATTTTAATATTCTTGCTGAAGAGATTAATTTGATGGAAGTATATTTTAATCCTACTGCTGGAACATTAGCGGGATTAAATAGCACTACCACAAACACACTTAAAGTTGGACTATCAACTGTCAAACTTGAAATTACTTCAAGTGCATTCAACATTATCAGCGATGTAAGCCTGATAGGTAATCTAAATCTAGAAGGTAATCTTCTTAGAAATAATATAGATCCTGACATTTACAGCGATACTACACTAGCACCTAGCTATACAGCAAACATTGGAAGTACTACAGCAGCTCCCGAATATTTGTTGTATAAAGTTCATAATTCTCTTTCGAGCGCAGTTACTCTCAGTCTTTTTGCTGGAGAAATAGGTCAAGAGATTATCTTCCAATATGATAATAGCAACACAGGGGATGTTAACATTATTGAAGGTACCGGTTCTGCTTTTTCTCTAGAAGGAAATGCTTCTACTATTACTTTGAATGGATTAGGTCAAACTGTGCATTTATTCTCAACAACTGATTCTTCGGGTAACCCTCTTTGGATTATTATCGGAGGAGCGGGATATACTCTTTCGTAAAATATGGCAACAACACCAGTAATAAGAACACCGCAGGCGCAGGGGGGTACTTTTTATACTTTTACTTCTGCGTCTAGAGATTTATCGAAAACACTAACGAATGATAATTTAAAGTTTGTGTTTTCTAAATATGTTCTCTTGAACCTTCCTGATTTTAATAGTTTAGATTTTTCTACCTTCGGTAGCTATAATAACTATATGCAATTCGATACAGTCGACGGTTCTATTTTTGCTGGAGGTTTATCGCCTGATAGAAACATAGACTGGGCGCAAGGCCTTCAGAATTATGCATTGAATATAGAAAGTTTAATTCTAGACGATGCAAATTATGATTCTACTCAAAAAAGAAGCGTAGCAGAAAGAGTATTTTTCAAATGGTTAAAAGAGACTGGAGCTATTAGATTCAGAGATGCAAATACTACATCAGAGGCTAATCCTGCTCTTACTACGACTAGATTTGTAGAAGAAGATGAAAAATTGACAGGATCTGTTCAATATCAGAAGGTTGTACAGTATATAGGAGACATTGACGTTATTAACAATGTAGATAAAGCAGGAGACAGTTATACCGAAGTTTACCTTTATGTCCCTACTCAAGTTGGAAAAACTCCAGTTGTTCTTTTTTCTGCATTAGAAGATACGAACTACGAGCCTTCTATGATTATTCAAGGAAGCGGAGAATTCGATCTAGGGAGAAACGTTTCTTCAGTTCACCCAGAAGGTCTAACGTTCAGAGCTTTTTATGATGTCGATGGTCAAGTAGATTGGACTGATGCAGATGCGGATTGGATGGATAATCCCTACCCGCAAGCTGTAACTAATGCATATTTTACAGAACCTTTGACTTTTGCAGATTCTTCAAATGCCGATATTCAAAAATACCCAGCAGATTACGATAATCCTTCTGGATTTAATGGTGTTGCGTACAGAAGATCAAAACTAGATGGGATTAGCGTAGACTTCAATCCTAACGATTATGCAACAATAGTAAATGACCCTACAGTTTCTACAATTGCTCAGTATAATGGTTCTGATTATTCTTCAAACTTTGAATTTAATGCAGTTCTAGTGTATTATGATTTATATGATGTAAATGATCAAGAGAATGGAGCTACAAATTTATACGGAATCTTGTTACTGGATAATATCACTCCGACTTTAGAGGGTGGATTTATTCAAAGATCACAAAAGTTCAAGCCTAATAAGGTAACTGGTGAAAACGGAAACTCTTATGGGTTTAAACTAAACCTTAGATTTGATGCATCTTTAAGCACTCAGGGTGTTAGCAGCATCGTAAATGAATATAATAACTTTTCAACAGGTCAGTTTACAGAAGCTGTTGCTCTGTTACAACAGTCTGTTAAGTTTTTTGAAAGACAACAAGCTAAATTTATAGACTTAGAATCTAAAATTAACACTTCTTATTCTGCTGCAACTGACAATACTGCAAGAATTTTATCTTTGCAAGCCGAAGTAGATGCACTAGAAACGGCTCTTCAGAATGCAAGATTGGCATTCTCTTCGAGCACTGCTCTTTTAGATATGATTGCTGCGAATTCTAACGCAATATCAGATATTGTTGCTGGTAAGATTAATATAAATTTGCAATATAATACGGATGTTTTGAGTGATGGTCCTGGAATTGTTCTTGATAAATCGGTTCCGAATAAGATCAAAATTACACAAAAGACTCAAGCATATGTAATTGACGAATCGTTTGATAAAAACTCAAACCCGATAACACCTTCTTCGCCCTTAAGTCTAAACATAACTTCTCCTGAAGTTTATTTTGGGCTAACTGATTTTACGAATATGTGCAGAATCTACACAACAGATACCGCACTCGGAGATTTACAAATTTATATCAATGATTCTTCTGCACTTTTTAAGAAGTATCAAACAGTTAAAGTAGTTTTCCCTACCACATTATCAATAGGATCTAGAAATATTGTGATTTACACAGATGCCCTTAACAGAAAAGGTACTGGAGTTTATGGTGTGCAAGTTGGAACTATTTCTAACCAAGATATTAGCAACAAACCTATTTTTGAGATTATATGCTCCGATCCTGATGCATATACCTTTGAAATAGATATACTAAGATAAATATACATATGTCTGAGAATTCAATATCAACCCTACTACCACAGCTGTTAAGACTTTATCAGAACTCTCTCAGTTCTTATGAAGCAATGACAGGTGCAGTTACGGGAAATGAGGAAACCGTTAATATTGACGTAATAGAAAATGACAACACTATTACAAAACTACCAGTTCCTACTTTCGGGTATCTGAAGAATGAAATTCAAAGACTGGAGAGAAATATAGCAACTCTTACTAACTATGATTCTGCATCGAATAGCAGTATTCTGCTACCTGATGGGTCTGTTAGAAGTATTATTCTTCAAAAACTTGAAGCAGAAGCTTCAGATTTGACAAGCATCAATAGTGTTACAAATTTTTCTGTCAAGCAGAATTATTTCTTTGATGATTTTATGACGCCTCTTTTATATGTGAGCTTTGATTTAACAAATCAAATTTCTCCAAATACGGAAGAAGCTGTTATGAGTATCTTCTATATGACTATTGATTCTCAAGATAAATTGAACTATTTTAATTCCGAATTAAAGGGTTCAAGCATTTTAGAATATGATTCGTTTAAGTCTGCTTTAGATGATAGAGGAATTTCATATTTAGAAGAAACTGAAGTCAAAGCAATATCACCAAGAAATAATAGATATTACGGAACTTTTGATGTAAATGATATATCTTCTTCAACTGTTACACAGCTTATAAATGGTGTAAACACTACAGTAGTCTTAAAAACTTATCGCTTGAATAAGTTGACTTATTCTGATTCCGATTCCCCTTTTACAGACACTCAAAGTATTAAGATTGGTGATAGCTTGGTGATTAATCAAGATCCTATTAGCACAAGATATGAAGTGGTAAGTGTGGATTCAGGGACGAATTCCGTGACATTAAAGTTGCTAGAAGGTAATTCTCCTATTAATATTGGTTCTGAGATTTTTAAAATTTATAAGAGTCCAGAAAGTACGGTTTCTTTAGACTTGAATGTAGGATACGGAGAATACTTAGCCGTATTCATTAAACCTGTAGATCCTAATTCAAGAATACCGGCGATTAACTGGTCTCCGGGTTCGGCTTTCTTTACAAACGATTTGACTATTACTCTTTCGAGTGGGGAAGTAAAGCCTCTTTATAATTATTACAGAGAATTTGTTACAGATTTTGGTGCCTATATTTTAGGTCTAGCAGTTGATAAAATTCCTACATCATCTCAAGCTATTACTCCTGATTCTCCTGCTCTGAATTCTTCAGATTTTAAAGTAGTTCAAATTAATCAACAAATCACTAACAAGAGAGAAGTTGCAGAGATTGAAGACTTAAATAAGCAGAAGAATACTTTATCATCTGAGATTAAAGAACTTGACAACGCAATTGCGGCAAAAAGAAGTGAAATAGCAAATAAAAATTATAAGAATTCTGTTGAAAGAGATGCTGATAAAAATCAGCTAGACGGTCTTGTAACTCAAAGATCAACAAAGGCGGATTTATATTCATCTATTGTTAAGAGTATAGATGCTAAAGCTACAGATGCAGGTTTAACCGCAGCAGATCCAAAATATCGTGTTAGAGGATTCTTTCCTCTACCTTCGCCTAAAGTTTCTAATGAAACTGGGGCTCAGCAGATTGTACAATTTCTTATTGAATATAGATATCTGAATACGGATGGTTCTGCTAATCCGGTAGATACGTTTAATTTTCAAGATGGAAATTCAGAAGCAAGCGGCGCTTTTTCAAACTGGGTGGAAGTTTATGGTCCAGTAAGGCCTAGAGTTTATAATGCGAGTTCTCAGAAATATCAATGGGCAACTATTCTTACACAAGATTCAGATACTATTAATATTAATCAGGTTGATATTCCTATTACTAAGGGGGAGCAGGTTGAAATTAGAGTAAGAAGCGTTTCGGAAGCAGGTTGGCCTTCGAATCCAGCTTTTTCTGATTATTCTGAATCAGTTATTATTTCATTCCCAACTGAAATTAATACTGACAATACTCTGAATGACATTATTAAACAGAACCAAGAGTCTCTAGCTGCTGTAAAACTGCAAGAAGCTATTAATTCAAAAGGAATTGATCAACATTTATCAAGTTCTTTTACAGCTAACGAGAAGTATTTTGCACACGATGCTACTGTTATTTCTTCGGGATTTGTATCTGGTAATCAAACTCCAATAGATCTTTTCACGAAGCTGAATCAGTTACAAAATGAAATTACTAGTCTTCAACAAGTAATAGCTGGAATCGGTGGAGAACTTGCAGTTTCTATTATCGATGATCAGGGGGTTGAAACCGCATTGGTTAAAGATCAACTAAATACGTTCTTTGCCGGATATTATGCAGATGCAGTAAACGGACTAAGTATCAAAAAAGGTGCTATAGTTACTAAAACTTACTTCATTAATATCAAGAATACTAATCAGAATCCTCTAGAACTCATTTCTAAGATTTTTGGTAGCTCTGATAGAAAAGTTAGAGAATCGGAAGATCCTTCTGCTTCTTCATCTTCTAGTACGATTCTTCCTGCAATTTATGAATATTTGGACAACTTTAATACTTATGTAAGTTCAGATTCTACATATAATACTCTGTACAAATATGACTTGGTTCCTCTATTGTTAACAAGTCCTGATGTAACTTCATCAGATCCATATACTCAGATAGAATCTTTAGCTCCATATCAGTCTTCTCAGGTAAAATCTCAGTTCATTTACTCTAGATATTATGATGTTGCAGGTGAAGAAAAATTCTATCAAAGCGTAGAACCAGGAACTACTACTCCAATTTACAATTTAGATGATGCAGAAAATTTCTACGGAAGATTTTCATATGAAACTTCGTTGGGAGCTAGCTTTATCTTCGGAGGTTCTTTTGCATATGATGTAGCTACCGGTAATTTTCTTCCTACCACTTCAACTACTTTTTATAATAACGATGACGATACGATAGAAATTCATACTTCACACCCTTCTTTAGCCAGACTGAATACATTTAAAAGCTTTTATGAGAGCATAACACAAGACACTGGAACCGGTAGTGGAGTTGGAGTTACGATTCCTTCAGAATCTGATCTTTTCACCGCAGGCTACGATCTTTATGTTGCGAATGAACAAGTAGATAGTGGAACATATCTGGGTAGAAGAACTATATTTCCAGTAATTAGAAATTCAAAATATGCTCCCTTAAGCGCAGGAAGTGCATATACAAAATCTCAAAATATGTATATTTTTGAAGAAGTTGCTAATATGGGAACTTCTCAAACTTATACAATAGCAGGTAGTCTTACTCTTACTGATACAAGTTTACATATTACAAATGCTTCTACTAATACCGGTGATGGTTTAGGGGGAGTTGACTTTAAAAGAGGTGCCAAAATGTCTTTTGAAAGTGACGATCAGTATTTGTTAGGCAAAAAGAGCTGCGGTTCTTATCTTTTCATTTCTACTGATATTCATAGCAGTATTTGTGTAGATGGTAAAGCTTCAACTTCAACTAAAAAGATTTTAAACGGAACTAACAATTCGATCAAGGTTCCTGTAGTTTTCCAATATCGAATGACAGATTTTTACGGCTCTGGAACAAGTGGTTTAGGAAACATTGGGGGTGATTCTACAGGAAGAACTACAAATCTTACATATACTAAGAGAATAGGTTTTGATATTTTGATAAAAGACGGAACAGTTTATTCTTATGACTTAGAAGTTTCTGCAAAATACAAATCAGATTCATTGAATCTAAATTCCGTACCTTCGGTTAGTGTTTCTACTGCAGTAAGTGACTTACAGGGAGTGATAAAAAATCTATCTCCTGCAGTACCACAAACTATAGGGGCGGCTAGCACAAATACTATTTCGACTGGTTAATTCGTGTGGGATATATAAAAAAAGATCCCACTGAATGGCTGATCCTATATTAGATAAAGCATCGTTTCAACTCGTTAGAACTAATCCAAAACTAACCACAAATGTGAAGTTAGTGGTTGATAGTTCCGGGAATTTGTACTTAGATTCGTTTAATGCAAATTCAGACTTGTCGAATAATATTTACAAGGCTTATAATATAGATCCGAACTCGTCTTATGAAAGAGACGTTTTCAATTTCTATAATCAAAGAAATTTACCACAATCCTTGGCATATTCATTGTTTCAACAGAACAATGATATTTCAGTTCTTCCTGAATATGATGATCAATATGAGAGTTTTTATACAGGTGGGGCTGAATCTATATCTTCAGAATCTTATGCCGAAGATTTAGGTATTTTAGCACCAATTTGGTTAGAAGAACAAATTCCTGACTATTTTGTTATTTTCAGAACTAATGGACCTGCTAATGTAAATTTAGTTAATCAAGCAGATCCTAATTTTGATGTAGATTCTGCAACGGGATCTTCTGAATTTTCTCAGAATATTCTCGAAAATTCTACTATAATTAAAACTTTTGATTTAACTGCAAATTCGAGCATTGGAAAGTATCTTAGAAACTATAGAAGTAATCCTCTCTTTCCTCAGTCTTCTCTTTTTGTGACTAATCTTCCAGACGAACCTGTTTTATTCAGAGGAATTTCTTATGATAAAGGCGGTTTTGTAGAGAAGGGAGATCTTTTGTACAGCTCTTTTATAACAGAGGAAAAGACAATTATTGAAACTGAATATTTAATTTCCTCTGGGTTTGAAAGAAATGGAGTAATATGTGCAAATCTTATCAATCTTCAGTTTTTATTCAATGATGAATATGCAGATGAATATTCTATCAATAGATATTTCGGAATTTATGTTAGTGGTCAAAAAGAAGGTTCTTTCTATTTAGATTCAAATGCCTTTTATCTAAATAGATTAGCAGAAAAACAAACTCCTAGAATTTCTTCTGCTGATGAAATATCTAATATAACAACAGAAAAGTTTGTAGTAACTAATCCAAATGGAGTTGTAATTTATGCAGATCCTTCTACTATAGAAACCGATACTGGATTTCCGGATCCCCAAAGAGTTTCAGAAGTAAATTCTTTTCTGTATGTAAAAGACAAATATGACAGTTTTCATACTCTTAAAAAAGGATCAAAATTTCCTGCGAATTCTCTAAGACTTTCTGATCAGAAAGCTGATTTAGGTGCTTTTACAGGTTTGGACTCTCCGCCAATTTCTTCTATCGAAGCAGAAAGGCTTTCCAGTAAGGGAGCAGCCGGATTCTATATTGAAATAAACAGTGGATCTGTAAGAAACGGACTTAATATTGAATTTTATGATGGGAATACAAGAACTCATATAATTTCTTGTAATTCTGCTGTAGCGACTACACCTGGAATTTCAAATCAATATTACTTCAACGGAAATGGTTCTTCTGTAGATATTGCAAATTCAATATTAGGATCTATTAACTATTATTCTCCAGGAACCAGATTTTTTTCTGCATGTATTGTAGGTAACAAGATAATTGTTTATTCTAGATATACAGGATCCAGATTTAATAGATTAGGATTTAAAATTACTGAAGTTGATTCTACTATTACAACTTATCCTTCTCATATAACTGATCAAGTAACTTCCTTTATTGGTGGATCAGATTCTTCTAATTCCAGAATTAAGGTAGAAAGATTCTCAAAGGACAGATTTGCTGGTAATCTGTATAAAGCAGGGGAACAAATAACTCAATATGTATCTGACGGTTTATATTTAGAAGAGCCGGTTTTAGATTCTTCCGAAAATATTATTGGATTTACTGGAGTAGATTCTTATTCAACTATTATTTTTGACAAAACCGGTGTTGAAATCACGTCAACTGGAACAGTTTCTAGCTATTCGATATTTAAAGCCGAATTTGGAAGACTTTCTATTTATCCGTTGCGAGATTTTGACTTTGATTTTTATAGTCAACAGTATAGCTTAATGGGTGAATTGATAGAAGAGCATGATTTTTACAATGAGTATGTTCTAGAAAACGGCGTTTTAGTTCCGGTAGAAGAATCTTCTTACCCTCAGATTATTGATTTCTATGCAAATGGTGGTTTTTCTGAACTTCAACCGATTCTCAGAAATGAAAGCCAACTTAATATTCAACAGTCACAAGAAATTCTTTCTGAATATGATAGACTATTTGAAAATTATAACAAAAATTTGGCTTTACCTTCTAGAACGGTTCCTTATATTTGTAAATGGGTCTACGACGACTATGGAAAGGATGTTAGAAATAAAGCTTACAGACTAGATTATAGTCCAGCCTTTGGTATCTACAACTTTTCTCCGTCGGATAAAGATTTTACGCAAAATCCACAGGCATTCACTCATGAATGGTACTATCTTTCAAAGGTGCCTTATTATTTTGATGAAGTAAGTCTTTTAGAATCATGGAGCTATTTTAATGAAACTGTTGATGACAATCAAGATTCAACTCTTGGTTTTTTTCAAGATGTAACTACTGACAATTTCGTTAATTACTTTGTTGTTGATAATCTGCATAACGATTTATATGATGCTTACTTCGACAAGGAGATAAGATATTCAAGATTTAGTAATGGAAATTCTGCTAACTTTGCAGAAGCATTTTTTAGAGGCGTTAAAGTAATCGGAAAAAAGAGATCAGAAAGCACGACAGTAATAGATTTTAATCTCAATAATATTAAGTTCACAACTCCTGATTATTTTAATGATTACAAGTTTGCGGCCATATTAATTCCAAACAGATCAGACAAACCTTCTACGCAGATAAAGGTAATTGAAAATAAGAAATGGAAAACGATTACTCTTGTGATTTTCTTGACGATAGATTATCAAGAAATTTTACCAGGTAGAGATACAGAAGTTATTGATAGGACTCTTCTATATTGTCTTAAAGATAAAATTTCGCCTAATCTCGATGGAGACTTTTTCCCTCAAACGTCAGCAGGTGAATACTTATACGAAGATTCAGTACTGAATGGTGCTATAAATTTCGCAACTTCAAAATTTGATAATGCAGGAGGATACTATGTAATGAGAGGTACTCTGAGTTCTGGGGGAGTTGCTCCTAAATTTTCTCAGGATATTCAACTTGGCCCGGATGGAAAATACAACGACGTTGAATTTACTATCGATTCTGGGCCTGATGCGGGGGTTTATTTAATTTCTGGTATTTTAGCAGTTATTAACGACTCGACTTTTCATGCTACTACAATAACCAAAAACGGGCTTCCCTTTAATCTGCCGTATGTTCCTTCTGATATTTTAAGCTTCACGGGAGCTACCTATTATGTCGTGTTTGGTGGATTTAATCTTTTTGTACCTATTATGAATTCAGTTTCGTATGCAGCAATCAGCTCGGCTGTAAATAACGGAGATCCGGGAATTATCTATGAAACAGTAGAAACTGATGGGACTTTATCTTACAACCAATTTGTTCTTGAATTGAGATCTCAAGATTTCTTTATGAAATCTGTGTATTTAGATCCAATAAGAGATCCCAATAAGCCAACCAGCTTTAATTTACAGAATACGATAGGGTATGAATTAAACTTATCTTCAAATTCACGAGTAATTCCTTTCTTTAGACATAGCGGAAGATTTAATCCTAAGTTCGTTGATGTTTTCAAATTTTTAGATCCGTATCTAGCTGAAGAAACTGATAATACGGCAACTCAGGGAGGGTCGGATCTGATTTATAAAGAAAAGGTATTTAATTTGATGAGATACAAGAATACTCAGCTGGATCCTGCGTTTGTGTATTTTGGAAAAATTAGAAATTATTTCTATCACAAAGTTAATTCTATTAATGCGGGCGGAATCTTGGAATTATCAGGAAGTTCTTCTTTTCAAAGCTTATATCCTCTTATTGATGAGATAGCTATAAACAAAAGAGATAGTTTTTATATCTTTTCTTCATCATGGGATCCTGGATATTTTACTACAAATCTTACTAAGGCTTCTTCTGTTCTTTCGCCTGGAACTTTTTCATCACTTGAAAAGAAATCTTTTGCTGGATCTAAATATGTAAAAGTTCCACAGAACTTTTTACTGGAAGAATTTCTAGAAAGTGAATATAGAGTTACCGTAACTGGTTCTCAGGTTTCTATTTATTTGGATGTTCAAGGAGCACTTGTTAGATATTTCTATTCAAAGACTTCTGATCTTTTTAGAAAATATGTGAATCCTAATTTTACACTCTTTTCTAATTCTAGTGTAGAAGAATTTGCAAAATCTTATATCAGAAAGAATATACTTCCTCTCTACAAAATAGAAAATATTAACTTCTACTTAAAAGAATCTAGATCAGTAGAACCTGATAACTACCAGCCTTTTCAAATTTCAAACTCTGAAAAAATGGCAGAAGGCTTAAGAGTTGTGAAGAATTTCACTGTGAATTTTAAAGATCCGAACCAGTTTAATCTGGATTTGATATATATTAAAAAATCAGGCTTCTCAATCTCCGCAGGTGCAAGTTTGACTATAACAAAAAAATGATAAATGGCTATAGTAATTAAAGAAATACTGGCTTCTGACACCATTTCACAAGCTTCTGATAAGATTAATTTTAATTTTGATCAGTTTTTAATAAATGGTGGAGGTCCTCCAGGGCCGCAGGGGCCTTTGGGTCCGATAGGACCCGCGGGAGTCAGAGGAAGTCTATGGTTTGATGGTAGCGGTGCTCCATCTTCAATAATCGGAACGGAAGAAGGTGATTATTATCTGGATGTAGATAATGGTGATGTTTATCTATATGATGGAGTAACCTGGTCATTAGAAGGAAATATTCAAGGTCCTCAGGGTCCAGTAGGACCGCAAGGCCCGGGAAATATTCTTTTTGAAATAGATGGAACAAATCCAGATGTAAACCCTGCCAACCTTTTCTATAGATATAGATTTATTAATGCGAATTCCGATCTATATACAAATACAGGTCTTTATGCTTCTCAAAGTTTACTAGTAGGCGGTTTTCCAATCGGTACAAATGCCAATGAAGGTATTTCTAGCGGGTGGGGAGAAGTAACTGATGTATATTCTAATCAAATCAATCCTGCTTCTGGAGTTCTTTTCGTTCACATGCCGGTTGCTACTTCTGGAAAAAATATAATTCTTTCCAGAGTATTAGGAGATGGAATAAACACATACAATACTGATGTTATTACAGAGATGGGTAGTATCAGTGTTGACGACTATGATTCAGTTTTTATTGAATCAAATAGAATTATCAATAGTGCAGATTTATATGCTCAAAGCGTGGGGCTAAAGATTGCTTCGTATGACAGTGATCTTCAGCTTCTATCGGGTAGAAATATTAATATTTCCACGCAAACTCCCACTACACCTTACAGTAGTTCGATATTTGGTGCTGATACCGGAAATGGAATTATTACGATTACTGCTTTAGAATCAATTGCCTCGGGATATACTGGATCTGCTGTAAGATTACAGAAAGGTTCTGGATCTACTTATGGACATGCATATATTTCATTAGGAACAAGTAACCCTGGAGTACAACCTGCATCAGGTGATGGTTCTATCTTAATTACAAATACAACTGGAGATTCGATTACCGTAGATTCAAGTGGAGCTCTATTCTTAGTTTCTACTGATGCTATGGATATTGTTTCTAGTGATGACATAACTTTAGATGCTACAGTAGCTCTTAAACTTACTGCACCTACTATAGTTTTAGGTGATGGTGATCTTGAAACGGGCGGAAAGATTATTTTAGGAGCTGATACTCTTGGTGGTAGCTTTACTACCGGACAATTATTTCTTGTAAGAGAAACGAGCAATTCAGTAAATACTGCAGTAGCTCAGAGTGGTTATGATTTTGTATTAAAGTCTATCAACTATACAGGAAATGCTTCAATACCAGAAGGTGCTAGATATGGTAGAATTGTAGGTCAAATTAATACGTCTACTGGTGGAGTTCTGGATAATTTGGCAGGAATATCTTTCGAAGCCGATTCTGGAGCTTCTTTCTCTGGACAAATAAATTCAAGAATAAGATTCTCTGTTTCTAGAAATACGGTTGCCGCATTTGAACAGAGACTTGAACTAAACAAGAACGGTCATCTTAAATTTCTATTTGACAGTTCTAAGTCTGCAGGCTCTCAAAGAGACGCTAAGATCTTTATGCAAAGCGGAGACTCTACCGAGCAGGATGGAGCTCTATTCACTCTGAAAGGTTCTGATTCTTATAATGACGGTGGTCTTAGCTCTTACGACGGTGGAGGAATTATTATTGAAGGCGGTGACGGATATAGTGCGGGTTTTACTACAGGTGAGAAAGGTAATATCTATCTAAACCCCTGGCATTCTACCGGGTATATTCAAGACTCATACGGTGTCAAAATAGGTGGAGATACCACAACAGGAATTACTGCTTCTTTAGCAGTGTATCCGATGGCAAGTGGAGGTTCGACATATGGAACGAACACACACAGTATACAAGTTTATAACACTGCATCACCGGCAGTTGAAAGATTCGGAATTAAAAATGATGGTAGTCTTTCGGTGGGTTTAAAATTCCCAGCTACTCAAGTAACTTCTGCAGACGCTAACACTCTAGATGACTACGAAGAAGGAACATGGACTCCTGCAATTTCAACTGGGTCTGGATCGGTTACATTGAGTGCTGCCAGTGGTACTTATACTAAGATAGGTAGAATGGTGACGGTTACTGGATACTTGGCGGTTTCTGCTAGTACGGGTAGCGGATTCTTAAGAATTACTGGGTTACCTTTTACGTGTTCAAACTCACTTGCAGCTGAAAGTGCGGTTTCGCTCCACTACGATGCAATGAATTATTCGGGTATTGACGGATTGATGGGTTATGTAGTTGCTAACACTTCTTACATATTAATTCAAGGAGACAACACAGGAACTGGCGCAAATGCGGGAGGTTATCTAGCTAATGGATCAACTATTAAAGTAACAGTAACATATATCGTATAAAATGACAAATATTGAACTAAAAGAACTAGAAGACAAAACGATAGCCTGTAAAAAGATGGTTATTGAAAATGACGATACGATTAGCATCGAAAGATTTTGTGTTGAATACACTGAAGATGCCGAAGAGCTTAATCTTATCAAGCAGAAAGTAGGAGTTAAATCTTATCATGAAATCATTTCAATTTGGAATAAAATATGACACAACAAGAAAGAGAACAAGTAATGAGCATTGTCTATGAATATGGATTAGCTTTCAACAAACTCGAAGCAGCACAAAATCAGATGAAGATGCTTAGTGAAAATGTAACTAACATAGAAGGTGAAATAAATGAAATCAGAAAAAAGGAGCAAGACCTTATTTCTAATTTAAGAGAAACCTACGGTGAAGATGTAATTACAGCTGATTATCTTTTCAATGAAATAAAAAAATAAAAAGCGGATGGCTTTCGATTTATCAAAATATGTTCAACTGTATGACGGAGTACTTTTAGAGTACATCTACACGAATCATTCGTCTCCAGAGACTTTTAACACTCTGGATCTACCTATTGAGTTGATGCGGGATAGTTATACAGGTGGTACATATCTTTTTAATCCTCCTGCATATCAAAGTCAAACTGGAAACGTAAGAGGAAATAGCTCTGCTGCAATTAATTCAACAAAAACGAGATTTGCTTCTCTTATTACAAACCGAAGCATATCATACAATGACGTTGATTCAAATTTAACGCCAAGCGCTAATCTTCTTCAAACGTTTTCTCCTAATATCGATGTTGAATATGACACAATTAGACTTCATTTCGCGTCAGGTTTGGATTTTAGAGGATTTGATGGTTTTGTTATAGCTCTCACAGTACAGAGAAGAGATGGTTTGGATTTAAACTTAGCTAATATCAATTTTCTGAAAACTGATACTGCTACATTTAATCCTAATCCTTTTCTGTTAGGAGAAAGGGTGTATGCTTCTTATTTGGAGTTTAAAATTCCTTCGGCTTATTATATGCTGGAGAATTTTTATTCAAATCCAAGCAGTACAAACACTCTAGGGTATAAATTTACAGAAGCGAAGGGGTTTATAAAGACTACTACCATTGATGCAACAATTAATGGAATTTCTTCAACGTACACCAAAGACGGATTTCCAGCATACGAAACTCAAGTTCTTAGCAGAAGTACAATTTCTACTACCGATGAATTTAATTTATTAGCTGCAACTATAGAAGAATCAACATTAGGTGATTTTTTCGAAATGTACGGAGAGTACAACGGAGTTATCTATGAAGATTTTATGGCAAGCCTAAACTCTCAACCTAATTCTAGCTGGATAGTATTTCATAGTGTAGTTACTCAAGAACAAATAGGTACTTCTTTTGTAGAAACTGCAGAACAGACTTTTACTCAATTAGATAATTTTGATGTTCCTATCAGATTTAGACCTATCATATTGAACTCTGCTGTTGCTGTATCTTTTGCTCTTGATTATACGATGAGGATTTATAATAGAGCGAATGGAACTCAAATTATTAGAAAATCGAGAATAATTTCTACAGATGTCGGAACTTATGGAAGAAGACTTAGAAGAATTAATTTGGGTACAGTTCCTACGGTGGTAAAAGTTTATAATGAACTCCCTAGAGATAATGGAGAAAATATCATCATAAATGATGTAATAAACGTACAGAGAAGTATTACACAGGGTACAAGCCCAGTTGCAAATACACCTGTTCAAACTCAAATAGTTCCAGTAACAGTATTTAGAGACAGGGTTGCAGTTACTGCAAAAATATCTCCAGTTAAAGTAGAAGTTCGTAATGGCAATTGATACTAACATACCGCAAATTAAAACTCCGATTAATTACATTTACACCGCAAGAAATCTTGCGATAAATGATATTTCTTATTCGGATGGAGATGGAACTCTAACAGTACCTCGGTTTGATAGTTATGTTATGTTTGATTTCGATCAAACTGATTTGAACGGTCAAAAATTTGAAGTTGATTTTTCAGGAATGGGAGATGCTTATCTCTGCTTTGTCGATAATAATATCGAAGTAAAGATAAAAAATCTGAATAATATTGAGAATATCAATAAGGGATTAGGTCAAGTAGTTTTTAAAATATCGTCTGATGATTCGAGAAAAATATATGGAATGCAGACTAGATATTTTTTTGTTACTACAAAGATCACTCAATTAAATTCAGTTACTGAAGAAACTGTAGTATATTCAGGTATCTGGCAAAAATCAGGTGAAGGAGAAAGAACTACATTCGAAGATTTAATAGCTACAAAAAATGCAGAATATAATAACTTGAACGAGACTTATAAATCTGCATATGAATCTTCTGAAAAACAGCAGAACATATTAAACAATTCTGCTTCGATTCTAGAAGAAGAAAAGAATAAAACTAAGATTTTAACTGATTCAATCGCTAGAGTTCAGGCGGAAATTGAAAAATCTCGCAAAATTGTAGTAACTACTGGATCAAATGCAGGTTCAAATACAGGAACTCCAGGTGGAACTCCAGATCCTAATGCAGTAACTGCTACTGTACAAGGAGCTACTAACGATGAAGAAAAGGTAGTAGTAATTGATCATACCTTTTTTGGTGACAATGGAACTACATCTAGAAAGCTTGAAAAACTTAAATTCACGTCGAGTATGAATACTTTGTTTGCTTTAATCCATAATGGTATTTTAATTCCGAAACCAAGTTTAAATACGAGTATCAAAATCACATCTAGTCAGTATAACAAATATCTTTCTACTTCAAAACAAACTTCAAAGCTAATGAAATACTATTCGATAGAATTTACAGATTCGGCTTTGAAAGTTACAATAATGAAGAAGTACAAAACTGATTTTCTCAACTTTTCGGGAATTGAATATCTGACTGCAAATATTGAAGATATTGGTGGCAGCAAGCAAATTAAATGTTCACTAAAAGAGGCATTGGACAATATAGATGAAATTCTAACAGATTCCGGTCAAAGTAAGATAAAAATTAACGTATGATTTTAGCTATTTCTCCATTTTCTAACTTCTTCACTTTCACTATACAAAAAAGTGACGGTGGGACTTTGTCTTCTATTGATTTAGAAAATATTAAGCAAGCATATCTCGTTTTTGAAGATGGGCAGAATTCAGTAAAGGTCGAGTCATTAATTTCGAAGAGTAGAGAAGGTTTAAACGAAGGAGTTGTAAGTTTTTTAATTGAACAGACAGATGCTCGTAGAATTAGAAAATTTAATACTAGAAATTACGTCTTAACGATTTTAGAACAGAGAATAGATGGAGTATTAGATGAATCTCCCATCTATGAAAACTCTTGGATTCTTTATGAAAAGAAAGCAGAAAATGCATACATCGCTAAAAATACAAAACTCACTACTCAAATAAACGAATTAACGGTGAAGTTGAATGCCTTGAATGCAAATATTGAACAGCTTAAGAATGAAAATTCCTCGATACAATCAGAAACTCTGACTGTAAGAGAAAAAAATTCTGGGTTACAAGCTACTTTAAATCAGAGAGAATCTGAGCTAGCGAAACTCTTAGCTTCACCAAATAATAAGGGAGCTAATGCTTCTACTAATGCATCAATAAATTAATAGAAATGATACAGTCGGCTAGAAGTAATCAGTTTAGATTTAATTTTCCAAGAACTTTTGTTCCTCGGATTATAGTAGACAAATACAAACCATATTTGCAAAAAATACCTGGAAATATTGTCTATGAACCAATTGATTTTATTAATTATTCGATACAAAGTCTAAGTTTCGTAGGATCTTCTTACGATTCAGTAGAACAGATTGATAATCCTGGAGTTAAAAGACAGTACAGAGGTAGTTTACCCACTGCTGAACTATATGGAAAAGAAATAACGGTAACATTTCAATTGTTTGATGGTTTTTTTAATTACTGGATGATGACGGATATCTTTACTTATTACTATAATTTAGGTGGAAAAACTCCTTATGTCCCAGAAGGGACTAGAGTTCAGTTTTTAGACTCCGAAGGAAATATCATGGTTACTGCAGGATTAGAAAGAGTTTTGTTTTCGAGCATTGCAGACTTAGAACTCAATTTTTCTTCAAACACTGCAGAGTTTGTAACATTTGATTGCACATTCATCTATAATAAGCTAGACATTAAGCTTGAACTTCAGTAATATATAAAACAAATCAATCTCTTATGAGAACATTTAGCGAATACATCAACGAATCTAACGAAAAAGAATTTAAACTTTTCGAATCTTCGATACACGAAGAACTTACCCCAGAACAAGAAGCAAAGATTAACGAAGCTCTCGAGAAATTTATGGAGAAATATGAAGAAGGATATACTTTAGAAGAGCTTTCAGAAGAAATGACTAACGAAGGAATTATTGGTTCTATTCTTGGGGGTTTAACTGGATTTGCTCTAGGTAGCACCGTTGGAAAAATGATCGCTAAAGTTTTAGGAGTTGAAAAAGGTGTTTTTTACGACATGTTAACCAGTAGACTTGTAGGAGCGGCTCTTGGAGCTTCTTTGGGCAAGAGAATTATATGAGATACGTAGGTATAGATTTTTCAATTAACAGTCCAGCAATCTGCATTTTAGAAAAAGATGCATATCACTTTGTAGGATTTTACAACGAAGAGGGGAAAAAGTTCGAAAAGAAAGATCCCTCCGATTATTCATATCACAGAAAGCTTCTTTTTATCAAAGATGTAGATATCGTACATTTCAGCAGAAGAAAAAAGAATGAAAATTATTCTGTTGATCAAAGACAAAAAATCGAAGACAGTCACACTTTAGGGAAGCTGATAGCTGAGACTATTGGGTCAGAAAAAAATAAAATAGGAATCGAAGGTTATAGCTATGGTTCAAAAGGAAACAGCTTCATTGATCTTATCTCTTTCAATTCTGTAATGAGATACGTACTGTACACTGATACTGATTCAGAAATCATTGTTAAAACTCCTAGTCAAATTAAAGGATTAGCTGGAAAGGGAAATGCAAATAAATCAATGATGTACGAATACTTTTGTCAGAATACAACGAAGGATCCGAATCTAGAAAAGTCTTCTTTTTGGAAATGGTGTGTTGAACAGAAATTCGTCGGAGAGATTCCGAAACCTATAGACGATCTGATAGACTCTTATTTTATCTCTAGATCTGTTCAGTAGAGCTCTGTAGCTCTTAGAGTCTTTTCTTTCCCAAAACTTCAGATAAATTTTATAGTATGCGATCTGAGAAAGTTTACACATCTCGTAAAAAAATTTATTCTCAGAAAAAATAAAACTTTTCATCGTTTCCGGATATATATTATGTAAGGTTTTTTTAAGGGCAACTTTTAGTTTTTTATGGCAATTCGCGGCAAGTCTAAAAATTTTTAGGAGCTTTTTTAAACTTCTTACGGCAAATCTTTATTAATTAAACAACAAAAAGGCAAATTAAAATGGCAAATGAATTCGACATTTTCAATCTAGGGGTCAATGACATTGACACCTACACAAGAGAAGCTTCCGGTGGAAGTGATCTCTTCAAACCCACAGCAGATCAAGGTAAAGACGGAGTCTACAAAGCATTAGTTAGATTCGTACCTAATCCAAAGAATCCCCAAAAATCAATTATTAGAAAATTTGTTTATTGGCTGGAAGATGGTGCAGGTAACGGAGGTTACTATGATTCACCTTCTACGGTAGGAGAAAAATGTCCTGTACAGGATCTTTTCTTTAAACTGAGAAATTCTGAATCGGCAGTAGACAAAAAGATGTCTGAAAAATTGAAAAGAAGAGAAATTTTCTATTCTTTGATTCAGATTATCAAAGACCCAAATAATCCTGATCAAGAGGGTTCTATTAAAATTTTCAAGTACGGTTACAAAATTAAAGAAAAAATTGATGCCGAGTTGAATCCAGAGTTTGATGAACCTACACAGGTTTTTGATTTATTTGAAGGTAAAAACTTTGAAATGATTATCACCAAACAAGCTGGTTATAACAACTACGACTCATCAAAATTTCAAGGAAAAAGAACTCCGATTTTAGTAAACGGAAAGGCAGTTGGAAAAGATGCAGAAGGTAGAAAGCAAATTTTAGAATATCTAAATTCTTCACCTTCATTAGATTCTTTTGACTACAAATCTTGGGATGATGCAACTCGATCTAAAATTGAAGACATTTTGAATCAATATAGATCTCCAGGTTCAGCAATATCCACAGTCTCTTCCAAGAAGAGTCAAACTTCTGAATCCGCATCATTCGATAGTTTTGGTTTTGATGAACCTAAAGCTTCGGCACCTGCACCAACTTCAACTTCATCGGCATCTGAAGAAGATTCGGATGATCTAGATGAATTCTTGAAGGGTCTTGACATCTAAAAATGCTAACAAAATTGTCTACAGACAAAATAAGTCGGGAAGAGATAACTCTGAAGATTGAGCAGGTCTTAGACAGATGTCACGGCAATTTAGAAAAAAGAAGAGCAAGAGAATCTCACAGCAGGCTTAATTTTGCTTGTCCATATTGCGGAGATTCTTCTTCAGACATGAGAAAGAAGAGGGGCAACCTATACTGGGAGTCCCTCTCTTTCCATTGTTTTAATTGCAATAAACATCGAGATCTAGATGCATTTTTACGCGATTTTGATAATGGCTTTGAAGGGGAAAAAAGACTAAGCTTAGTAAATTTCTTAAGAGAAAGGGCTACTTACAATATACCTAAAACTCTAGACTTTTATCTTTTTCAAAAGATAGAAGAGCTCGCAATCCCTAAAGCAGAATTATTTTCTGCTCTCAATGTTTATCCGATAAATTCAAATACAAGACGAGCATATCCATATTTACAAAGTAGACTGTTAACTCATCGTCTTGAAAATTTTGGATATGATCCAAAGAGAAAAACTCTATATGTATTTAATTTTAATTCTGATAAAACTAAGATCATAGGTTATCAGACTCGTTATTTAGAAGATTCTGCTTCAAAATATTTGAGTTATAATCTTTTTAGAATGAGAGAAAAATTGAATCAACCTGAAGTAGAAATAAATGATACTGATAAAGATTCGATAAATAGAATATCAATGTTGTTTGGTATTCTGCAAATAGATCTTTCCCGAATATTCACCATCTTTGAAGGCCCCATAGATGCAATGTTTATGAAAAATTCTTTGGCTTTAACTGGAGTAAGCAAAAGCACATTTAACTTTGATGAACTTGATTCTGTAAGATATATGTTAGATAATGATTATGAAGGAAAGCGAAAAATGGTTGAAAAATTAAAACTTGGAAAAAAGGTTTTTATGTGGAGAAAGTTTATTGAGGAAAATAGACTCTCTAGACATAAAATTAAAGACTTGAACGATTTAGTTAAAGTTGCGTATAAAGAAAAAAGAGATGTTTTGAGAGAAATTAATCTTTATTTTACAGATAACTCAAAAGATCTAATATATGTATGACAAGGTGATGGAAGATCTCGATAAATTTTTCGATGAAAAAAATAATAGAGATAAAAAACTGAAATTTTTTGTTGAAATTGAGATTTCCGAAGTTAATATAGAAGAACACCCCTTTATCTTTCCGGAACCAGTTCAAAAGAAAAAAACTATAGTCAAGGTTAAGACTAAAAGAAAGGGTAAAGATAGCAAAGATAATTTATTCTAATGAATCGAGAAGAACTAGAAGCAAAAACTCTTGAATTAGAAGAAACTCTAATCCGCGACAGAGATAAATGGAGCAATAAGATCAGAGAACTTATTGCGATGATGAAGAATGTAAATGACATTCCAGAAGCACAAGTATATATGCTTTCTTATCGTCAAATGCTACTCGATTCTATTTCTTCTTTTCAAACAAGCTTATACAAAAAGAATGTTAGCTTTGATACTTACTACAAAAAGAAATTTAGAGAATACACTCTAGATTACGACATAAAATTGAACGGAGGCGAAAAGGAAAAGATGATTAGAGCCGATTTAACCCTCATTCAAAGACAAATACATCTTCTGGAATCTCATATTGATTATTATAGAGAGTGCATTAGAACTCTAGATAATATGGGATTTGCTATTAGAAATAGAATAAGGGTTGCAGAAGAGTTTTAAAAAATAAAGAAAAATGGATTTAAGACTTTCTGATGATAAGAGATTTTTAATCATTGAAAGTTGTACTGAAATGGAGTACGAACAGCTAAAGCTGTCTCTGACTAAAAAGATCGATGGCTGGAGATTTCACCCTCTAGTTAAAAAGAAATTATGGGACGGAAATATCAGTTTCATAAAAGGAAATAAAATTCCTTCAGGCCTCTGGAAAGAGGTAATCAACATTGGCCAAGAATATAGTTTCGTGGTTAATATGAAAGGTACAACTACACTTTTTGATTCTGAAATCAAAGAAGAAGAATTTATTGCATGGGCAACAGAATTCTTCAAAAAACATCCTAAATACAAACCTAGGGATTATCAAATTCAAGCAGCTTATAGAATTTTAAGATATAGAAGATGTCTTGCAGAGCTCGCAACATCAGCGGGTAAGACTCTTATATCTTTTATGGTAATTGCATATTTGTTAGAAGTTTTAAAGAAAAAGAGAATACTCTTTATTGTTCCTAACGTTTCTTTGGTTCTTCAGGCAACTGAAGATTTTGATGAATATAATTTAAAAGAGAGGGTCCCTCTCAAAATCCAGCAAATTTATGCAGGTGCAAAAATTAAAGCAAGTTCTAATATTGTAGTTGGGACATACCAATCACTGGTAAAAAAGCCTGCAGATTATTATGAGAGCTTTGATGTAGTTATGATTGATGAAACTCACAAAGCAAAATCAAATTCAATAAGATCTATTCTTGATCAGTGCTGGCATTGTGACTATAGATTCGGTCTTTCTGGAACAATTCCTAAAAGAGGAACTGTAGACAGATTAACTTTAATGTCATGCACCGGACCTCTTATTACAAATGTAAGTGCTAATTATCTTCAGCAAGAAGGCCACGTTTCTCTCTGTAAAGTTCATATTTTTGAAATGGATTATGCTTCTAACGAACAGAAGGAAGCTTTCTATTTCTTGTCAAAAACTCCAGAAGACAGGAAAAAGCTTTTTTCGTTAGAACAGAATTTTATAATAGGTTCTTTAAAAAGAAGGGAATTTATTACTAAAGTAATTGGAAGTTCGACCAACAACAGTCTGGTTTTATTCTATCGAATAGAACAGGGAGAAGCCTTATATAATGATCTAAGACAGCTTCCAGATAAAGAAGTCTACTATGTAGACGGTGGAACTGATAAAGATATCAGAGAAGTTTATAAGAAGAAAATGGAAGGTGGAGATAACGTAATTCTAGTTGCTTCCTTTGGAACCTTTTCAACTGGTATCTCCGTACAGAATATTCACAATATCTTCTTAACCGAGTCTTTTAAGTCTGAAGTAATTATTAGACAGTCTATCGGTAGAGGTTTAAGAAAGCACAGCTCAAAATCAATGTTGAATATCATCGATTTTGTAGATGATTTTCGTTACAACGAAGGCGGCAAATATTGGATCAATTACTTATATAAACATTCAGAAACTCGAATAGAGATTTACAAAGACCAGAAGTTTCCGTATGAAGTGAAAAAATTCAAATTCTAAAGATATATAAAAAAAAATTATTTTTAAGGATGCAACCAATACAGAAATTTTCTGATTACTTCAAAGGTTATCAGACTACACAAGAAGCTATTCGCGAAGCAGATCTTCAAAAGGAATACGGTGAAGTTTTCATGTCTCTTTTGAAAAAATATGGAGTTAGTAGTCCAGCAGAGCTAGACGATGAAAAGAAGAAAGAATTTTTTAATGAAATCGGAAGTCTTTATAAAAAGGGAGAAGGTCAAACTGCTAAGGGTGAAGAATTAGTAGACACTGAAAAACCTGAGCCTGTTAAAGAAGAGGAAAATGAAGAAGAAGACGAAGAAGGTGTTAAGATTCCTAAAAAGAAAGACGAAGAAACAGCTGCAGAAATAGAAGCAGAAATCGATGATATGGGTGAACCTAAAGATTCTGAAGACAAGGGAGAAGATGTTCCTAAAGACTCAGAAGAAGTTGAAGTAGAAGTTGAAGAAGAACCTGCAGCACCAGATGCTGGAATAGAGGTTGATAAAGAAGAAGATAAAGAAACTGATAAAGAGATTGAAGCAGAAATCGATGATATGGGTGAACCTAAGGATTCTGAAGATAAAGTAGATGAAGTTCCCGCCGATGCTGAAGAAGTAGAAGTTGAAGTTGAAGAAGAACCTGCAGCACCAGATGCTGGAATAGAGGTTGATAAAGAAGAAGATAAAGATACAGCAAAAGAAATCGAAGCCGATAAAGTTGAAATGGGTAAACCAAAGAAAGCTGTTATGAGTTTTGATGAATTTGTTTCTTCTAAGAATGAATCTACCACCAAGGGAGAAGAATCTGAATTAGAGGATGAAGATTTAGATGATGTAGACGATCTTGGATAATCAAAATTGATTCTGGATATAAAAGAGGTCATCTATGGCCTCTTTTTTTCGTTTACATAATTACTTATTATAATAAAAAAGAATGTCATAAAATGCACGAGAATGAATTCGATGATTTTAATTGGTTCCCTGACCATCCCTTCAGTCAGCCCTCTAAACCTATTACAGGAACTATATCGAGAGAATCCCTGGAAGATGCTGGTATGTTGTCTATTTCTGAATCAGACAACCAGAAAGCAAGTCGACAAGATCCGTGAAGAATTTTTCTTAAGATATCCGTCTCCTCAAGATCTATTAAAAACTGGAGATGAAGAAATTGAAGATCTGATCAAACCTCTAGGGTTCAAAAGAGTTAGAACACAGAGACTAAAGAGATTCTCTCTAGAATTTATTTCTAAAGAATGGAAAGAGCCTATTGAGTTACATGGAATAGGGAAGTATGCCCAAGAATCGTGGGAAATATTTCAGAAGCTCAACTTTAATGTTCAACCCACAGACGGAGCTTTAATCGATTATCTGAACTGGTTGGAAATATATAAAACAAATGGCAGGAATTAGTACATTAGATTCTTTTTACAAAAAAGAAGGAAGGGAAAAACTAGATAATCTTCTCAAGAATTATGTAGTGATAGTTGAGAAGTTTTCAGCTTGTAATTTTTATATTCAAAGATCAGGTAATCGAGTTTCTTTTTATAAGAAAGATGATCAAAACATGATAGGACTAATAGATAGAACTTTTACTCAATTATACGAAAAGGCTATTTCCCATTTTTTGAAATTTGACTCTACAGACTTTCCAGAAAACTATAGATTTGGTTTTGAATATTTTCCAAACAATAAACCTGGAGAGATTGAATATATCAGTATTCCTGAAAATTCTTTAGTCTTAACGAGAATAATGATAAAAAATTCCGCAGGTAAAACTGTAAAAGTAATTGATGATGATAAAGTTCTAGAAAAATGGGCGAGCATTTTAGATGTTTCATACAACACTCCAATTTTTTCTGGTGAGCTTTCTAGTGAACAAAGAAATACTCTTGTAGAAATGGTGATTAATTCTTCGGACAATGTCAAAAGTAAATTTCTTTCTCTTTTTGAATCATATGAAGCACCAGCTCAAAGCGACACCTTTGATTCTTATATTTTCAAAATTGTTTCACCCGGATCTGTTAAAAAATATAAATTTGTAGATGTTTCTATTCCTCTTATTGAAAAAACTTCACAAGAAGCAAGACGAGGTTCTGTGGACTCTGTTTCAATTTTAATACTAGATGTTTTAGATTTTATCGAAAGTGAAGGACTTCCTCAACTTATATCAGGCTCAAATGACGAGGAAAAATATATTGATCTTATTTCGCAACTCTACAATAAGTACATGAATAAAAATGAGAATAGCGTTGCTGGAATGACTTTTGATAAAAAAGACTTTGCAGATTCTCCAGAGTTTGATGTTAATTTAAACATGATTAAAAATCCAACAACTCTACAGTTTTTGGAAAAATCAGATACCAACAAGACTATATTTAAAATTCTTTTAAATTCATTTAGAAAGTATAGAGATATCGAAATGGCAAATGATGTCTTAACTGTACAGGTATTAAAAGACTTTAATCTTAGAGTTGATGAAATCAAATCTTTGAGTAAGAAAATTTCAAATGATATAAAGACCTTTTCCGAATTTGTAGGTGATATATAAAAAAATCCTATAGATATGATAAGTAGTTTCGACGACTTTTTAGATGAAGGTAAAGTACAAGTTAAAAGACGGTATACTGAAAATTATCCGTCTAAGCATGTTTATAGCGGAGCTAAAATCAGAAATGCTGTTCTTTCTGCAATTAAAGACGGGGTAGTAACAGAAGAAGAATTTCAAAAGATTTTAGACGAAGCTGGCGCTTCTAGAATTTGGAAATACAAATATAGTCATCTTTTCGACATTAACGAAGATGGAGTTAAACTCTCATCAAAGGGTATTAAACTTTGCCCAGTTGAAAGAATTGAAGAAGCTAATATTGATGAAGTTTCAACTTCTATAGCTCAACAGAGACTAATGGGAATGGCCTATGCCTTGAAAACGGGAGAAATGGACCCTGGGGATGCTAGTGATGAAGTAAAAGATTTAGCCAAAAACATGACAGTTAAACAGCTAAAGGATTTTGCATCTACTAAGCACAAAGGTCTTCCCTATAAAAAAGAAAACGAAAATCTCACGTTACCAGATGTCCCCGGTATGGGAGATGTTAAATTACCCGGAAACCCAGGGCCATCTACCCAGTTTGATAATCAAAAAGTAGGTTCCGGTGATATCCCTTATCCAATTCCAAACAAGAAAAAAATAAAAACAAAAATGAAACTAATACCAGAATCTTTTGAAGAGTTTTCAGAATCTCTAATCAACGAAGCATTTGCATCTTCTATTCTACAAAAAATATCTAACTCTTCTAAGGGTAAATTAAATAATGCCTTTTATTCGGGACTATCTAAAATGGGTATTGCCGCTTCTGATATTGAAGATGATCAAATAATTCAATTGAGTCCTGCAGATGCTAAGAAATATACTGCAAAGAATCCAGATGCAATTTTGATTTATTATTCAGAAAATGAAAAAGAAAATCCTTATGCTCATACAGAAGGTTGGAGCTGGGACAGAAAGATACCCGGTGGAGTACCTCTAGCAGTTGTAAAAAATAAGGTTTATATGGGATTAAATGCCAGCAAATGGAATCAAGGTAAAGCAGAATATTCAATTGTTCCATTGTCTGGTTCTTCTTATAGATCATCAACACCTTCAGATTTAGGAGCAGTAGGAAAGGGCGGAGGAAAATATGAGTCGAGATTAACTACTTTAGATAAAATGGCAAGCGTTTCTGATGTAGTTTATGTTATCGAACCTTCAGCAATGCCTAGATCTACAGAGAAGAGAAGTACAAGACAACAATCTCGCGTAGGTGCTGCTGCATTAATTAGTGACAAAGACTTTAAAAAGAGTAATTTGGCTAGATATAATGCAATCCTGGCTGATAATGCTTCAAAATTACCTCTTGACAAAGAAGTATATGATGCAATTGAAATGGTAACCGATCATATTAAAGACGCTATTAAGGGCGAACAGAGAACGAGATACGGAGAAATTATGATAGGTTTAGATAAAAAAGGCAGAGAAATCAAAGTTAGTGATGCCACAAATATAATGAGAAATCTTTTAGATGAGTTCGATAGCTATCGTAGATATTCAACTGAATCAGACGAAGGTTCCTCTTACTACAAAGAAGAAGCAAAGAAATACGCAAAGTCTATAGTCGATAGAATTAGAAAGATTAGAGATAAAGACTATGCTTGGTAATGAAGTATCTAAAGTTATTTGAAGAGTTTATTCAAGAGAAGTCTGAGATTATCCTGGGTAGAGCTAGAGGGCCAGTATCCTATATTCGAAACCATATCCAGATTAATATCAAGCCTGGTTAATTCCGGGCTTTTTTTGCCTATTTTACATATCAGTTAAACAATTGCAAGAGTTGTCATATAAATTTTATGGCAAATCAAGATAATACATGCTCGGATCTTCATATCGAAGATTTTTGGGAAAGAAGAACACAGTTTACAACCGATACACTTGGCGATATTTTAAATTTACAGGCAGAAACTCAAAAAAATATTTATGAATATGATTTTGAGAATATGTCTCTTCGTGACATTATGAATTTCTGGCACATGAATACTCATGCTATGATCGATGAAATTCACGAAGCTACAGATGCTTTAGGTGGAATTAGAGATGGTTCCGGAAATGCAATTTGGAAAAGATGGAAAAAAGACTATAAAAAATTCGAATCTTTGAAGTTTTCCGATTTAAGTGAAAATGATCAACTAGAATGTAAATTTGAAATTGTGGATATGCTTCACTTTTTTATGAATTATGCAGCTTCTATTGGAATGACTTCTCAAGAAATGTACAATATGTATATGAGTAAGAACAAAGAGAATAGAGAAAGGCAGAAAAGAGGCTACTAATGTTATTAGATATTGAACAAAGAGGAAAAGAGCTTATCGTCTCTTACTATAATAAAGAAGGAAATACTGCCTTTAAAAAATATAAGCTACCTTCAGTTTCTAACTGGGCCGTATGTAATTCAAAAGACAAAGCTAAGTCCGAAGAATTTAAAAACTGGGATGGCCGACCAGTAAGACTAGCACCTAGTAAAGCTTATGATAAATATTCTCTAATTCAATTTTTAGAAAATTTACCAGAAGAAGAATCATTCGAAATCTTTGAATATTGTCTTCCAAAGATTTATTTTGTAGATATTGAGGTTGAAGTTACCGATTCTTTTCCAGAACCAGAAAGGGCAGAAAATTCAGTTACTACAATAGCAATCGTTACACCAACTGGACAGTCTATTGTTTTAGCAACAAAGGATTTAAAAAGAGAAAGTCAAACGGAAATACAAGAATCTATTAACGACTATTTCTTAGAAGAAGATTTTTCTTTCAACTTTGTTTATAAAGTTTTTTCATCTGAATATGATATGCTTTATACGTTTTTCCACACTTTTGTGAAAAAATTTCCAATGATGACGGGTTGGAATTTCATCAATTTTGACTGGAAATATCTCGTAAATAGAGCAATGAAACTTTCTATTGATGTTTCGATCGCTTCTCCGACTGGTGCAGTTTGGGGCAAAGAACAAATCCCATTTCATGTAGGTGTGATGGACTATTTGGAACTTTACCGAAAATGGGATAGAAGCGTAGATATCAAAGAAAATTTTACCCTAGATTCAGTTGCCGAAGTTGTTACTGGATATAAGAAAATTAAATACAATGGATCTCTACAAGATCTCTATGAACAAGACTATCAGAAATATGTTTATTATAACGTAGTTGATACATGTCTGGTATTTCTCATACACAGAAAAATTAAAACGATGGAGATTGCTTTAACTATTGCAAATCTTTGTCGAATTTCTATTTATAAAGCAGCATCACCAGTTGCGGTAACTGAGTCTCTCTTATGCAGAAAATTCTTAGACAAAGGCCAGGTAATGGCCAAAGACTGGGAAGCCTCACCAAATAAAGTAAACGGACAATATGCAGGAGCTTTTGTAAAACAACCAGAAGTCGGGATGCACAGAGGCGTGGCGTGTTTTGACTTTGCTTCTCTATATCCATCAATCATGAGACAATTAAATGTCAGTCCTGATTCTTTTATTAAAAAGGTAGATCCTAATAATGCAGACTCAGAAAAACGTGATGATAGAATAGTATCTGTAACTGGTGCGGTATATCAAAAGGAAGATTCTATACTTAAGAATATTCTCACAGATCTCTATAATCAGAGAAGAACTTATAAGAAAAAGTATTTTGAGTTAGAAGTTAAAGCAGATGAGCTTAGGAAAAAAATTAAGGAAATAAGTTAGATTTTATTGGTTTTAATCTATATAGGCCCACTTTTTCCAATATATAATTTAATAGAATTGCTTATGTCTACTATCTAACATATAAAAGACTAATGAAGGACCTCTTACAAAGAGGTCCTTCTTGTCTCCGAAACTTTTAAAAATAAGCAGTTTTTAAAAAACAAAAGATAAAAAAACACTAAAATACACATGGGATTATTTGACAACAGAGTAGCTTTTAAGCCTTTTGAATATCCGGCTTACTTTACGGATGGATGGCTTTTACAGGCTCAGAGTTTCTGGCTTCACACCGAAATTCCAATGCAGGGGGATGTTAAAGATTGGAATGAGAATCTTGCACCACACGAAAAGAATCTGGTAGGAAATATTCTCTTGGGCTTCGCTCAAACTGAATGTGCAGTTTCTGATTATTGGACAGGAATGGTAACTAACTGGTTTCCGAAACATGAAATCAAGCACATGGCTATGATGTTTGGTTCACAAGAAACAATCCATGCCACTGCATATTCATATTTAAATGAAACTCTAGGTTTAGAAGACTTTGAAGCATTCTTGCATGAACCCGCAACATCCGAAAAGTTCGAACTTTTAGTTTCTACTAAGGCAGAGTATAATTATGAAGATCTTAAATGGAATAAAGACGCAAGAAATGATGTTGCCAGATCTTTAGCTATCTTTTCTGCTTTTGCCGAAGGAGTTTCTTTATATTCATCATTTGCTGTTTTATATTCTTTTCAGATGAGAAATCTTCTTAAGGGAATAGGACAACAGATGAAGTGGAGCGTTAGAGATGAATCTTTACATTCTAGAATGGGTTGTCAATTATTTCGTCATATGTGTGATGAATATCCTGATCTAAAAAAGAATGTAATGTATCAGGTTATCGAAGCTGCGGAATTGATTGTAGATCTTGAACATAAATTTATTGACAAAATGTTCGAAATGGGAGATTTAGAGAATCTTAAAGCTGAAGATCTAAAGCACTTTATTCTTAAAAGAGCCAATGAAAAACTGGTAGAGCTTGGATATGAACCTCATTTTGAATATGATAAAGTATCTGCAGATCAGTTAGAATGGTTTTATCATCTAACTGGAGGATTAACACACACTGACTTTTTTGCATTAAGACCTACCGACTATTCAAAAGCCGGTGAAGGAGAAGATTGGGAAGATATATTTTAAAAAATAGAAATGAAAAACTACGGAGATGATATAGGCTGGGAATTGGGAGTTGATTTTCCAGTTTGGGGTAACACAGAAATTTATGTTAAAACAATATCTAAGGGGTATCTTCTAGCCGGAGAAACCCCAAAAGACGCATATTGGAGAGTATCTACAGCAGTTGCTCGTAGATTAGGGAAGCCGCACATGGCTAGCAAGTTCTTTGATTTTATCTGGAGAGGCTGGCTTAATTTAGCAACCCCCGTTTTGTCTAATACGGGCACTGATAGAGGTTTACCTATCTCCTGTTTTGGTATAGATGTAGGAGATTCTATTCAAGAAATTGGATCGAAAAATCTAGAAATGATGCTTTTAGCTAAACACGGTGGAGGAGTAGGAGTCGGAGTTAACCAGATTAGATCTGCTGGATCTAGAATCACAGGAAACGGAACTTCGGATGGTGTAGTTCCTTTTTGTAAAATATATGATTCAACTATTTTAGCTACTAATCAAGGTTCAGTACGTAGAGGAGCAGCCTCGGTTAATCTGAATATTGAAAATGGAGCCTTTGATGAATGGATTGGAATTAGAGAACCTAAGGGAGACGTAAATCGTCAATCCTTAAATTTGCATCAGTGTGTAGTAGTTGGTGATAAATTTATGCGAAGGGTTGAAGATGGAGATCCAGAAGCTAGAAGAAAGTGGAGTAAGGTTCTGCAAAAGAGAAAATCCACAGGAGAACCTTATATCATGTTTAAAGGTAATGTGAACAAGCAAAATCCAGAGGCTTACAAGCAAAACGGTCTTAAAGTGTTCATGACTAATATTTGTAGTGAAATTACTTTACATACAGATGAATCACACTCATTCGTTTGCTGCTTGTCTTCTGTAAATTTAGCTAAGTACGATGAATGGAAAGACACTGATTTAATCTACACTGCTATTTGGTTCTTAGATGGAGTTTTGGAAGAATTCATACAAAGAGCAAAAAATATGAGAGGTTTTGAAAATTCAGTTCGTTCTGCCGAAAAGGGCCGAGCATTAGGACTAGGAGTTTTAGGGTGGCATACATACCTACAACAGAAAGGCATACCATTTGAAGGTCTACCAGCTCAGTTTGAAACTAGAAGAATTTTTTCTCAGATGAAAATTGAAGCAGAAAGAGCTTCTAGGGATATGGCTACTGAATGCGGAGAACCTTTGTGGTGTGTAGGTACGGGTATGAGAAATACTCACCTGATGGCAATTGCACCTACAGTTTCAAATTCAAAGCTTTCAGGAAATGTTTCTGCTGGAATTGAACCATGGGCTGCAAATGTATTTACAGAACAAACTGCCAAAGGCACATTTATCAGAAAGAATCCCGAATTAGAAAGAGTTCTTCGCAAAATAGGAATTAATAATAGAGATACTTGGGACAAAATTCTCGAAGATGGAGGATCCGTTCAAGATATCGGCGAATTAGATAAGTGGGGATTTATAAACGGAAAACTAACAAATGAGATATCTGAAACCACAATTCAAAATAAAGAGGTAGATTGGGTTAAAGATGTCTTTAAAACATTTAAAGAAATAAATCAGCTAGATCTTATAAAGCAAGCGGGTATTCGCCAGCAATATGTAGATCAGTCAGTTTCTTTAAATTTAGCATTCCCTTCTCAAGCAAATCCGAAGTGGATTAATCAAGTTCATTTAGAAGCTTGGAAACAGGGAATCAAAACTCTCTACTATATGAGAACTGAATCTGTATTAAGAGGTGACATAGCAATAAGAGCAACAGATCCTGATTGCGTAAGTTGCGACGGTTAAACTTTTTCTACTTTCACTATAAAATAAAACAAAAAATAAGAAAAACATGGAAAAATTCGAAAAAATCAAAGCGTTGATCGCAGAAGCAGAAGCTGATGTAGAAAAATTCTACGAAAAAGGAAACAAATCTGCGGGCACTCGCATTCGTAAAGCAATGCAAGACTTGAAGAAACTTGCTCAAGAAATGCGTCAAGATGTTCAAGATACTAAGAATGCATCTTAATTCAGTTAAATAATCTACCATATCTGAATTGAAAGAGCCTCTGCTTTAGCAGGGGCTTTTTTTTGAAAACTTTATGATTCTATATTGAAACTAATAGTTTTTTGACTATATAAAAAAGAAAAATATCTAATGGAAATCAAAATTAAGAAAATAGACACTGCAGAATTTCAGTTGTTTGTTAAGAAATTATTGTCTATTGACAAGTTCATTTTCATGAAAGTTGGAGAAAAGGTTACATCTTCTTCAGTCTTTCTTCCCCAAAGGGATGCCGTAAAATTGGTAAATGTTAAGACCTCTGATCTTTTTGATTCTGAAGCCTGGCCCGAACAACCAGTTAAAGTTTCTTTCTTCAATGGAAATAAGATTATAGAAGCTCTTTCTCATTTTGGTGGAGAATGTTCAGGAAAAATTATCTACGATAAAGTAGGGAATGATTTTATTGCCAGCGATTTTATCATTGAAAATGATAATCTAAAGATCAAACTCTTTTGTGCAGATCCAAGCTTAAACTTTATGGATATGAAAGAAGATGAAACCAAGAGAGCATTTTCAACTACAGATTCGAAATTCTCTTTTGAACTTTTAACAATCCATGCAGACAAGATGAAGTCTCTTTTCTCTCTCGATAAAGAAAAAGAAACTTATAAGTTATATGCAGATTCTAGAGGTGTAAGTATTAAAGGTGAAAATTATGATGCCATCATTACTCACTCCGTTGAAATGGATTCTGAAAAGGAAGAAGTTACAATCTATAAAAAGTATAGTCCTCTTCTAGATAAAGAAAACTACAAAGTAGTCGTATGCGGAAATAAAATTGTATTTAAGTCTCTAGATACTGCCACCTATCTAACAGTAGCTGTAGCTATCATAGACGAAGAATAATGAAAGAAGATATAGAAGATCTAAAAAGACAACTTAAAGAAATAGAACAGGAGTCTCAGAAGTATTACAATTACGAACAAGCTGTTAAATTGACTCTAAACTCAATTTACGGAGCATTCGGTAATGAGTGGTTTTATTTCTTTAATGTGGACATTGCGGAAACAATCACTCTGCAAGGTCAAGACGCGATCTTGTATACGGAAAAAATGATTAACAAGTATTTTCATGATTTTTGGCATAAAGACAAGGAAGTACATAAGGAGCTTGGAATTGAGATAACGGGTGAAGTAAAGAAACCTATCGTAATCTATATCGATACAGACTCTTGTTATCTTAGATTTGAAGAAGTTCTTGAAAAATGCACCTGGGATAAATCAGAAAAAGAGTTTATTCTTAAGATTTATCACATCAGACTAAAGCTGTATATTGAAAATGTTCTTAGCTCTTATGCTAAAAAGAACAACTCTGATAACTTTCTTTCATTTGAACTTGAATCAATAGCCAAAAATGCAATTTGGTTAGCCAAAAAGAAATACATGCAAAATATTGTGTGGAAAGATCCAGATCTTCATTTCGAGGCCTTGAGTAAAATAAGTACAAAAGGATTTGAAATCATACAATCAAGTACTCCGCTTTTTGCTCGAAACAAGCTAAAGGAAATCATCAAATATATCTTTTCAGTAGATAAAGTAAATTATCCAGATTTGATTGCTCTTTTGAAAAAAATTAAAAGAGAATTTAAACTTGCAAATATCGAGCATATCTGTTTCAATTTAAGAATTGGGAATTATCAGAAATATATTGTTAACGACTATTCTGAATTTGAAATAGCTTCAGGCTGTCCAATGCATGTTAGAGCATCTGGCTATTATAATTATCTTTTGAATAATAGTTCACATAAAGGAAAATACAAGCTTCTTGCAAATTCAGAAAAGGTGAAAATGTATTTAAGTAAAGACACAGCATGCGATGTATTTGCATTTCCACCGGGAGATCATCCCTATGAATTTGCTCCTTCGGTGGATTATGATGCGCAATTTGAAAAAGCAATAATCGATCCTATGAATCGAGTTATTGCAGCAATGGGATTACCTATTCTAGATAGAAATCTAATTTATACAACAACACTCTTTTAAAAAAATATGGCAAAAACATTTTCATTCGAAGACTTAAACAAAGAAATGTCTAAGATCTCAACGTATGGTGACACTCTTGATAAAAGCGAAGTATCAGCAGTAGATCATCATATTCCCACGGGAAATTACATACTGAATGCATGTTTAACTGGATCTCTTTTCGGAGGATATCCTAATAACAGATCTGTATGTATTGCGGGGCCTTCTGGTACTGGTAAAACTTTCTTAATTCTAAACGGAATTAAAGAGGCTCAAAAACTAGGGTATTACACTATCTACTATGATTCTGAAAACGCAGTTGATAGAGATCTAGTAGAAAAATTTGGTATTGATTCTTCTAAGCTTCGTTACGAACCTTGTAATACTGTTCAAGATTTTAGATCAAGTATTACAAATCTAACAAATACTCTTTTAGAGCAAAAGAAAAAAGGAATTGAAATTCCAAAGATCATGGTAATTCTCGATTCTGCTGGTAACTTGGCAACACAAAAAGAGATTGATGATGCAAAATCAGGATCGGATAAAGCAGATATGACAAGAGCTAAATTGCTCAAATCTACTTTCAGAATCTTGATGACACAAATGGGTCTATGTAAAATCCCATTCTTGTTTACAAATCACACATATCAAACACAAGATCTTTTCAGTAAGCAAGTTGCAGGTGGTGGTTGTCTAGCACCAGACAGTCTAATTATTATGTCAGATGGTTCTTGTAAGAGAATCGATGAAGTACAGGCTGGAGATCTAATTAAAACTCTAATTGGCGATAAAGAAGTTTTACAAACCTGGGAATTTGAAAAAGAGTCGTACGAAGTTGAATTTGAAGATGGTACAAAAATTATATGTTCAGAGGATCATAGATTTTATATCGGAGAAGATGAAGATGACTGGGCAATCGAAGAAGGCTGGGTTTCAGTAAAAAATCTTAAAGAGAGTGAATATATAAATCAAGTGGTGGAATAACCACCACAAGATACTATGGAATATCAGTACTTTATAGAAAAGATTTTAAAAAGTTTGACCAGATGGACTAAAGACATCAATTGGGAAAATAAAGATTATTTAGAAATGCTGTATTCCAACTATCTGAAACTTGAAAAGCCTTTTACTGAAAAACAAAGTGTTATCGGTGGTAATTGGATAAGAAGTTACATATATTCGACACCTGGCAGAAAATCTAACTGTTCTTTGGAGTATTGGACCGGTCGAGGTTGGTCCGAAGAAGAATCTCGACAAAAAATATCAGAGATACAAAGAGAAAGATCTCATCTATCTAAATCATATTGGATGAAGAGAGGTCTAAGCGAAACTGATGCCGAGACGAAGATAGCAACAATACAATCTAGAATTTCAAAGAAGGGTTGGGAAACTAATAAAAATACAAGATCTATTTGGAGCAAAGATTTCTGGTTAGAAAGAGGGTATTCGGAAGAAGACGCAAGACTTGAAGTTCTTAAGAGAAATCCTTCCAGTCGTCATTTTTATGATACAGAAGAAGAATGGATAGAAGCAAAAAAGAAAATAAGCACAAGAGTAGAATCATTTATTAGAGAAAATCCAGAGTTATATTCTTCATTTTTTGGTAAAGTTTCCAAGGGAGAGGTTAAATTTTTTGAAAGACTTAAAGAATTAGAAATTATACATGAAAGTTTTTGTATAAACATTCTAGAAGAAGACATCAAAAGATCTTTCAAATGCGATGGATATTACAAGTCTACTAGAGGAATTATTCTCATAGAATATGATGGTTTATATTGGCATAGTCGACTAGAACTTAAATATGACGAATGGAGAGAAAATCTTATATTAGAAAAAAGATCAGATATTCTAGGTATGATCAGAATTTCTGATAAATTTTCAGACGAAAACAATCAACATGAATTAATTAAACAAATAAAACATGCAATACAAAAAATTGAAAGTAAAGAGCATAAAGTCATTAGGCTCTACTAAAGTAAGAGATCTTACTGTAGAATCTGCTCAGCACTACATCAGTTCTAATGGTGTAGTCAATCACAACACAGGTCCCGAGTATGCGGCTTCAATCATCTTGTTTTTAGGTAAAGCAAAACTTTCAGAAGGTAATGCTACTGGAATTATCGTAACAGCAAAGCCTAACAAAAACAGATTTGCTAAACCAACTCCTGTTAAATTTTGGATTGACTTCAATAAAGGAATGAATCCTTACGTAGGACTACAAGATTATATCAGTTGGGATAATTGTGGTATTCAAAGAGGTAAATTTATCAATCAGAAAGATTATGAAAAGCTTTCTCCTTCTGATAAAGAAAATTGCAGAGAACATACCTACAATACAGACAAAGGCGAAGTTACTGTATACTTCCAACCTTCGGAAACCGCAAGAGGCCTAGCCGTAAGACACCTAAACGATGTGGTTAAACTCACTGATTTATTTACACCTGAAGTTTTAGATCCAGTTCTTAAAGAGATGGATGAAAAAGTGATCAATGGAATATTTCAGTACGGAGATAGTGAAGATATTGAATCAGAAATAGATGATATTATCAACTCAACAGAAGAAATTGATTCTGAAAATGAGTGATTTTATTCCAGGAATT
>Ga0172373_10000673_pt1 | contig 56195 bp, 55 predicted proteins | sample Lak10m_2_FD_114546 | JGI IMG/M metagenome (GOLD analysis project Ga0172373, IMG submission 114546) | Freshwater microbial communities from Kabuno Bay, South-Kivu, Congo - kab_092012_10m | ecosystem: Environmental > Aquatic > Freshwater > Lake | place: Democratic Republic of the Congo... | reverse complement strand
TGCTCGTGCCCCGGGGTATCCGCCACAATGAAGCGTCGTTTGGCAGTCGAAAAAAATCGGTAGGCCACGTCAATCGTGATGCCTTGCTCACGCTCGGCCTGCAGGCCGTCGACCAACAATGACAGGTCGAGTGCATCCGCATCCCCCAACTTCCGCTGGCTCTCGATGGCCACGCCGCGCAGTTGGTCTTCGAAGACGAGTTGTGCGTCGTACAAGAGGCGCCCAATCAAAGTGGACTTGCCATCGTCGACACTGCCGCAGGTGAGGAAGCGCAACAAACTGCGCTCGCTGTCGAGTGTCACTTGCTGCATTAGAAGTATCCTTCTATCTTTTTCTGCTCCATGGAGCCTGGCTTGTCATAATCAATGACACGTCCCGATCGCTCAGACGTGCGCGCACTCAACGTTTCGTGTACGACTTCTTCGATGTTGGTGGCTTCTGATTCGATGCCTGCGCTGAGCGGATAACATCCCAAGGTGCGGAAGCGCACTTTGCGCAGTTGCGGCGTTTCGCCAGGCTGCATGGGCATGCGCTCGTCATCGACCATGAAAATTTGCCCGTCTCGGATGACCGTTGGGCGCTCTTTGGCGAAGTACAACGGCACCACTGGGATTTGCTCGCGCTTGATGTACTGCCAGATGTCCAGCTCGGTCCAGTTGCTAATCGGGAATGCGCGCACACTCTCACCGGCGTGAATGCGCGTGTTGTAGATGCGCCATAATTCGGGTCGTTGGTTTTTGGGGTCCCAACGGTGGTGCTGATTGCGGAACGACATGATGCGCTCCTTGGCCCGCGAACGCTCCTCGTCACGACGCGCTCCGCCAATGGCACAGTCCGTCTTCAATTCTGCGAGTGCCTGCCGCAATGCTACCGTCTTGAGTTCGTCTGTATGCACGCCTGATCCGTGTGTGAACATATTCACCCCGCGTGCTAGGGCCTCTTCGTTCCGACGGACGATGAGCTTCATGCCCACTTCTGCAATCCGACGGTCACGGAACTCATACATCTCCTTGAATTTCCATGATGTGTCGATATGCAGTACCGGGAACGGTGGCAATGAAGGGTAGAATGCCTTAAGTGCGAGATGTAGTAATACCGAAGAGTCCTTGCCGATGGAATACATCATCACCGGCCGCTCAAATGAAGCGGCTACCTCGCGGAAGATATACATGCTCTCGGCTTCAAGATTGGACAAGTGATCCATACGTCCTCCCAACAAAACTGATTTAGTATACCATACAGCCTGCTGATAGCACGGTTATTCTGACCAATTGTGAGCCGTTTTTTCCTCGTGAAATTCACACGGTCTGCTAGTATTTTCCTGAAAAATAGGCATAATAAGATGTCACCAAAGTATCAACGGAGGTTGGAATGGCGAGTTTATCCGAATATCTCCATGGATTGCCTCTCCTCATCATTGATGGTGCCCTTGCCACCGAAATGGAAAAGCGAGGCGCTGATCTGCACGATCCACTGTGGTCGGCCAAGTACCTCATCGAAGCTCCCGAGCGCATCGAAGCAGTGCATCTCGACTATCTTTTGGCAGGTGCCGATGTGCTGATTACTGCGAGCTATCAAGCCTCCATCCCCGGTTTCATGGCGCGTGGCATGAGCCGTGCCCAAGCCTATCAGCTCATGCAGACCTCAGTGGTGCTTGCGCGCAACGCCCGAGACAGGTGGTTTGCCACGCACGGAGTGAGTGCCACGCGGTGGATGCCACTCATTGCCGGGTCGGTGGGTCCATACGGCGCCTACACCGCCGACGGTGGTGAATACCGGGGCAACTACGGTCTGAGTGCCGCTCAACTCCGTGAATTCCACCTGCCGCGCATTGATGCACTCGTCTCCGCTGGGGTCGACTTCATTGCGTGTGAGACCATCCCCGATCTCTGCGAAGCCGTGGTACTAGCTGAGATCCTAGCCGCCTACCCCGGTGTCGAAGCTTGGATGTCGTTTAGTTGCGGCAGTGGTGCTGCCACGTATGCCGGCCAGTCCCTCAAAGACGTCGCACAGACCATGGCACAGTATCCGCATGTACAAGCAATTGGCGCCAACTGCACGGCACCACAGCACATCCCCGCCATCATTGCCACGTTGCGTGCGCATAGCGATCAGGCCATCGTGGTATACCCCAACTCCGGCGAGCAGTACGATGCACACACCAACTCTTGGTCAGGAATTGCCACGTGTGACGACTACGTACAAGCCGCCCAACACTGGTATGCCCTCGGCGCCAACGCCATTGGCGGCTGTTGTCGCACCGATCCTGCCACCATTGCAGCCGTTCGTGCCGCACTTGTTGCTTGATACGTGAAAAAACACGCCACCCCAACGGGGTGGCGTGTGGCGGGGGGCAAGCGGTCTAGCGGAAGGGGGGCGATGCGAGTACCCCGCCACCACCGAGATTCCACGCTTTGTTGGGACCGCGGTCAATGGCAAAGATGGTCGATTCGCCCAAGTTGTCGTTGTAGATGTCGGCGTAGTTGCCTACCTGCGACACAATCTGGTATCCGAAGTCGGCTGGAAGCCCGAATCGTTGCCCAATATCACCCTCGACGCCGAGCAGGCGGCGGGCCCGCGGGTCGCCGCTGTTCAGCAAGAAATCGTCCACATTCGTGCGGTCGATGCGCAGTTCTTCGGCGTACATGGTCGCATATACCGCCCACGAGACAATGTCAAACCACTGGGTATCGCCTTCGGCAACCACTGGACCGAGCGGTTCACGCGAGATACGGTCCCCGAGGACGAGATGCTCATCGGATTTCACAAATGTGGCCCGCTTCACGGCGAGTTGGCTACTGTCACTGGTGACCGCATCGCACTGTTGATCGAGATACGCCTTGTACAGCGCGTCTTCACCTTGGATTTCCACCAGCTCAAAGGTAATCGCCCGCGCCGCAAAATCATCGCGCAAGTTGAGCAGACTGGTAGTGCCGCTGCCCGCACAAATGCGCTTGTTGGCAAGGTCGTTCAGCGAGGTGATGCCACTATCGCGGCGCACCAAAAACGACTGTCCATCATGGAAGGTGGTCGGCGCAAACATCAACCCGTTGCCATCGCGGCTTGCTGTCCACGACGAATTACGGATGAGTACGTCGACCATGCCACTCCGTACCGCGTTGAAGCGTTCGTTGGGGCCATCCGCCGATGTTACCGGGATGTATTCGACTTTGCTGGCGTCGCCGAGCACTGCCGCTGCAATGACCTTGCAAAAATCAACGTCAAAGCCGCTCCACTCCTTGCGTACCGCATCATAAAAACCAAATCCGGGCAAATCAGCATTTACCCCACAATTTAGCACCCCGCGTGCTTGGACGGTGACAAGTGTTGATGCACCAATATTGCTGTCATCGACGACCACGGTCGGTGCCGCCTCTGCAGTACTCTCCGGTGCGGTTGTGGGAGCCGTGCTCAAATCGACTTCCCGGTCACCCGTCTCTGGAGTGGCAGTCACCACGATGACTTGCGGGGATTGATCGTTGGCGCCTTGGTCGGCAAGTTGCCCCAATGTGCCACAAGCCACACTAAAGAGTGTGATGCCGATTATAAGCAACGGAACAAATCGACGCATCGTGTTTCCTTTCTAGCGTTGCACGTTCGTGCTGTAGACCCCACCGCTGGGTTGTAATTCCAACCGGAGCTGGGTGGTGTCGGTGCCGTTTGCAATTGCTTGCAATACGACCGATGCAGATTCATGATCCACAATCGCTAAGTCAATATCGTTTTGACGTAGTGCATCGCGGAATAGTTGCTCGTCATTCGGTGCATACAACGTAATCATTACACGCACGTTCTGCTCATTTTGTAGCTCAACCGATCGGGCATCTGGCATGGCCGTAATGCGCCACGCCTGTGCCATGTTGGCGGCACCTTGCTCTTGTGGGCGTGCAAGTGGTGCGACTGTATCCGCAATGCTCTGCGGGAGACCGGCCACGTAGACAATCGCAATGCGTTGGGTGTCGAGCACGGTCACATCAGCGATGTACATACAAGCCGGACTGTTATCACCACGTTGGCCACATTCCTGCCACCAGCCCCGGTATTCGGTTGCACTCACGGTTGCACCATTACGCCAACGTGCCCCCGTAAAATCGACCGTGCGTGTGAACTGCGGCATTGCGCCGCTGTACGTGCTCATGAATCCACTCTGTGCGGCGTATCCGACCGTGCCCATATTGGGAGCATTGCGCACCGAGCTTTGGCCTTGATCAATCCAAAACGCCTTGTTGTTGCGGATCGTGACCAGCGGTTTTTGTACGATGGGCATCACCTGCTCGCTCATCACGCGCGCTGGTGTGTCGGCACTCACAATTGCCACGTTGATGACCCGACTGCTGTCACTCATCCGGATGCCCGGTACGAATTGGGGCAGGGCCGCACTGCTACTGTCGAGATTGAGTGTGGGCCAGAGGTCGTTGTTCCGCATCACCAGTGTGGCCGCTTGTGCGACCACTGTGCGTTGCTCTAGCTCCGGGCAACTCGCGCTGGTACAGCCGATAAAGCTGGCCGTGTTGGACTGGTATGGGTCACTCAACTGCAACCCGACCGCCTGACAACCGTCAACCAGCGTGCTCCACGGCAACACCGTTTGCGTGTTGGGGATGAGCTCCGGCAGGGCGATGACTGCCGGGAAGCGTGCTACCAGACTCGTTGCGAGTTGTGTCGGACGCAACGCACGCTGTTGTTCTGCGGGGAGCATCGGGTACACCGCCGCCACTATGTCGTCGTTGGTGCAGGCGCTGATTGCTGTGCTCGGCGCCGTCGGTGCAATCACCGCACTGGGGACCGCATTGGTCGCTTCGACCTGTGTCGCGGTGGCTGCTGGCTCCGTGGCCTGGGTAACGGTTGGTGCCACGGTAACGGTGGTTTCTTGCGTGCTACTGCCACCAAACATGTTCAAAATGCTTGCACCAGCCACCACGATGATGATGACCGGGATCACCCATTGCCGGAGCGGATTCGTGTTGCTCCGTGGCGCCGCCGCTGGTCGGCTCGTGGCTGGTGTTTGTGGCAGCGGTGGGACGCCCGCCGACGCTGGTGCAGGTTTGGCCGCTGGTGCGGGCGCAGGTTTGACCGCTGGTGTGGGAGCTGGTGTTGTGGGCGGACGCGTGGGAGCCGCAGGTGGCGGGGTGAGGGGCACTTGTAGCCCCGTTGTCTGGCTACTCGGTGCCGTGCTGGTGCGTGTGCGCCTACCCACGTTGTAGTCGACTTCACAGATGACACAGTGACCATCACTCGGGTAGTAGTGGTGTGCATCGTTGGCACACGGCACCAGGCGTTGCTCGACCAAACTGATGGCGTGTTCCCAGTCGCTCGGCGTCGGCCGACTACCGGGCTGCGTGAAGGCACGCTCAAACAAGGTGCGGAGTTGTCCCGGCAAACAAACATAGGGCGGCGCTGCTTTGGGCGGCACAAAGAGTTGGCCGGCGAGATATGGAAAAATCCTGTTCTTCAGACAGTAGATGTGTGATTGCTCGACGTCCGGCGCTTGTGGGGTTGGTCGGCCCGCAAACGGGTGAAACCCTTGCATCAGCAACTGAAAGATGAGCACGGCCAGTCCGAAGGCGTCGTGTTGCGGAGTACGGGTCGTGGTGGCGAAGTCCTTGCCTTGGAGCTCGGGCGGCGTGTATTCGGGGACTCCAACCAAGCAGTGATGGATCACTCCGCGTTGATCGGTGACCTGCATCGAGTCGCAGTCCACAATGGTAATCAGCGCGTTGTCGTTAAAGAGCGCATTTTTGAAGTTGACATCGCCGATGACGTACCCCTTTTGGTGGATTGCATCCATGGCGATGGCCAGATTGCGCGCCGTGCGGTACAGGTGACGGTGGTTGAGTTGTGCGTGTTGTTTGGTGCGTTGTTGTGGTTGCAACAAATCGTACAAATTGTCGGATTTGGGGATTTTGGGCATGATGTAGCCCACAAACGTGCCGTTGTCGAGCACGATGTCGGTCGGCCATGCAATCGAGACATGGTTGAGCTTGGAATTGCGGGTTGCGTCATGTGGCGCATTAGCCACCATGGTGCGCAGTTTGGCCTCGAGGGCGCGGTTCAGCCGGTGTGGATGGTAGATTTTGGCCACCATGTCACGGCTTCCTACGATTGTTGACACGGCGCCCTCGCCCCCAGCGCCTAATTCTTTGCCCAGTTTGAGGGCTTGACCACTTGACAGGGTGAGTTGTGCCATGTCGTTGACTCGCTTCCGCCTACACAGGTGCTTTCACGTGTTGATAGCCGTTGACCACCATGTCGAGTTGTCCCGTGTTGGGGTCAATGATGAGGCCGTGGACCGGTACATCGGCGGGCAACAGCGGGTGATTGCGCACCGTTTTGACGGTGATGCGCACGCTGTCTTCCACGTTGTTGAACCCTTTCAACCAGCCCTCTAGGTCGATACCCGCATAGCGCAACGTGGAGATGGTTTCTTCTTTGATGCCACGTTCACGCACAATTTTCAACACGTCGTTTGAGTTCAGCGTGCTCATGCCGCAATCGTGGTGGCCGATGATGAGAATTTCTTTGGCACCGAGTGAATAAACGGCCACAAGCAGACTGCGCATGACTGATCCCCATGGGCTCGTCACCAACGCACCCGCGTTTTTGATGAGTTTGGCGTCGCCGTTTTTGATGCCGAGTGCTCGGGGCAACAATTCTACGAGGCGTGCGTCCATGCACGACAAAATGACGAGACCTTTGTCGGGAAATTTGTCGGTTTGTAGTTCTTCGTACGCACGATGCTTGACAAACTCTGTGTTGAACGCCAACATGCTCTCGAGCATATCCATGGTGCTCCTGCCTCCTCATCCGACCCTACAACGACTCTCCATCGTGCAGTATAACAAGTTTGCACGCGGTGGGCGGGGATTACGGTTCGCGCAGTGCAATCACCAAGGTCATGTCATCGTCGCTTTTTTGCCGCAATTTATCGCTGTCAAGCATGGTGTGGAGGGCATCATCGAGCTGGCTGAGCTGGTCATGGGATTGGAGCCACTGGATGATGGGGCGGAAAAATCCCGGGTAGGCGGCGCCCGTCTTGAAGTTGATGCACATCGGCTGCACACCGTCGCTCATGGCGGCAACGCCCGTCAGCCCCTCGTTTCTGTGTTGTGCACGCAGATGATCGCGGTACTCGCTACTCGTCAGGGGCACGGTCACGTTGATGAATTCGCCGTTGTCTGGCAATGAGAGCGTTTGCACGGAACCATCCGCATAAATGCCAACCATGGCGCCGTCGCCGATATGCAGACTGTGCCACTGTTGGGGCGTCACCACAATCATCAGCAACGTGCACGCATATTCTCGGAGTGCAACCGTCTGACGGGCGGCCTCGTCTTCCAGTGCTTGCCGGGCTCGCACGAAAGCAGCGTGCAAGATGTCCGCATAGGCCGGTTCTGCAGGAGCAGACGCGCCGAGCAGTTTCTGCCAACGATTGGGGGCAACCTGTGTGAGTTGTTGGGCCACATAATCGGTGGCAATTTCACAGGCAAGCGCCGAGCCGACCTCCGAACGCTCCGCTGAGCCAAGCCCGTCTGAGACTGCCACAATCAGCGCATCACCGACGACTCGCACGTAGTGACTGTCTTGACAGGGCATTTCTGCTTTGATGTGGCCGGTCCCAATGACCGAGGCTTTTGCAATCCGCCAGCGCATACCTGCTCATTTCCATACAACATGTCGAAAGATGATGCTGGGGAGTGTGCCAGCATCATCCTCGGCAACGACCAAACTAAATGGTGAAATCGTCGGGCTTATCGAGGGCCACTTGTTGACCGGGCTGCGACTGCGAGACTTTTTGCAGGCTAGCGGACAACCACACGAACATTTCGCGGAAATGTAGGCCTTTGAGGGCCATGGGGGTGCGGGTTGAGAGCTCTGCAAGCAGATTCATGTCGGCTCCGTCGACACCCACCGCAAAAAAGACCATGCCTTTGGCGCTTTCTTCGCTTTTGATGCGGGTGGCAGCCTGCTTCCAGACCGCGCCGTCCGTGGGCGCACCATCCGAAATCAAAAAGACCCACGGGCGATAGTAGGGGACGCCGTTGTCTTTGTAGAGCTGTTTGCGCACACTGACGAGGTCAAGGGCCTGTTGCAACGCAGCACCGAGTGGCGTGTCGCCACTTGCTTGGAGCGTTGGTGGGGTGAATTTGCCTGCTTCAACGAAATCCTGGGTGAGTTGTGCTGGCCCAAAGGTGATGATGGCGATTTCGACGCGGGATTGCGCCACACTGTCGGTTTGTAGGGCATCACGGAAGGCAGCAAGACCTGCGTTGAGCTCGGCGATGCGCTCGCCGTGCATGGAGCCCGACGTGTCGAGTACGAGCACACAGGCACACCGCGGATCGGGATTGGTCGGGTCAAATGATACATCTGGAATGTTGCTCATCGGGGTTGTTTTCTCCACATCGAAAAGATACGTAATCAGTGGACGCACGTCACTGTGAAAAGGTTGCACATGCGGGTGGTTACGGAGCGTCGGTGCTGGTGGGGGTTGCGTTGGCCACATCGGCGAGCGTGGTATGGTCGAGGATATCGCTAATGGCGGTACGTACGTTTTGCATCACCGCACGGAGGCGACAGGTGCTTTCGTCTGGACAGTTGCACGGCTCATAGGCGATTTGCGACACGCAGCCAATCGGTGCAAGTGGACCATCAAGGACGCGCACAATTTTGCCGATGTGAATCTCTTGGGCGGGTTTGGCGAGATAATAGCCACCACCAATGCCCGCTTTGCTGTGCAGGAGACCAGCGTGTTTGAGCGCGAGCATGATTTGCTCGAGGAACTTGACCGGTATGTGCTCACGCTCGGCGATTTGTTTGAGCTGCATCATGGGCTGCGCATCGGGCTGGCTCGCCAACAAAATCATGGCTCTGATGCCGTATTCACCTCGTTTTGAAATGCGCATGGCCACGACTCCCTGTGTGTGTGTTCTTTAGTATTGTACCGTGTTTTGGTGGGGAGATATGCCACCACATGCGCGGTACACATGAGCGCATGTGGTGGCGGTGTTTTTAGAGCTTGATGGCGTGCCCAAGTTCGGCACTGCGGTAAATCGCATCTACCAACTCGGTGACTTGCAAGGCCTGCTCAGCGGTGACATTGGGCGAGGTGCCCGTCTTGATGGCTTGCACGAAATCGGCGGCTTGTGCCAAACCGGGCTCGACGCCGTCATTGGGCATCCAATCGGGCTCCCAGTGCGTGAGCATGCCGTATTGTGCCTTGTTGACTTTGAGGGGGAACACGTCGAGACCAGCTTCGGTGCCAGAGAGTGAGATGGTCTCTTTGGTCTCGGGCACGTTGAGCGCCCAGGAGCACTCGAGCATCAACATGGCACCGGTGTCGAAGCGCACGAAGGCGGCCACTTGGTCTTCCACGGTGAATTCCTGGTAGTTCCACTGCCCCCACGGGTTCACGTTGGGCTTGGTGCCGAGGTGCTGTGAAATACTGCCCATGACTTCGATCGGTTTCGGGTTGCCCAGCAAGTACAAGGCGCTGTCGAGCGTGTGTACGCCGAAGTCGATCATGGCGCCACCGCCTTGAATGTGCTTGTGCACGAAGGATCCCCACGACGGGATGCCACGGCGACGGAGGGCGTTGACGCGTACCATGTAAATATGGCCGAGTTCGCCGTTGGTGATGACTTGTTTGGCCGCTTGCACTTGGGGGCGATGACGGTAGTGGAAGCCGACGGTGAGCACCTTTTGATTGGCCTTAGCGGCAGCCAACATGGCTCGACCCTCGGCAGGGTCAAGCGCCATCGGTTTTTCACAGAGCACGTGCACACCTGCGTTGAGCGCATCGATGGCAGCCGGAGCGTGGTACTTGTTGGGCGTGCAGATAACGACACCGTCGAGAGATTCTTTGGCGATCATGTCGCGGTAATCGCTGTAGAGATTGGGGATGGCGAATTTGGCGCCCACCTCGTTGAGCGAATCAGCCACTACATCAGCGGCTGCCACGATGTCAACATCGGGCTGCGCCTTGAAGCTGGGGATGTGGCGGTTGCGGGCAATCCCGCCGGTACCGATGATGCCGATGCGTACGTTGTTGGTCATGGAAACTCCTTCAAAACAATGCACAATTATGCAGAGAAAGAAGTGATGCTATTGCGCTGGTATTGGTACGAAGATGCGCCGAATGCGAGGATGGGGAAAAAGACGATGGGCAACAAGAGCAACCCGATAGTGAAGCCGACCTGCTTGCCAAATGCGGTGGAAATTCCATGGGTGATGCGGACACCGAGCACCAACGAAACCAGTGAAGCGACAACGTTGAGAATGCTCAGTGCGAGCGGAGCCGTATTGGTATCGCCACCGTCTGTGGTCATGCTGGTATATATGCCTTGAATGACGGCTGCTACCAAGATGTAGACCAACCAGATGCGTGGCTTGCGGATGATGTCGAGCAGGACGAGCACGTTATAAATGGGGACGATACACGCCCATCCGGGTTGACCCGCTTTGGAGTAGATGCGCCACTGACTGATGGTGATGACTGCAAAGCTGATGAGCGCATAGATACCAATGCAGAAGAGAAACAGAGTGGTTGCTAAGAAAATGTCGCCGACCGTGTCAAACAAACCGGATTCCTGAAGGTGTCGCATAAACATTGATCTCCATTGTAGGGTGTGACTTCTGTCGACGGCTCGAAATCTAACGCGGATTATACCACAGGCGGAGCAACTAAATGACATAAAGTGATAATGGAGTGTGTATTTTGGTACAATGCACGGTATTGTCACCAGTGCAAAGAAATGGAGCATATCACAAGATGAAATATCGTCCTCTCGGTCGTACTGGATTTTTGGCATCACAAATTGGGGCGGGCGATCTCGCAGATCGCTCTCTATCTCACGAAACGTGTGTTGCGACACTCGTACGGGTGCTCGACGCTGGCGTGAATGTGGTAGATACGGCGCCTGGATACGAAGACGGCTATTCGGAAGAAATCGTGGGGGATGCCGTACGACAGCGTCGATCATCGGTCTTTGTGATCACGAAAATCGATGATTTTACGCGTCCGCTCACGCGGCAGTTGCATGAGTCGTTGGTGCGTTTGCAGACGAGCTATGTCGACGGATACGTGTTTCACGGTTTATCGGATATGGCGACGTACGAGCGCATGATTGCTGAGGGGTATTTCGCTGAACTTGCTGATTTGAAGGCGCGTGGACTGGTGCGTCATGGGGGTATTTCGTCACATCATCCAGATGTGTTGCGTGCGGCCATCCACGCTGGCTATTGCGACATTGCCATGTTTGCGGTGGGGGCATTCGTCGATGATCGCTATGTGCAGGAGACGTTGCCGTTGTGTCGTGACATGGGTGTGGGGAGTGTGTGTTTCAAAACGTTTGGGGCGGGTAAATTGGTGGCCGATACCGAGGGGTACGGGCGGCCACTGGCACAACGTCCGCGCGGCAAGTTGTCATCGGGAGGGGCGACAGTGCCCGTATCTGCGACCAATCTGAGTGTGGCTGAATGTGTGCACTACACGCTGACGGTTGATCCGGACGTGGCGTTGTTGGGGATGAGTTTTGCCAACGAGCAAGATGATGCGCTGGCTGCGTACCGGGACTTTCGGCCGTTGGATGATGCCCGCATGACGGTTATTCGTGCCAAAGCGGTTGTGGCGCGGAGCGACAAAGGCCCGTGCTGGTGGAACCCGGATCCCACCCAATAAGGCGCCACTCAATCTCCCCTCTCTGTTGTTTAGCAACAGAGAGGGGAGTTTTCAGCTGAGCAAACATAATTGTGTGCATGAAAACAGGAACAATCATTTGACTGTTCTGGCGAATGATTGTTTCAGCAGTCACTACGAGTGAGATTTTGACGCTTTGATTTCCTTAGAGCATAGATGCAATGCGACAGCAGGGTTAGAGAGTTTGTGTCCGTAGCCGTTGTGCAACCGTGCGCATGGGGCTGATGGTGATTGATTTGGCGTGTAAGTAGGTAATGAATTGTTCAAGCATGGCGATGCGCGAGCCGCGGCCGATGATTTGGGGGTGCATGAGCACCGTCAAGACGCCGTGGTCGATGTTGGCGTCCATCCAATCGACCTCTTGTTGCCAGATCGAAAGGACGTCGAGCGGATTGCTGGTACCGTTGCGGTACGGGGAAAAGTTGTATTGGAAGTAGACCCAGTCGTCGAATTCGTAGCTGGTGGGGAGCTCCCAGACAGGGCTGGTGCGCCCGCGTTGGAGCGGGGTTTCACGGTCGACCACGTCGCCCACCCGTGGATGATAGGGCACGTAGTCGGATCCCTTGAAACTGGAGTCGTACCAGAAGCCGTATTCTTCGAGCAAGGGCAACGTGTGTGGCGAGTGCTCGCCGGGACCACGGTAGCCGACGGGAGTGATGCCGATGCGGTGGAAGGCGGCGAGTGCCCGCTCGAAATCGGCTCGTTCGGCGGCTGGTGATAACTCGTTGGGCGCCACGTGGTTGTACGAATGATGCGCGAGCTCGTGCCCGGCGGTCACGATGTGAGCGACTTCCTCCGGGAAGGATTCGAGTGTATGCCCGGGCACAAAGAACGTGGCGTGAATGTGGTGCCGTTTGAGGAGCTCTAGGATGCGCGGCACGCCCACGCGGGCGCCGTATTCGCCGCGCTGGAGCATGTTGAGCGAGGTCTGCTCGTAGCTAAACCACACCGACAGCGCATCAAAATCAAACGACAAACAGACGGTCGAGTGTGGCATGTGGGTGTTCTCCCGTGTGAACAGAGTATAGATAGATAGACTGCTAGTGTGCTGGGGTCAGCAATGCATAGAGATCGGTATGCTGGCCGATGCGGGCATAGTGGAGTGCGGTGTGACCTGCGTTGGTCTGCGCATGGATGTCGGCGCCGGCGGCCAGCAAGATTTGGCAGATGGTCAGATTGCCGTGTTGGGCGGCATTGTGGAGCGCCACGAAATCACCCGATTGACGTGCATTGACGTCAGCACCAGCGGCCACCAACAAACGTACGAGTGCCACACTATCGGCCGCAGTGGCAGAGTGGATGGGAGCGACTTAGAAGGCGTTGTGGGAGGCCTGATTGACGTTCGCACCAGCGTGAATACAGCGCGTTGCTACAGCAACTGCGCCGAAAAAACACGCCAGCCCGAGCATCTGGAAGCCGTCGCTACTGAATGTGTGGACGCATGCGGGCGTGTGTTGGAGGTGGCGCTCGAGATCAGCGCTCCGATCGAGGGCTGCTGCGGTGAAGGGGTCAACGAGTGATGATCTGGCCGAGATTGTGTCTGCGAGTGCGCGATGACCGTGATAGAGCGCATGTAGTGCGAGTGAAACACCGTTTTTGTCGCAGAGCATGGTGCCGCTGGCGTCGCACACGGGGAGTTGAGCAACGGCCGCCTGATTATTTGCGTGAATATGTGCCAGGATGGACATGGGGCGTACCTCGGTGAAGGCAGAAAAATGTCCGCTCATCATAGCACAAAAACGTCTCTCTCCGGGCTTACTAGGGGTCACGCACAACGACAGCGATGTCGGCCCCTTGATGGGTGGTACAAGCGAAGGTGTACGTCCCCGCACTCAAGAAGCGCTGGCGCACTTCTTGACCGGGAGCGATGCTCCGTCCGGCAATGAGCGCTGTGGTGTCGGTTTCATTGCGGATGACGAGGGTGTCACGCACGCCTCGGATGAGCTCGACGCTCTCGGGCAACGCCCGTGGGGCATCATCGTTGATGACCACCACCACGGTGCGTTGCAGGTCGTACCATTGCCACCCGGCATACCCGGCACCGCATAGGGCCATGATGCTGAAGATAAGCAAGGTAAGTCGTTTCATTAGCGTACCGGAATTGTTACGGTGATATCACCGGCGTTCGCAAAGGTGAGGGTGACTGCAAACGTGTCGCCGCTCTTGAGATCGTTGTTGAGTCCAATCAACATAATGTGGAAGCCACCTGGTTTGAGCATTTGCACGCCCATGCCAGGAATTTCGATGCCACCTTCGACGGGGCGCATTTTCATGACGCCGTCTTCGGAGATGACCGTATGCAGTTCCACGTTAGCGGCAACATCCGAGGTGGCTGACACCAGGGTATCGGTCGCATTGGCGTTTTTGATGGCCACATACGCCGCACTATTGTCGCCACTCGTGCCCGTGCGGGCCCATGGATCGTGCAAACTGATGCCGTTTTGGGCAACGGCAGCCGGGGCATCCGCATCGGGGGCGGTCATGTTCATACCTGCACCCATCTCCATGTTGCCATCGTGTGACGCCATATCGCCGTTGTGACCGTTCATGGCCTGATTGCCACAGGCGCTCAACGCAAGCATGAGGATGACGAGGACGGCGCTGAAAGTGATTCGTGTACGCATATACGGTGAGTTCCTTGATTGTCGTAGTTATTCGTTCAAAAGGGCTTGAATGTCACTCGTCATGTCTTCCACGGGTGAGCCAAAACCGAACAATAGTCGGCGCTGACCTGTTTTGTCGATGACGGTGGTCGTGGCCGTGTGGTCCATGGCGTATTTGAGCGCAGAATTGGGCAACTCACGGCGGGTGGCGCCGGCGCCATAGGCCTGATACACGGCGACGAGCTGTGCGGAGTCACCGGTCAAGCCGATGATGCGGTCGTCGAATCGTGCGGTGAAGCGTTGCAGTTTTTCCACGGTGTCACGCTCCGGGTCCACGGTAATGAAGACCATGCGTACGTTGTCGGCTTGATCGCCGAGGCGGTTGAGGACCAGTTGCATGTCCGACAAAGTGGCTGGGCAAATGTCGGGACAGTTGGTGTAGCCGAAAAAGAGCAACACCACGTTGCCACGTTGCTCGGCCAACGAGAACGGTACGCCGTTTTGGTCGGTCAATGTGAAATCGTAGGCCTGATCGGGCGGCTCAAGTGTGGCCCCGCGAAAGGTGTACGGGGTGCACGCACTCAAGACGAGTGCAACCAACACGCCAAACCAAGTCGCTCGTGCCCAACGAAGCGCAGTAGTACGCATAGCAATATTTCTCCGTGATTGCAAAATTATCCGCACGCAAACGTGAAACGACGTGCATGTTGCGGTGGTGGCACGAGTGGTGCGACCACGTGGCCACGGAGGTGTCTAGGATGACGAAAAAACACGGTGATGAGCCACATACCGAGCCACAAGGCGATGATGGGGCTCAGTAATTCGAAGAAAGCGGGGATGCGGGTGGTTGCGTGCACGTCGGCGTGGCTCGGAGCATCGACTACGCCGTGCCCCATGTCACAGACGTACAGCAGGTGTGCATCGACCGTCTGGGTGCCGTGGAGACCACAGTGGATGATGCACGTTACCGGCAAAATGCCCGCAAGTGCGATGACCAACCAGATTTGTACGACGACCCGCAGGTGCGCTGTCACAACGGCCTCCCGTGTTCTTCTGACAGGCATTCTACCGTATTTTGTGCGCTGGCAAGTTAAGAAACAGGTGAATGCGCACGGTGATCTGGTGTGCGGGGGAGCCAAAACACGACGAGCCACATGAGCACGCCACACGGGAGCGCGGTGGCCAGCGCGGTTTGCAGGCTTGCTTGGTCGGCCAGCCACCCCAAGATGGGGGTGCTCACGGTGAAACCGACCTCGCCGAGGGCCAGAATACCGCCACTCACGAGTGCGGTGCGGGTGGGCATGAGCTTGACCCCGAGGGAGATGGCGGTGGGTTGGGCACCGGCCACGGCTGCTCCGAGAATGATGAATGCGGCGAGGACGAGGTATTGATTGGTGCTCAGCAAGAGCAGTGCCCCTGCCACAGTGATGCCCACGGCACCACTCCACAATACCGCTCGAGTGCCAAAGTGCACCACGAGTAGGCCGTTGATGAGGCGAAACAGCGCGTTGGCACCTTGGAAGGCGGCCAGTGCTGATCCACTGATGAGTGGGTCGGCGCCGAGGGTGTCGAGGTAAATGGGGGACCACGAGACGCCGACGTTTTGTGCGAACGTGGTAATCACGACGAGTGCCCCGATGATGGCCAAGGTGCGGTGCCCGGCGATGAGTTGTAAACCGGCAAGGGGATGACCGCGTTCTTCGACGGCTCCAGAACTGGGGAAATAGCTCAGGGCCATCAACACGACGAAGGGCGCACTGCTCAGGGCGGCCAACCACATGATGTCCCGGTAATCCCAGCCGATGCTCAGCAACCAGCCCCCCAAGACGGCACCCGCAATACTTGCCACGTTCCAACCGGCTTGGAAGGCGTCAATGATGCGCTTGCCTCGGACACGCTCCCAGTCGATGACCACGCTGGTGCAGGCGACAAGCATGGCTCCGAAGCCGAGCCCCCAGCCCACGTTGACCACGATGAGCATCTGTTGCGAGGGCATGAGTGCGAGCAGGAGGTGGGCGCAGACGAGCAGGGGCACGGTGATGAGGAGTGTTTTGCGGGTGCCGATGTGGCTGACAATGGAGCCACCAATCAACATGGAGAGCATGCTAAGTGCGGCGCCAATGACTGAAATGAGACCAAGGAATGTGTACGACAGCGCAAATGCTTTGATGAGATCAATCCACGCCACACTGATGGCGCTAAAGGTGAGGGCGGTCTGAATGTAGAGCAGGATAGTGAGTGCGAGTGCCCAATCGTAGGCCCCGTAGAGGTAGAGTTTGCGTGTTGCCATGATGCCTCAGTACAAAGATACGGTAAGTGTACCTGAAACGGAGGCATCATGGCGGATTTGTGGCTGGGTTTATTCCTGCGGGATTTGTGCGAGCAAGGTGGCCATTTCGATGGCGGCGGTGGCTGCCTCAAAGCCCTTGTTGCCCATCTTGCTACCGGCACGCTCGATGGCTTGCTCGATGTTTTCGGTGGTGACCACGCCAAAAATCGTCGGCACGCCGGTTTGCAGGCCTACCTGGGCAATCCCCGAGGTCACCCCGGCGGTGACATGGTCGTAGTGGCTCGTAGAGCCGCGGATGACACAGCCGAGGGCGATGACCGCATCAAAGCGTCCGCTGGCGGCGAATTTTTTGGCGGCTACGGGCAACTCGAACGAGCCGGGAACCCAAGCGACGGCCACGGTGCTGGTGTCCACGCCGTGGCGTTTGAGCCCATCGAGGGCGCCTTCGAGCAGGCGCTGGGTGATGATGTCGTTCCAACGGCTGACCACGATGGCAATCCGCAGACCGGTACCGACGAAATGACCATGATACTCTTGCATGAACGTGCTCCTTGTTTTTGTGTCTTGCAAAGACTGCTGATTAGGCGACAACGGGATGATGTTGGTCGTGCAGATAATCGACGAGTTGGGCCACACTGGTCATCACGAGCCCGTGTTGCTGACAAAAACGCTCGAGTTGGGGGCGGCGTGCCATGGTGCCATCGTCGTTCATGATTTCGCAGATGACTCCGGCAGGGCGGCTACCGAGGAGCTTGGCGAAATCCACGGCGGCCTCGGTGTGCCCGGCGCGGACGCGCACGCCACCCTCACGGGCACGCAACGGGAAAACGTGCCCAGGGCTGACGATGTCGTTGGCAGTGCTGTGTGGCTGAGTGGCCACCGCAATGGTGTGCGCGCGGTCGGCTGCCGAAATTCCCGTGCTAATCCCGGATGCGGCTTCAATGGAAACCATGAACGCGGTGCTCGTGCGCGAGCGATTGTGCGTGGTCATCGGTTGTAACGCGAGTTGGTCACAAATACTGGCATCAAGTGCCAAGCAGATGAGCCCACGCCCGTGTACCGCCATGAAGGCAATCGTGGCCGGGGTGGCAAATTCGCTGAGTACCAGCAAATCACCTTCGTTTTCACGGTCTTCGTCGTCAACCACGACGATCATTTCGCCGCGTTGCAGGGCCGCAAGCGCCTTATGAATTGGTTGTAACATGTGCTCCTCCCCAGGCAGCGCTGACACGCTCTACGTATTTGGCGATGATGTCGACTTCGAGATTGACGGGCTCACCGACGGCTTGATGGCCCATGGTGACCACTTCTTGGGTATGTGCGATCATGGCGATGCCGAAACTGGTTTCGTCGAGTGCGGCGACCGTCAGACTGACGCCGTCGACCGCAATGTACCCCTTCATGACGATGTATTTGAGCAATTCAGTGGGCGGGGTAATCGTGATGAACTTCGATTCGCCCTCAGCGCGAATGGCGCTGATATGCCCGACTCCGTCTACGTGTCCTTGCACGTAGTGACCGCCCATGCGACCACCGTAGCTCAGGGCACGCTCCAAATTGACGCGGTCGCCGACGGTGCGCTGACCCAAGTTGGTGCGCCGCAGAGTTTCGGGCGACAGACCAACCGTGAAACTGTGTGCATCGAACTGGGTGACCGTCAGGCAGACACCAGCCACACTGATGCTGTCGCCGATGCGTACCCCTTCGAGGCAGATATGCGCGGCAATGGTGAGCGTGTTGTCACGTTCTTGGTCGGTATGCGCGGCCAGAATGGTTCCTTGTTCTTCAACGATTCCGGTGAACATGGGACTTTCCTCCTTTTAGGACGGGTTGGGTGCTGCGAAAATATGCGGATTCTCAAAGAGATCAATGACGTGTTGGCGATGAAAGGCGCGTACCCACACGTCTGTGCCGCTCAACGAAAATTGAGCGATGTGAAAGCGTTGGACGTCGATGAGTGAGGCATGGCCGTGCCCGCCTACCGGACCGGGAGCCTGTGGATTGCCAATCACACTCGGAGCAATGAACGCTTGAATCTCGTCTACTAGGTCATGGTCAGCGAGCGCACCCGCCAGACCAGCGCCTGCTTCGACGAGCACATGGTTGATGTGGCGTTTGGCGAGCGCCTCTAGGACCTGATGTAAATCGACCTGCGGCGCTGGCCCCGTGCTCGTGACTTCTACGCCGTGCGCCGCCAATGTGGCTCGCCATGCCGACGGAGCCGCATCGGTGCAAAAGACTACGGTAGGCAGGCACTGCTGGTCTTGAAAGATGCGTGCGTGTGGATCGCTCCGCCCGTGGCCGTCGATGATGACGCGGAGTGGGTGGTGCACGGGGCGGGCGGGTTGCTCGATGCGGGTCGTGAGCTGCGGGTTATCGTGGTAAACCGTGCCACTCCCCGTCATAATGGCGTCGACTTGATCGCGCAAAAAATGCACGGCACGGCGACTTTCTGCACCACTAATCCACTGACTCGTGCCGGTATGCGTGGCGATTTTGCCGTCGAGGCTCATGGCGTACTTGAGCGTCACCCACGGGCGTTGCCGGCGTACCCGCATAAAGAACGGCCCCAACAAAGGGATGATTTGGTGCTGGAGTTGGGGCACACGTACCACTTCGATGCCGTGTGGTGTGAGTGCGGCTGCAGCACCACAGCCCATGCGCGTATCTGGGTCACTACACAAGAAAAAAACGCGCTTGATGCCGGCTGCAACGATTGCATCGGTGCACGGCGGGGTGCGACCGTGGAATGTGCAGGGCTCGAGCGTCACGTACAGGTCGGCGCCGTGGGCTTGGTCGCCGGCTTCAGCGAGGGCCACACGCTCCGCATGTGCTTGCCCGGGCGGCTGTGTGGCTCCTTGACCAACAATGACGCCATCACGGACCACCACGGCGCCGACGGGCGGATTGGGGGTGGTGCGCCCTTGGACTTGCCGGGCCTGCGCAATGGCCGCTCTGATGGCCGTTTGTTCGATATCAGAAAAAATCATGCCACCGCCTTTGTATTCACTACAACGGGCGATGGCGTGACACACGGTACCCCCACGACGGCTGTCGCAGAGTACACTCGTCTGACGCACCACTCTTCTTTCATCCGGACTATACCGTCGGCCCCGGAATCGCACCGGTGTCCTGCTCGGGAGAGCTCGCGGGCTTGTCGTACGACTTACCGCCGGTGGGGACTTTCACCCCGCCCTGAAGGTGTGCAAATTATGTACAAATTATAGCATATTTTGTGGGGACACAGGCATTCTTGCACAGATTAGGGCATTTTTGCCAATTGTTGAGCGTATTCGTGGAAAAACTGGATACATTCCGGATTGCGGAGCGTGTGTGCATTGGTGACGGGGATGCCGTGCAAGATGCGTTTGACGGTGAGCTCGGCCAATTTGTTGTTGTGGGTACGGGGTAATTCTGGAGTGGCCACGATCTGCCATGGTTGGTAGTAGACGTTGTAGTTGCGTAGATGCATGCGCACGTCGTGCCAGAGTTGGGGGTGATTGACGGCATCATCGGCTACGACCACAAACAAAACGACCCGTTCTTGGGGATGTTGCGGTGTCGTATACCCAACGGCGAGAGCATCACGGATTGCGGGAAGTGCACCAAGCGCCGCATAGAGCTCAGCGGTGGCGATGCGTACCCCACCCGGGTTGAGTGAGGCGTCCGAACGCCCCAAGAATTCCCAGCTCCCGTCTTCGTGTGCGATGACGAGGTCGCCGTGGCGCCACATGCCTGGGATGTCTGCGAAGTAGGCTTCGCGGTAGAGGGTGCCATCGGGGTCATCGAGGAAGGCGCTCGGCATCGACGGTATCGGGTTGCGGCAGACCAATTCACCGATGTGTGCGTAAACGGGGCGATGATGCACGGTGAGCGCTGCTACGTCAACCCCGAGACTCGTGCATTGCAGGTGACCTGCGCGCACGGGCAACAGCGGATTGCCGAGGGCAAAACAACCCACGATGTCGGTGCCCCCGGAGATGCTCGCGATGTGGCAGGGCGCGATGTGGTTGGTCATGTAGGCGTATTGAGCGGGGTGTAAGGTGGAGCCCGTGGCGAGAATGCTGACGAGAGCCCGCATGTCGTAGTGGGCGTTGGGGCTGAGACCGCGTGTCGCCAGCGCATGAAAGTAGGCCGCACTACTGCCAAAGTGATGGATGCCCACTTGCTCGGCCATGCGCCACAACGTCATGCCGTCGCCACTCAGGGGGTCGCCGTCGTAGAGGATGATGGTGGCACGGGCAGCCAGCCCACTGACCAGCCAGTTCCACATCATCCAGCTGGTGGTGGTGTGGAAAAAAAGCCGCTCGCCAGGGCGAACATCGCAGTGGAGCACGATTTCTTTGAGGTGCTCGAGGAGTGTACCACCCGCCCCATGAATGATGCCTTTGGGGGTGCCGGTGGTTCCCGACGAAAAGAGGTGGTAGAGTGGGTGTTGAAAGGGGAGCATGGGCAGGGGTGGCGCTGGTGCGGGCGTGTGCTGGATGTCGTGGTAGTGGGTCTGCGACACCGTCGTGCTGACATGCTGAGGCTGGTCGGCGACGAGTTGCGCACAGTAGTCGATGACCACGATGTGGCGCACACTCGGGAGCTGCTCGATGAGCGCCGCAATGATGGTGCGTGCATCGATGATTTGACCACGCCACACATAACGCGGCGCAACCATGAGCAGGGTGGGGCGGATTCGTTGTGCCCGGCCGATGACGCCACTTTGCTGATAATCGGTGCCACAACTGGCCCAGCTGAGACCCAAGTGGGCACAGGCCAACATGCCAACCACGCTTTCGGGGATGTTGGGTAGGTAGGCGAATGCGCGGTCACCGCTCTGAAATCCGTGCTGATGCAGATGTGCGGCCAGGCGATCAACCGCTTGGGTGAGGTCGTGGTACGACCACGTACGTGCCAGCTGGGTTTCGCTCCAAGCGATAATGGCCGGCTGTTGTGTAGCGGTCGCAAGCGGTGTGCACTGCGCGCGGTAGTTGAGGTGTACATTGGGGAACCACGTGCGTGCCAGCGGCGTTAGCCCGGGGGTGTCGTGGTAGGCGGGGTGAATGTCCCCGTGATACGCAATGCCCAGCGTGTCCATGAGGAGTGGCCAAAAGCGTTGTGGCTGCGCGATGGCCCACTGCTGGAGTGTGGCGTAGTCGCTGACTGCTCCGGCGCTTCGTTCACGCACCTGCTCGATGAGCCGGTGCATGGCCGAGGTACGGGCGCGGGCGGGATCTGGTTGCCACATGATGGGGGGCGCTGACATGTGTGCACCTCGTCGATTTGTGATGAAAACGTGTTGGGAGTACGATACCACAGGTGATACTTGTAGGGGAGAAAGGGGTAGGGCGATGACACATCATGATGTCACGTATCTCGATGTCGTAGCGGCGGCGGAGCGCATGGCTGGGGTTGCCCACCAGACGCCAGTATTGCACTCGACCACCTTGAATCGCATGGTGGGCATGGAAGTTTTTTTTAAGGCGGAGCATTTGCAACGCACGGGATCGTTCAAGTTTCGTGGGGCATATAATGCGCTGAGCCGCTTGAGTGCCTCACAACGCCGTGCGGGCGTGGTGGCTTTTTCATCGGGCAATCATGCCCAAGGTGTGGCCTTCGCAGCTCACCTGCTCAACATTCCAGCGGTCATTTGTATGCCCACTGATGCGCCACAAGTCAAAGTGGACGCGACGGCGGGGTATGGTGCGGAAATTGTGCGCTACGATCGTTTCACGCAAGATCGCGAACAGGTGGCAAAGCAAGTGGCAGATGCGCGTGGTTTGACCCTCATCCCGCCGTACGATCATCCGCACATCATTGCTGGCCAAGGGGTGGCCACACTCGAGTTGTGTCAGACGGTCCCTGATTTGGACGCGGTGCTGATTCCGGTCGGCGGTGGTGGGCTCATCTCCGGTGGTGCACTGGCAGGGCACGGTATTTGTCCGAATGTTCGCATATTTGGGGTGGAACCAGAAAACGCGGCAGACACGGCATTGTCGTTGGCTCGGGGCGAGCGTACGGCGATTGCGCCCCCGGATACGATTGCGGATGGACTGCGTATCACCATGCCGGGGCGTATCACGTTCCCGTTGGTGCAGGCGCATGTTGAGCAGATCATCACGGTAACCGAAGCCGAGATTGTGATGGGGATGCGCTACGTCATCGAGCGCATGAAACAGGTCATCGAACCGAGCGCTGGCACGGGTCCGGGCGCGATTTTGGCCGGCAAAATCCCAGCTGGTATCCGGCGCTTGGGTGTCGTGTTGTGTGGTGGCAACGTGGAAATGAGCACGCTGGCGGCACTGTTGCACGATTGATGCTGGGCACCCCGCACCTCATGGGTGCGGGGAGTGATGGAGTTTATTGCAGGTGCATGACTTGACGGCCGTGTACGTAGACCTGCTTGACGATGGGGGTGTGGTGGTGTTTTGCGACCACAACGAGATCGGCTTGTAACCCGAGTTGAATACTCCCGACCGCGTGTTCGACACCTATAGCCTGGGCTGGGTTGTACGTGATGAGGTTGATGGCGTCGGTGAGGGAGCAGAGTTTGAGTTCGGCCAGCTTGAAGGCGGCTGGAATCATGGCGGCGGGATAATAATCGGAGCAGAGCCAATCAACAACTCCGGCTTTGACGGCTTCGATGGCACTCAAATTGCCACCACTCGATTTGCCGCGTAAGACATTGGGAGCGCCCATGCCTACCAACATGGCGTGTTGATGGGCTACTGATGCTGCTTCCATGGTGGTGGGGAATTCGCTAATGCGGATGCCCTGCGCCACCCAGTCGTGTACTTTGGCGGCGGTATCATCGTCATGGGTGGCCAGCGGGATGTGGTGTGCGTGTGCGAGTTGGATGACTTCTTGGACGCGCTGTGGGATGCTCGCGCGGAGCGCGTGCTTTTTTTGGATGATGGCGTCGATTTCTGCATCATTGCGACCGGTGGTTTTGGCCACGTAGTACCGGAACGATTCATCGGTCGGGTATTGCCCCTGTCCGGGGCTGTGATCCATGATGGAGACGAGTTTGAGGTAGGGGGAATCGATGACTTGTGCCAATGAGGTGACGCCACGCTCGCTACTGACTTCGACGCGACAGTGTACGAGATGATTGACGATGCGTTGGTCGGCAGAAGCGAACTGCGCGATGAAGTTTCGTACGAATTCTTCGTTGCGGACACCAAATTCTGCATCGTCCAGCGATAACGAGTGGAGCTCTGTAGTGATGCCGCTACACGCCAAGATGCGATCGGTCGTATAAAAGGCCACCGATTCATCGATGATGACCCCCGGACGCGGCTGGATTTGTTTTTCAATAGCGTCACAGTGCAGGTCAATGACGCCTGGAATCACGAAGTTGCCAGCCACGTTGTGCACCTGTGCGGCGTGTTGTGGGCGGGTATGGGCGTGTCCGTAGCCGGCGATGACTTCATCTTCGATGAGCACCCAACCGTGCTCAATGACTTGTTCACGCAAGACAACCTGCGCATCGGTCAGCAAAATTTGCATGGATGTTCCTTCCAGTATGCGCTTAGAGTGCAAGTTGGCCATCGGCCAGTTTGACGAGGGTGTCGAGGTCGTGTGAAACAGTGAGCACTGCCGTACCGTTGGTGCGGGCATGATGAATCATGTCAACGACGATTTGCTTGGAGTTGGCATCAAGGCTCGCTGTTGGTTCATCGAGGAGCAACAATCGTGGAGCAGCGATGAACGCTCTGCCCAAGTTGATGCGTTGTTGCTCACCACCACTGAATGTGACCGGACTGGCATGCCACAGTGCTTCGCGGATGCTGAGCAGGGTCAGCCATTGGCAGGCTTGCTCGTGGGCCTCCACTGGGGAGATGCCCTGGCGGATGAGCGGCTCGCTGATGACATCGATCGCAGATACACGGGGGAGCACTTTGAGGAATTGTGAGCAGTAGCCGATTTCACGTTCACGCAACTGCAAAATGACGCTATCGGCGGCTTGTGCGATGTCAATGCAGCCAAATTGCATCGAATCAAACCAAATCTCCCCTGTGGAAATCAAGTAGGAGCGGTAGATGCATTTGAGAATGCTGGTTTTGCCGATCCCGCTGCGCCCCCAAATGAGGAAATGTTGGTTTGGGTAGAGCTCAAAGTTCACGTTTTTGACGGGGTCGATTTGGCTGCCGTCAATGAGATGCAGGTGGAACGACTTGTTGAGATTGCGGATGCGTAACAGCGGAGTGTGCATAATGCCTATCACTTCCCTTATAGTGCCGATGAGACGAGCAGTTGGGTGTACGGGTGTTGTGGGTCTTCGAGGATTTGATCGGTCAACCCGCTCTCCACGATATGCCCGTTTTTCATCACGATGGTACGTCGTGCGAGTTGTTTGATGACACCGAGGTCATGCGACACGAGGAGCATGGTCATGCGGTGCTCCCACTGAATGCGGCGAATGAGGTCAAGCACCCGAGCTTGTACCGACAAATCCAGCCCACTGGTGACTTCATCGAGGAGGAGCAAACTCGGACTACTCGACAAGGCTTTGGCGATTTGGACGCGTTGAAGCATACCACCGCTGAACGTGTGTGGTTCGTCATCGATGCGTTCGGGGGGCAATTCGGTTTGTTGCATCAAGTCGCGAATGCGCTCACGAATATTGCCGACATGGCGCCAGTTGGCGAGCAACAATTTTTCGGCCACATTGCCGCCCACGGTGAAGCGCATATTCAAGCCGAGCTCTGGGCGTTGGTAGACGATGCCCAGCCGATCGTTGCGGAAGGTGCGCTTGGCGAAGGCGTTCATGGTAGCGAGGTCGACGGCTTGCGCCGCATCGTCACGGGGTTCGTGATACCAGATATGCCCGTGATCGGGAGCAATGGCCAGGTTAATCATTTGGAGCAAGGTGCTCTTGCCGCTGCCACTTTCGCCGACGATACCGAGTACTTCACCCTGATGCAAGGTAAAATTCGCGTCAACGCAGGCATGCACGGTGCCACAGATTGGGCACTGGCTGGAGTGGTGGTGAGGGCCGGTGTATTCGGCACAACGGGCGCACCCCGGGCCGTATTGTTTGCTGAGGTGCTCCACGTGGAGCACCTTCGTCGCGAGGTGTGTCATGAGATCTCCTCCGTGGCAACGGTTTGTGCAAGCACGCGTTTCGTGCAGTAGCTAGAATCCGAACAGCTACTCACCCAGTGGCCACCGTTCGGTGCATCGGGTTGTACCACGAAATGCGATGTCAAGAAGGTATCCGTGGCCCCGCATCGTCGGCATTGTTGGCCAGGAGTGTATTCCACTTTGAAGCGGTAGTCTGCGAATTCGAGCGGAACCACGCTGGTATGCGGTGGGACTGCGTAGATGCGCTTTTCACGGCCGGCTCCAAACAAAAACAGGGTTTCTGCCATGTGTAGTTTGGGCACGTCCCAGCGCGGAATCGGTGTTGTGTCCATCAAGTAGCGCCCGGCGACCATGACCGGGTATTGTGACGCAATGCGCAGATCACCGGCTTTGACCACACTTTCGTACATGTAGACCCACATGCGGCCATAGTCGGCCTCACCGTGCATGACAGTGGCACGCTCAAGGTTGGGCTCCACCCAGCGCAACGGGTCGACCATGGGGACCTGGAGCACCAAGATTTGGTCGGCGCGCATTGCTTCTTCGGGAATCCGATGCCGCGTTTGTACGATGGAGGCTGCATCGGTGTCGGTTGTGGTGGCTACGCCGGCGGTGCGTTGTAGCAGGCGGCGTAAATTGACCGCATTCACACTCTCATCATCGCCTTGATCAATGACTTTGAGGGTGTCTTCGGGTTGAATAATCGCCATGGTGATTTGCAGACCGCCCGTGCCCCAGCCACGAGCAATGGGCAGATCACGGCTGGCAAAGGGAATCTGATGCCCGGGGATGGCAACGGCTTTGAGCGTCATGCGCCGGACTTCACGTTTGGAGTCTTCGTCGATGAAAGCAAAGTTGTAGAGTTGTGATGGCGATGTCTGCGTCATGCCTGCTCCTTGAGGTGTGTGGCAATGGTGGCTAGGCGACTTTGTTCTTGGGTGGTCTTGTGTTGTTTTGAGCGTTCGAGCACTTTGAGATCTGCCTCAAACGTCACGTAGTGCGGCAACTTGTAGTGGGCAGTAAACCCACTCGCCTCGATGCCATCGCTGTGCAGGAGTACGAATTCTTCGTTGGCAGCAGGCCCTGATTCGCCACCAAGGCTGTTGCGTTTGGCTTGACTCATCACGCTGTCGAGAATGGCCATACTAATTGCTTTGACTTCGCCATGCCCAAAGGTGAACCCGTAGCCGAGGTTGAAGCGGGGTTTGGTATCGTGAGTGCCGACGCTATGCGCTTTGGAGACAGTCTCACACTCGGTGACTTCGATTTCACCAATCGTGACTGCTTCGCCGGTCAGCGGATGATTGACTTCGACCGGCAACATGCCATAGCGGAGCTCGGCGAGTGTGGGGTGCGCATCACCATAGCCGCGCACACTGCTGTAGGCGTAGGTGAGCAGACATCCGGTGTCGCTTTGTGCAAGGGCTTGTAGGCGTGCACTCCGACTACACGGGAATGTCAGCGCAGTGCGGGTGATGTCGAAGGGCTCGGCTTCTTGCTGATCTACGGGCAGCGGCGCAATCATTTCTTCATCGCGCATGTAATCAACGACCTTGGGGAAATGGCCAATCGCATGTGGATCGTTGCTCCCTTGGGCGATGAGCTCCTGGTAGTGCGCATGCACGCGGCCGATATCGGCGGTACTCTCCGTGATGAGGAGCGTGTTGAGCAACCGGATGTGGTAATCCTGCGACGGGCCGAGCATTTGGCCACCGGGAATGTCTTTGAATGAGGCGGAGATGCGTCGCAAACAGCGCATTTGTCGGCTCGAAAGTGCACGTGTCGGCATAATTCTCGACAATGTTGAGCGAAATGCACGGATTAAAAAGCTCGCTTCGATGCTGTCGCCTTCGGCTTGTTTGACCGCCAGTGCGGCGAGCATGGGAGCGTAGAGGGCGCCTTCGTTCATGGCTCGTCCGACCGCATGGCGTAATTGATCGCGGATTTGCACGAGTGAAAGGGGTGTTGAGCCACCCTTTAGGCGTAAATAGTCGACAAGTTGTTCGGCGTTGAGAATGGCGTTGGTGCCACCTCGGGCTGCAATATACCCCATGTGTGTGCTCTCTGTGTTAGGACACGGTGATGGTCGTACTGCGGGGAATGCCCACACAGTTGCCGTGTCGATCGATGAGAAATACATCTATGCCGAGTGGGTAGTCCGCACGAGTCTGGCGTAGAATGTGCCCGAGTGCGGAGGCATCGGGACGGATGCCAAGCGCTTGGGTATCACGAATACCTGGTCCGCTGAGGATCCATGTCGTGTTGGTGTGAGTGAGTTCGTCGACCGCTATAAACGCCGTCGCACCGTGTTCGGGGAAGGTGAGACTGCCCCGTTGGAGCTGTTGCAAAGCGGGGTAACTCGTCTCATCCCAGATGACGGCAAACATGCTCTGATGCAGGGGAGCACTGGCATGATTGGTGCGAATGCGTGTCCATTCAACGAGTGGGTGCTGGAGCGGCAGTGGTGCGCCGTGCCATAACTGCACGAGACTGGTTTCTTGGTCGAGGAGCGTCATACAACTTGCGAGCACGAAGCCATTCGGATTGGTCGTATCGGTGTCAAGTGCGGGCATCGTGCGTACGAGTTCGCCGGGATCGGGGATGTGCCCAATTTGACCAGGGCGAGCAAGGCAATCCAACAAAATGCGATAGGTGGTAGTGGCGTATGCTTCAAAAGCCGACGGGGTACGGTACGTGCGTTGCATGCAAAGACTCCCTAAAAAATGTCGAAATCCACCTTGGTGCTGGCACTTGCCGCAAATTGCTCCACATGCCGTTCATGGAGTTGTTGTGTCAACGTGGCGATTGCAGCGTGGATGTCCGTATTCGGGACAGCGGTCGTGCGCAAGGCCGCATCAATCACGGCGAGCGCAGTTGCATGGAGCGGGTCGTCGCCAATGATCATGCCGAAGCCAAAGACGCCATTGAGCTCCAAGCGCACCTCGGTGACCAGAATTTCGCCCGCATTAAACGCGCTGTTGGCCACGCTTTCTTGCATGCGTAGTTGCACCATGGCCAGCTTGGGGCCACTAATCATGGTGACGGCATCGGTTGGGTACTGGCTGAGAATTTGTTCGGCAATCGCTTGTACGTGTTGCGGATCGCTGAGGCTCAGCACGTGTGAGACGCTGTACATATGTGTGTGTATTCCTCCTGCATTGCATTGTCGGGTGTGCACGTTAATCACGACCTATCCGGCGATTAATGCGCGACAAACCTGCAATAAGAATGGGTTAACCGCACCGATATGACCTCGGTGCGGTGTGCGATTGGACGATTTATTTGCCCTTGAGGCTTTCTTTGTAGCGCGTGGCAACGATTTCGAGGAGGATGGCAAAGATGACGATGGCGTATGTGAAAATACCGAGTTCACGCAGATCGAGATAGAAGCCGCTAGCCATGAACATATCGTATCCGATACCACCAGCACCAGCCGCTGCTCCCATGGCGATGGCCGTGGAGAAGTTGATTTCGAAGCGCAAAAACGTCCACGAAAGGATGGCTGTGGCCGACGAAGGCAACACGGCTTGGAAGACGATTTGCCACCAGTTGGCTCCACTGGCTTGGAGTGCCTCAATGGTGCCTTTGTCGAGTTCTTCGAATGATTCAGCGTAGGCCTTTATCAGGTAACCGGCCGAGTGAAAGGTCATGCCGATGACCGCCGCCACACTGCCGAGACCCGCAGAAATGGCAAAAATGAGCACCCACAGCACCGTGGGAATAGCACGCACGAGTGCTGTCAGTGATTTCACTACGTTGGTGAGCCAGCGTGGTGATAAATTCTGTGCTGCAAATAGTGATAAAAAGAGCGCAATCAAGGCGCCAAACAACGTGGTGAGCAGCCCCAAGGAAATGGTAATCAGTAATTGATAGAGCAGATCTACCACAGCAAGATTTTTGAGGCGTGGTTCGAGCAACAACAACCGGAAGTTGCCTAGCATGTCGCGGAAGGCATCGGCGAACACGATATTGCGGTTTTCGAATGTGGCAAAACTGAGCAACGTCAAGGCGGTGAGTACAACTACCGTCATTTGCAAAAAAAAGTTTGACCACTGAAAAGGGCGGATGTTGATACGTGTTGGTGTGTGCATTAGAGAATGGCCCTCCGGATGCCGTTTGAGATGAATTCAATGATCAAAACGGTGATTACGATCACCAAAATAACCAGGCTCGCCGCGCTGTAGTTCATGCTTTTGTAGTACAGGTCAAACGAGAATCCGATGCCAGTACCTGTCAATATGCCGACCAAGGTGGCGCTACGAATGTTGGTCTCAATCATAAACAGCACCCAGCTGACTACTTGTGGAATACAAGACGGGATGACTGCTTGTGTGACGATGGCGAGATATCCTGCTCCGGTAGCACGTAGCGCTTCGACCGGCTCGCTGCCGATTTCGTCGATGGTCTCGATGAGTACGCGTACCATGAAGCCGAACGTGACGAAGAACAACGCGAAAAATCCCGTAAACGAGCTCTGCCCAAACGAAAATAGCAGGATGAGTGCCCATGCTGATACATCGATGTTGCGGAATATTGTGGCAATACCACGGGCAAATACACTGACACCGCTATTGATGCGTGTGGTGTTGGAGCCAAGGATGGCAACTGCGAAACCAAGTACGGTAGCCACAGTAGCTGATGAAATAGAAACGAGAACGGTTTCTTGGAGCTTCTCGAGGATTTTGGGCAAACGCTCGAGCGCTGCTTCGTTGGGAATGAAATTATCAAAAAGCCACTGGAATGCTTTTGGAATAGATGTGAAACCCTTAACGACATCGTATTCGGCGATAATCATGGCCCCATAACTCAGTACAGCAATTGCTCCCAAGATAATCGTTGCATTCAATCGTTGGCGCGCAAAAAAATCAAGCTTCAGCATAGCGCTCCTCCAAATCAAGGATGAGGTCGCCCGCTTCTGAGCCATAAATTTCGTAGATTTTGCTGTTGCTGATGTGGAGCGGTGAGCCGTCGTAAACGATCATACCTCGGTTTACGCCAATAATACGTTGTGCGTAGTGGAGTGCCACATCGACTTGGTGTAAGTTGACAATGACGGTAATGCCAAGGCGTTGATTGATGTCTTTGAGTGTGTCCATGATGATTTTGGCGGCATTTGGGTCAAGCGAAGCAATCGGCTCATCACACAAGAGGAGCTTCGGTTGCTGAATGAGTGCACGTGCAATGCCGACACGTTGTTTTTGACCACCGCTGAGCTGATCACAGCGTTTGTACATTTGTTCTTCGAGACCGAGTGATTGCAAAATTTCATAGGCTTGGACTTTTTCTGCATGACTGTATAACCCGAGCATGCCAGCAATGGTGTTTTTGTACCCGAGTCGTCCGTGGAGCACGTTTTCAATGACACTCAGGCGGTTTACAAGGTTGTAGTGTTGAAAAATCATGCCAATTTGGGTGCGGTGACTGCGCAGTGCCGGCCCCTTGAGTTGGCTTACATGCTGTCCTGCAAAAATGATTTCGCCTTCACTCACATCAATCATGCGGTTGATGCAACGCAACAGCGTCGATTTGCCAGCACCAGAAGGGCCGATGATGGCAACAAACTCTCCTTCATTGACCGCAAAGCTCATGTCGTTGAGGGCGGTTGTTTCGGAATTATACCGTTTGATGATATTGTTGACTGAAAGCAGGGTCATGTATCCCTCTATTTCTAGCACCCAGCACCACCCGGTCAGGGTGGTGCTGGGCATCGTTGTTTGGAACAAGACTATTCGGCCATCGCGCGGATAGGATCGAAGAATGAATCGGGAACAACCAAGAAGCGCTCTTTGTCGGTCTTCTTGAAGAATCCCTTGAAGCCGGCATCAATGGCTTCCTTGGTGGCAAAAATCTTGGCGTTGTTTGCGACTTCATCGGAAGTCAACAATGCTTGGATGGCGGCAATCTCTTCGGCGCTCAAAATGGCTGAATTGGCTACGAAAGGCGCGTTGATGACTGGGGTTGAGGCGATAACGACGAACTGCTTGCCGGGGTATTTGTCGAACGGTTCGTCGGCCTTTTCGTTGACGGTGTAGACAGATCCGACGGCGTTCATCTCGCCCTCACTGAGTGATACGTAGTTGGTGACACACGCATCACAGAACGCTGCCACATCCACAGCACCTGACATCAAGTTCACAGCTGAACCTTGGTGTGAGCCACCGAATTGTACGTCGCTGAAGAATGTGTCAGAGCCACCCTCGAGCAAATCGTCGGCCGTGATGTTCTTCCAGGCATCCATCTTGCTAAAGTAGGTAACGATCCCTTTCGAGGGCACGCGGAAGCCTGAGGTTGAGCTGTTCGACACGAATGAGAAGCGCTTGCCTTGGATGGCGTCAATGGCGTATTGGCCGTTCACTTGGTAGTTGCTCTCTTCGCCCTTGTTCACTGCCAACCAGCTGTAGTACACGGCATCTGCTTCGGTACCCGAGGCGCCACTGGGAATGACCAACGGCACTACTGCGTCATTCTTGGCTTTGGCTTGGACGTAGCCTTCTGCGCCGAACCAAGCGAGATGTGCATTGTTGTTGGCAACAGCTTCTACGGCAATCAGATAATCGGTGGTTGTTTTGTGTTCAACTTCACGACCAGTTGCTTGGGTGACCAATGCACCAAATGCTTCACGGGCTTCCTTGGTTTCGACACCTGATTCATTTGGCAACCAAGCAATGACAATTGCTTCCTTTACTGGCACAGCAGTCGGCTCTGGAGCGGTTGTGGGCTCAGCGGCTGGGGCTTCGGTGGTTGGGGCTTCAGCGGCTGGGGCTTCGGCAGCTGGAGCAGCACCACAAGCGGCCAGCACCAAGCTCAACGCAATAATCCCGAGTAACTTACGCATGATTTCTCCTTTGCGTCTGATGATGTTGCCTTTTTTTCAGGCTACTGTAGTATGGATTCTCAATATCAACCAACATTTGCTCATTGGTTGCTATGCTGTTTAATCTTGTTGAAATTTGTGTAACAGCAATGGGTTTCCCTTAAACGGTCATTAACAAAAACGCCGTGGCAACGTTGCCACGGCGTGCGCTTCTTTGAATGTAGTGATTTATGAGCTCAGCCGATGGACGAGCGTGTCGATGTGATCGTCATCAACGCCGATGTGGCGCAAATAGGCGCGGCTATGGCCGTATTCGTGCGTAATCAGCGTGAGCGCAGCTTCGATGTAATGGCGTTTGGCGTCGAGCAGGCGTTCGTACTGCTCGGCCGAGAGTTGGGCGGGTCGATGCGCACGGAGCGCCGGCAATAACCCTTGGATGTTGTGCTCAGTGGCCACAAAGTCCTGCACGATGGCCTCGCGCTCGACATCCACGAGGTCGAGCAACAGCGCCGCAATAATCCCGGTACGGTCTTTGCCTGCGCGACAATGAAAAAACACCGCTCCCGTGCTTTCGGCCATCTGCGTACACACCTGTGCAATCTCCACTTGCGCCGTGCGGAGCAAATGCTGATAAAACACGCCCATGTTGAGGAGCTCTGGGCGATCTGCGACCACGCCACCCACAAACAACGGCACCGCGTGATAGTCGATGCTGGCGTGTTTTGCCAGTGGATTGGGCATGAGTTGGCGCTCTTGGGTGTAGCGCAGATCGATGACCGTGTGTATGCCGTAATCGAGGAAGCGTTGTTGTGCGCCAGCGTCGATTGTGTGCGGTGAATCACCGCGTACAAACCAACCGCTCCGTGTCTGCCCTCCTGATTGCGTCGGCAAACCGCCAAGATCGCGGACATTGTACATGCCTGGGATGTCGAGAGTACGCGATTGCATGCTTTTTTCCATTCGTGCTGAATATTTCTAGTGTAAGTATGCCCTGATTTCATCAACACGGGGTCAACGTTCCTTGAACGTTGCGTGATATGCATCATCGCCAATCCAGATGAGTGCTTGTGTGTGGGTAATCAGTAAGCCGGTGGGGAGCGCACTGACCGCCAAAATATCGCCGTGTGCGGTGGTCGCATGGTACGTCCACAGCGGCGTGGGCGTGCCCATCTGGTAGGCACTACAGTGCTGTGGCGTGCAGCCGATGATGCGCGCATCGTCGTCGCTGACCATGACCCGCCAGTCACGCTCAATGGGCACGTGTCGGGCAGCTCCCGATGGGGGCACCCATACGAGATGGGGCTGGTTGCCGTACCCGGTGTAGGTGTGCCAAGCGGTGCCGTTTTTGCTGACGCCGCTTTGATCGGGATAAAAAAGCGTGACCCGATTGGCTTCCCAGCTCAGATCACGCACCTGCGTGCTCTGGAGTTGGGCGACCTGGAGCCCGTAGAGGTGATGCCCGATGCGCTGATAGACAAAACCATCGGCGCCACTCACAAAGGTGGGATTCTCGAATTGTGGGCCGCTGGCAACGCCAAACGTCGGCAGACGACCGCCGTCGCTCCTGTCGAAGGCGGTGCCGCCGAGGAAGACCAAGCCCCCGTCCGGTGCGAGCACTGCCGGGTACTCCGCATAACTAGCAATGGCGGGCGTGCGCCAGCGGAGCACACCATCCTTGAAGGCTTCGAGACGGTCAACCACGGTGACGATGACCGTGTCGTCATTGGCAACGACCGCTCCCGCGGTTGCTTGTGCACGTGACGTCGTGCCGTATTCACGCACCAGCTTGCCGGTGAGTGCATAGTGACGGATGAGTCCTTGTACGCCCACGGTCACAATTTCGTCGTGGGCGGTCAGACTCGGAGTGCCCGCAAACGGGTATTTGACCGGGATGTGCTGCCACCTGCCACTCGGTGTGTACACCAGCAACGCCCGTTCTGCGTAGCTCACCACACTGCCGTCGCGCGCAATCACGCTGCCAGTGTGGATCGGCGTCGGAGGCACGGTGAGCACGTGTGGCTCCGCCAAATGGGCGGGGATTGTGCCGCGATAACTCTGTGCAGCATCGCCGTGCACATGCCCCCAGGGTTGGTGTGCCTCCATGATAACTGGCGCGGGTGGGCTGACGTGTGTTGCTTGTGTGGGCACCAGACTGTAGCCAATGATGGCCACGGCACCGATGCCGGCACTGATAGCACCCGCCCAGGGGAGCCAGCGCCACTGGCTGGCACGCACGATGCCTGCTTCGACCCAAAACACGACGTCGTCACGAAAACGGTGCGAGCGTGCCTGGGGGAGTTGGCTACTGTGTTGGCGTAGGACGTCGATGATGAGCTGGATGCCGAGCGTGATGGTGCCCACGTAGACGCCAACCACGATGAGACCTTCGGGGTGGAGCATGCGTTCATAGCTGGTGGCGAGGAGTTGCCCGAGTTCCGCATAATCGGCGCTCCGGGCACCCACTGGGACGGCGTCACCGGCCACAATAATCCAGGCTGCTCCGCCCACATAAAACCCCAAAAATCCGAGGGCTGCCAACAGGATGAGCGCAGTACTCAGTTCGTTCACGATCATTACGGGGAGCAACGGCCCAATGAGGCGTGCCATGTGGCGCACCACGATGGTCGTGGTGGTGCTTCCACCGCTGATTGCGGCTTCGTGGACGGCTTGACGTTTGAAGGTCTGCCCGACGAGTGCGACCTGTTGTGATACCTCGCCCCAGCTACTCCAACTCATGGCCACAATGAACAAGCTCACCCCAGCCGTGGACCCGCCGACCGCAAGTACACAGAGCGCACTGAGTAGCACGGGGACCGTCAGCGTGAAAGCCTGTAGCGGCCGTAACCCGCGTTGGAGCCACGGACTTCCGAAGGTGAGCAGGATGCCGACCGCTCCGCCGATGAGCATGCGAAGCACGGTGACCACTGCAATGGTGATCATGGTCGGTTGAGTGCCCACGAGCAGACGACTGAGCAAATCGCGCCCGTATTGATCGGAACCCAACCAGAATCCCGCGGTGCCAATTGGAAACGGCGGTGAGAGATACCCGTCGCCGACGTTGATGACGGTGTGGCGCTCACGCGGGTCATGCGGAGCAAGCAATGCCCCGAAGACGGTTATCAGCAGCGTGCATGCAAGAATGATGGCTCCGATGAAATGCCCCAAGCGCCAGTGTGTCTTCATGACAGAGCTCCGCTCTGGTAGACGTAGCGCGGTTGCCACACGTGGCGCAGGATTTCGATGACCAAAAACCAGACGAACAGCCCACTCGCAATACTTGCAATGACCCCCGCATCCAAATAGATCGCGCCGCGCTGTTGGGTGGTCAACACGGGTGACACAAGGGCACGCACCAAGGTCTCACCGATGCCTCCCCATTGAAAGATCATTTCTACGATGATGAGGTCAGCAATCAGTTGGCGCAGTTGTCCGGCAATGATTACGCCGATGGCGCTCTGCTGAGCGGGGAACAGGTGGTGCATGATGATGTGGTCACGTGGGAGTCCCCGGGCTTGTGCCACGACTACGTGTGGCGCGTGCCACGCTTGTTCGAGGAGGGTGACGATACGTTGGGTGATGACGAGGAACGGGCGTAGACATAATGCGATGACCGGCAAGATGAGATGCTCATCCCAGCCGAATCCTTGCAACGGCAGCGGTGTTTGCCACGGGGTTGACACCAAGATGACGTAGAGCACTGCCACGGCCATACTCGCCACAAACAGGCTTTGTAGTGCATCAGCGCCGCTTGTCCACCAAGGGAGTTTGCGTTGTTGCGCCGCGAGCGTGCGGGCCCAGCAAAATCCCGCCACGGTTGCGAGTGTGGCAGCGAGCACGTACAAACCGAGTGAGCGCACCCATCGTTGTTGCAGTGCTGCGGATAAACCTTCCGTGCTCCCTGGGAACTGCACGTCACCGCGCCACAGTGCCTCGAGGTGCGCCGTGTACGCATCCCAGGGATGGGGGACCGTGAGCGGAGCGGTGCTGAAGGGCGTCGTTTGTCCTTGCAGTTGCCACGCCAACCCGAAAAAGAGCCCGTGTACGAGGGGTGTCCCCACCACGAGTACCAAGAGGAGACGGAGCAACGACTTAGGCATGATCGTAGCGCTGCGGAGTGAGCGGCACGGCGGTGCCGTGTGCATGCTCACCACTGAAGTATACGAGTGGATGGGTGGCAGCGTGATTCACTTGGACCCGATCACCCACACCGTACAATCGGTCGTGGCGCTGCTTGGCGTTGATGATGTGCCCCGATGCGAGTTGTAGGCGGTAGTGGTACTGCGGACCTTCGTAGGTGCGTTCCACAATGGTTGCGTTACCCGATTCCGCATGTGTGAAGTCAATATCGTCGTAGCGGATGAGAATCTGGTACGTGCTGGTGAGGTCACTGAGCGCACCAACAGGAGCGAGGTCGCCGAGCTCGCAACGCAGTGCTCCGTCTTGCCACCGAGCATCCACAAAATCGGCTTGGCCCATGAATGCTGCCGCAAAACGTGTGCGCGGTTGCGCAAACAACTCCTCCGGTGTGCCGATTTGATGCAGAATTCCTTCGTGGAGGAGTGCAATCCGGTCGGCGATGGCCAGCGCTTCGGCTTGATCGTGTGTCACAATGATGGCCGCCGTACGCGCAGAGCGTAAAATCCCGCGGAGCTCACTGCGCACATGATCGCGCAACGCCGTGTCTAGGTTGCTAAATGGCTCGTCGAGCAAAATAACCGGCGGCTCAGGTGCGAGTGCGCGCGCAATGGCGACCCGTTGTTGCTGACCGCCACTCAGCTGGTGAGGCAGGCGTTCCCCGAGGCCGTTCAATCCGACCAACCGCAGGGCTTCGTTGACACGTGTCGCTTGTTCGTGTTTGGGGAACGCATGGAGCGCAAAGCGAATGTTGTCGTTGACGCTCATATGTGGAAAGAGCGCATAATCTTGAAACACCATGCCCACGCGGCGTGCCTCGGGTGGCAACGATTTGCCCCGGCTGGCTGCCGACATGCCACGAATGGTGATTTCGCCGCTATCGGGTATTTCGAGCCCAGCAATGAGCCGGAGGGTGGTGGTTTTGCCTGATCCACTTGGCCCTAACAACACCAATATTTCGCCCGGGTAGAGGGCAAGATCCAGCGCATTCACAATAGCGTGCGATGCTGTTGCTGGTTGGCGTGTGACTTTTGTCAGTGAAACAACCGCTTCCATGCCCGTTTCCCTATCTCTGAACAGTGAAAAATCACCGGTACTGATTGCGCAACACGAGTGCGACCGGCACGAGTGCTCCTACGATGAGGAGCAACGCGGGTGCCGCCGCCGCAGTATAAAACCCATCACTTGCAGGCATCCAGATGCGCACCGCTAACGTGTCAAATCCGGCTGGCCGCAAGAGCAACGTGGCAGGGAGTTCTTTGAGCATGCTCAAAAACAACAACGCCCAACTCGCACGAAGCCCCGGGGCCGCCAGCGGCATGACAATCCGGTACAACACGCGCAGTGCGCTTTGACCAAGACTCCGGCCAACTTCCTCAATCGAGGGCGCAATTTGCTCAAACGCCGCATCGAGGCTTTGCACCGCTTGGGGCAAAAACCGGATGATGTAGGCGAGTACGAGTGGCACCAATCCACCGGCAAGCCAAACAGCCCCTTGATTGACGAGGAGCACGATGCTCAACGCCACCACCACGCCCGGAAGCGCATACCCGGCTTGGCTGAGGCGTGCGACGACCACGCCTATTTTACCACCACGACGCAGGAGGAGTGCCGGAGTAATTGCAAGCACGGTGGTGAGTGTGGCGACCAATGCCACAAAGGCGATGTTGTTGGCGCCGATGCTGATGAGCTTCGGCCATGCAATGAGACTGGCCTGTTCACTCGGTGAAAGGGGCAACCAGCTCCAGTACAGTAGCGTGCCGAGTGGTGCCACCAAGGCAATGACACTCAACGTGCCGAGCAACAATTGCGCGCCTGCCTGCCACCAACCGAGTTGGCGTACCAGTCGTGGTCGCCACGAGCGATTGATTTGGGCGCCGCCCCGCCCTGCCAGCCACTCTTCGAGGACGATGAGCCCGAGAGTCGCAACGATGAGTGGCAGACTCAAGAGTGCTGCACCTTCACGGTCGATTTGTCCAGTAAATCGCCCATAAATCGCGGTGCTAAATGTGGGCAGGCGCAAAAGTGCCGGTACGCCGAAATCGGCCAACGCATACAGCATGACCAACAACATGCCGCCACCGGCCGCTGGCGCAATCAGTGGCAAGGTGACATGGCGTAGCCGATACCATGTCGATGCTCCGCTGATCTGCGCAATTTCGCTGAGATGGTTACTTCCTTGGCGGAGCACGGCAGCGACGGGAAGGTAGATGTATGGTGACAAACAAAACGCTAAAACGATGGTGCTCCCTGGCAAGCCGAAGATGGCTGCGAAGGGGATGTCGCCGAAGGCGACCAACTCTCGCTCAACGAGCCACCGCTCGACCAATCCCCGCGGTCGCAACAACGCCAGCATGCAAATACTCAATACGTACGGTGGGATGGCCAACGGCAGGGCTGCCACAATCCGCCAGACCGTTCTGCCCCATAGCTGACTCCGCTCAATGAGGAGCGCTTGTGTGACGCCGATGACGCCACTGAGTATGGCACTCGCAACGGCCAATAACACCGTATTCGTCACGAGCTGGAGAAACAGTGGCCACGGTGGCAACACGGATGTCCCACTGGCTCCGAGAGCACGGATGACGGTGTAGATGGCAGGAATGAGTGTTACGACGGCCACCCCAATGGCAAATACCCATACCAGTGAGGGAGGGCGGCGTGTGCCACCAGTCAGTTGTTGGAGCGAATCTATACGCATTTATGGGATCCCCACGGATTGCATCAAGGCGATTGCTTCGGGCACCCGGTCGGCACTGCTCTGCATGTCAATGTCGGCAACATGGAAGCGTGCCAGCGGCGGGATTCCGTCGGCTGGCCCAACATCAGCGACTGCTGGGTATTCGAAATTCAGCTCTGCAAACAGACGCTGTGTGTCGGTCGAAAATAAAAACTCCATGAAACGCTGTGCGTTGCGCTCGTTGGGCGCTCCGCGAATCACTCCTACCGCGGTCGTATTGACGAGTAAACCCATTTGTCCAGCCTGTTGATCGGGGTAGACAATGCCCACATTGGCGCCATCGGCTTCACGGCGTTGGAGTTCATAATTGTACGTGTTGATTACTCCTAGTGCATACTCACCGCTGCCAATCGATTTCCGTATATCGGTGGCTGCGCCTAAGAACATCGTCTGATTGGCCACCAATCCTTCAAGCCACGCTCGTGTTACCGCTTCGCCGTGTAACGTGAGCATGGCTGCGACTTGGGCTTGCAGTGGGCCATTGCTACTATCCGCCATCACCACTTGCCCGCGCCAACGAGGCTCCACGAGGTCGAACATGGATTGCGGTGCCGTGTCGGCAGTGACCATGTCGGTGTTGTACATGATGGCCCGAGCGCGAAGTGTGACTGCGTACCACGTGCCATCGCTGGCGCGCATACGCGGATCGAGCGTGTTACTCCCAGCAAATACACTACTCTGTAGTCCACCTTGGCGACTCAGGTTGATATGTGTGAGCTGATCGGTGCTGATGAATACATCACCTTGTGGATTCGCATGTTCTTCGAGGATCGTTGCCGCTAGTTCGTTGTTTTTGCCAGATTTGAGCTGGACCTGGATCTCCGGGTAACGTGCCTGGAATGCGGCCACAATCGGCTTCATGAAGGCTTCTGTTCGCCCACTATAAAGAACCAACGTGTTGGTTTCTTGTGCGAGAAGTTGACAACTGCTGAGGAGTACCCACATCCCAATCACAAAGAAATGAAAAATACGACGTCGTATGTGCATAGTTGTGTTGCCTGAATACACCCCTGCCGAACTGAATCTCATTGTACCGCATCTTTGCACTATCTCCCCACTCACAGGCTGTCGCACCATGAGTGGGGAGAACACCGTATTCCGCTTGTTGCGCCGTAATTAGGGGATGCCTGCTCCCTGGATGAGTTGGATGGCCACGGGGACGTTGCTTGCGATACCCTGCATGTCAACATTGAGCGTACGCAATGACTCCAGCTGGGTCACACCTTCGGCCAATGCGACACCTTCAATGAGCGGATACTCGTAGTTCAGCTCCGCAAACAACTGCTGTGTGCTGGGCAAGAACAAGAACTCCACGAATGTCTTGGCAGCTGCTGCATGCGGGCTCCCCGCAGTGATGCCGACGGCCGTGGTGTTGACCATGACTCCGATTTGATCCGCTCCTTGGTCTGGGTAAACCACTGCTATGTTGTTGTCGCTTGCTTCACGCTTTTGTAGCTCGTAGTAGTAGTGATTGACCAAGCCGATGGCGAATTCACCGGCACCAACCGCTTTGCGGACATCGCTGTGTCCGCCGAAAAACGTGGTTTCATTGGCAACCAGACCCTCAAGCCACGCCTTGGTCGCATCTTCACCCACGGTGTTCAGCATCATTGCAACTTGGGCCTGCATGGCACCGCTAGTCGAATTGGTTGCTGCTATCTTGCCTTTCCATTTGGGGTCGGTCAAGTCAAAGATCGATTGGGGCGCTTCTTCGGCACTGACAAGATCCTTGTTGTACATAATCACTCGCGCACGTTTGGTGACCGAGTACCAGCTCCCGTCGGCCGCTTTGAGCTCGTTCGGAATACTTTCGGTGCCTGCAATCGACTCTTTTGCCAGTGCGCCCGCCGTGCTCAAGTTGATGTGTGTCAGCATGTCAGTGCTGATGAATACATCGGCCTGCGGATTCTGTTGCTCCTCCAAAATCGCCGCCGCGAGCTCGTTGTTTTTGCCCGCTTTCACATTTACTACAATGTCCGGATGTGCCTGCTGAAAGGCCTCGATAATCGGGGTAATCAGCGCTTCACTCCGTCCACTGTAAATCACAAGTGTCTGCTTGGTACTGTCGTCTGCTGGGGCTGGGGTGGCGCCTTCGGGAGTCGCTGCGGTGCTCCCACAGGCGCTTAGTACTGCCAGCAATGCCACGCCGCTGATAATCTGCTGCCATTGTCCGATCTGCATACGCCGTTTCTCCTGTGTCTCTGTGTTTCTGCTGCACACGCCATAGTATATCTGAATAAATTTATTTTTGCAAGATAAAAGTTGTAAAAATGTTTTTAGTCGAATAATCACCACAGTGGTTGGTCGAGAGCGCCTGCGAGTGCGATACCCGCCCAATCGCTCAGCCCCATTGGCGGGAAGCCGTTGGCACGCGCGATGCGATCGCCGAACAGCGCTGCCACGTGTACGTGGTACGCCGTGGCGTCACGATAGTCGCTGAGCACTGCATGCGTATATGCTAGGTCATCGGCATCGAGGGTGTAGCTACTCCCTGCAAAGGAGCAGACGGTGCGTTCGTGTGCGAGGAGTTCTGCAAGTGTGACTTGGCGATGGCGGGGGAGCGGCCATGCTGCGCGTGCCACCGTCGCCTTCAGGCGCTGGTGTACGACGTTGAGATCGACGGAGTCGCTCACAAAGAGCACCGTGGTCAGCCAACCATGGGCTGGGCCGTACGCATCTGCGCTGCGGATTGTCATTTCCACCGCACTGCGCTCCGTCCAGCCACCTGCCACATCATCGACCACGGCAAATCCGTGTTGAAAGGTGCGTGGGAGCGGGAGGTGTGTGACCGCAGGGTCTTGGAGCCAGTGCCCGGCCAAGTGGTCAATGTCGAGCGCCATGAGCGCATCGATATAGGCGGCCACGTGTGGTTTGCTCATCGGGTTGTAGAAATTGAGCGGTGGCAACGCCACCCCATCTGCGTGTGCGCCCATGAGTCGCAGGTACTGTGCCATGCGTTGGGCGGGGATGCGTGGCACGTCAAACAACGGGCGCACGTGGGCGAGCAGGGGGACATGGTGCACCACGACGTTCAGGCCTCTATCCACGGTCTTAGTGCTTCTGCGTGGCCGTGAATGATGGTCTCTGCAACGAGCCGGTTCACGATGGTGCCCACAATATTCCCAGTGCCGTTGTAGGCGCCACATGCCCACACCCGCGGCATGACTTCGCGTACGAGAGGGCGTACATCGGTGATGCGATACGCCACACTGGCCCCCCAGCGATGTGTAACGGGCGCGCTACTTTTCACGACGGTGCGGAGCGTGTGTTCGATGTCGTGTTGCACGTCGTGTGAAGGACCCGTGGCAAAGCCCCATTCTGCGTCAGCATGGCGATCACGACTCCCGCCGATGACAATCCGCCCATCGGCGAGTTGCTGCCAATAGTCGTAGCCGTAGCGGTAGTACACGGGGCGTAGCAATCGGCAGTGTGCATCTGGAGCCGTGCCAATCATCTGCAAGCGCGTCGTTTGGACCTCGCTACTCAGCTGTGGCAAGATGCGCTCAAGTGCACCATCCACGGCCACGATGACGTGCTCGGCGTGGACGCAGTGTGCGCCTACGTGTACGCTGCCCGTGTGTACTGCGGTCACGGGACTTCGTTCGTAGAGGTGTGCGCCAGCCGTGTGTGCGTGTGTGGCGAGGCGGCGCACGCGTTCTAGGGGCTGAAATCCACCGTCGCTGGGGAACAATAACCCTTCGCCTTCGGGCCCCGCATAGCGCTCCACGGGCAGACCGTCAGCCCGCATAATCTGGTACTGGGCGAGACAGTCCGCGTATTCTTCTGCGTCGCTGGCAATGCGCAACGAGCCGGTGCGGCGAAACCCGGGTTCCGTGTGCGCGAGGTGGTTGATTTCTGCAACGGTTTGTTGATAGAGTGCTGTCGCTCGGGCGTGCCCGAGTTGCGCCACCGCATCATGATGAAAGGCCGCAATACCTGCGAGTATGAAGCCACCGTTGCTGCCGGCCGCACCATGTCCGACCATGTGTGCGTCGATGCCCACCACGCGCCGTCCGGCTGCAACGAGGTGTTGCACCGCAGTCAGACCGGATGCCCCTAGCCCGATGACGCACACATCACAGCTGACATCGTGTTGGAGAGATGCAAACGCGCGCCACGGACGGTTGTTCCAGAGTACATCGTTGCTGAAATGGGCCATCGCTTGCCTCGCTTTCCGAGCAGATTGTGCGCTCTAGCGTAGCATAGATGGGTCATGCTTGGCAATATTAGGTGCGGGCAGGCAACCGACGGAGAGTGGTATAATTTCTACGAATTCTTTGCTCACGTGAAAGAGGGTCCGATGCTTTCAAATGACCAGCCAGTCATGATCGCAGATACGGTGATACACTCCATTTTGAGCTCGTTGTATGGCATGCAAGCCACCATTGCTCGCCTCCCAGGCGAATACGACAGCAACATCAAGGTCATTGATGCACAGGGCACTGCCTACGTGCTTAAAATAATGCATCCCAATCGTTCCAGCGAATTCGTTGACATGCAAATTGCTGCGCTCAACCATGTGGCACAGGCGGCTCCACACATTCCGTTGCAACGGGTGGTGCGGCAACGCAATGGTGCAGATTGGTCGATGGTCGATAGTGCGGAGCAGCGGCATATTGTTTGGATGTTGACCTATTTAGAGGGGACGTTGTTTGCGCAGGCCAATCCCGTTGATGACGCACTCGCCGGTCATGTTGGTGCGTTGGTCGGACAACTCGATGCTGCCTTACACGGTTTCACGCATGCTGCAGCCTACCGCGAACTAGAGTGGGACGTCATGCGTGGGGGCTGGATTCGCGAGTACCTGCACGTATTTGCTGATGCCGATCAACGCCACATCGTTGATTCTCTGAGTGCGACCTGCTTGGCCGCGTATGCGCAACATGCGCAGCATGTGCCATACAGCATCATTCATGGTGATGTGAACGACTACAACATGGTGGTCGGAGTGCCAGCCTATCAAAAACGCCAGGTCACCGGAATTCTCGATTTGGGCGACATGATGCACACGGCCACAATCAGTGATTTAGCCATTGCAGCGGCCTACGTGTTGATGCGTCATCCAGAGCCACTCGATGCCCTGATGCTCATGGTTGCGCGCTATCATGCGGCCCGCCCGCTCAACGATGCAGAAATGGCATTGCTCTACCCGATGCTCTGCATGCGCTTGTGTATCAGCGTGACCGTGTCGGCCATTCGCAAGCAAGAACGCCCCGATGACCCGTACATGGTCGTTAGTGAAGCGCCAGCGTGGCGGTTGTTGCAGCGGTTGATGGCAGAGCACCCCCGCCTCGTCTTGTACCGCATTCGGGCTGCCTGTGGTGTCGTACCCTATCCACACCACGATCGCATTGTGGCCTGGATGCAACAGCAACCGACTGCGCCGATTTTGGGTCGCGAGCTCTCCGCGTCCGACCGGGTGGCATTGGATTTGAGCGTGGGAGGCACGCTACTCGGGGCAGACCCCAAGAACTCGGCGATGCCACGGTTTGCCAATATTCTCGATGTGTACTTGGATGGGCGCATCGGTGTTGGTGGGTATCTCGAGCCGCGCATGATTTACACCACCGATCGCTATGCGGCCGATGGGCTAATTAATGCCGAGCGGCGGACGTTGCATCTCGCCGTTGATTTTTGGGGGCCAGCAGGCACACCTGTGCATGCGGTGCTCGCTGGTCGCGTCGTCATGCTCGAATATCTGCCGGCCGATCTCGATTACGGCTATTTGACGGTGCTCGCGCATACCACCGATGCGGGCGACGTGTTTTACACCTTCTACGGGCATTTGAGCGACGAATCTGTGCGCACCTTGGTGATTGGCCAAGAAGTGGCAGCAGGGCAACGTATCGGTAGTTTCGGCATCCCAGATGTCAACGGCAAATGGCCCACCCACGTGCACTTCCAAGTTGTGCTTGACATGCTCGACAAGGGACGTGATTTCCCCGGCGTGGGGTATGCCTCCCAGCAAGCGGTCTGGTCGGTGTTGTCACCCAATCCGAACATTTTGTTGCGTATGCCGGTGGACGCAGTGCCTGCGCCACAAAAATCGCTCGCAGTCACTCTCGGCGAGCGCCGTGAGCGTATCGGCCGCAATCTGAGTATTTCGTACCGTCGCCCCCTCAAAATCGTCCGTGGCTGGCAGCAGTATTTGTACGATCATACCGGCCGTGCCTACATCGACGCCTACAACAACGTGGCGCATGTGGGTCACTGTCATCCACGGGTGGTACGGGCTGCGACAGCGCAGTACGGGCTGTTGAGCACCAATACGCGCTACCTCAACGATCAACTCCAAGAGTATGCGCAACGCCTCAGTGCCACCATGCCGGCAGGCCTCGATGTGTGCTATTTCGTGAATTCTGCCAGTGAGGCCAACGAGCTCGCCATCCGGTTGATGCGGGCTGCGACCGGGCGCACCGACATGATTGTCCTCGAAGCCGCATATCACGGACACACCAACACGTTGATTGACATCAGTCCGTACAAGCACGACGGTCCTGGTGGGACCGGTGCTCCTGACTGGGTTCATACCGCGCCAATCCCCGACGATTATCGTGGGCCATTTAAGCGCACAGACCCTGACGCCGGGCATAAATACGCTCAGCAGGTGCAAGCGGTCATTGCGGGGATCGAAGCCCGTGGGCGCAAGCTGGCCGGCTATATTGCGGAAACACTGCCCAGTGTTGGTGGCCAAATCGTGTTGCCCCCAGGGTATCTGCGGGAAGTCTACGCCGCAGTACGGGCTGCGGGTGGCATCTGTATCGCCGATGAAGTCCAGGTAGGGTTTGGACGGATTGGCACGCATTTTTGGGCCTTTGAATCACACGACGCGGTGCCCGATATCGTTGTCATGGGCAAACCAATTGGCAACGGGCAACCGTTGGGTGCAGTCGTGACGACGCGTGCCATTGCTGACGCATTCGACAACGGCATGGAATATTTCGCCACGTTTGGTGGCAACAACGTTTCGGTAGCCGCTGGGTTGGCCGTCCTCGACGTGTTGCGCGATGAGCCGTTGCAACACAACGCGCTCGTCATGGGCGAACGTTTATTGACTGGTCTGCGCGCGATTGCACCACAGCATGCCATGATCGGTGACGTGCGTGGCGCCGGGTTGTTTTTGGGCGTGGAGTTGGTGCGTGACCGTGCCACGCTCGATCCTGCCGACGACGAAGCATCGTACGTCTCCAACCGCTTGCGCGACTACGGCATTTTGGCGGGCACCGATGGTCCGTATCACAATGTGGTCAAAATCCGCCCGCCGATGCCGTTCAACAGCGATGATGCAGATTATTTGTTGGAAGCCTTTGCGCAAATCATGCGTGAAGACTTCCTCGCGTAGCGTTTCACCGTGCTCCTGTGGTACGATACGTGTACATGGTGCGTTGGAAAGACCATCACAAAAGGAAGCATACGATGATTGCAACACAAATATTTGGGCGTACTGGTCATATGAGCACCAAAACGATTTTTGGTGCTGCAGCGCTGAGTAACGTTGATCAGCGCACTGCCGACCAAACCCTTGAGGTGTTGATGCAGTACGGTATCAACCATATCGACACGGCCGCAAGTTACGGCGCCTCCGAAGACCGCATGCGCTCGTGGTTCACGCATGGGCGCCGCGATCGCTTTTTCTTGGCCACCAAGACCGGTGAGCGCACCTATGCGGCGGCCCGCGACCAGATTCGCATGTCGTTGCAACGCATGGGGGTTAACCACATCGACCTCATTCAGCTCCACAACTTGGTCGATCAGGCGGAGTGGGATGTGGCCATGGGTCCGGATGGAGCGCTGAAAGCAGCCCTCGAGGCGCAAAAGGCGGGATTGGTCAAATACGTAGGGGTGACTGGCCACGGCTTGCAAGTCGCTCAGCGCCACTACGAGTCACTCGAACGCCACGATTTTGACACCGTGTTGTTGCCATATAGCTACATCTTGATGCAAAACGCACAGTACCGCCATGATTTTGAGCGTTTGCTCCAGCGGTGCCGTGAGCGCAACGTGGGTGTACAGACCATCAAAGCCATTGTCCGGCGCCCGTGGGCAGAGGGAATCGATCGCCATTCTGCCACGTGGTACGAGCCATTGCTTGAGCAGTCACAAATCGACACTGCGGTGCACTGGGTGCTCGGGCGTAGCGGCGTGTTCCTCAATACCGTTGGTGATGTCACGTTGTTGCCCAAGGTGTTCGATGCAGCTGAGCGCTTTGTGTATCCGCCCTCCGAGGAGGCCATGCAACAGTTGCTCAAGCTCCAAGAAATGGCCCCGCTGTTCGTCGACTAGCGCACCACGCTCCGCATTGACGCGTAGCCGTAGCAAGAACAATGGAGTATATCGATGTACACGCACTTGCAACATGAATTTCGGAATGATGGCTATACGGTGGCTCGTGGTATGTTTGGCGCACACGAGGTTGCCACGCTCCGCGACCACTACATGCAGCTGAACGTCGAGCATCGGAGCAAGGCTGATGTGAATGCGGTCAAAGAGGCGCATGATCCGCTCAAGCAGTACCCGCGCATGTTGCAAATGCACCGTTACGATGCGCAGAGTATGGCGTTTTTGCTCGATGAGCGCTTGCGTGATTGCATGACGGCTATGTTGGGCAGTGAGCCGTATGCGGTGCAAACGATGATTTATTTCAAGCCCCCGTCGGCCCGTGGACAAGCACTCCACCAAGACCAGTACTACTTGCGCGTAGAGCCGGGCACCTGTTGTGCGGCATGGCTTGCACTCGACGATTGTGACGAGGAAAACGGCTGTTTGCAGGTCGTACCCGGGAGTCATCAACTGCCGGTGCTGTGTACGGTGGCCGCCGATACCACGCAGAGTTTCACGGACGTCACGGTGCCTGTCCCGGACGGGATGCACGTGAAACCGATTCTGATGCGGGCCGGTGATGTGCTGTTCTTCAACGGTCAACTCATTCACGGTAGTCTCCCCAACGTGAGCCAAGACCGCTTTCGGCGCTCCCTGATTGGGCACTACGTGGTCGGTGAGGCCGAGAAGGTCTACAAGTGGTATCACCCGGCGCTTCGTTTTGACGGTAGCGTGATGACGTTGGGCGAGAGTCAAGACGGCAGTGAGTGCGGTGTCTGGGTCGAGCGCGACGGCACGCCGGTGGTCGAGATGATCGGCAAAACCAAAGCCGTGGGAGTTGCGCAATAGACTGAACCCGTCATTGTGGCACGCTGTCGGGTTCACACCGACAGCGTGTTTGTTTTTTGAGCAGTGTAAGGAGCATGTGTGTACTATAGTCGTTTGCACGAATTGTTGGCTTCCGGCAAGACCGTCGTGACCGGTGAAATCGCTCCACCACGCGGAGCTGCCCCTGAGGCGCTCTTGAAGTTGGCTGCCAATCTGGCACCTGCCGTAGATGCCCTGAATTTGACCGATAACCAGCGTGGTCTTGGGCGCATGTCGGCGATGACGGCTGCCATTTTTCTGCGTCAGCACGGGTACGAGGTCATCGCGCAGATGACGTGTCAGCATCGCAACCGGATTGCGCTACAGGCGGACGCTCTCGGAGGTGCCATGTGTGGTGTGCAAAACATCTTGGCCATGACCGGCGATCACCCGCGCATCGGTGACCACCCCGAGACCAAGAACGTGCTTGATGTGAACTCGTTTCAGCTCATCAACATGCTTCGTACCATGCGCGATCAGTCCGCCATGCAATCGGGTTCCCCCCTGACCGTCGCGCCACGGTATTTGGTTGGCGGTGTTGCCAACCCCAACATCGAAAAGGCCACTCGGCTCGAGCGCAAAATTCAGTTCGGAGCTGAATTCATCCAGACCCAAATCATCTTTGACGTTGATCGCTTCGCCGAATGGATGCAGGCGGTGCGCACGCTCGGGTTGCATCAGCAGGCCAGTATCATGGCGGGTGTCATGGTCATCAAATCAGCACAATCGGCGCGCTTTTTGCGCGATCATTTGCCTGGTTCACGGGTGCCCGAGTACATCGTCGATCGCATGGAGCAGGCCACTGACCCCGAAGCAGAGGGTATCGCTGTTGCTGCTGAGCTCTGCCAACAGCTCCTCGCCATTGACGGGGTGCGTGGCGTCCATCTCATGTCGGTGGGCTGGACGAAAGCCATCCCCCTCGTCGTTCGTCATGCCGGATTAGACCATCGTTCCTAACAACTGGGAGGTTGCCATGCGCGTGCTCAAATTTGGTGCAGCAGCGTTCGCTGATATTGAACAAATGCAACAGACCGTTGCGATTATCCGAGATATGCATCGCGAAGTGCATGCCTTGGCCGTCGTCTGTAGTGCATTGCCCGGTATCACTGATGCGCTCTTGCGTGCGGCGCGCGCATCCACCCATGGCGGCGAAATCGAGACCGACTATGCCCGACGTGAATTGTGGAATCGTCATCGCCAAATTGCTGAGCGCTATGTGACCGATGCGTGGGAGCGTGAAATGCTCTACCAAAAGCTCTCAGAACTGCTCAAACAACTCGATCGCACGTCACGGGCCATGAACACACTCGGTGAACACTCACCCCGTGGCAGTGATGCCATGGCTAGTCTCGGCGAACGTTTCGCTGCTCACGTGTTGGCCGTCATTTTGCGTCAAAACGGCGTAGCCGCGCAGATGATTGAAGCCACCGAGCTGATTATCACCGACGAACGGTTCGGTTCTGCGCGCCCCTTTGTAGATGATTCCATGATGCGTATTCGTGATCGCATTCTGCCCATGCTCACATCGGGTATTGTGCCGGTGATTACCGGTTATACCGGTGCAACACGGAGTGGCGCCATTACCACGTTGGGGCGCGGTGGTGGCGACTATACCGCGTCGTTGGTGGCAGCCGCAGTCAATGCCTCCGAGGTGTTTTTGTGGACGGACGTGAATGGGGTGCTAACCGCCGACCCCAAAATCATCCCCACTGCCATGTCGTTGCCCGTGCTGTCGTACCGTGAAGCCGCAGAACTCGCAACCTTGAGTGGCTCCGAAATCCTCCATCTGCGGGCGTTGATGCCGCTTGCAACAAAGCAGATTCCACTGCGCATCGTGAACGTGCGTGCCCCCGAAATGCCAGGTACGCTGATTACCGCACACACCAATCAGTTGGGGAGTTGGGGGAGCATCATTTCCACGCGCAATCTGGCCATGGTGTCGGCAACAGCCTCCGCTTTGCCCGCCATGTACGATACGTGGACACCGGAATTGGCTGCCGATGTGACACGTAAATTGGCACAGGCCGGCATTGAAATCCTGATGGCGCATCAGAGTGAGCTCGACCGCACGTTGATGGTGCTCGTGCGGCAACCCGATCGCATCTACGCCGATGAAGTCTTCCAAACCGCGTTTGCAGACGGCTATCAACTGACCAACGTGCCGTCAGTGGCGCTCATCTCGGTCATTTCCTCCGTGTTGGGTGGGACGCTCGTTCCCCGTGCCGTCCACGCCCTCGGGCAAGCACAGGTACACCTGTTGATGACATCCCGTGCCATCCATGGGGCCTACATGTCGTTTGTGCTCCCCGATGACGAAGTCGAAACAGCCGTGCGCGTGTTGCACACCTCGTTGCAGTTCGACCATATCAGCGCCAGCGACGTGTCACGCTAGTGAGGTAGCACGGAGCGCATCAATGAGCACGCGGCGGAGTGCCTGTGCTGGCGGCGTCAAGCTCCGGTCGCTCCGCGTCACAATGCCCACCCGCCGTTGCATGCGTGTGTGGCGGATTGGCACACTTGCCACCGCCGGTGCGTCTTTGAGTGCTAGTTGTGGCACAATCGTGATGCCTAATCCGGCTGCGGCGAGTCGCAACAACAGCGCCACATCTCCACCGTCGAGGACGACCTTGGGCTCAAATCCCGCATCGTGGTAGACGTTGATGATGAGATCGTGCATCTCGTATCCGGGTGGATACAACAACAGCGGCTCAGACGCTAGTTGCTCGACGTCGATCATGGGCAGATGCGCGAGCGCATGATCGGGGTGCATGACCGCCATCAGTGGCTCCGCAAACAACTCCACGATGTCGTGCCCTCGCTCTGGCACCGGCAACGTGACAACTGCCATGTCGATGTCGCCGAGGCTGAGTTGGTGGAGGAGGTGGCTCGTACTCCCCTGCTGGATGCGTAATTCGATGGCGCGGTGCCGCCGGTGAAAGTCCGCAAGAACGTCTGGCAACGCCCAGAGACCAACGGTCGGCGGAGTGCCCACCCCCACGCTCCCTGCTGACATGCCGAGTCGTTGCTTCATGGCGACTTCGGCCGCTGCCACCTCAGCGAGAATCGATTGCGCATGCAAGAGGAGCGCCTCGCCAGCCTCCGTCAGCCGCACATTTCGTCCCACCTTCTCGATAATTGCTACCCCGCCACACGCACGCTCGAGCTCACGGATGTGCCGGCTGACTGCTGGTTGCGCCATGTGGAGCTCTTGGGCTGCGCGGCTGACGTGCTGGTATTTGGCTACCGCCACAAATGTGCGTAACTGGTCAATCTGCATGGTGTGTCTCCTTTGTTTTTATTAATTATAACAAAAATGATATAAATAAAATAAAAATTAGTATTTGTGCAATATAGAACAAATTGATATAGTAGTGTTGAGCAGATACAGATCCGAGGAGCACACGTATGACACACATCTTACATCGGATCGATCGCACGGTGACGTGCTGGATGCAACGCAATGCAACGGTGCTTTTGCGCTGGTCGATGGGGTTGGTTTTTATTTGGTTTGGCGCCTTGAAGTTAATCCCCGGTTTGAGCCCTGCAGACGGTCTGATTCGTGCCACCATGGGGTTTTTGCCGCTCGAATATTTTATTCCCTTTTTAGCATTGTGGGAAATCGCCATCGGCGTCGGCTTCTTGGTCGGCTACGGCATGCGGGTGACCATTTTGCTGTTGTTTTTGCAGATGGTCGGCACATTATCGCCGCTCATTCTCGCACCGCACTTGGTGTGGCAACAGTTCCCCTTCGTGCTAACCCTTGAGGGACAGTACATCGTGAAAAACGTCGTCCTCATCAGTGCTGCCGTCGCCATTGGCAGCAAAATCCGGGCCGACCAGCAGTTTGATCTCTGGCAATCACCCGCCAACGAATAACGATTACGCCTCTCCGATTGAGGTCTCGCCCCGTTCAGCAACCGTGCTGAGCGGGGTTTCTTTGCGAAACACCAACACGAATTGATGGGTCTGATTTGCCACGAACGTATACGGATACCCAAATGGAAAGAGATTGATATTGGCGTCGTGCCAGATGCGATACCCACGGAAGCGGAGCGTCGGAATGCGCGTGAGCGCGGTGACCACATCGGCATGGAGCATGTTGTGGTGCAACTCGGTGGGTTGGAAGTCTTTGATGAAGAGCACGAGGTGGCCGTGTCTGCGCAAGCAATGACTCGCGAGTTCGATGGCGACGAGGAGTTGCTCCATGAAGGCATCGCGCTCCAAGTTGCCCAAATCGGCGCTATGGTCGCTAAATGGGGTGGCTTGGGGTGCGCCCTTTTTGGCACGATGTCCGGTGCGTTTGCGGGCCAGCATTTCGCCGTATGGTGGATCAGCGACGACCAAATCCACGGGTTTTTCCACGTATGTGACATAACTCTGCGCATCACACGCATCACAGACATGGTACGGGTGGGTGGCGAGCCCGAGTTCGTTGGCGGCTTCAGCGTACAACTGTTGGTATTCCGGATTGAGGTCAAAGCCGATGCCTAATCGTTCTTCGAGACTACACGCAAGCAGCGTGCTCCCCGACCCACAAAAAGGATCGAGGACACGGCCGTTTTTTTTGGTAAAAAAGCGGATGATTTCAGCGATGAGTTGGGGTGGCTTGGGTGATGGATGGCGGCGGCGAATACGGTGGGCCATGCTGTCGGCGCCTTTGGCGGGATAGCGGGTCATCAACACCGAACCAAGCGCATATGTCCACTCTTTGCTGTTGAGATCGTTGAGTTGGTTGCGCGGGTCGTATAATGGAGGAGATTCTGTTTTGCGTTTCGGCATGAGACCCTTCTGTGCATATTGTTCATCTCTACAAAGACTACGCTCCCGTTCATGGCGGCATTGAATCCCACCTGCAGACCCTGGCAACGGGGCTAGTAGCTCGTGGCGTGCGCACGAGCGTGGTGGTTTGTCAGCCTGCCACGCGCCAGTTCGCACCACAGAGCACCCAAGACGGCGTTCCCATTTACCGCGTGCCACGGCAACTCGATATCGCGTCGTCGCCCATTTCGTTGGCGTTGTGGCCACTGTTGCGCCGCCTCAAGCCGGATTTGCTCCACTTGCAAATGCCGTGGCCCACAGGCGACCTGATGAGCCTCGCGGTGCCTCAGACTCCGTTGGTGGTCAGCTACCAAAGCGACGTGGTGCGCCAGCAGGGGTGGCTCCGTGTGTATGCGCCCTTGTTGCGTCACACCCTGCGCCGTGCGGCCCGTATCGTGGTGTCAAGCGACGCATACCGCGATTCGTCACCGTGGCTGGCGCCATTTCGTGCCAAATGTCGCACCGTGCCACTCGGTATCGAGCCTCCCGTGGCCGCCGATCCTGCGCTGGTTGCGCACTGGCGTCAACGGTTGCCGTTTCCCTGTCTGTTGTGGGTGGGCCGGATGCGCTACTACAAAGGGCTCGCATATGCGATTGCCGCTTTGGCGCATTTGCCCGATCAGGTCCGCCTAGTGTTGGTTGGTGACGGTCCAGAACGCGAACGACTCCGCACGCTCGCACAAACCACCGGGGTGGCGGAGCGAGTGGTTTGGCTGGGGACGTGTAGTGATGCGGATGTGCGCGCTCTCTACAGTGTAGCACAGCTGTTTGTGTTCCCATCGCATCTCCGTGCGGAGGCCTATGGGCTGGCCATGCTGGAGGCATTGGCGGCTGGAGTGCCTGCGGTGAGTTGTGAAATCGGCACGGGCACCAGTGTGATTAATCGGCACCAAGAGACCGGGCTGGTGGTGCCACCCGGTGATGCGCTGGCTTTGGCCACAGCCATCTCGTGTCTTCTCAACGACGAAGCGTTGCGTCTGCGCTATGCTCACAACGCCAAAACACGGGTGCAACGGCAGTACACCGTCACACCCATGCTTGACGCCATGCTTGCGCTCTATGGCGAGCTTGGTTTGGCCATCTGAACTAGAAGAGTGCTGCCGCCAACTCGCGCCGTGCGCTTGCCACGAGCGGATGCACGTCGCCGAGTACCACGAAGATGGCGAGGAGGGTTTTGCGGGCCGCATCATCTCCCCATGCACGTTGGTAGCGCACCATGTCGAGCAACCCAGCAATGGCTTCGGCGACTGCACCATCCGCAAACTGGCGAAGTGCTGCGTCGTAGCTCGGGTTGCTGTCGCTGGTGGTCACCTGTGTGCTCTGTAGGGCCGCCGCAATCTGCATCCAGGCCTGGGCTTTGGGGTATTCGTCGCTGCCGGCCGGAATCTGCTTCAAGTGGTGCATGGACTGGGCGTCGTTGGTTCGCACCAACAGCTCCGCATAGGCCAAACGCAGAGCGTGGTTGCTTGGATGCGTGTGAATGAGCGCCTCGAATTGCTGTTTGGCTAGCGGTGGATTGCTCAGTGCTAGAGTGAGAAGCTGGCTCACCTGTGCGTCTTCGCCACTGCTCACAAACTTCTTGAGCCATGTTTTGACCTGTGATTCGGGCAGTGCTCCCGTGAACTGCTCGACGATTTTGCCGTTCTTGAAAGCCTTGACGGCCGGGATTCCTTGCACGCCAAACATCTGCGACAAGGCCTGGTTTTCATCTACGTTGACTTTGGCGAGGATCCAACTGCCGTTGGATTGATTGGCGAGGCGCTCGAGCGTCGGACCAAGTGTGCGACACGGCCCGCACCACGGTGCCCAAAAGTCAACCACTACAGGGGTGTGGTGTGATTGATTGATGACCGCTTCTTGGAAGCTCCGCTGGTCGACATCGATGACTGCGACGGGAGATTGTGTCATGGTGAATTATTCCTCCTTGGGGATTTCCATAAACCGGTATCCCACTCCGCGTTCGGTGAGAATATAGACCGGATTTGCTGGGTCGACTTCGATTTTTTGGCGTAAGTAGGTCACGTAGAGGCGCAAGTAGTGGGTTTCGTCGTGGTACTCGGGTCCCCACACTTTCGCAAGCAGTTCGTTGTGTGTCATCACGTAGCCGGCGCGTTGCACGAGGTGATAGAGTAGGCGGTATTCGGTGGGACGCAAGTTGACGCGTTCGCCGTGGATGAGTACTTCGCGTTTGTTGAAATCGATGGCGAGGCGGTCGTCAACAACGATTTGGCCGAGTGTGGCAGGTGCCGGTGTATGATGGCGGCGCAACACGGCACGGATGCGGCTGAGGAGCTCGCGATAGCTGAACGGTTTGCCGATGTAGTCGTCAGCGCCGAGTTCAAGCCCTTTGATGCGGTCGTCTTCTTGGTCTTTGGCCGTCAGCATGATGACGGGTACCTGCGAAGCAATGCGAATGCGTCGCAGTGTTTCGTAGCCGTCCATGCCGGGCATCATCACGTCGAGCAAGATGATGTCGGGCATGTCTTCACGGAGTGCGTCGAGCGCCTCACGTCCGTTGCTGGCCACCACGCTACGAATGCCCTCGGCTTGCAGGTTCATCTGGAGCATGTTGGCGAGACGTGTTTCGTCGTCGACCACGAGGACCAATGTATCGCGGAGTTCTGTCATGCTGGTTCCTCCCCACCACTCAGGTCGATGACCACGTCGTCGCTGATCTCCACGGTGCCCGCAATGCGGCTGGTTGCGAGTGGCAGCGAAAACGAAAACCGGGCGCCTTGGTGTGGCCGACTCTCGACCCAGATTTGCCCCATTTGGGCCTCTACAATCGACTTCGCCAAAAATAACCCGATGCCGAATCCTTGTGTCTCGCGACTGACCCG
>Ga0172373_10000671_pt1 | contig 56293 bp, 47 predicted proteins | sample Lak10m_2_FD_114546 | JGI IMG/M metagenome (GOLD analysis project Ga0172373, IMG submission 114546) | Freshwater microbial communities from Kabuno Bay, South-Kivu, Congo - kab_092012_10m | ecosystem: Environmental > Aquatic > Freshwater > Lake | place: Democratic Republic of the Congo... | reverse complement strand
AGAGTCTAGTACAAGGCACATTTTAACGACGTTTATTTCAAGTAAGATTTAAAAAGCTGAAGAGTATTGTTTGGCGAAGCTAATAGAGTCTAGTACAAGGCACATTTTAACGACGTTTATTTCTAATAAACGAGGAAAAATGTAACGCAGTAATAGGCTCTATTAGCGAACCATCTTAGTGTTTTTCAAATAAGTAGTGACTAATACCCCACTCTTGGCCCTTGTTATACCCAAACAATTCAGCACAGGCCATAAAAAATAAACGCCAATACACCCAACGTTTCAAGGCCTCTTTGGCCCCATAAACATGCTCAAAAATAATTAAAATTTGATCTTTGTAAACATCTAAATTGTATAACCAAGCCTCGCAGGTTTTTTGATAGTGGGTTCCTTCTATTTTCCAGTGCTGTTTAATTTTTAGATGATCTTGAAAATACAAAAACAAGGCATCCGAAGGCATTTGCCCACCGGTAAAAAAGTGCTTGGCCATCCAACTATTTTCCGATTCAAATGGATAAGCGATATGAAAATTAACAAACACGTGGACAAAAAAAAGTCCATTAGGTACTAACCACTGCGAAATACGTTCAAACAGTTGCTGATAGTTACGCACATGTTCAAGCATTTCAACCGACACAATACGGTCAAACAAAGCCAATGGCACATAAGTCGCAATATCTGCTGTTACCACATCGATGTTGGTTAAATGGCGTTTCTGAGCCTGCAAATCGATATAATCTTTTTGAGTTTTTGAGTTTGAAACAGCGGTAATTTTGGCATTGGGATAATGCTCAGCCATCCATAAGGTTAAAGATCCCCAGCCACAGCCCAATTCCAAAATACGTTGACCATCCTGAAGTTGAGCCCTCTCGCAGGTAAGCACCAACATGGCTTCTTCCGCTTCGCTAAGTACCTTGGTATGTTGCCAATACCCCGAACTATACTTTAAGTATTTACCCAACACCCTTTCATAAAATTGGGTGGGAACTTCGTAATGCTGAGCATTGGCTTCTTGAGTGTTTAAAGTAATAGGGCTTTGTTTTAAGGTTTCTATCCACTGCTGCAAAGCAGTACTGCTGTTTTCCACCGAATAACGGTTTTCTTTTTCAAGTCTATCTGCCAATTCACGGCGTATCCCTAAGCGTAACAGCTTATCAGGAACCCTGTTCTTTTCTACCCACTTCATCCAATCCATACTAAACTAACTTAAAAGTCCTAAATTTCGAAGTACGGCTTCAACCTGTTTTTTCTCATCATCGGTAGCCTCAATAAGCGGCAAACGCAAACCACCCACCTCAAATCCCATGAACTGCAAAGCTGCTTTTACAGGGGTTGGGTTAGTTGTAATAAACAATACTTCAAATAGTTTTTTTAGTTCTTCGTTTAATCGATAAGCTTCAGATTTGTTTCCCGCGACAAACGCGTCAATCATGTCCTTAATAGCCAACCCAGAACAGTGTGAGGCCACCGAAATCACGCCACAGGCTCCCTCTTCCATAAAAGGCAATGTAAGTGCATCATCACCCGAATAAATCGCAAACGAAGCAGGAACAACGGCCTTTAAAGCTTTAACCTGATCTACGCTGCCGGCCGCTTCTTTAATACCAATAATATTTGAAATACTAGCCAACCTAGCTACGGTCTCAGGCTCAAGATTGCGACCTGTACGAGACGGGATATTGTATAAAACAATGGGTAAAGAGGTTGATTGAGCAATGGTTTTAAAATGCTGAAAAAGACCTTCTTGGGAAGGACGATTGTAGTAAGGAACCACTTGTAAGCTTACATCTACCCCCAACTGCTCAGCTTTTTGGGTAGACTCAATTGCGGTGCGAGTACTGTTAGACCCTGTTCCAGCCATCACAAAGGCTTTACCCTTTAAAGCGGCTACAGTTTCCTTGAATAAAGAAAATTCTTCAGAATGGGTTAAAGTGGGAGACTCACCCGTAGTACCTGCAAGCAACACAGTATCCGAGCCATTGTCGACCAAAAAATGTGCCAAGCGTAAAGCTTCAGATATATTGACTTCGCCGTTTGCCGAAAACGGAGTCACCATGGCAGTAATTAAGCGTCCAAATTGGGGTTCCATATATCGATTATAAAGGATTCGCGTCGTCTAGTGAAGGTAAAGCCGATGTCATAGAAAACAAAGGTGTTTCAGCGTTGGGGGCCACAGGCAATTCTTGAACATCACGCAGCCTACGCTCAATGGTACGAGTTTTACGAGTAGCGTCTTCAATGGTATTACCAGCTTCTTGAAGTTTTTTATGAGTTTTATCTAGCAAATCACCCAATTTGCCAAACTCTGTTTTAACCCCGCCTAAAAGGGTCCACACTTCGCTGGAACGTTTTTCGATAGCCAGGGTACGAAAACCCATTTGCAAGCTGTTTAGCAAGGCTGAAAGTGTACTGGGCCCAGCCAATAAAATTTTCATATCTTGAAAATATTGCATCAAGGCAGGCCGCCGAAGTACTTCGGCATAAAGCCCCTCAATAGGCACAAACAAAATGCCAAAATCGGTGGTTTGAGGTGGATCAATATATTTTTCACGAATGGTTTTAACTTCCAACTTAAATCGCTGCTCAAGTAATTTTGAACTTTCATCAACTTTTTCTAAGTTTCCTTGATCTTGGGCTTCGATGAGGGCTTGGTAGGTATCTTGAGGAAATTTTGAATCGATGGGCAACCACACTGGGTTTTCTTGCGATTTACCCGGTAAGCGTATGGCAAATTCTACGGCATCAGCTGAACCTGCTTTGGTTTTAACGTTTTTCGCATACTGATCCATGCTTAACATTTGTTCCAACAAGGCTTCTAGCTGAATTTCGCCCCAAATACCCCGCGTTTTAACGTTGTTCAATACCTTTTTCAAATCACCTACACCCGAGGCTAGGCTTTGCATTTCACCCAAACCTTTATGCACTTGTTCTAGTTTATCGCTCACCAACTGAAACGATTGACCCAAACGGGTTTCAAGTGTGGCATGCAGTTTTTCATCCACCGTTTGTCGCATCAGCTCTAATTTTTTAGAATTGTCTTCTTGTAAACTCACCATTCGCATATCCACAGTGGTTCGAATACGTTCCATACGTTCTTCAAGTTGAGTATTGAGCTGCTGAAGTTGATGGCTGAACAACTCAAGTTGCTGCTTTTGCACCAAAAAAGCATCATTAATCGAACGTGAGGTATGTTCTTGCAAGGTGCGTACATGTTGATGTAATTCGTCGCGTAAATCTTTTTGCTGCTGAACCCCAGATTCTTTAAGTACGCTTAACAACGTTGTGAATTGAGTGTTTAACCGCAATTGAATCCAAACTCCAATGCCAGACAAGCACAGCAACGCCACTCCAAAAACAATAAAACCTAAAATCACTTTTTACTCCTTAAAATGATCAAAAAGACTGTAAAATCGAACGCAACTGAGCCTCGTTTAAAAAGCCTTCATAAAAAGTCCCGTTAATAATCATACTCGGAGTGGCTCTAACCCCCAATAAGTAGGCCTCTTGAAAATCGGTTTGATACCGTTTTTCGCCCCGTTTTTCATCCATGCACCCCTTGAATCGATTACGATCTAACGACATTTCACCCCAAATAGCCTCTATCCCCTTAGAAAGCAACTGGTCTTGTTTTGAAAACGCCAAGTCAGCAAACGTTAAAAACTGACCTTGTTCATCAGTACAAAGAGCAGCCGCACCAAAACCCGCCGCACGGGTATGCCTAGGAATGTTGAAAGCTCGAAAAACAACCTTTAGTGTGGGATCGTCTTGTTTAATTTTTTTAATCACTTGATATTGCATATTACACACTTCACATTCAAAATCGGTAAACAAAACGATGGTTTTTTTAGAGTTTTTAGGCCCCCAAATAGGCATTTCATTGGGGTTAAGCAAATTTTGAGGTTTAACAACGACTGGCAAATGCAACTGAAACTCGTTTAAATTCTTTAAAGTATCCACATATTCTTTTTTTCGTTGTATTGCTTTTTCGCGCTGCAACATAGCCTTAATTTTGGGGTACACTTCGGCAAAAGTTTTGGTATAACCTTGGGGCTTTTCTTGTTCAAATACCCGTCTAATGTCTTCGTCTGACACCAAGGCTTTTTGAGCCACTTCTTGATCTAACAAGACTTGAAGAGAAAGTCCTTTTTTAGTCGCCTCTTCTTCTAGCAAACGAGCTTCTAGCCAATCTTGCCTAAAGATATTAAGTTGCTCGTCTAACCGATTTTTATACATCCAAATCCCCTGATCTACCTCGGCCAGGGTATATTCTTTTCCAGCAACAGTGCCAATCACATTGCTTCGTCCCAACTTAATATCGAGGGCATGCTGGAGGCTCAACTGAAAGACTACAAAGCCCCCCACAATCATCACCCCAGCTGCACAGGTTTTAATAAAACTATGCTTTGCCTCAGAAAAGAGAGCTTTAAGAGAAAAAAAACTAGAGATATTTAAAGCTGTTAAAAGGCCTACGCATACACTAGAAGCGACACAAAAAGGGCACCACTGATGCAATACAAACGCTTGAATCCCTAAAAAAACAAGGCTATACAAGGCGCTTACACTTAGTAAAAATGCGATGATGGGCTGTGCAAACGGACTGCCTTTAGCTTGGCGATAAAACCAGTAAACCAATAAGGAAAAACCAGCCACGCCAAAAACACTATTGGGAAACCCTAAAATGGAAGCATACGAGCTAGCCAAAACCCCATTACACTGAAACAAGCCTACTGAACATGCCCCGTCATAAAACAATTTTAAATAAGTAATAAACATGGCATTCAAACAGCCTATTACTGCTACGACTACACTTAACCAAGTTAAAAAACGTTTCATAGGTTATAAATCCTTCACCAATGCCTTAAACGTCTCTTCATCACAGTGCCTTAGTTCAAAATCAGAAGGAAAAAGTCGTTTAAATGAACTGGGCTGATACGCCCCAAAATAATCCACATACAGTTTATAAGGCAATCTATCTTTTTCCAAATCTTTATTAAGAACCTCTATCATTGCGAATACCTCTTCAGGTAAATAAGATGATTTTGTAAATACAGGTGCTATTTCGGAAGGGAAATATCCACGACCCGATTTATAAACAGGTGAATAAACCCAAAAATAAACAAAGGTCTGACGCTTAGGCAAAGGAAAGATATTTCGTCTTAGATCTACAGAGCTAAGTAGCGCCCAGGCAACCCCCAATCCAACACACACTGAAAAACCATAGCTTACCCAGGTTTTAAAAGATCTCTTTTGAGGCCCCAAATCAAAATTATGCTGTACCCGAGACTGTACACTAAGCAAAAGAGCTACCATGTTTTGAATACAATGGGTTGGCCAATTAGGTTTTAAAAATAGAGTTAGCAAAAGTGCATTAAACCCTGATAAGAAAAAAACCCACCACACCCCTTGTTTCAGATACAAAAAAAACAAATATTGACTAAGAAAATAAGCTATAACTAAGCACCAAAAACATCGTTGTACCCACTGTTTTTTCCACAATAAAACAAAATAAATCAACTCGCAAAGAGGCCACAAAACAACCACCCATTGCGCAACCCTTTCTTGACTAACCACACTTAAATCTCGAAATCCTAGTACATTGCCTTGAATCAAAACCCCCAAAGCCATCGAGCCTGAAAACCAACCCAAAAACTTACTCAAAGACCCCGCCATTACCACCCCCCATATGATTCGCTTACTAAGCCATAAAAAGTGTTCTCCAAAAACACACAAAATTCCAATTCCTAAAAAAAAGAGGGGTATCAAACTCAGAAATGAACTAAATTTCAATACTACTGCCAAACCAAGAACACTGACCCCCAATGCCCAATTGGCTTTGCCAAAAATATACATCAGCACCAAAATTGCTAGGATATATAAAACAAATTTTGCTGCTAAAGTAGGATTTATAAAAAAATCGTAGCCACTAAACCGTTTAAAAAAAACAGGTGAATACATCCAAACCAAAAAAAACAACAACAAAACCCCATAAAGCCTTTGAAAAGCTATCCATGATGCTCTAGAGACAGGCTCTTTATTACGCCATTTAGTTAACAGGATATTGAGCATTTTGCCATTCTTTAAAACCACCCACAAACACATATACCTGTTTAAAACCTAGTTTAAACAACTGTCTTGCCATGGTCATATCGTCCCCATTTTGCATCGAATATCGAGTATATACCACTACGGGTTTATCCATGTTAGAGGAAGCAGGATCGAGTTCTTTCAAACGAACAAAGGGAACCGATATCGCCCTTAAAATATGACCCCGATTAAATTCTTCTAGGGGCCTCATATCTATGAAATCACAGGTTTTTGATTGCCACAAATCATAGGCTTCAGAAAGGCTAATATAACGAATAAAAATAGGGGGCTGACTAGCAGCAACAGGCGTCATCCATCCTAAAAGAACAATAATTAAAAAACACGTTTTAAAGAGTCGCATTAATTACAACAGAATGACATACCAATAGACGAATTCCCGGCATTGGACGCAGGCCCATTATATCCATCATAACTATCGCCGTTACCGCTGTCTTCTGTATCCCAACGTACATTGTAGCGATTTGGAAATCCACCAGGGCAACCCACTTCTGTATTTCCATGGTTAACGGTGGCATAACCACGTCTTGCAATGACACACATAGGGGTCGCTAAATAAAGTCCGTAAGCGGTAATACTAACTAAGTCATCTGAACCCCCTTCTTTAAAATAAAACCCGCCTGAGGTAGCCTCAATACGTTTCCAATAACGACTTCCTTGATGGAACCTAATACTTTGACCCACTTCTTGAGAACCAAAGTCTGTATACAGTTCTAAACCAAATATTCTGTTGGTAGTAAATGACGTATACACTTGCAACGCAGGCACAGAAGAAGAATTACCCACTACCTGAAGCGCAGTATTATTGTTATTTAACACCGTTACAGGTTTAGTCCCTCTGGCTTTAAGAAATAACTCTTGATCAGCAGCATACCCCGTTGCGTAAATGGTGTTGTACCCAATGCCTACCCCTTGAGTGTTATTCCAATGACGAATTTCAAATCCCCCATCATAACTAGAACCGGAACCAATTTCGCCAGATATATACACCAATTTACCATCATCATAGACCCCAGGATCGGTAGTACCAGACCGAACAGTTAACAAGGCTCCTGGGTTGGTAATACTTATACCCACTTTACCTCCATTAGTCACCGTTAACAACGGCGTAATCGCATTAGGCCCCCCTGTACTGGTATATCCCAAATTGACCCCCGAATACCCACCTATATCCACTTTATCGACCGATCCATTCCACTTGATTAAATCGTATTGATCCGTAGTTCCTGTGCGTAAGAAAATGCTGTTTCCATTCATGTGCATATTGCCATCATACACCTCAAAACGATTCACTGGGGATCCTGTACCAATACCCACATTACCGTTTTCATCAATTTTCATGCGGGTATTGTTACCCAAATCATTCGCAATATCCGTTACGGCTCCATTGTTATACGTTTGAAAACGAATAGCCGGTGCTCGAAGGGTTATAAAATCAGTTCCTGCACCCGTTGTCCCCGGATCATTCCCATGAAACAAAATCAATTCTGATCGGGCATCTCCAGCCCCGTTATTGGCACCCCCTTGCGTAGCCGGAACTGTACGTACCGCTATCACAGGACTTGCATCGTTGGCAGGAGCTGCAAAACTTAAAGTGTTTAAATTAAGGTAACTACCCGCCACATACAAATTACCTCGAACATAGGTATACCCATCGCTAGATCGCACACTAAAGTTGACCTGCTCAGAAGCATTTTCAAACAATACCCCCTGAGCTACTGACGTACTGGTACGTATACGAAGAGCATGACCTGTAAAACCGTCCCCAGCTCCTGCCGTGCCACCCGAAAAACTTTTTAAGGCTCCTGATTGAGCTACATAGATTCCCCAGTTGGTATCGCCATCATTCCACGTATAAATACCTCGGCTACCCCCTCCATCTATCCCCTCATTCACAACCAAAGGTCCTCTTATCAAGGTTCTTCCTGCATCACTAATAGCTACCCTATCGTTACCTGCCACATTGATATAAAAATCTCTAGCTGTATCCCCATCCATCCCCACAGAGGCGCGTTGATTAGCTCCAGCATCTGTCCTATCAAAATAAATTTCTGCCCCAGTGCCTGCTGCTGCCGCACCTTTTCGGCGTACCGTTAACCCCTGGTTTCCACTGTAGCTAATACGTGCCTGTCCATTTACTTCAAATGCCACACTAGGGTTCACCGTAGCTATCCCCACTTGCCCTGCAGTATTAATTATCATGCGAGGTGTTAAGGTTTGTGAACCCACCGCTGTAGCAATCAAGTCGGTAGCATTGGAATGCCCCAAAATAATAGGCACCCCACTGGCGGCTATAATTTGAGGATAGGTACTAGCTGTTTTTACAACACCCAATTGAGCCCCTGAACTGCCTCCAAAGGCCCAAGCCTTCGCATCGCCATTAAACAAGGCACTGCCATTAACCTGAAACTGCGTACGAGGGCTTAATACACCTATCCCAACAGCTCCCGTAGGCGTTAACGTAATACCCTGAACAAAAGAAACGATACTACCTTGCGCTGCTGGTGGAGCGTAATTCAAACTAAGCCGATCCGATATTTTATAAATTTGAAAGCTAGAATTCGCATACGAAGTCCGCCAGTTAGCGCCATCCCAATACGAGTCAAAACTCATGGCCACGTTGTTATGGCCCCAATTTAATTGCTGATACACAGGGTAGGTATCCAAATTTCCAATCGCCTGTATATGTGGCCCAGCCGTTATACTGTTTTCAACTCCATATAACTCCAACATGGCTCCACCCACTGTTCCAGGACTTGATGTTCCCACCCCCACTTTACCGTTCGTCCACACCACACCACTATTCGTTTCCAACTTAATCTTCCCAGAAGCCACCTCATTCGCCACAAACAAATCCGAAGAACCTGCAGCAGGGATACCAATGTACGCCTTGCGTCCTCCCGCAGCACCTTGTGGATAATAACTCGTATAAATATGGTCCGTTCCTTCCAACATCACAGCGCCTGCATTCCCCTTCACATGAACCGTTGTTGCTGGAATCGTAATACCCGTTCCCACTCCCAGTTTATTGGTGGTTTTAACATAGGTGTTGGTACTGTCATACACAAACGGATTGCCCGTAATATTATCCCAATGCATAAACCCATTTTCTACCGCTTTCCTGTCTTCTTTGCTAAACCCTAACCCTGTAAATCGGAACACACCCTTTTGGTTACTTAACCGTATCGCTGAAAACCCATCCAACTTCGTAGCTACCAACGCAATTCGGTTTCCATCCGTATTATTCGACGCATTTCCTGAAAAAGGACTGTACGTATTAATTCTACTTAAATGTTTCCACGTAGCGGTCGCAGGTACCAACCCATACACATCCACATACCCACCCGCAGGGTTTGCATTAAACGACATATACGCACTCTTCGTGCCACTTGGCAAACTGGTAAAGTCGATGGTTCCTGCTCCGTTAATAATTCGCCCTGCAGCTGGGGCATACGCCACCACCCCATAGTTCAACGTAGGCGCTAACCACGTTCCCGTTGCATTCGTTCCATTCGTCCAGTCTTGTATCATACCCGCTGCAAAATCGGTCGCTGGATATCTCGTATCCAAATCTACAGAGCCTAAACTTGTAACGTGGCCAAAACTATCAAAACCAATACTTCTTAGCACACGTCCGTTCACGTTAGTGGTAGTAGCTGCCGCCGCCACCGTTCCGTGCGATACGGTTAAATTGGTTCCTGTTCCAAAAAACGAGCCCCCACTCACACTAATGCCACTGCCCGCCACTACGTTGGTTGTAGCCAAGGTTTTAGGCCCTCCCCCCGTATCTACACCACTACTTGCTTTCACAACACCCACCACATCCAAGGCCACCCCAGGATTGTTTTTACCCACACCCACTCGGGTTCCACTGACCACCAATTGGGTGGTTCCTACTGCCAAGCCGTTGCTTGGCAAGGTCAACGTACCACTCATGGTATCGCCGGCCTTACTAACCACACCCAACGCTGTTCTTGCACTCGCCGTGCTTGTAGCTCCTGTTCCTCCATTAGCGATAGGCACTTGGCCACTTAAACTCGTTGCACTCAAACTCGTTAATCCACTGCCGTTTCCACTAAACCCAGTGGCCGTCACTGTTCCATTCACATCCAATGCCGTCCCTGGATTCGTTTTCCCTATCCCCACATTGCCGTTGTTTTGTATCGTCATCACAGCTTGTGTCAAAGCAGGAACACTGCCATCCGCCACTGCGTTTTGCAAAAAGTGGAAACTGCCTCGTCCATATCCAGCTTTTCGTTCATACACCAAAGCCCCTTTTCCAAACGTGGCATTGGGCTCTACGCCAAACAAAATACCCACCGCACTTCCGCCAGCATCCGTCCCATCAGGGTTTTGTACCTGCACAGCCCACTTCAACGAGTTTGAGGTGGCCGTCCGTATCGTTAACATCCCATTTGGATTGGCTGCTGTTCCAATAGCTAAAGTACTCTTAAATACCCCATCCCCAGCCCACAAATCTACATAATTTCGGCCCAAGCCCAACGCACCTTGATCAGCACCCGCTGTAGTTCCACTAGAGTCTAATAACGCAAAACTTTGTTGCGTAGGATAATACGCCAATTGTCCATGTTTATTCACTGTACTCGTTCCTACAAACCCCAAAATTCCATTTGCATTCGTCCATCCATCAGAGGTTTGCGTACCAATTAACATACTGCCATCTTCTTTACGTACTTCCACTGGAATAGTGGTATACACCGTGGTTCCATCATCATAAATCGAACTGGTTCCTATCGTATTCGCATCCGTCCATTTCGCCACATAACTACCTGTTCCAGTCACACCGGTATACGCTGTTCCTGCTCCATTTCCCTTCACCATTCCGGTAATACTGCTACCTGTCCCCGTTCCTCCCTTAGCAATGGGCACCACCGCACTAAAATTATTGGGGTTCACATTCGTCAACGCACTCCCATTTCCCACAAATCCGGTAGCATTCACAGTACCCACCACATTCACCTTAAACACCCCAGGTTGGGTAGTCCCTACCCCTATATTGCCTCCACTAAAGGCCAACTGGTTCGTTCCCACACTCAACCCATTGCTGGGCAAATTCAAGGTTCCCGTCATCGTATCACCAGCCTTATTTACTGCACCCAAATTTAATCGTGCATTCGCACTGGTTGTAGCCCCGGTACCCCCTTGATTCACCTTCAAATTTCCTGCAAATTCCGTCTCCGTAATACTATTCATATCCGCCAAGGTTCCCAAATTTAAATTGGCTTTAAACAACGCTATCGACGTTACACCAGTACCCCCTTTTGTTACAGGCACTGCCGACAAAAACAACGTTGGATCTGCCGCTACATTCGTCACTCCAGCCCCATCCCCTGCCAAACTGGCTGCCGTTAACGTCGTTCCCACATTCACAGCGCCCACTACATCCAACGCTACTGTTGGATTTGATTTGCCTATCCCTACCTTCGCCCCACTCACCACCAACTGGGTGGTTCCCACTGCTAAGCCGTTACTAGGTAATGTTAAGGTACCTGTCATACTGTCTCCAGCCTTATTGACGGCCCCTAAATTAAGTCGCGCATTGGCACTGGTACTGGCATTGGTGCCACCCTTACTGATCGGGATCAACCCATTGATATTCGTTGCTGTTAAATTGGTTAACGCCGCTCCATTTCCTACATATCCGGTAGCATTCACCGTACCCACCACACTTAATTTATATACACCAGGTAATGTGGTACCAATCCCTACATTTCCGCCATTAAACGCCATCTGATTAGTGCCCACACTTAACCCATCCGTAGGCAAATTTAAAACACCCGTCATGGTATCGCCACCCTTACTTACAGCCCCGATATTGGCTCGTATATTGGCAGTTGTACTGGCTCCGGTTCCTCCATACGCTACATCGATAGGGCTTCCTTGCCATACCCCACTAGTGATAGTGCTCACTCCGGTTATTCGAGCTGATGGCACTACCCCACTACTTAATTGATTTGCATTTAAATTGGTTAAACTCGATCCATCCCCTATCGGTTTACCTACAAAGGTAGTACCCACAAAGTTAGTCCCTACATAGCCCGTTGCGTTTACGGTTCCCACTACGTTTACCTTATACACACCCGGTAACGTGGTTCCAATACCCACATTACCCCCGTTAAAGGCCAATTGATTGGTTCCCACATTTAAACCGTTACTAGGCAAATTCAAGGTACCTGTCATGGTGTCGCCAATTTTACTAACCGCACCTAAATTGGTTCTGGCATTCGCACTGGTCGTAGCACCGGTACCTCCCTGATTGATCTTTAAATTTCCAGAAAATTCGTTTTCCGTTATGCTGTTTAAATCTGCCAAAGTTCCTAAATTTAAATTGGCTTTAAACAGCGGTAACGAGGTTACTCCAGTTCCTCCCTTACTCACTGGCACTGCCGACAAAAACAAGGTGGGGTCGGCGGCCACATTCGTCACCCCTGAACCATCCCCCGTCAAGCTTGCAGCTGTTAACGTGGTCCCCACATTTACGGCGCCCACAACATCCAACGCCACGGCTGGATTTGTTTTTCCTATCCCCACCTTGGCTCCACTTACCACCAATTGGGTGGTTCCTACAGCTAACCCATTACTAGGTAAACTTAAACTGCCACTGTTTAACGTATATACACCACTTAACGTGTCGCCGGTTTTACTAACGGCGCCTAAATTGGTTCTAGCATTCGCACTGGTACTTGCATTCGTACCGCCCTTACTGATCGGTATTAACCCGGTCACATTGGTCGCTGTTAAATTCGTTAATCCGCTACCATCTCCTACATGTTTCCCTACAAACCCTGTAGCATTTGCAGTATTAACTACCGTTAAGCTAGGCACACTTAAACTGCCACTGCTTAAGGTATATACACCCGTTAACGTGTCACCTGTTTTACTCACGGCACCCAAATTGGTTCTTGCGGTAGCCGCATCTGAAGCCCCCGTACCTCCATACGCCACATCTACAGCATTACCTTGCCACACCCCACTGGTTACGGTGCCAACCCCTGTTATACGAGCTGAAGGAATAGTACCACTACTTAACTGACTCGCATTTAAATTGGTTAAACTTGATCCATCTCCCACATGTGAACCTGTGAGGGTGGTTCCATTAATAGAAGTACCCACCACTTTTGTAGCATTTACAGTAGTCCCTGTTATTACTGGCGCACTTAAACTACCACTGCTTAACGTATATACACCACTTAACGTATCGCCTGTTTTACTCACCGCTCCCAAATTACTTCTAGCTGTAGCTGCATCTGACGCACCAGTACCCCCATAACTTACACCCACTGGCGTGCCTTGCCACACCCCACTGGTCACCGTTCCCACTCCGGTTATCCGAGCTGCTGGCACTATTCCACTACTCAATTCACCTGCATTTAAATTCGTTAAATTGGACCCATCCCCACTAAACGATGTGGCGGTTAACCCACCCGTCATCGTATCCCCGGCTTTATTCACCACTCCCAAATTACTTCGGGCTCCGGCTGCATCGATTGCACCCGTACCTCCCTGACTTACCGGTATGGTTCCGGTTAAGCTTCCTACTTGTACGCCAATTAAATTAGACCCGTCTCCATAAAATGTACCCGTAATACGGGTTCCTGTAATTTGGGTGGCATTCACAGTAGTGGCTACAAAACTAGGCACGGTTAAACTACCACTGCTTAACGTATATACCCCACTTAACGTGTCGCCTGTTTTACTCACTACCCCCAAATTACTTCTGGCTCCTGCAGCCGTACTGGCCCCCGTTCCTCCCTTACTTACTCCCACTTGTCCTGTAATATTATTGGCATCCAGGGCTGTAATTTGAGATCCATCTCCTACAAAACTTCCACTAATTGTGGTGCCGGTGATACTGGTTCCAGTAATATTCGTCCCATTTATGTTAGTCCCTGTAATGCTTGTAACATTGGCTGTGCTTGCCACAAAGCTAGGCACAGTCAAACTGCCACTGCTCAACGTATACACCCCACTTAACGTATCTCCCGTTTTGCTAACCGCACCCAAGTTACTTCGTGCACTTGCTGCATTGCTTGCCCCAGTACCTCCATAACTTACACCCACCGGCGTCCCTTGCCATACCCCACTGGTCACTGTTCCCACCCCAGTTATCCGGGCCGCTGGAATCACTCCACCACTCAACTCACTTGCATTCAAATTTGTTAACCCAGAGCCATCCCCTACATGCGAACCTGAAAGAACACTCGCATTCATCGTTCCACTGACACTCACATTCCCCACCACCGTTAATTTCTCGGTACTACTGGTGGTTCCTATCCCCACTACTCCACTAAAATATTGTCCTTGGCTAAACACGTTACTTGCATCCACTCGCGCCATTTGATTGCCGCTAACTCCACCCACTTTTTCAGCCTCATACGCATAGGGCACACTTAACAAACTCACACGCGGACTCATTTCACTATCGTTTTCTACCTGTATCCCTAAATATCTACTGCCTCCGCTAAACACCGTACTGTTTAACCCACTGATACTTCCCAATTCCACACTAAAATGTCCATTCACAACGCTCACTTTGTTCGCATTATCGTACACTTCACTCCACAACGCTGTTCCACCACTGCTCACTCCATACACTCGAAACGTCATACTGTACGTTCCATTTAACGGTACCCCACTCGCATCCGTCAGCTTTCCCTGATACGACATCTTTGTAGGGACACCCTCCACCACGCTCACCCCCACAAACAACAGCATACTCAGCAACAAGCCTACATATCTCATCGCATAACACCACTCTTGGACTTTCTCATATATACTTAAACTTTCTGCGTTGTGGGTCTTCATAGGATGTCTCCTTACTACATTTTAAAAACAACTCCAAAGCGTACCGCACAGCACACCTTATATAGGATGTTCCCTTTTATATCGATTTTTAAACCTGAAAACTTGTATAAATTTTTGAGTAGGAAAAATGGGGTGAACGATGGGACTCGAACCCACGACAGCCAGGACCACAACCTGGAGCTCTACCAACTGAGCTACGTCCACCATAAGTGAAGAGGTAAGAAGTTATATCATACCCCGTTTACAAAGTCTATTGACCATATTCCTGCCAAGCTTTAGCTACCGCTTTGGCCACTTTATAGGCCACGGCTTTATCAAGTACCGAAGGCAATACCTCGTCTATTTTTGGATGATCTATTGAACTAGCCAATGCCAAAGCAGCGGCAATTTTCATGTGTCTGGTAACCACTTTAGCCCTAGCATCAATAGCACCTCTAAATACGCCCGGAAACGCCAATACATTGTTCACTTGGTTTGGAAAATCACTTCGGCCAGTACCTACAATGTAAGCACCACCCTTTTTAGCTTCTTCAGGCATAATTTCAGGGGTAGGATTGGCTAAAGCAAAGACTACAGGTTTTTCACCCATCACCGCAATCATGTCTGAAGTCACTACATTACCTACACTTACACCAATAAATACATCAGCGCCTTTTAAAGCATCAATTAAAGTACCTGTACGACCAAATTTATTGGTTCGTTGCGCTAAATGACATTTATCGGGCTGATCCACACAATCCATACGATTTTGCTCTAAAATACCCAATGAATCACAGACCAAAATATCTTTAATGCCTTCAGGCGTTAATGCATCATGTCCTAAAGATAACAATAAATCGGTAATAGCTGTGCCTGCTGCACCACTACCGTTAACCACTATGGTTAAATCAGATAATTTTTTACCGGTTAACTTAATGGCATTTAAAATGGCCGCTAAAACCACAATAGAGGTACCGTGTTGATCGTCATGAAAAACAGGTATCCCCAAATCTTGCAAAGCCGCCTCAATTTCAAAACAACGAGGGGCCGCAATATCTTCTAAATTAATGCCACCAAATACTGGGGCTATGTTTTTTATGATGTTGATAATTTCAAACGAACTTTGTGATTCAATACAAAGTGGAAAAGCGTCTAAATCGGCATATTCTTTAAAAAGAATAGCCTTACCTTCCATTACGGGGATAGCCCCAGCCGCACCTATGTTACCTAAGCCTAAAACAGCTGAACCATCTGAAATAACAGCCACCGTGTTTTTCTTAATGGTTAACTCATAAGCCCGTTCAGGGTTTTTTGCAATTTCTTCACATACTCTAGCTACACCTGGGGTATACGCTAACGACAAGTCATGTTTATTTCGAATAGCCAATTTTGGCTGAATACCCAGTTTTCCACCCAAATTTTTGTGAAGCAACACCGATTCTTCAAAAATATCCACTGAAGGGGAACTCCTCTCGAGACAAGTAAGTAAAAATTACGAGGTCCCATGATAAGCCGAATTGCTGATTTTTTAAAGACTTAGTACCATTAAACTATGCCAATTTTAGAACTGAGCCCCATAACCGTCAGCAAAATTAAAGCGGGCGAGGTCATCGAACGCCCCGCAAACGTGGTTAAAGAACTGATTGAAAACAGCCTCGATGCGGGTGCTACCTTCATTACTATCGACATAGAAGGCGGAGGAAAAAACCGCATTACTGTAACCGACAATGGCGAAGGTATTCCAGTAAGTGATTTACCTAAAGCTCCACTGCAACACACCACTTCTAAAATTCAATTTATTGAAGATTTATACTCAACCCTTACTTACGGATTTAGAGGTGAAGCCTTAGCCAGTATGGCCCACGCCTCAAACCTTAGCATTACCTCTAAAACTGCCTCTCAAAAAACAGCTTTTAAAATAAACGCTCACACCGATGTTATTTCAAAGCCCGAACCCTGCTCACATCCAACCGGCACCTGCATTGAAGTTAAATCGTTGTTTTTTAACATGCCTGTACGCCAACGCTTTTTAAAAAGTGACTCTACCGAGTTTTCTCATGTATTTGATATTGTGGCCCATGCGGCTTTGGCACATCCACATATTCAATTTTCGTTGCGACATAACCGAAAAGATAGCTTAAATACCCAAGGCCTACCCGATTTAGCCTCACGAATAGAACATATTTCGGGTAAAAACTGTGCTAAACAGCTTATTGAATTACAAGGCAACCTAAACGGGATCGAATATTCGGGCATGGTTAGCGACCCCACCTTAACTTTTTCAAACAGGAACAACCAATGGTTTTCAGTAAACGGTCGCTGTATTAAAAGCGCCATCATGCAAAAAGCGGTGTCGCAGGTATTTGCCGACCTTATTCCTTCTGGACGATTTCCACTAATCGTACTTAATATCAATTTGCACCCCACCATTACCGATGTAAATATTCATCCTCAAAAATGGGACATTCGCTTTTTAAACAGCGGGCAAATTTTTGAAGGGGTCAAAACCTTACTGAATCAACATTTAGGGCTTTCAAAAGTGCATTACACCCCCGGTGAGCAAGCCCTTACCCAGGGTGTATTTGGCCAACAATCCACCCACGAGTTAAGCAGCCTAAACACCTTAGGCACCCCTATTTTTCAACAGTACACACCCGACGGCTCAGCACATTTATCACTTTTTAGCGACAACGCCATGTCAGCACTAATGCAACCTCAGGTTGAGTATTTACACCTGTTTGATACCTATTTGGTAATCAAAACAGCCCAAGGCCTTTGTTTAATAGACCAACACGCGGCTCATGAACGTATTTTGTATGAAGACATTAAAAAAAATCAAAACAACAGCAGCTTCAAACAACCCTTGCTGATTCCTGAAACCATCACACTAGCCCCTGATTTAATGAGCTTGGCTGAACAAGAACTAGCCACCCTAAATGAACTGGGTTTTGACATTGAACCTTTTGGCAAAGACACCGTGATTGTACGTGCCATTCCAAACACCTTTGCCAATGCCAATTTAGTCGAATTAATCATTCAATTTTTAACCCAAGCCAAAACCGTAACTGGGCATACCCCCGACCTTTTGTTGGCCCGCAAAGACACCTTACAGCGCATGGCCTGTAAAGCCGCCATTAAGGCCGGAAAACGCATGAGTGAGCCCGAAACAAGGGCCCTGATTAACGATTTTCTAAGCTCACCAGCCAACTACACCTGCCCGCATGGCAGGCCCCTGTGTTTGGTGTGGGACAAAAATCACTTAGAAAAGTTATTTTTGAGAACTTAGATGCTTTTCAGAGACCTCAGTTTAAATTTAATCTTTAGGACGGCAAAAAGAGTGTAACCCTATGGCCATTACCTTATCTGACAGTGGAAATGTTTTATGAGAAGGAAAAATAACAATAAGCTGATCAAGCTCTAAGTCAGCAATAGCATGTTTCATAGAAGGAGTCAGCTTAGGAGACTCTGAAAATTTAAATTCATACCCTATTTTTTTCCCATTCTGAAACACCATCAAATCCAACTCTGCTTGATTGTGAGTAGCCCAAAAAAAACAATCTGCCGATTCTAACTCTAATTTAGAAATCACTTGCTGCATAGCAAACCCTTCCCAACTTGCACCCAACTTAGGATGCATCACAAGATCTTCCTTGCTTTGAATTCCCATCAAGGTATGAAAAATACCACTATCACATACATACAATTTAGGGCTTTTTACCAACCGTTTCTTTAAATTAACCACCCAAGGCTGAAGCAGTCTCACCATAAAAGTACCCACTAAAATATCCAAATAGTGTCTCACCATTTTTTCTGATATCGATAAGGATCTTGCTAATTCAGATAGGTTTAAAGTTTGCCCATGATAATGAGCCAACATCATCCAAAATCTGCGCATTTGTTCAGACGGAATTCGAAATCCCAAATTAGGAATATCTTGCTCTAAAAAAGTACTTACATAGTGCTTTCGCCACACCATACTGGCCTTATCTGTTTTTTCTAAAAATGACCTAGGGAATCCGCCTCTTGTCCACAATGTTTCCAAGTCAACCCCTTCATTTAATTGAAAGGGAGTCAGCTCCAAATAAGCTATACGCCCTGACAGCGTTTCCGAACTTTGGCGAATCAACACTTTAGAGGCACTCCCTAAAATCAAGAATTTTTTTTGTGGATCACGGTCTACTAAGACCCTCAAAATAGGGAATAACTCAGGCTTACGCTGAATTTCGTCAATCACAATAAGTCCCTCTAAATTCTCAAATACAAGTTGAGGGGTTTCTAGAGCGGCTAAATCAGTCGAATCTTCTAAATCAAAATGATGCACCTTCGTAGAAAGAGTTTTAGAAAAATAACGTGCAAGACTCGTTTTACCACACTGCCTCGGCCCCAAAAGGGCTACAATAGGGTGTACCTCAAAACATTCCGCAATACGCTCACAATACCGCTTACGCTCCATACACCATAAAATACCATGAAATTTTGACTTTTAAAACAAAATTTTCATGGTATTTTAAACGTTAAACAGAAACTCTACAACATCCCCGTCCTGCATCACGTAATCTTTACCCTCTTGCCTCACTTGGCCCTTTTCCTTGGCTGTTTTCCAACCTTGGTTAGCCACAAAACTATCGTATGACACAATGTTTGCTCGTATAAAGCCTTTTTCAAAATCGGTATGAATCACACCCGCAGCTTGCGGAGCTTTATCGCCAACACGAATGGTCCAAGCACGGGTTTCTTTTTGACCCGTGGTTAAATAGGTTTGCAAACCCAGCAATTTAAAACAGGTTTTTGATAAATTTTCCAAACCCGATTCAGGCACGCCCAACGAATTTAAATAATCGTGTTTTTCTTCATCCGACAATTGAGCCAATTCTGCCTCAATTTGTGCCGAAAGCACCATAGCCAAATCACCCTGAGATTGAGCGTATTTAAACACCTCATCCACCAAGGCATTGGGTTTACCCAAATTATCTTCAGACACGTTAGCTACATAAATCACTTTTTTAGCGGTAATAAAATTATAGGTTTTAAGCCAGTCTTGCTCTTCGTCATCCATTTCAACTTGCCGCACAGCTTTGCCTTGTTCTAAAGCAGCTTCTAACCGCTTTAGCCACTCTAGTTTTTTCACTTCGTCTTTGGCATTGCCCTTGGTTTTTTTTGCTTGAGTATCGATATTTTTCTTTACCCGTTCTAAATCAGCCAACATGAGCTCAGCATTAATGGTTTCAATGTCTGACACAGGATCTACCTTACCGTGCACGTGAATCACGTTATCATCGGCAAAACAGCGCACCACATGGGCAATGGCCGAGGTATCGGCAATATTGCTTAAAAATTTATTACCCAAACCTTCACCCTGTGAAGCGCCCTTAACCAACCCTGCAATATCAACAAAAGTAATGGTGGCTGGCAACAATTTTTCGCTACCGCTGATGCTCGATAAAACAGCCAAACGAGAATCAGGGATGGGAACTATACCCACGTTGGGTTCAATGGTGCAGAACGGATAATTTTGAGCCTCTACAGCCGAATTGGTAATAGCATTAAACAAAGTCGATTTACCCACATTAGGCAAACCCACAATACCGATTGATAATTTACTACTCACTGTCAGCAGCCACTGAAGTAGGTGCTTCTACCTCAGCAGAGCCTCCACCTTCCATATCTTCTTCATCTTCTTCGTCAAGACGTTGCGCTAAAAGCGAGTCGATTTGATTTTTATAGCTAGGAAACAATTGAATAAACGTTTTTAAATCTAAAAAAGGCTCTGCGTTAATGCTTACATACGAGTATCTACGCCAAATACGATCAAAAAATTTAGAAATAACAATGTTTTCATTACGATCTAACAGCTCTAACATTTGCCCAATTTTAGACAACTTGTTTTGAATAATTTGAGCTTTTATTGACCCATCTTCTGCAATACTATTCAGCACATTTCGGTACATTTCACGTACCTCATCACCTTTAATTAAAATATCCACGTCGTTCATACGTGACGCAGCAGGCTCAAGTAAAACAAAGTTTTGAAACCGATGCTGAATAGCCGGGGTAACCACAACTGGACGATTCGCCATAAACACTCTCTCCTTTTTACTTAAAAAACAAGACAAGTATCATATCAAAACCCCTCAAAAAAAACTATGTCGCAGTCTTAGACTCTACCCCAGGGGCCGGATATTTTTCTGGATTATTGGGTGAAGGCATACTCGAAATAGGACCTGAAAAAATCATTTGGCCCTGACCTGCCTGTGGCAATTGATCTGGAGCCCAAGTAAGCATTCGTGTACTTAAAACAGGGCTAGAAGTAGGAGTGGGTGTGGGGGTACTACCCGTAGTTTGGAGCCTAGAAACAAATGAAAACTGTGAAGAAGCGGTAGATAAAAGACCCATAGAGAATTCCTTTGCCATTAAAATTCCCTTTTTGCCTACTTATATTATCGAAAAAAACAAAAATAAATTGCAGGGGAAAGAACTCATTAAAAATTAATCAAGCTCTATTCTTCCAGAATGTCCAAAATGTTTAATCACTCCAGAACTAACAGCCACACCAAAAGCAATTGCCAATGAACCTACAGATACACAAACCCCAAGACAAAATCCCAATTTAAGAAAAAAGGATTTTTTACGATTTACCACAGTTGAATAAAGAGGCTTTCGAGACAATCCCGAAAACATCCCTTCTTTTTTAACTTGAGCAACCTTTATGCGATGCACAGTTACTTTTATAGGCGGAGCCATTACATCATTCTTCTCTACAGCCACACGCTTAAACATACCCAATAATCTCCTAAGTTAGGTCTATTACCCTTACTTTAGATTATCGGAAAAAATGAGGAGAAATTGCAGGGAAACAACAAAAGACATGGTCAAACAATAATTTTTTTATTAGAATATTAACATACTGAAAATATTCAGTTACAACAGTGGCTAAAAGCCGACCTCCTCATCACTTAACTTGATATTAAAGACGAGGAGGTGATGCTATGAGCTATCAATTTCTTCAAGGATTTATTCTGGTCATTAAATTACTAGAACTGATTCTGAAGCTGATTGTGGCTTTGGCAGCTTTGAACGGGCTCTAGCCAAGGCCACAGTATAGGTTTGCACAGTTTGCTTTTGGGCTGTGCAGCCCACAACATTTTCTACTTTAGTAGATTATTCCCACTTTTGTCAAAAGTTTACCCACAATGACCAACGTAGGCCAGACGAAGCTAATAGAGCCTAGTACAAGACACGTTTTGACGACGTTTATTTCAAATAAACGAGGCAAAATGTAACGCAGTAATGGGATCTATTAGCGAGTCTAATCGTGGCGAAGGGATTCGATGGGCAGCAATTTCGCCGCCTTCTTAGCCGGCCACAATCCAAAAAACACGCCAATACCCATTGAAAACCCAAAGGCTATCCCAATAGCTTTTATTGAAATCGGAGCTGTCCAACCTGCCCCAAAAGCCATAAGTAGGGCCACTCCAATACCTAAAGATATCCCCATCACGCCGCCCCCAATACTGAGCACCAAAGCTTCTAGTAAAAACTGGGTCAAAATGTCGCTTGGCGTTGCCCCCAAAGCCTTACGCAAACCAATTTCTCGGGTACGTTCGGTCACCGAAATCAACATCATGTTCATGATGCCAATACCCCCCACGATTAGCGAAATAGCAGCAATAGAGGCCAATAAAACCGACATGGTATTACTGGTTTGCGACAGGGTATTTCGAATTTCAGACAAATCTCGAATTTGAATACCATCTTGCAAATACTCAGGCACCCGATGCCGCTTGGCCATCAGCTCTTTTACAGTATCTTGTGCCTCGAGTATTTTATCGGCTGACACTACCTCCAAGTCGATGCTGTCTACATAATCTTTACCCAACACCCGATCCATAGCGGTTAACAAAGGAATCACCACAACATCGTCTTGATCACGAAACGAAGTACCCCCTTTTTCGGGCAAAATACCAATAATTTGAAAAAGAATCCGGTTAATTAATATCGTTTCGCCAATAGGATTAACCCGCTTTTGACCCTCTTCTAAAAACAAAGCCTTCACCACCGTCATACCAATTAAGGCTACTTTTTCACGACGCAAATCTTCTTGTTTTGAAAAAAAACGGCCCAAACTAGGTTCAGAGGCCCGCATGGTGGCGTAATCGAAGGTAGTTCCCAAAACTTGGGTGGATGCATTTTTAGATCCATATTGAACTCGAATACGCCCTGAAACACTAGGAGCAGCCCGTTTGATAAGTGGGATCGATTCAACGATGTAAGCCCCATCATCTGGGGTAAATCGAGTAGTGATCGACTCGTTTGAAACCCCCATTGTATTTACAGATCCTGAACGCAACACCACTACATTCGAACCCAATGACGACAATCGTTTTTCAATATCTTGCTTAGCCCCTTCACCCAAAGCCAACATGGCAATAACCGCCGCCACCCCAATTAAAATGCCCAACATCGACAACATGGATCGCACCCAATTGCCGGTTAAGGCCGACAAAGCCTGCCTAAACAATACTTTTAAAAGGGTGAATCGTTTGAACGAATGGGTTCTATTTACCACACCCGAAAACAAAGGTTTGGTTAACGGAGGATTTGAAGCTGAATCGCTGATCACTTTTCCATCTTTTAGGCGAATCACCCGTTTGGCATATTTTGCTACATCATCTTCATGAGTAATTAAAACCACAGTGATGCCACTAGCGTTTAAATCGCTTAGAAGGGCCATAATATCGGCTTGGCTTGCCGAATCAAGATTACCGGTAGGTTCATCTGCCAGTATCAATTTAGGATGACTCATAAGAGCTCTAGCAATGGCAACCCGTTGTTGTTGCCCACCCGACAAGGCACTGGGCTTATGATGCATACGTTGATCAAGCCCTACTTTTTTTAATAAATCTAAGGCCGTTGAAGAGTTTGGAGGCAAAGGCGCCCTGCGATACAACAAGGGCAATGCTACGTTGTCGTAAGCCGATAAGCGAGGCAATAAATGAAATTGTTGAAACACAAACCCAATGTATTCTGAACGCAAATGAGACAATTGATCATCTGTAAGATGTTTGATGGGTTGCCCAAACCATTGATACTCACCACTCTCAGGAATATCCAAAAGCCCCAACACATTCATCAAGGTACTTTTACCCGACCCCGAAGGACCCATGATGGCTACAAAATCGCCCTCTTGAATGTCTAAATCAACCCCATCCAGGGCTTTTACAATGTTACCGCCTAGCGCATAGGTTTTCGTTAAACCCTTGCAATGAATCATGAGCCTTGTCTTCTGCTATTTCTGTTATTGTTTCCACCAGGGGCAAATGGCGAACCCGTTTTCTTACCTTTGGACAGGTTTAACTTAGGATCTAAAATTAAATCACCCTCTTGCAGCCCCGACACCACCTCTACCTTTTTACCATCCGACAAACCCAATTCAACGGTTTTAAACTGAGGTTTTCCATCCACCTGCACCATCACCCCCATTTGACCTCGTTTAGAGGTTAAAACTCGGCTAGGCACCACCAATACATCGTCACGGCGTTCCCCTTGAAAGGTTACCCGACATCCCATACCACTGCGCAATGGCATCGATGAATCTAAAAACTGAGGCTCTACATCTACCAAATAAATCGTCACGTTATTCACTTGCTGAGCCTCATAGGCAATATGAGTCACAGTAGACTTTAGCTTAGATTCAGGAAAAGCATCCAATTCAATCGAAGCGCGCTGCCCCATTTTAATACGCGACAAGTCGGTTTCATCTACGTAGGCCTTTACTATAAAAGTATCAGCCAACACCACAATCGGGTCACTCACACTCACCGATTGACCTGGCTGCGTAGATCGATTAATCACAAAGCCCGAAATAGGTGCAACAACGGGGGTAGCTTTATACAAAGTTTCCCACTTTTTAACCGATTGCGCCCCTTCTGATTGAACAGAATCTAAAATAACAGCCCGTTCGGTAGAACTCATATACGCAAGCACCTGACCCTTTTTCACCCGCTGTCCTTCTTCAACCAACACCCTATCTATACGACCCGAAATAGGGGGTTTAATTTCAACTCTGTTTCGAGGAGTCACCTGACCAGTTGTGGTAATCGACAAACGAATCGAATCGCGCTTCACAGTAACAAAAGTAGGTTTTTCAATGGCCTTTTTATCTGAAAACTGCATCCATCCCCAAGTACCCAACCCTGCTATCACGGCAAAAATAATCAAGCGCTTTACTGTTTTATTCATCTTGTAATCCTTTCCCTAAAAACGCTTCTAACTTAAATTTAGCCAACAAAGCCTCTTTTTCTTTGTTTAACAACTGCTGTTGCTGACTGATCCAATCGTTTTCGATAATATCCCAATTTTCAAAGGTAATGATGCCTGCTGTATACGATTTTTTTGCAATTTCAGACCGCAACAACGCGGCCTCGACAAAGGCCTCTTGCACCTGCTTATCTTCAAACGCATTTTGTTGATCGATGAGTAAACTTTTTAGGGTGTATTGCACTGTTTTTTGAACCCAAACCTCGTTGCGTTTGGCTTGATCAACAGCTAATTGAGCTGATTGCACTGCGGCATGCGCCTTAAACCCATCAAACAAGGGCACATTTAAGGCCACATTACCTGAAAAACTAGAACTTAAAGCATTAAAATTGGGACCTGATTGATCGAAAGACAATCCCAGCTGCAAAGAAGGTCCACCGGTTTGCTGAGCCACTTGCAATGAAGCCAATTGAACTTGAGTGGTTAAAAGGGCTTGCTGGTAGTCTGGACTTTGTATCCATTGAGCTAGGTCTATACTTAAGGAACTGGCTTCTATGGGTTCCACATCCTCCACCGTTTCCCCCAACAAGCGAGACAAATTATCAGTTGCCAACTGATGAGCTCTTTGAGCCTGTGTCCATTCGGTTTTAGCTTGCAGGGCCTGAGCCTGAGCTCTTAAAAAAGTACCCTTATTTTCTCTACCGATTGAAAATCGGCCACCCACTAATTCAGCATTTTGCTCGCGTCGTGCTGAAATGGTTTGGGTTAATTCAACCCGTCGTTTACTTAACATCCAATCGGTGTAGGCAGTTGCAAGCTCTAACCTCAAGGCCGCTAACGATTGTCTATACACCTGTTCTTGAATACCGTAATTAGCAACCGAGCGAGCAATTTCGGGGGTAAACCACAACCCTGGATACAAAGTTTGCGATAAACTTAACCCCGCAGACACCGAATTCACCGAATCTAAAAATGAACGTCCGACCCTCGCTGAAGCCGACAATTGCGGTAAATATTTTCCGGAAACATTTTGAATCGCCCAATCGGCCTGTTTTAAGGCTACGTAGGCCGCTTGAGCATCAGGGTTGTTTTTTAAAGAAAGTTGTTGGGCCTCTAAAAATGTAATCGGTTTAGCTGAAACAACCGTAAAAAAAACAAACCAAACACTGTACAAAAATAACCATTTTTTAAGCCGCATACCGACTAGATATAACGTGGAAACCAAAAAGTTCCAAGCTAAATTATAAGAAACTCAAAGAGCGTTCATTAACTTAAATTGACAACAGGAGATAAAATTTCTTGATTAAGTTTTATTAAAAAACAAAGTTTAGTTCCCTATATCTGATCATTTTCTGGAATAAAAGGCAAAGGTTTAGAATGCGAAACAGATTGAGAGGCTGAAAGTGAAAGTGAAACCACTAAAAAATGGGGAGAGTTAACTGGGATAGCAGAAGACACTGTGGGCTGGATAGTGTCGTTAGAAGCGGGTAAAGGCGATAAAACAGGCGTTTCTTGAACACTTTTAGACGTTTCATAGGTAATTTTTGGCTGAGTGTTAGTAGTAGGCAGCGCAGTATTGCTCCAAGCCTGCCTTACAGGAGGAGGCGACGAAGTAGGCAACGTGGCCTCCATTTTTTGATCTAAAGGTCGGTTCAAAACAGTGTTTTGAACTGCAGGCTTATAGGCCTGAACTTGAGGTTGAGTTGTACAGCAACACGCCCTAAAACACATTAGGCTTCACCTCCAAACAAGGTGATACTCTAATCAGTAGGTTTATCGGTTGAAGACGCATTGCGTTCACCCGATACCCATACAGTACCAGAACGAGAGCTCGTTTGATCAGTGAGAAGTGTTCTAGGAACATTAACCACAACAACAAGAGGTATGGGCGAAGCATATTTCGTAGAAGGCCCTTGGGCTACTTGTCCTTTACTTTCAACGGAAGGGCCCTTTTGTTGACCTTCTAAAGCCATTAAGCGACTAAACAAAACAGGGTCACACGCTTTAGCAAATTTAATTGCAGAGGGTGCATCGTCAGAAGGAACAAGAAGCTGAGAATCCTCGTTTTGAGAAGGATACAACATTGAGCCCTTAACTACAGATTGAGCCAAACCAGGATTAGCAGGAGGAGGAAGTACCAGGGGGTCAAGAGTGATAGGAACTAGAGTAGAAGGTGCAGGAAGCACAGGAGTATTATGACGAGGTCTTGAACCAAGGTCATTCGCAGAAGAGCTATCAAAACGCTGAAGAGGAGGGCGACTATTTGAACCAGGATTGGACTGAAGGACATTAGGCTGAGGCAAAGGAGCGACACGACGAGAAGAGAAACAGCAACAGTAAGACATAAAGAATCCTCCATACAAAAGAGTACCCTTTTTTGTTAGAAAGAACTATGTCACACTTTTTTAGTGAAGTAAAGCATATTTAAAAGTGCTAAAAAGCTTTAACAAGCTGTCTTTCACACCCTCTGAAAGAGTCTTATCGCTTGCGGCCTTGTAAACCAGGGTCAAACAGCCCTCTTGTGTTCGAGCCTCACAGGTAATATTAACCGGAGTCTCAACCCCAGGAGCATCTTTTTTGCTGTATTGCTTTACTCCTACCTTTAAAAGCTCTCCTGTTTGACCATTAATAAGCAAAATAACCGTTTGAATTTTAAGCTCATCTCAGAAGTATCGATCACTTTTAAAGCACTGACCTTGCCATCCGAGTCGGTAACTTTATACACCTTTCCCCACTTTCCACTGCCTACCTCATCATTTACAGTCAAAACTGTATTTAAATAGGTTAATGTGCTTCCTTCTGAAAAACTACCTGTGGAATCGGGCTTTGCGCTCCAAGTGCCTTGAGGAATGTCTTTAAACCCAATCAACCGAACAGGCATTAGTTTAGTTTCTTCAAGAGGTTTAGTTGACTTTGACTCAACAGTGGTAATGTGCAACCCCGATTTATTTAACAAATCGCCCAAATTCTCTGTGTTTGACGTGTAAGTTGAAGCCATCTCCTGGCTAAAACCATCTAGCTTATTACGCATTTTTTGAACCATTTGGGTATCTTCTGGATCTTTAAAGTTGATTTTTTCTAAACGGGTCACCAAACTTTTAAGCTCACGAAGATCTTGATCTTGGTTTAAGCCTCCGGCCCTTAGGGCTTCTTTTAAATCAGAATACCTATTAATAACACCTTGCCTCAAGGCCCCATTTTCTCGTCGAACAAACCGAATATCCTCATATTTTGAGTAGTCTAAGGCAGGTATAAACCCTACTTTTTCAGTCACTTTCTCATTGACTGCATCACCTTTGTTAGTTGAACCACTCACATTGGGTTTTGTGGTGAATTTAAGAGGCATAGAACCCAAAGCGCTAGACATACTTTTCTCCCTATCTTCACTAAACGTAAGTACACTCTAGGTTCAGTTATACCCAGCCACAAAGTCAATGAAACACAGCTTCTTTCACCGTTATAAATTCGATTTTAGAGTTCCTGAGCTCACTACTACAGCATCAGAAACCCCTCTTGTTAGAGGAATTGGGCTCATTTGTTGTGCCGATTCGTTATCGAGTATCGGTCTTTGGATTTTTGCCTCAGCAGTATTGACATAGAGACGTTTGGGGTAAGATCCTAACCTAAGTTCATCAGGATCTGAAATAAATCCGTTAACAGAATTAAGCGATGTCACCTTACGTTTAAATTGCTCTAAAGGTTTTACTGCCACAGTTTTTTTCATATGCCACCCTCTTTTTTAGATTTAAAAAGGGTTATACCCCATTTTTCAGCGCTTGAAACAACTTAATTCTTTGCTATGCTTGAAACTATAAAAAAGGGTTATCCCCAACAAAGGAACCCTTTTATGCATAAAAAAATCGCTGTACCTATCCCTACAATTCAAACCCTCACCACCCAACTACGAAACCAATTAGGGCGTTTTGAAAGCCTAGCCTATGACTCTGAGCGTGCGTTTTCTACTGAAAGATTGGATCAGATTTTAGAACTAAATACCCTTGAGGCAACACAAGTGCTTCTTAGTACCCAAACTTTTCAAAAAAAACAAGCTGAAGAGAGGAAACTACGACAAGAAAACCTAGTCTCTACACTAGAAACCCTCGTTAGTTTATGTCAAAAAGACTCTAAAACCGCAAAACAAACCGAGTTTTTATATGAATCTCTTCAGAAAAGCTTACGTTTTTCAACTGTTTCAAACTTATTAGCAAACTCTATTAGCAACCTTTTAAGCCAGCTTACTTCACCCATTCCTAAAGCAAGTAGAGACCCTCAAGTATCATGGATGACTGGCCAAAGTACCTAAAGCTTTTTTAAAAGCTCGGGCACACTAGGTCGATCTTTAGGATCAGGGGTTAAACACTGCTTCACGAAGCCTTGCAACGACACAGGCAATTCGTCTGAATGATTCGCAACAAAAGTGGAAAACGCTTTTAAGCCCTCTTTCAACGACTCTACAGTGGTATAGCCCTGTAAGGCATACCCATCAAATCCACTTAAAAGCTCTTGAACCAAGGTTCCCAAATTCCAGCTATCGGTTTTTTGGCTAGCAGAGCTATCCAGTATCAAAGCTTCAGGGGTTCTATACGTAACCCCTGAACATCCTTGGCGAATAAGCCCATACACCCCATCACCCATCACGTGTAATTCGGCCAAATCACCCAAAACGATCTGTTTAAACCCATATATCGAAGTATCATCGGTTTTCACAAGCACATTAGTGGCTTTTAAGTCGTTTACCACCCCTCCCAACTCATGAAAACCAGCCAAAATCGAACCTACCGTTTTTAGCAACGGAACAGCAAGATCATTAGCCACCTCTTTAAGTACCAAATCATCGCCATGTTTATTTAAATGACTTAACACATCGGTATCGTATTTTTCTATGGGCAACGCTACATAGCTAACTCCGTTTAACACACATTGAAACGGTCCTTTAAAATCGCCCTCATGCGCTTTAACCAGTCCTTTAATACCACTAGCCTGCCATCCAGCCTCACGAAACAAAAAATAGTGGGCCAACCACGTCACCGTTTCCGACTCAGAAGCCTCTTGCACCACTTTGTACACACAGTTTTCGGCTTTAGCATCTACCATCCACACTTTACATTCGGTGTCTGACGACTGCATTTTACTTTCAAGAGTGGTTAAAAACGGCGTATTATCTAGCAATTGAACCGGAAAAAAGTACGATGTAAATTGATTTAAAGGGCTCTGTTTTCCATCTGAACCGGGCAAAAGCAAATTAAAATTAGAAGCAGACAATTCAGCCACTGCCGTTAACACCATTAGCTGTAAACTACAGGCTAAAGCCCTATCGTTTAACGTCTCGAGCGATTTATTTAAACTGAGTACAGCTTTTTCTAGCTGCACAAACACCTTGGCCTTTAAAACATCCAGTTCATCTTTTTTAACAGGTAAAATAGCCGGAATACCCAAAACCTCTTTTAGGTCGGGTATTAACTCTTTAGCCATTACCTCAACTGCTGTTTTATAGGCTTTAAGCTGATCTACATTTTTAGGAGGATGCAAAGCCAAAAAAGTTTGGTTTTGAGGCAAAGCCTTTTGAACATCGACCAAAGTATCTTGTAAGTATTTTACCGAAAAAACAGTATCTATAGTTGTTATCTTGGGTGCAGAAATGAATGTAATGTGAGGAATAAAAATAGGAAAAAAAGTTTGCGTATCTTTTTTAGAGGGACTAGCTAAACCTTCGGACTTTTGAACATCACCTTTACGCTCTTTAGCGAGGTCGAGAGCAAACCTATCTTGAGGCAATTTAGGTAATAAATTAACCTTTGAAACATTCATAAAACAAAGTGTAGCACTATCAACTAAACCCTTCAATTTAAAACATACCTTACAATAAAAGTTGAAATTTTTAAAAAAAAACTTCGATAATACGTAATAGAAGCATTATTTTTAAAGGGGAGAAACTCAACCATGAAAATACAGCATAAACGACTCGCAAACTCTAACAGAGGCTCTATTTCGATAATGGGTAGAACCCAAACAACCACCCAAAACAAAAGTCTAAACCCAGCTGAACTAGACTTACTTGTTTACTCACCTGAACAACGAAAGGCCTTTGATGATTTGGGCAACTTACTTGAACCCCAATCAACAGGAGATTCAGGAAAAAGCGAAGGAAGATACAAACAAATCATTAATCCGCAGGCAAATAACAGCCAACAAACAAGCCCAAACACCCAAGACGACGCCAATAAACAACCAACCCGACGATTAGGTAATTTCACAGGATCACAATCAAACCCATTGCCATTCAGCAAAACCCATCGTCCAAAAGCCTTAGCCCAGGGTGAAGTATTTACCCCATCTCCTTCGGTTTTTGATGCCCTAACCCTACAATTTTCAAGCCCCAATACCGACTCAAAACAAGTTCAAGCAAAAGACAAAGACGAAAAACAAAAAGCCCCTACCAAAGGCAGAACCCCTACCCAAAGCGCTAGATCAATGCCATTAAGTCAGGCTTTAAAAAATCTAATTTTTGTACCCACCACTGTTCAAAAATTAGATTCAAACAAACCAGACAAAAACCAACAAGACCAAATCTAAAACCCTAAAACACCCTTTAAATAAGCGTGTTCTTTTAAAAACCAAGCCCCAAAACGACGGCGTTTATCGTGGGTGGGCCGTTCAAACCATTCTTGGGCTTTTTTGTAAATAAAATGATGGGGTTTAATGGCTGGAAACACCCATCGCGATATCGGATTAAGCCCCAAAAACCATTTTAATTCGGGATGTAAATTTAAAAAAATGCGGGCTGATTGCCCCTTGGCTACATTGCGCGACATTTCATCGAGTTCAGACACCACATGGTAATGGTAATTAACCGCCTGTTTGAGATAAATTAAAGGAATATTTTTTTTACTAAGCCTATAACCCAATTCTAAATCTTCCCAACCGTAGCCCTTAAACAACTCGTTAAACCCTTCAAAGGTATCAAACACAGCCTTGGGTAACGATAAATTGCCCGTTAAAAAATAGTACCAACCCAATTTACTAAAGGGCTTTAAATCCCGCTGAATGTAGGGGGTTAATTGGGCCTGGGTAACCGGCCAAGCCAAACGGTCCATGTTAAAGGTTAACCCCTCAAAACAAGTGGCTTTTTTGGCAAATTGATGGGCCTTCACGTGGGTTTCTAAAAGTTCAGGATGCGCAATCATGTCGGCATCAGTAATTAGTAAAATGGGAGCTTGAGCCTCTTTAGCACCACGGTTTCTAGCGGCAGCCTTACCTTGATTGGGCTGAATGGTGTACCGAAATTTGTACTGGGGTTTAAATTGAGCCAAAAATGAAGCCGTTGAATCGGTAGAACTTGAATCCACCACAATCACTTCAAATTGGTCTTTGGGCAGGGTTTGTTCATCAAACGACAGCAATACTTTTTCAAGCACCTCACGCTGGTTTAAAGTTCCAATAACTACGCTAATTTGTAACAACATGGGGTTTAGTTTAACTTTTTAGGGGCTCAACAGCAACCGCTGGGTCCAATACTGCATTATTTTTCAAATATTTCACATAGTCGTTTGCAGCTTCCTGCAGGGTAAACATGGGTAAATTACAACCTGCTTGCTGCAGCTTGCTCATCGGGGCCTCGGTAAAATATTGGTACTGATGCCGAATGCTTTCGGGCATGTCGATATACCGAATGTTAGGGGTTAAACCCATGGCATTAAACAAACTATCAGCCAGCTCATTCCAGGTATTGGCTTTCCCCGATCCAACGTTATAAATGCCTTTCACCTGAGGGTTTTTAAGCAACCAATCGATACGATTCACCACGTCTTTGATGTACACAAAATCACGCATTTGGCCGCCATCTGCATACTTAGAGTGGTACGACTTAAACAGTTCCATGGTGGGGTTAGTTTGCAGCGCCGTATAGGCCTTACAAAACACGCTTTTCATGGACCCCTTGTGATATTCGTTAGGACCAAACACATTAAAAAACTTTAGCCCTGTTACTTTATTTAACCAGCCTCGTTTAAGCAGCATGGTGTCAAACAACTGTTTTGAATATCCGTACCGATTTAAAGGTCGTAACGACAGCAAATGATCGTGATTATCGTCAAAACCCAGCTCGCCATTACCATAAGTGGCGGCTGAACTGGCATAAATAAAGGGGATCTCTTTTTTAACCGCCCACTCGCACAAAGCCATACTAAAATAGGTGTTATTTTGCATTAAAAAATCCATATCAGTCTCTGTGGTAGCCGAACACGCTCCCAAATGCACTACAGCCTCACAATTTGTGGCGAAATTTGGATCGTTTAAAGGTAAAAATGCATCGCGGTTGATGTAGTCGCTATACTGCAACGGAACCAAATTTCGCCATTTTTCAGAAGTCGTTAAATGATCCACAATTACAATATCGGTAATGCCTTGCGTATTTAATTTCCATACCAACGCACTACCAATAAATCCTGCTCCACCGGTCACTAAAATCATAAAAACTCCATTAAAAAAAATAAGGCGCTGCAGCTAAACCCAAACCTATTAGTGCTAGCCATAGGTTTTTATCTACAAAATACGGAAACGCCAACAGCCCCATACCCGCAAAAAAATACGACCATTTTCCTAATAATTTGGCCTGCCTTAAATAAAACAACCCCAAGGCACCCCACAGCATCGACCAAGCAATTGATGAGTAATTCATAGCCCCATTTTACATGCAGGTATAATGAAAAGAAATGTTTTTTAAAGGAGCGCCGATGGCTAGCCGAAAAGGAACTAAAAAAGGACAATTGTTTTTTCATAAAGACAGCAAACAAAAAATTATGTTTGGCAAATGGAATACAGATGGCTCTGCAGCTTGCCTGACCCAGCCTCAAAACAGTTTTTTAAACCTCAGTTTAGACGACTTTGAAAACAACTATATTTCGTACGCGGAAATAGAAAAAAAAGCCAAAGAAAGACGCCGAACAGAAGGTTGGAAATTAAACTAGCTCGAAAGCAATTGTAAGAAACAAAAAAGGGGTCCATTATGATTTCAAAAAACATCGCTTCTAACACAGGTAGAAAAGAAACACTACCTCAGCTATTTTCACAAGTACATCGTAGCCACGAAGAAATTAATCCTAAAGCAAATCCATCACAAGATCCACCCCCATCCAGTAGACTGTTTTTTCCTAGCATAAACAAAGATAAGGCACAGAATACAGCATCCCCAGCATTTTTTTCAGACGAAAGCAAAAAACAATCACCGTCTACATCTCCCCAAATATCCCCCATAATCAAAGATACTCATACTCACCAAAAACCAAAACTACCTCATCTCATCAAAAAAGCCTCCCAACTCAACCAACAAATTTTAGAAAAATTAAGTCATCTATTTAAAACCAATCAAGAACTGGCACTCAGGCATGCCATAAGTGCTACCCAAAAAAACATCAACTGTGAATCTTTCTTTTATGAAGCATCGTTGTTTTATTTAAATCAAAACAACCACCGTACTGCATTAGAACTTTGTGGCTACTTAAACTCAGACCATCACCAAGAAATCACAGGAAAAATTACAAAATTAAGCAGCATGAACACCTATTATTAGCCGTTTTCAGCAAAAAACAACTACGGTATAATCAAGTGCAATGACCTCTTTTTCCCAAAAACATTTATTAGGCTTACGGTTTTTATCAACCGAAGACATTAAAGCCTTATTAGATCAAACCACACATTTTAAAGATGTGCTTAGTCGACCCAACAAGCAAGTTCCGGTACTGCGCGGGAAAACCATTTTGTCGCTATTTTTTGAACCCTCAACCCGCACCAAGGTATCGTTTGAAACGGCCATTAAAAGCCTGGGTGCCTCGGTGGTTTCGGTAAACGTTGAAAGCAGCTCAGTCAAAAAAGGTGAAAGCCTCTATGACACCATTCAAAACCTGCAAGCCATGGGCTTGGATGCCATCGTGATGCGCCATAAACTGGGTGGAGCACCTTATTTTGTATCTCAGTTTGCCAATGTGCCTGTTATTAACGCAGGCGACGGTTACCACGAACACCCCACTCAGGGCTTACTGGATGTATTCACCATGCAAGAAAAATGCGGGGATTTAGCAGGTAAAATAGTACTGATTTGTGGCGATATTTTACATTCTAGGGTGGCACGATCAAACATTTGGGCGTTAACCCGACTAGGTGCCACAGTGTGGGTATCGGGCCCACCCACCTTGGTTAATAGCGACATTGAACGCATGGGGGCTAAAATTATGCCCCTGGATGAAGCCGTTAAACAGGCCGATGTAATCAACGTCCTTCGGGTGCAATTTGAACGCCAAGAAGGGTCCTTTTTCCCTTCGGTTCGAGAATACCGAGAATTTTTTAGCCTTACCGAAGAACGCTTCAAAACCGCCAAATCCAATGTGGTCATCATGCATCCTGGACCTATGAACCGAGGCATCGAAGTAGATTCAAGTGTGGCAGACAGTCCCAACAACGTGATTTTAGAACAAGTAACCAATGGCATAGCCGTACGTATGGCTGTACTGTACAGCTTGTTAGCCCAGCAGCAACCTCAAGCCTAAGCATGAACCGCTTACAGTGGGTAGATGCCCTTAGAGGACTTGCCATTGTGCTTATGATTGTGGGCAACAGCATTGGGGCTTTAAAAATTCATGTGCCGTCTTACGAAATTCGAATCGCCATCAGCCTTGCAGCTCCCCTGTTTTTTACTTTGTTAGGAATGATGGTAGCCAAAGCAACATCACACTCAAAAACCAAACATTGGCTTTATAAACGTCTAGCCCTGTTGTTAGGTACGGCCATTGGAGTAGATGTTCTAATTTGGCAATTGGTACCGTTTGTATCGTTTGATGTGCTTTATACCTTAGCGTTTGCCACAAGTGTAGTTTGGTTAGTATCCCGTAAATCGTGGACCTCACAAATTGTGGCCATGAGCGGACTAATGAGTGCCTACTTGGTTTTAACTCGCCTGTTTGGCTATCATGCCAATGTAACTGAGTGGGCCTTATTAAGTACAATTCCAACAGGATTAAACACCTTGCGCCAAGCCCTTATCGATGGATGGTTTCCTTTATTTCCCTGGACAGTATTTGGGGTATTTGGAAGCTTACTGTACTCTCAGCTCTCTTACCTGTTAAGCCATAAACTTAAGTCAAGCCTAGGTAGTTTAGGATTGATGGGGCTAGGCATTAGTGCCTACCTATTAAGTCCTACCCCATTTTTTAGTCGAGAAGGCTATATTGAGTTGTTTTATCCGCCTTCGTTGGCCTTTGTACTTTGTGCTTTGGGCAGTATAGGCCTACTAATAGTGGGCACACACATTCTTTTTGAACGAAGCCCAATTCGGTTTAAACTGTTACAATATTTAGGTCAAAACCCTTTGGTATTTTATGTGGCCCATTTAATGGCTTTACGCTTGCTCGTAGCCAAATTTTAAAAGGAAAAACCCAATGCAAAAATGTGTTTTAGCGCTTGATTTAGGAACTACATCAAACCGATGTATAGCCTTTAATAAACAGGGCCACATCGTGGCGCAAGCCTACAAAGAATTTGAGCAAATTTTTCCTCAACCTGCCTGGGTTGAACACAACCCCAACACCTTATGGCTTTCTGCATTTTCGGTACTACATCAGGTCATTGAGCTGGTAGGTGCCGAAAATGTAGACTCGATTGGCATCACTAACCAGCGTGAAACTACTGTAGTTTGGGATGCAGAAACCTCTGAACCCTTATGCAATGCCATTGTATGGCAATGCCGACGAACAGCGCAGCGCTGCGAAGAACTTAAAGCCTATGCGTCCCTCATTAAAGAAAAAACAGGTTTGTTTCTAGATCCTTATTTTTCAGCCACAAAACTTGAATGGATTTTAAATAACATTCCCAACGCCAAAGAAAAGGCAGCAAAAGGACTGTTACGATTTGGAACGGTAGACACCTGGATTTTATGGAATTTAACCCACGGAAAAAGCCATGCCACCGATGTTAGCAACGCCTCACGAACCCTGTTATTTAACATTCATACCTTGCAATTCGACGAGGAACTTTTAAACCTATTCAACATTCCAAAATCGGTACTTCCTCAGGTTCAGCCTACTGGCCATGTATTTGGCTATACTGACCCACAGTTTTTTCATAGAGATATTCCTATCACCTGTCTTGTAGGCGACCAACAAGCCGCTTTGTTTGCCCATGGGGGATGGCAAAGTAATGTGGTAAAAAACACTTATGGAACGGGTCTTTTTGTTGCAGCTTCTACAGGATCCTCTATCCCCCACACAAATCGGCTAATTAACACCATTGCCTGGCAACTCAATACTCAAGTAACGTATGCGGTTGAAGGCTCCATTTTTATGGGAGGATCGATTGTTCAATGGCTTCGGGATCAACTACATTTAGTCCAAAATAGTGACGAAACAGAAGCATTAGCACGACAATTAAATAGTAATGACGATGTGTATTTGGTGCCGGCATTTACCGGACTGGGAGCTCCCTATTGGGACCCCCATGCAAGAGGATTAATCATTGGCCTTACTCGGGGAACTACTGCCGCACATATTGTACGAGCGGGGCTTGAATCGATGGCGTATCAAACCCGAGATGTGCTTGAAGAAATGAAAGCCTTAGGACTACATCCCAAGGCATTACACGTAGACGGAGGTGCCACCAGTAATGCGTGGTTAATGCAATTTCAAGCCGATATTCTTGACCTCCCCGTAGTACGTTCAAAAGTGGCCCAAACCACAGCTTTTGGAGCCGCCCTATTGGCTGGTTTACACAGTCAATTTTGGTCTCAAGAAGATTTAGGTGAGCTCTCGTTAAAAGACCTTCGTTTTGATCCTAAAATGGAAAAAGAAACCCGAGATCTTTCGCTTAAAAAATGGAAAAAAGCCGTAGAAAGGGCCTTACAATGGGCCGATTAAATATTGCCATAGTGGGTAGCGGCATTTCAGGCCTTTCTGCCGCTTACTTTTTACACCAACACCACAATATTCATATCTTCGAGTCTGAATCACGGTTGGGAGGGCATACTCACACCATTACCTTAACCGATGGCCCCGATGCAGGGACGGCCATTGATACCGGTTTTATTGTGTTTAATTCGCAAAACTACCCTCTTTTTACCCAATTTTTAAAAGATCTGAATGTAGACACCCAAAATACCGATATGAGCTTTGGTTTTCATTCTCAAAAAACTGGGTTTCAATACTCAAGCAAATTACCGTTTGGGCTTTTGGCTCAACCCTTGAACCTGTTTAAACCCAAGTGGTGGCGCATGGTAAACGATATTTTACGCTTTAACAAAACTTCTTTAGAGCAGCTTCCTTCGCTTAGTATTGAACTCACCTTAGGCAACTATTTAAACCAGCTTAAGGTTTCAAACGATTTTATAAACAGCTATTTAACCCCTATGGCCTCAGCCATTTGGTCTACATCCATGGCTAAAATGTTAGAATTTCCGGCTAAATCATTTTTACAATTTATGAACAACCATGGCCTATTGAGTGTGTCCAATCAGCCCCAATGGCACACCATTAAAGGGGGCTCTCAGCGCTACATTGACGCTTTTTTAAAACAGTTTACCGGCAAAGTAAGCACCCTTGAACCAGTACAATCTGTCAGCCGCTACGAAAACCATGTTGAATTGCAAACTCCAAAAAGCAACTATAGCTTCGATAAAGTAATTATCGCCGTTCACGCCGACCAGGTATTAAAGCTTTTAAAAGACCCAAGTACGGCTGAAAAACAATTGTTTAAAACCTGGACCTATAGTCCAAACACCGCCATACTGCATTCCGATGTTTCGGCTATGCCTTCAAAAAAAAGGGCCTGGGCCTCGTGGAACTATTGTGAAGAAAAAACGGGTACACCCGAACATCCAGCCTCCGTAACTTATGCAATGAATTCACTTCAAAAACTAAGCACCGCACAGCCCTATTTCGTGTCTTTAAATCGGCAAACCCCTATTGCCTCGCACCAAGGCATACAAGCCCTACATTACACGCATCCTTTATATACTCAAGCCTCATTAGCAACACAAGAGGCCATCCAAACTTTAAACGGCGACCGCCATACCTTTTTTTGCGGAGCTTACTTAGGTTACGGCTTTCACGAAGATGGCTTCCGATCGGGTCTTGAAGTGGCCCATGGGTTAGGACGAGGACTAAACTCTACTCAAAAACCACCCCTTTAGCTTTTAAACGAGTAATACATGCTTCCCCATAGTTAAAGGTTAATTCCTCACCTTTTTTAATATCACGGTTTGCAAAAAAACAAGTTCTAAAAAAGCCTCTATGCAGAATATCTTTTTCAATTACATTGGGTTGACTTGAATGATTCATATACCGTGTATGGTTCCCCTGAGTTAAGGCGTCTGTGCATACAAATTCAACTTCCAAATCTCGATCCAGAACAAATTCACTACACAAAACATACGTAGAATCTGGATTTTTGATAGCAAAGGTTGTTCGAACCTGACCGGCATAAGTCCCTAAATAAGTTCCTTTTTTGATATCCTCTGAAGCCCGCAGACCTCTTTTTTTCACAGCATTAATAACATCCACATACACAGGAAACTCTTTTTGAGTATCTATGAGTGGAAGGGTAGCTTTATCCTTCGGTTCATTACGCCAAGCAGATACTGCCTCAGGAATTCTAAAATCGGTTAATAAAAACACCAATGCTTCAGGCGACATGTAGGCATGATGAACATACCTCAGTCCAAAACCCAAAAACTCAGTGGTTATTTTTTCAGGGCCTTTCATAAAGTTTGTAGGTACAAAATCTAATAAATGAACATAATCAGAAGGAACTGCGTTAAATTTATTTTTCTGTCTCTTGTCCAAGCCAGCACTTAAAAGCAGGGTTTTAACAGACTCGTCTCCCATCATAAAAGCAAAGTGTAAGGCACTGTTTCCAAGTTCATCTACTTCACTCAAAGACTCTTTAGACATAGCCACAATACACATTTTAGCCAAGTCAAACTTCCCACTCAAAATGGCCCAATCGGCAGCAGTACGACTACAACTATTGTCTCGATAGTCTACAGCACGCAACTTTTCAAAACGTGGATTTGCTAAAATCAAAGTACTTACTTGATCATTTCCTGAAACAATAGCAAACTGAAGCAAAGACAATCGCATCGGAGCAATATTTTTATAAACGTAGTCTAAAAAACCTCCTGCACTTAATTGACTAAAAGCATCTCGAGAAGACATTAAAAACTGAGTAGATTCTGGTTCTTTTTTAAAAATGCTTTCATACAACCGTGTCATAAAAAAACAAAGTTGATCTAGTCCCTTTGGGGTATGTTCTCCCTTTAATAATTTTTGAACGGATTGAAACATTTCTTTAAGTGAACCTTGGGCACAAAATGGAGATTCCAAAACAGGTAATTGAACATACATAGATTTTAGAACCGCCTGAATTTGAATCGTCAGACTATTTTTAAACTCTTTTGCAATCCGTTGCGAATGAGGCAATAAAACCGGTAATTTTTCTTCCGCTAAAGGCATTAATTTAAAAAACAAACTCATAACTCCTACTAAGCAAAATTGGATGAAGTGCTTAGGTATTATCGAAAAATTTCAAAAAAAATTTCAAAACAGGTATACTAAGTTCTATGCAGCCTATTCAACTCAATGCTCATTTTCGAGAATTCACAGGAGATTTAGATACCCCTGTTTCGGTGTATTTAAAACTTAAAGAGTCTCCGTCATTTTTACTTGAAAGTGTTACAGGCGGTGAACATATTGCCCGCTATTCGTTTATTGGCTTTGACCCCTTATGGACCTACACCTTTGAAAACGGTAAAAGTGTAGTCTCTGATCCTCAGTTGCAAACCCTTTTAAAACATCATCCCATTGATGATTTACAACGCCTGATTCAAAACTACACCCTCAAAGCCTCAGACGATTTTCCTTCGTTAGTAGGTGGCGCAGTAGGCTTTTTTTCATGGGAAATTATCGAATACATTGAATCCATCACCCTATCTCAACATAGCGATGTACCTGTGGCCCATTACATTTTTCCCAAATCGCTGGTGATCTTTGACCATGCCAAACGATCCATGGTGCTGGTTACCCTTAGCCAAGATCAAAACATTGCTGAAGTTGAAAAACGTTTGGACGACATAGAGGCTAAACTTCATAAACCTCTGCAAGCTTCACCCATTCCATTACACCAACAAACCCCTGAAAATATCTTAGATCATGTAAAAACAAACATGACCCCTGAGCAATATTGCAACAGGGTTGAAGAAGGCAAAAAACATATTTTTGAGGGCGATGTGTTTCAGCTGGTACTTTCGCAGCGTTTTGAAACCCCTCAAACCAAAACACCTTTTGATGTATACCGAAATTTAAGGCTCATTAACCCCTCTCCCTATATGTTTTTTATGGATGTTGGGCACTTTCAACTTTCGGGCTCTTCGCCAGAAATTTTAGTAAAAGTAAATCAAAAAAAAGCTATCGTTCGACCCATTGCTGGAACTCGTCCCCGAATAAAAGGACTTGAGAAAAAAGTCATAGACGACCTTTTGGCTGACGAAAAAGAAAAGTCAGAACACATTATGCTGGTTGATTTAGGCCGAAACGATTTGGGACGGGTTTGTGATTACGACACCATCGAGGTAAATCCTTTGATGGAAATAGAGGCTTATTCACATGTGTACCATATGGTTTCCCAGGTTGAAGGTCAGTTATCAGACGGGAAAACGGCCTTTGATGTGTTTAAAGCTACGTTTCCAGCAGGAACCTTAAGTGGAGCTCCCAAAATCAGAGCCATAGAAATTATCGACGAACTGGAACCCACCCCAAGAGGACTGTACGGAGGCGCCTTGGGTTATTTTGATGTACGAGGCAACATGGACTTGTGTATCATTATTCGGACGGTGTTTGCCCGAAACAAACAGTTTTCTATTCAAGCCGGGGCCGGCATAGTAGCCGATTCAGACCCTAAAACCGAGTATCAGGAAAGTTTAAACAAAGCCAAAGGAATGTTACTGTCACTTTTATGAAAAAATCAGTGTTAATGATAGATAATTACGATTCATTTACCTACAACCTCGTGCAATATTTAGGCGAGCTGGGGGCTGAATTGACCGTGGTTCGTAACGACACCATAAAACTATCCGACATTGAAACCCTGTCGCCTTCACACATTGTGTTGTCACCTGGCCCTGGAAGACCTGAAAATGCAGGAATTACCCCCGATATCATTCGGCACTTATATAAAAAAATCCCCATTTTAGGCGTCTGCTTAGGACATCAAGCGATAGGCTACGTATTTGGTGCAACCATTACCTATGCCCCGTCGTTAATGCACGGAAAAACCTCGTTAATTGAACACGATGCAAAAGGCGTGTTTTACAATGTACCTAACCCCTTTACAGCCACCAGATACCATTCGTTGGTCATTGACAAAGCAACGTTACCTGAAGAGTTAGTAGTTACAGCTCAAACCCCAGATGGAGTGCTAATGGGCGTACGTCACTGCCAATATCCGCTTGAAGGGGTGCAATTTCATCCCGAATCTATTTTAACCGAACACGGAAAGGAACTGCTGAATAATTTTTTACAGCAGTATTAATTTTTATGAACGTTGCCGTTATTGGAGCCTCACCCAAAGAAGACCGATATTCGTTTAAAGCTTTAGGCAAGTTAGAAGCCGCAGGCCATACCGTTTTTGCCATCAGACCCGGTTTAAAAAATATTCTACACTGGACTGTGTATCCTAATTTAGAGGCAGTAACCGAACCTATAGACACTGTTACCCTTTATGTTAACGCTGAAGCGTCCTCTAAAATGGTAGAGTCTATTTTAGCTAAAAAACCCCGCCGAATTATTTTTAATCCTGGTGCCGAAAACCCCGAACTCATGATCAGAGCTCAACTTGAAAACATCGAGTGTTTAGAAGCCTGCACCCTTGTGATGCTATCTACTCATCAATTTTAATTTATGCAAAACCTTACCTTAAAAAATCAAGCTTTGGTTGATTTATTTGCCTCACGTATGGTGCTGATAGACGGCGCCATGGGTACCTCGTTACAAACCATGAATCTAACGACAGAAGATTTTGGTGGCGAAGCTTACTTGGGCTGCAATGAACATTTGGTATTAACCTGCCCCAAGGCCATCAGCCAAGTTCATGAATCGTATTTAAAAGCTGGGGCCGATATTGTTGAAACCAACACCTTTGGAGCCACCGAACTGGTTTTAAACGAATACCAATTGGGCCACAAAGCCGATGCCATTAACCGTGAAGCGGTACGTATTGCGCAAGATGTTTGCAAACGATATTCAACACCTGAAAAACCTCGATTTGTAGCGGGTTCTATAGGCCCTACTACTAAATCGTTATCGGTAACCGGGGGCATTAGTTTTGTTGAGTTAGCGGATCAATTTTATCAACAAGCCTTATCGCTAACCGATTCTGGAGCTCACTATTTGTTACTAGAAACCGCCATCGATACCCTTAACTTAAAAGCAGCTTATGTGGGCATTCAAAAAGCCTTTCAACAATTGGGTTACCGCATACCTGTTGCTGTGTCCGGCACCATTGAAACCATGGGCACCATGTTGGCTGGCCAAGGGGTTGAAGCCTTGTACACCTCTGTTGAACACATGGATTTATTGTATATTGGCCTTAATTGCGCTACAGGGCCTGCCTTTATGAGAGATCACATTCGTACACTAGCCAGCTTATCGCAGGTACCGGTTGCAGTAGTGCCCAACGCCGGCATTCCACTGGCCGATGGAACTTACCCCGAAGGACCCAAAGAATTAGCCTCAATATTAGCCGATTTTGCCAAGGAAGGTTGGTTAAACGCAGTAGGTGGCTGCTGTGGTACAACCCCTGAACACATCAAAGAGCTTTACCGACAAGTTTGTCCATTACCGATTCGAAAAACCAAACCCTCCCCTTCAACACGAGTCAGTGGACTGGACCCCCTAACCATTGAAAACGACGGCAGACCTTACATTGTAGGGGAACGTACCAACGTGATTGGTTCAAGAGCCTTTAAAGAATTAATTACCCAAGAAAAATTTGAAGAAGCCGCCGAAATTGCACGAAAACAAGTTAAGGCTGGGGCTCACATTATCGATGTGTGTTTATCAAACCCCGACCGAGACGAAGTAAAAGATATGCATGCTTTTTTAAGTTTTGCAGCAAAACTCGTAAAAGCTCCGTTTATGATCGACTCACAAGTAAAAGAAGTGATAGAAACCGCCTTTCAACTGACCCAAGGCAAGTGCATTTTAAACTCGGTAAACCTAGAAGACGGAGAAAAATCGTTTGAAGAATTGCTGCCCTTAGTAAAAAAATACGGAGCCGGCATAGTAGTGGGCTGTATTGAAAAAAACATGGCCGTATCAGCCACTGAAAAATTGCGTGTAGCCACCCTTTCATATGACCTTTTAACTCAAAAATACGGCATTCCTGAAGAAGACATTTATTTTGATCCGTTGGTGTTTCCCTGCGGTACCGGTGATGAAAATTATTTTGGATCCGGCAAAGAAACCATTGAAGGCATACGCCTGATTAAAGAAAAATATCCGCGCTGTAAAACGGTTCTAGGTATTTCAAATATTTCGTTTGGGCTGCCCGGGGCCGGCCGAGAGGTTTTAAACTCGGTGTTTGTATACCACTGCACCAAGGCCGGCCTCGATTTAGCCATTGTAAATTCTGAAAAATGGGTACGCTTTGCTTCTATTTCTGAAGAAGAAAAAGAACTGTGTGACAATTTGTTGTGGTACAAAACCGAACCTGGTGATCCTATCGTACGGTTTACCGCCCACTTTCGTGAAAAGAAAGCCATAGTACAAGAAACGGTAGATTTAAGCAGTTTGCCCGTAGAAAAACGAATTGAAATTAACATCGTACAAGGCACCAAAGAAAATCTTATTCAAAACCTCGATGACGCCCTCAAACAATGGAGCCCACTTGGTGTTATCAACGGGCCATTAATGGCGGCCATGGACATTGTAGGTAAAATGTTTAACGAAAACGAGCTTATTGTGGCCGAGGTATTACAGTCGGCCGAAGTGATGAAAGCCGCAGTAAATTATTTAGAACCCCTCATGGAAAAAACCGACATCAACTCACGCGGGACTATGCTATTAGCCACCGTAAAAGGCGATGTACACGACATAGGCAAAAACCTGGTTCAAATTATTTTAGGGAACAATGGCTATAACATGATCGACCTGGGCATCAAATGCCCACCAGAGGTACTTATTGAGGCCTACAAGACGCATCAGCCCACATTGATTGGTTTGTCTGGGCTGCTTGTAAAATCGGCCCAGCAAATGGTTTTAACGGCCCAAGACTTAAAAGCAGCCGGTATCTCGATTCCCATCTTGGTGGGGGGGGCGGCTTTAACGGAGTCGTTTACCCGAACCAAAATCGCCCCCGAATATGAAGGTCCCGTGGTCTATTGTCGCGACGCTATGACAGGTCTCGCTGTCGCCAACCAATTGTCAGACCCTAGCAAAAAAGAGGGCTTTTTGGTTCGGCACAAGGCCGCCGCGGCGGCCTTGGAAGCCGCCCCCCCCACCCCCGAGCGTGGACAATCTAAACGGATTTTTAAAGACAAACTGGTGTTCGACTATACCCAATCAAAGGCCAAAGCGCCTCACTTTAACCGTACGGTTATTGAAGGTCCTTTAACCGAAATTTGGGACTGCATGAACTTGCAAATGTTATTAGGCAACCATTTGGGTTTAAAAGGAAATATTAAAAACTTAATAGCCAAACAAGACCCTAAAACCATGAAATTGGTAACATTAATGGACACACTTAAACAGCGTATACTAAGCGAAAAACTGCTTACTGCAAAAGCTGTCTATCAATTTTTTAAAGTAAGATCAGAAGGAAATACTTTACACATTTTAACCCCCGAAGAAACCCAAACCCTGATGTCGTTTGATTTTCCTAGGCAAACCGAGGGCTTAAATTTGTGTTTAACCGATTTTGTAACCCCCAATGCAGTGGATACGGTGTGCTTTTTTGTTCTAACCTGCGGTGATGGGGTGGCAGACTTGGCAAAAAAATTATTACAAGACGGCGATTATTTTCAGTCGCATGCGCTTTCTTCTTTAGCCTTAGAATCAGCCGAAGGTTTTTCTGAGTGGCTACACAAACAAATCCGTGCTCAGTGGGGCATTCCTGACGATCCAAATTTAAACATGGACGATGTATTTAAGCTCAAATATCAAGGGATACGGGTGTCGTTTGGTTACCCTGCCTGCCCCAACCTTGAAGATCAAGAAAAGCTATTTGAGTTGTTAAAACCCAGCGACATTGGCATGACCTTGTCTGAAGAATACATGATGTACCCCGAAGCTTCCGTATCTAGCCTAGTTTTCCACCATCCCCAAGCCCGATATTTCACGGTTTAAATTTTTTATAGTAAAAACTGGTTTATTAATTTAAACTATTAACCTAATAAAATAGTTTAACTTTAAGGAATTACCATGAAAAAAGTGGTCAGCACACGCTCTATATCACCCACAAAATTCGAACTATCCGCATCAGACAAACCCGTTTTAACCGAAATCGCCGCCATCATAAAAGCCTTACAACAAGGGCCCTTAAGTGATATCAAAGCCTTTGGAACCAATGAGGTTCTTCGTAAAGAAGCGGCCTATTTATGGCTCAGTTACGGTGAACTACAAAAAAATCTTTCCCCAGGGTTTAAAGCAAGTTATGGCCTGTTATTTAATTTTGGCAACGACCGTAATGCCTTAGCTCACACAAAAAACTGGACATTTTTACACTTTAATCCACGTAGTTTTTTTAACTACTTAAGCCAAGAGTGCCAAACCATAGCACACGACATTGAACAACTACTCAAAGGAGCCCCTGTCCCATTGCCTCAAGGCGCCCTAGCCTATCCACCTGGGGAATTAGAAGAATTTAGTCTAAGAAAACGATTAGCCCATATGGGAACCTGTTGGTTAAGCCTATTAAAAACACTAAACACACTTAAACAAGCACAAAAAAATGGAGTAAAAGACGTGCCTCCCACTGTTTTAAGGGCCTTAGTCTTTGATATTTTATCGATAGCTGAAGCTCAGCTTGAACAAGTAGACGGGTTCCAAGTCGATCAGTTCAAAGCATTAAAAGAAAAATATCCTTTACTTCAAAAAACCTTAGACAGGGTCATAAAACTTCGTAACGACTGCATCGCTCACCCAGAAGGAGTTGACCATTTAAGCAAGCATCAAGCTGTACTTTTTGAGTTTTTAAACCATGATGTTTTAGCCGATTTTCACCAAGATTTTTTAAAGGATATGGAAGCAGAGTACAAAGCTGGAAACCTTACCGATTTAGACTATTTTACACTTCATCCAAAAGCCAAAGAGGCCACCTACAAAACCCTATTAGACAAAGAAAGCACTACAAAAGAATCTCTCTCTACTGAAAGTAAATACCCCTCATCAAGTTCCTCCCGATTAAAACCTGAGCAGTCCTCACATCAAAAATTTCAAGATGCAAAAGCTCAGGGTTTATTTTGGGATAATATTAAGAACTTTAAACCTGAAAATATCCCTTTTTTGCTGGTACTTATCGACTACCATGCAGAAGCTATTTTAAACAGTACCTTGGTAGAGAATGTACATTCTAAAGAATTTTCTGATTCGTTCGTTGTTTTATCTGGTGAACAGACTTGGGTATATGGAACACCTCCTACACAAACGAATGAGAATACTAACACGTCTTCCTCAAAGATAGCTTCTGAAACCAAAGCAGAAAGCTCAATTGACACAACAGACCTTAAAATTATGACTCACAATCACTACTCACCCCTAGCTTATTTGGCCAGAAATCCTGTGTCATTAGACGTTCTAGAAGCCTTGCTACAACACAAAGCAAGGCCCAGTCGTTTAAACAATGGAATTGCCCCAATTCATGAATTGATCATGGGGATGAACCCTTCCGATTCTAAAGAAGTTCAAGCTAAAAAAGCAACGGCTTTAGACCTCTTTATACAATACGACCCCAAAGCACTTAACGTTCAAACCGGCACAACCCAAGATACCCCCATTACAACAGCAGCCCAATTAGGGTTATCAGACGTCGTAAAACAACTATTAAGACATGGCCCACATTTAGACAAGGTCACTGCCAATGGAGATCGACTGCTCCATATTTTAGCTGCATTCCCCCAAGCACAGGTGGGAACTATGGCATTAGCTATTCAAAATGGAGCCGATGCAATGGCCTTCAACCAAGAGGGGTACACACCTATACAGCTATTGTGTGTATATGTTCAAAAAAATACTACCGTACAGAAATACGCCAAGGGAGTTCAAAGGACAACACCCTCAATCCCTACTGGCCAAGCCGATGTAGATGAACTTGCGCAAGCCCTTCCAAAATTGAATGCAGAAGGTGTCACCATAGCCAAAAAAAGAACTCGAAATAATCAAGCCATACATATGGTTACTGATTGCCCACCCACCCATCCGAGCTACCCCATTCAAATAAAAAAATTAGCCGTATTGTGTGCTGACCCAAGAACCGACTTAAATCCAGAATGCAAAGAAGCTATTTGGGAAAACAATAGCACACCCTTACTTAAAGCCTGCTACAGAGGCTGGGTAGAAACAGCTGAAACCTTGCTAAATGCCGCTTTTAAACGCCATCTACAGGGTAATTCTAAAGACCTTATCGCCATGCTGAGATCCAAAAATAGTACTAAAATGACTGTTGTACAAATGCTTAATTATATTGTTACATACTACTCTCCTTTAAAAGGACAAGGACTAGACCTTGGATCCCAAGAAAACTACGAAAAATTGCTTGCAAAAGCTCAAAAAATAGAAAGCATACTGAGTGACAAACAGTCAGGAAAGAAACCCTAAAGTGAATTATGCGAAAAAAAACATCCACACAACCCTTTATTAAAACCACCAGCAAACCCCATCCCATAAGGGATTCCTATTATTGGCTCATTACTCACCAATGGTCGGTATTTTTAACCGTTCTTGCAACAGGGTTCATTTCAATGAACCTTATTTTTGCCAGTATTTATTACTTTACACAAGGCATTTTTGGGGTTCCAAATCACTCGTTTTTACAATATTTTTTCTTTTCAATTCACACCCTAGCTACGGTTGGTTATGGAAACATGTATCCCGTTACACCTTTGGCCGAGTTTTGTGTGTCGATTGAAATTATGCTGGGTATTTTTATGATTGCTGTAACCACAGGCCTTATGTTTGCCAAATTTTCATTGCCAACCGCCAAAGTGGTATATAGCAAAGTAGCCGTCATTCAAACCCGAAACGAAAAACCCACCCTTACTTTTCGTTTAGCCAATGAACGTGGGAACCATATTGCTGAAGCCAGTATTCATGTAGCTATCCTTAAAAATGAAACCACCAAAGAAGGCGACAAACTGCGCAAATTACACGATTTAAAACTAGAACGCTACCAAACCCCTATGTTTATACTTAGCTGGTCAATATTTCATGTGATCGATGAACACAGCCCTCTTTTTGGCTTAACCCAAAAAGATATCGAAGACGACAACATTACTATCACGGTTAGTTTTTCAGGCCTTGAGCCTGTTTTGGGCCAAACCGTTCATTCACGGTATTTGTATTACCCCAAAGATTTAGTGTGGAATGCCCGGCTTGTTGACTCGCTGTCACGCCTTGATGACGGCACCCTTCATTTGGATTACGACAAGTTTCATACCTGGGAAAGTACCGACCTTAAAGTTTAAGCTTGGGTCCTGCAATGACACTCAATATTTGCCCAATAGTACAGTGTTTTTCCAAAGGATGCCTCAAAGCAACATCCAAATGCAATTCATAGTGGTTGTTTCGACCAATCTTTTTTGCAGTTAAAACGCCGCTATCTTCTAATTCTTTCACAATGCGTTGCACGGCTCTTTCGGTAATACCAATGGCATCCGCCACATCTTTCAAGGGGGTGCTTCCATTCATAGCCAAATACACCAATACATGCGTATGATTTGTAAAAAATGTCCAGGATTGCTTCAACTCTTTCGAACTCATACCAACAGTTTTACCACAAAAAGAGAAGACATACTATTTACGAAATAAAATTCGTATTATAAAATTCGCATATGCTTCATTTTCCTGCTTACATAAAAAGCCCTGTACCCTTTCTAAGCTTCTATTTAGATTCATTAAGCATAACAATGTTTTTGTTCATTACCTTTTTAGGCATTGTGGTTTACCGATTTGCAGCTAGATATCTCAATGGTGAACCCCAAAAAGCTCGTTTTTTAAAACAATTTGCATTAGCCGTTATCTCTGCACAGTTGCTAGTAATAAGTGGCAATTTGGTGTTATTTGGACTCTGTTGGATCAGCATGAGTTTATGCCTTCATTTTTTGCTTGAGCACTATCACGACCGACCCAGAGCCATTTTATCTGCCCGAAAAAAATTTATCATTTCTAGAATTGGTGAAATAACATTAATAATTAGCATCCTGTGTTTATGGAACGGATTTCATACATTAGACCTGCCTACTCTATTTTCTAAAATGTCAGATCCACTTACAGGTTACCAATCCACAATGATAAGCATTGCAGCATTAAGCTTAGTGTTTAGCGCCATGTGCAAATCGGCTCAAATTCCATTTCATAGCTGGCTTCCAGATACACTTGAAGCCCCAACACCCGTTTCAGCACTTATGCATGCAGGCATCGTCAATGCGGGGGGCTATTTACTAATCAGATTCAGCCCCATTTTAAGCCATAGTCATGCGGCCTTAAACCTATGCGTAGCTATAGGCACTCTCACTGCCATAATGGGGCTACTGGTCATGTGGACCCAGCACACCATTAAAAAAAGTTTAGCGTGGTCTACAGTGTCTCAAATGGGCATGATGATTTTACAATGCGGCTTAGGAGCCTACGGACTAGCTTTATTACACATTTTTGGACATGGTTTTTACAAGGCCCATGCCTTTTTGGTTTCCGGAACTATTTCAGAAACACTGAATCCTGCCTTAAAACCTACCCACATAACCTATTTATTAGCACGCTGGATTTTGGGCATCAGCATAGCCATTTTTTTACTGTGGTCTAGCGTCACTTTACTTAAACTATCCATAGCGCATTGGCCAGGCGGATGGATTTCAATAACTATTTTTCTGCTCGGTATCTCTCAGCTTTTTGTACCTGTTTTTAAACAGGCTAAACATACGTTTTTACAAGCACTACTACTTGCCGTCTTTCTTTTAAGCTTACTATTAAGCCTTAAATATTTTTTACTTCCATTCTTCAATTCTGTTTTTCCTCAAACCGTTCCTCTCCAAGACCGCGGAAATTACGGACAGACAATCACTTTTGTTATTATCTTGTTGTTCACAGCCCTCTCTCTATTCAAAAGTCTTTTCCCTAGCTTAAAAAAGTCAACAAAGCTTTACCCTCTCTACATTCATGCATTAAACGGCTTTTACCTAGGACTTCTTGCAGACCGAATAATAATGGCTATCTGGCCAATTGCTAACCGAAGGAATCGATTAAAGTCATGAATGTACATCAACTAGTTCAAAACGCATGTTTGTTGGTTCCTCCGTTATGGCCTCTACAAGATTCTGTAGCGGTAAATCCCTTTTTAGGATACGCCCATCAAAGCATTCTACAAACCGATGAAGCGGTTCATACCCGACTGGGAGCTCATGTGATTCCCACTTTAGAAACCTTTCAGGAATTATTTAAAAACCACCAGTTTAACGTCCAACACCTTGATCAAGCACTCTTAGAATTAAGCCAACACCCACTGTTTAAACCCAATCCTGCTTCTATTCCTTTAAACCAAGACAGCCTTCTTTTAGCACTTGAAAACAAACTCAGTTTTGACATCCCTATCCCCTACAGTTCTGTAGCCAATTATCTCGACAAATCCTCAAATTATTTACACAAATGGAAAGCCGACATTACAACCGACATCTCACGTTGTTTAGCCTCAAAACATGACCAAGGAATCGCCAGGTGGAACCCCATACAAACCCATGAGCCTTTATTTAAAACCTGGCTAAAATATGCTTCCGTCTCAAAAGGAATGTCAGCAAGGGGATTAAAACATTTTTCAGACTTTGTGAAAACGCTTCCCGAAAATCCCATTAGTGCCATTGAAATACTTTGCACTCATTTAGAATTAAACGCCCCCAATACACTGACACAGTGTTTTACATCGTTACTTGGAGAACTTCCTGGGTGGAGTGGGTATTTAAGACATTTTGCTTGGAAAGAGGGGGTAACTAACGTAGGTGATTTACCCGACTTACTGGCTATTCGAATGGCCTATGACGCAGCCTTAAAAAGGCAGTATCCCGATACGCCTAACCCTTTTGAAATTCAAACCCTAAATGATCCTACCCTTTTATTTCGCTACACGTGCTTAAGGGCCCTAGAAATGGCCTACCTTGAATCAGTCCAAAAAACATTAACAACACCTACCCACTTTAAAAAACCTGAACGAGCCGCAACACAATGGATTAGCTGCATTGATGTAAGATCCGAAATAGTAAGACGCCACCTGGTTTCAATTAACCCACAAATTGAAACCTACGGATTCGCTGGCTTTTTTGGCATTGCAGTAGCCCTAGAACATCTGTATTTTACTCAACCTCAATACCCCGCTCTTTTAACACCTTCCCTCACAGCCAAAGCACCTGAACAACCCCAATCTATCTATAAAAAACTACTTAAATTTTTCTCAAAATCAGCTAACAGCTGCTATACCTATGTTGAAACCATTGGTTTTGCCTCGTTTTTTTCGATGCTTAGCGACTTGTTTAGCGTGTCGATAACCCATCATATTAAAGCTAAAAAACCAAGCACCTCCACCCCATTTGCCTATTCATTTTCACCTAACACACCTTTTGAAACACAGGTGCAAATTGCTCAAAATTTACTAAATCAGCTAAAGCTTAATGAACCCTTCGCGCCTTTAGTGGTTTTTTGCGGACACACAAGCACCCCAAAAAACAACCCACAAGCGGCAGCTTTGGCCTGTGGTGCCTGTGGTGGGCATAGTGGCGAACCCAACGCCATTTTAGCCGCTTCGCTGTTAAACAATGTAGATATTCGCAAAAAACTAATTGAATCAGGCTACACTATTCCCGAAGACACACACTTTATGGCTGCACTTCACAATACAGTTACAGATGAAATAAACATCCTTTCACACTGCCCAAGCACACACACACATCTTTTAAGTAAACTGAAAAGTGATATTAAAAAGGCTTCCGAAAAAACACGATCGGAACGAGCTTTGCAGTTAGATATTGCAAAAAAACAAACCAGCCCAGCTAATTTGTTATCTGAATTAATTCGTAGAAAGTCAGATATCGCTGAAGTAAGACCCGAATGGGGGCTGTCTGGCAACGCAGGTTTTATTATTGCTGACACAGAAACCCTCGCCCTAAAAGATTTTAAAGGACGTTGTTTTTTACACCATTATAACCACACAAGCGACTCCAACAGAGAGGTCCTTACGTCTATTTTAAAAGGTCCTGTTACTGTAGCCAGTTGGATCAACTTACAATATTTTGCCTCCTCCAGTGATCCAGAACATTTTGGAAGCGGTCTTAAAACCATTCACAATATTATGGGTGGAATTGGAGTAATATGCGGCAATGACGGAGATTTAGAACCGGGTCTTTCATTTCAATCTATCCACAACGGTACCCACTTACAACATCCTCCTATTCGACTTCAACTATGCATTCAAGCCTCCCTCGAAACCATTCAAGAAGCGCTTCAATCTGATTCCCATTTATTGAACTTAGTAAAAAACGAATGGATTTTAGTTTTTTCACTCGATTCAACCGATAATCAGTTAACCCGAGTTGTTCCTAAGTAACTCAAACTCAAAAAAGCACTAAAAAGTAGTCCCCACCCCAACCCCATACCCCGACCCAATAAACATCGGATACACCGTAAAACCAGGGTTATTTTTGTCCATATTACGCACCGATAAAGCAGTGTAATAGCCAATCGCAGCCCCCATAAAAATATCTGAAATCCAATGACTCTGTCTTGTCACCAAGGTTAAACTGCTCAAGGTTGCAGAGGTATAACACAAGGTCGTAACCCAAGGTTGGTCTTCTCGGTATTCTTCAGCATACGAGGTCAAAACAGCCCAAACAAATCCAGCATGCCCCGATGGCAAGGCCCCTTCATCCGAAGGAAAATTCCATTTAGGGCCTTCGAATTGGTAAGGGTTACCATTTATTCGTCTTAAAAATAGGTCTTTAAAAAATTGGGTGGTAATAATCTGAAAGCCAAAACTTTTAATAGCCAAATACGAAGCATGCTGCAGCTTCACATCTTGAAGCACCAAACCTGAAGCAAAAAGCCCAGAAAGACTGTACAAAATAACGTATTTATCACCCAATTTAAAAAATACATCGGTAGCGTTATTCACCTCTTTTAAATGATTTTTATCAAAATAATCAAAAATGGGTTTATCCACCCAAATTAACATCCCGGTTACTCCTGCAACTACACCTGCCGTCATCCATTGATCTAAATTCCATTGAAATGGCGAGGCCAAATAAAACCCAAAATCAACCGCATTTTGTTTAGCTGGTTTAATAAATTGAACCTCGAGATAATTTGAACTGGGGGCTAAGTTAGGCGTGGTGATTTGAGGTAAAGAAGTGTTATTTGCAAAGTAAGTCGAAGCCAAAAAGAAATGAAAAAAGAATAAACTCAAAAAAAAAGTGATCAACCGCCGATTCATGGGCCCTATAGTAAGTAAAAGTTAAAGATCAGTAAACCAGAAATAAAATGTTACAATAATTTTTATCAATTTAATCCATTAGTTTCATTCGTAAGGAGAGCCATTTTGAAAGCTTTAGAAAGTTTTTTACAAATAAAAAAAAATATCGATGAATTTTTACACGAAAAAAAAAGAGAACTACATGAGTCGTTTGGAAACACAAAATATTCAAAACCAGGGGCTTACGACTTAGACGACAAATTAGCCAAATACTTACCTTCAAAAAACGGATTTTACATTGAAACCGGAGCCAATGACGGTCATTCACAAAGCAATACCTACTACTTAGAAAAGTTTAAAGGATGGAAAGGGGTTCTGATTGAAGCCCTTCCCCATTTATACCAAAAATGCCAACGACTAAGACCTCAATCTCTGGTGTTTAACTATGCATTAGTATCTAAAGATTTTCCTGACTCGCATATTGAAATGTATAGTGCCGACTTGGTCTCTTTGGTTAAAGATTCATGGCAAGACAAAGAGGCCGAATTGGCCCATATTAGCGGAGGAGCCAATGCACCAAAAATAACCAACCCACATTCGATAATGGTGCCCACAAAAACCTTAGAAGCCATTTTAGACAGCATCCCCAATCTGCCTCCAATTGATTTTTTTTCATTGGATGTTGAGGGGTATGAAATGGAAGTTCTAAAGGGATTAAATTTAAACAAATACAAACCCAAATTTATTTTGGTAGAAACTTGGAAATTTCCCGAAATAGAAGCCTTTTTAAGCGAGCACTACACCTTTCTTGAAAAACTAACTGTGCATGACTATTTGTTTAAAGTGAAGACCAGCGGTTAGTTCAGGAAATAATGGCGGAAAGAGCGATACACTATTCCCATCCTTTCGGGTATTTTGGACATGTTTATAGTCATTCTAACTGAGAAGTCAGTTCTAACACTGTTTTAAGAAGCTGAGGATTTCCAGAAAGTCTTTTAGTTTTTCGTGTTTTTTTTCTCAAAAATAGGGAACTCGTTTCCCAGTGAGTAATAATCGTAAGGTGGATAAGAGTAGGCTTTTCGGTATTTACCGATCAATTGGCCCTTTTCGATGACGACAACAGTGTTGAAGATTTGATTGTGGTCTTTTTCGTTAAGCCCAAGTAATAATGTGGTTGTTTGATAAAGCGCACATTTTTTTAGTAGATCTAAAAATAAACCGCTGTTTAAATCGATAGAATGCTTCATGGCTAATTCTTTGGATGGAAAATATCCTTGCAAAAAGCATTCCGGCATACACAAAATATCCACCTCATATTTAAACTATTCTTTGGCAACAGCCCCTCCCCTATTTGAGGTTTGAAAATAGTGTCCATAAAATTAAAGTCAAGCTTAAATGAAACATCAAAAGCACCTGAATTAACCGAAATACTTTT
>Ga0172373_10000669_pt1 | contig 56300 bp, 40 predicted proteins | sample Lak10m_2_FD_114546 | JGI IMG/M metagenome (GOLD analysis project Ga0172373, IMG submission 114546) | Freshwater microbial communities from Kabuno Bay, South-Kivu, Congo - kab_092012_10m | ecosystem: Environmental > Aquatic > Freshwater > Lake | place: Democratic Republic of the Congo... | reverse complement strand
GTTGAAATTACTTCTTCAAATAATTTTTTATTTCCTGTATTCAGAAATTGAAAATCGAATGCTCCTTCATTTGATGTTAAACCCAATACAATCACCCATTTATTAGGCAAACTTAAAAAAGGTTTCACCGAATCACTTCCCATGTAAGGTGCAACTGTAATTGAATCAAAATTTAAGGTTTCTAAAAATGCTTTTGCATACATGGCACTTGTGTTGCCAATATCTCCACGCTTTGCATCGGCAATGGTGAAATGATTGGGATAATTTATATTTAAATACTGAATTGTTTTTTCCAAACTAATCCAACCCTTAATTCCGTATGCTTCATAAAATGCAGTGTTTGGCTTGTATGCCACGCAATGCGAGTGTGTTGCATCAATAATAGCTTTGTTGAATTCAAAAATAGGATCTTCAGTTTGCAAAAGGTGTTCTGGTATTTTTTTTAAATCAGGATCCAAACCAATGCACAAAAATGTTTTTTTGGTTCGTATTTGTTGTATTAATTCGTTGTGAGTCATTTTTTATTAATAATCAAATCATCGGTTAATTTATCACATGCTTTATAAATCAATTGAAAAACCTCTTCAAAATCTTTTTCATTTCCGTAGTAGGGATCTGGCACCGGTAAATTTTGATTTGGAAATAATTGATTCAATAAAAAATCTACCTTTTGGTGATGCTGTTTTTCATTTGAAATTGAAATTACATTTTTGTAATTGCTCTCATCCATAACAAAAATCCGATCAAATTCATCAAAATCAGATTTAGAAAACTTTCTGGCTTTTAGCTTACTGATATCAACACCATTTTTTCGAGCATTTTGTATGGATCGTTTATCGGGATGTTCACCAATATGATAACCTGCTGTTCCGGCAGAATCAATTTCTAATGAAATATTTTTTTTTGATGATAGATGTCTTAGCACACCCTCCGCAACCGGGGAGCGACAAATGTTACCTAAACACACCATTAAAATCTTCATTACAATAAAAAGTTTAATTTTATGGACGACAAACTTAGTAATTTTCACATGATAATAGCAGATAGTGGCAGTACAAAAACAACCTGGAGAATTTCGAATAATGGGCATGAATTTTTTGATTTTAATACTGATGGTATTAATCCGTATTTTCAATCTGCGCAGGACATATCAAATATTGTAAAAAATCAGCTATTCCCTCAATTAAATGATTCATTAATTGGTGCTTTAGATATTTTACATTTTTACGGTGCAGGCTGCTCCAACTCTGAAAAAACAAACATTGTTAGTTCAGGATTAAAATCAGGATTTGAAAAATGGGAAGTTAATGTTGAACATGATCTGTTAGCTTCAGCCAGAGCGCTATTAGGAAATGAAAGCGGAATAGCATGTATATTAGGAACCGGATCAAATTCTTGTCTATATCTTAATGGAATTATTGCTGAAAATATACCTTCTTGGGGTTATCAGTTTGGTGATTTTGGAAGCGGTGCACACATTGGAAAAGAACTCATTCAAGCTTATGCAAACAATCAATACTCAGATTCTTTAAAAAAAGAATTAGAGAAAACAGGTATTGATCGAGAAACAATTTTAAACAATGTTTATCAAAAACCTTTACCTAATCGCTATTTAGCTTCTTACTCTAAAATTGCAGGAAACTTTTTAAACAATAATGAAATTAATGAACTGGTAGTTTCATGTTTTGAGAAGTTCTTCAAACATCAGGTGGAGATTTATACTGATTTCTCTAAGTATCCTGTTTCATTTGTGGGATCCGTAGCATTTCATTTTACTAAGCAATTGCACGAGGCTGCTAAAAGAAGAAATATTAAATTAGGTACAACTTTAAAAGAACCAATTGATGGACTTTTTAATTACCATTTAAAACTATTGAAGTAAGTTATTCTTATTTCGAAATAATTTTAATTGATTTTATCGCAAATTGAAGATCTGTTAATTCCAAATAAATAAAGATATTAATTACTTTTGTCTACGAATTTTAAAATTTAAATTTTAAACTATTATGATTAATAAAGTTGTTGCCAATGCAGATGAAGCTTTAAAAGGAATTGAAGATGGAATGACCATTATGATGGGTGGTTTTGGATTATGTGGTATTCCTGAAAATAGCATTACCGCTCTTATTAAAAAAGGAACGAAAAATTTAACTTGCATTAGTAATAATGCCGGTGTGGATGATTTTGGTCTTGGATTATTGCTTCAAACAAAGCAAATTAAAAAAATGATTTCCTCTTATGTGGGTGAGAATGCAGAATTTGAACGCCAAATGCTGAGCGGTGAATTGGAAGTTGATTTAATTCCGCAAGGCACATTAGCAACACGTTGTTTAATGGCCGGATATGGTATTCCGTTTTTTCCAACTCCTGCAGGTGTGGGTACCGAAGTAGCAAATGGCAAACAAATTATTAATTGGAAAGGACGTGATTATTTAATGGAAGAAGCGTTTGAAGCAGATTTTGCCATTGTTAAAGCATGGAAAGGTGATACAGCAGGAAATTTAATTTTTAAATCAACAGCTCGTAATTTTAATCAACCTATGTCGATGGGAGGAAAAATCACCATTGCTGAAGTGGAAGAATTAGTACCTGCCGGGCAATTACAACCCGATCAAATTCATACTCCGGGAATATACGTGCATCGTATTTTTCAAGGCAATAACTACGAAAAACGAATTGAGCAACGCACAGTTAGAAAAAAATAATTTTCATTAAATTTCATTTAATAAATCAAGACATGTTAGATAAAAACGGCATAGCGAAACGAATTGCAAAAGAAGTTAAAGATGGTATGTATGTTAATCTTGGAATTGGCATTCCAACTTTAGTGGCTAACTTTATTCCTGAAGGAATAAATGTAGAACTTCAATCAGAAAATGGAATTCTTGGCATGGGTCATTTTCCTTTTGAAGGCGAAGAAGATGCAGATTTAATAAATGCAGGTAAACAAACAGTTACTTTGTTAGATGGCGCTTCTATATTTGACTCAGCCATGAGTTTTGGAATGATTCGCGCTCAAAAAGTGGACTTAACTATTTTAGGAGCAATGGAAGTTAGTGAATCAGGCGATATTGCCAACTGGAAAATTCCCGGAAAAATGGTTAAAGGAATGGGTGGAGCTATGGATTTAGTAGCTTCCGCAAAAAACATTATTGTTGCTATGCAACATGTAAACAAAGCAGGCGAATCTAAATTATTGCCAAAATGCGAATTGCCTTTAACTGGTATAAAATGCGTTAAAAAAATAGTAACAGAGTTAGCAGTATTAGAAGTATTACCTGAAGGAGGATTCAAATTATTGGAAAGAGCTCCTGGAGTAAGCGTGGAAGAAATTAAAAAAGCAACAGCGGGTAAATTAATTATTGAAGGCGAAGTACCTGAGATGGTAATTTAATGCTTACAATTAACTAAACTGCAACTTGATGTTCTCTTAAGGCATCGTTTAAAGAAGTTTTTAGATCGGTACTTTCTTTTCGTTTACCAATAATTAATGCACAAGGCACATGATAATTTCCTGAGTTAAATTCTTTTGTATATGAGCCAGGAATAACAACACTTCGAGCAGGCACTTTTCCTTTGTATTCAATTGGCTCTTTACCGGTAACATCAATTATTTTAGTTGATTTTGTAAGTACTACATTTGCGCCAAGAACAGCTTCTTTTTCAACGTGAACCCCTTCAACTACAATACTTCTGGATCCTATAAAACAATTATCTTCTATTATTACAGGCGCAGATTGTACAGGCTCTAAAACGCCACCTATACCAACACCACCACTTAAATGTACGTTTTTACCAATTTGTGCACAGCTACCAACTGTTGCCCAAGTATCTACCATAGTGCCAGAATCTACATAAGCACCAATGTTTACAAAACCAGGCATCATAATAACACCACTGGCAATATATGCACCGTAACGAGCGATTGCTCCTGGTACAACTCGAACACCCAATTTTTCATAATTAATTTTTAATTTCATTTTATCATGAAACTCAAATGGTGTTAGTTCTATTGTTTCCATTTTTTGAATTGGGAAATATAAAATCACGGCTTTTTTTAACCATTCGTTTACTTTCCAATTACCCTCTTGTAATGGCTCAGCAATTCGCAATCTTCCTTTATCAATTTCTTCAATTATATAGTGTATGCAATCCTGAGTATTTTTTTCGTTAAGTAAACTTCTATTAACCCAGGCATTTTCTATTATGGATTGTTGTTCATTCATTATATCGTAATTTTTATTTAATTATTTATTTGAATCTGATAATATATGACTATTGTATTCTCCAAATAATATTTTCAGAAATAAAAGGAAAATCTTAATCATTTGTAAAACTTTAAATTTAATTTAAAAATTTGATGTAAATGTCTTACAAATCTAGAATTAAAAGCCATTCAATTTTTTTTCCAAATATTTTCCTGTAATTGATGCCTTACATTTTACCAAATCTTCAGGTGTGCCTTCGAAAACTATATTTCCTCCAACATCTCCCGCCTCGGGACCTAAATCAATGATCCAGTCTGCACATTTTACCACATCTAAATTATGTTCTATGACTAAAATAGAATGCCCTTTTTCAATGAGTGCGTCGAAGGATTTCAATAGTTTTTTAATGTCGTGAAAGTGCAAGCCGGTTGTTGGTTCATCAAACACAAACAAGGTTGGCTGAAAGGATGTTTTTGCGATGGATAGAAAAGAAGCCAATTTTATTCGTTGAGCTTCACCGCCACTTAATGTACTGGATGATTGTCCCAATTGCACATAGCCCAAACCCACTTCTTGTAATGGTTGCAGTTTATCAGCAATTTTTTTACACATACGGTTTTCGTTATGTGAAAGAAAAAATTCAAGCGCATCATCAATCGTCATTTCTAAAATATCGGTAATGCTTTTGTTATGAAAATTGACCTCAAGTGTTTCTGCTTTAAAACGTTTTCCTTTGCAAGAATCGCAGGGCAATTGCACATCAGCCATGAATTGCATTTCCACGGTAATACTACCTTCGCCTTCGCACACTTCACATCTTCCACCATCTACATTAAAAGAAAAATGCGATGGCTTGTACCCTCTCAATTTAGAGAGGTTTTGCTCTGCATATAAATTACGAATTTCATCATAAGCTTTCAAATAAGTTACCGGATTGGAACGCGATGATTTACCAATAGGATTTTGATCTACATATTCTATAGCAGACAATTGCTTTAAACTTCCTGCCAATACATGTGTGTGTGAGATGCGATCAAAATAACCATCTAAATATTTTTGCAAAGTTGGCAACAAGCCTTTTTTAACTAAGGTTGATTTTCCTGAGCCACTCACACCTGTAACCGAACAAAGTACATTCAGTGGAAACTTAACACTGATGTTTTTTAAATTATTTTCATTACAGTTTTTTAGTTCAATGAAATGATTCCATTTTCTTCTGTTGAAAGGGACTTCAATTTGCAACTCATTATTCAAATACTTTGCAGTTAAACTTTTTCCGTTACGTAACAAATGATTATGATCTCCCTGAAAAACTAACTCACCACCATGGCTTCCGGCTTCTGGACCAATATCAATAAGTTCATCTGCCGATCGCATAATTTCTTCATCGTGTTCCACCACAATAACCGTATTGCCTTGCTTTTGCAATGAACGCAATACATTTATCAATCGTTCAGTATCGCGTGAATGTAAACCAATACTTGGTTCATCCAAAATATACATACTACCCACCAAACTGCTGCCTAAAGAAGTTGCTAAATTTATACGTTGCGATTCGCCACCACTTAATGTATTGGCAACACGATTTAAAGTGAGGTAACTCAGTCCAACATCAAAAAGGTATTGAAGCCGGTTAGTGATTTCAATCAGTAAGCGTTTAGCAATTTGTTTTTCGTGATCGTTTAATTTTAATTGTTTGAAAAATTCAAGCGATTCTGAAACAGGTAGTAATACAAGTTCAGTAATATTTTTACCGCCAACTTTTACATAGCCCGCATCTTTTCTTAATCGTGTTCCCTGACAATCCGGGCAAGTGGTTTTTCCTCTGTATCGTGCAAGCATTACACGATATTGAATTTTATAACTTTCGCGTTGAAGGTTTTCAAAAAACGCATTGATGCCTTCAAAATATTGATTGCCTGTCCAAAGTAACTTATAATCGGATTTTGATAATTCAATGATAGGTTTGTGAACAGGAAAATTAAATTTATGCGCACTCTTTAATAATTGATTTTTCCACCAGCTCATGGTTTCACCGTTCCAACAAACTATTGCGTTTTCGTAAACCGAAAGACTTTTATTTGGTATTACCAAATCAGGATCAATACCAATGATACTACCAAAACCTTCGCATGTTTTGCAGGCACCAACAGGATTATTGAATGTGAAAAAATTTATATCCGGCTCCTGAAATTCCATTCCATCTAATTCGAACAAATTAGAGAAAACATGAATTTCCTGTGTTGTTTGATTATAAACATTGCATGTTCCTTTGCCTTCATAAAAAGCAGTTTGAACAGAATCTGCCAATCGGTTTTGCAATTCATCCGATGAAGAATCAATGATGATTCTGTCGATTAATAAATATGCTTTCTTTTTTAAAAGTATGTTGTCAGACTTAACATCATTTATTTTACAAATCTGCTCATCAATCCAAAGTCTTGAAAAACCTTGCTGTGAAAGCAATTCAAGTTGTTGCTCCGGCTTTCTATCGTTTGGAAAAAGCAGAGGCGCAACAACTAGCACAATCGTTTCATCAAGCAATGCAGATGCAAAATTTACAACATCTGTAACAGTGTGTCGCTTTACTATATTACCTGAAACAGGCGAATACGTTTTACCCACACGTGCAAAAAGCAATTTGAGGTAATCGTAAATTTCTGTAACAGTTCCAACAGTTGAACGAGGATTACGTGAAATCACTTTTTGTTCAATGGCAATTGCAGGAGAAATTCCTTTGATATAATCTACCAAAGGTTTATCTAATCTTCCTAAAAACTGACGTGCGTATGCAGATAAACTTTCCACATATCTGCGCTGACCTTCTGCATATAATGTGTCAAAAGCAAGAGAAGATTTACCTGAGCCAGATAAACCGGTAATTACAACCAGTTTATTACGTGGAATGGCAACATCCATGTTTTTCAAATTGTGCATGCGCGCACCTTTGATGATGATGTTTTCTTTAGGGTTTAATTTGGTAATGTCTTTTTCTGCCATGATTTATTTTACTGCTTTTGAAATCATAAATGAAAGAAGTATTTATTTTGAAATCAAATTTTTGAGCGATAAAACTCAATGATGTTTCACATTTTAGTTAAAGGTAGGATCTAAATCCAAACGAGTTCTCAACTCATTCAATAATGGGTTTTTTTGAGCCATTAAATTAAATTTTTCAGAAGGAGTTAGCGCTTTTTTCTGTTTGTTATCTTCCAATTCTGCCACCTCAATAGAAATCAAATTATTTTTTAGTTCTTTACGAATAAAATCTAAAAAATCTTGTTTTATTTCGTCGAACAAATGATGTTGCGCATCATTGGTTAGCAATACCGTTAGCTTTTGATTTTCATATTTTAAAAACTGTTCAGCCAACATGGCTACTAATTGAAATTCCTTATTTTCTTGTTTAATGCTCGTGTATTTTTTTAAGGCAGTAAAAAGATCAGCACTTGTAAAAGGTGAATTAACAATAGCATTTTCTTCTATAACTTCAGTTTTTACTTCGTTTTCGTTGGCAGCTGGTACACTATTTCTGTTTATTTGATTTAAACGAAATCCGGATTTAATATCTAAATCTTTAAATGAAGTTACTGGTTTATTTGTAGTTGTATTAGAAGAATAATTAGGAGCTGGAGATGATACAACCTGATTATTGGTAATTGAATCAGACGAAGGTACTAACTCATCTTTTTTTTTTCTGCATCTAGTGATGCAGCATTATTTAAGTAGCTGATTTGCATTAAAGCAAGTTCAACGGCTAGCCGTTGATTTTTGGCAATTCTATAATTGACATCTAATCTTCCTATTATTCCAAGTGCTTTAAGTAAAAAACCATTTGAACAATGTTGTGCTTGTTGCAAATAAGTATCTTTTATGTTTTGGCTGGTTTCTAATAACTGAACAGTTGCAGGATCTTTACAAACCAATACATTTCTTATGTGCTCCCCTAGCCCAACAATAAAATGATGTCCATCAAATCCGTTTTTAAGTATCTCATCAAAAATCAACAACACATCTGACAATCTATTTTGATTTAAAGCATCGGTTATTTTAAAATAATAATCATAATCAAGTATGTGTAAGTTTTCAGCAACAACTTTATAGGTAATGTTGCTTCCTGAAAAACTTACCATCTGATCAAAAATACTGCAAGCATCACGTAAACCGCCATCTGCTTTTTGGGCAATAACACGAAGGGCTTCGGGTTCTGCGCTTACTCCTTCGGTGGAAGCAATATGAGCTAAATGATTTGCAATGTCTTCGTTTTTAATACGGTTAAAATCAAATACCTGACAGCGTGAAAGAATAGTTGGTAATACTTTATGCTTTTCTGTGGTAGCTAAAATAAAAACTGCATGTTTAGGTGGTTCCTCCAATGTTTTCAGGAAAGCATTAAAAGCACTATTGGAGAGCATGTGAACCTCGTCAATAATATACACTTTATGTGTTCCTAATTGCGGAGCAAATCTTACCTGCTCTACAATTAATCTTATTTCATCAACACTATTATTACTTGCCGCATCTAACTCATGAATATTTAATGAAGCATTTGCATTAAAAGAAACGCATGATTCACAGGTATCACAAGCTTCTCCTTCGGAAGTAATAGCAAAACAATTTATTGTTTTAGCTAAAATTCTAGCGCAAGTTGTTTTACCAACTCCACGTGGACCACAAAACAAAAATGCTTGTGCTAAATGATTGCTAGTAATGGCATTTTTTAATGTATTGGTAATATGTTGTTGCCCAACAACTGTCCTAAACGTTTGAGGGCGATACTTACGAGCCGATACAATATAATTTTCCATTTTTCGAAAGGTAAATTTAATGTTTTATGTGGGTTTGTTAATAATTTAAAATACGAATGGAAGTATTTTTTTCAAACAACTGTTTAAAAGTTTTATTCGCTTATTTTTGAGGCATGTTAAGAAAAACCAAATTCTTACTTTTTTTATTTTTTATAGCCGTAATTGGCTTTGCTCAACGTAGCTATGTTATTCAAGGAATTTTATTAGAGGAGGACAGCATAAACCCAATACCTTTTGCATATGTAATTAATACAAAAACCGGAAACGGTGCATTAAGTAATTACGATGGTAAATTTACTATTGTCGCAAATGATAAAGACAGTATTACGTTTTCTTACTTAGGATATTTAAAGCGCAGTATAGCTGTAAAAAATATTCGGAATTTAAACGATAGTACAAAAACATTTTTAACTGTTTATTTATTAAAAAATATTTTCCTACTTAAAAGTTATGATGTTTATGATTTTAAAATTAAGCCATACGAACGAGAATACATGAACAGGGTAATTAACCGTCCGCGAGTGAGTGGAGTTAACTCTTTTGAAAGCCCAATTACAGCTATTTATGACGCGTTTAGCCATAAAGGAAAAGCCAATCGTAAACTAGCTGCATTATATGAACAAATGCTTATTGATGAATTGGTAGAAAAGAAATTTAATGCTGAAATTTTAAGAAGATTAACAGGAGATGAAACCATTGACTTCGAAAAATTTAGAAGATTTTGTTACAATATTTCTGACCAGTTTATCATTATGAACGATGGCTACGATTTGTATGCACCAATTATGGAGCGATACAGAAAATGGAAAAAAGAGGGCAGATAAAATTACTTGTGTATTAAAAGTGCCTCACCCGGCATAATGGTATCCGATTTTAACTGATTCATTTCTTTTAGACTTTTTGTTGTAATCGAATATTTTTTTGCTATTTGAGTTAATGTTTCGCCCAATTGTACACGATGATATTTTTCGTTGCTAACAGTTTTTATTTTACTAACATCATAGTTTTTTAGTCCGGAATGATTAGTAGTTTGTGTAGGATTATTTTTAATTAATTGGAGTGTATTCATCATGGATTGAAAAAGTAATTTGCCTTTAATTTTGTATCCATCATGTGTTAAATGTATTCCGTCTTTTCTAGCGTAACCCAATTCATTCCAGGTTTTAATCGTGCCGTAACCACCCGATAAATCATACCAATTCCAAAATAAACAATCGTTCTTTTTGGCAAGAGAATCAATTAAATTTCGGAATGAAATACCGGCAGTGATGAATTTCTTTTTGTAAAATAAATCTTGAGTAGATGTAAGCACTATTAAAATTTCAGGATTGATAGCAAGAAAACAATTAATACTTTTTTCAATTTGATCGCTTAATTTTTCATCAATGGCATTTTTAAATAAAATATCGTTTGTACCAAAATCGAGTATTACTAAGTCAGGTTTTAAAATTGCAACATGCTTTTCTAAATGTTCAATATTTAAAACCGAACGAAAGGGCGCCGCACCAACACCTAATGAATGATAAACAACACCTGTTTGTTTTTGTGTTTCAATATCAATTCCGTAAAAACTAAATTGAAAAGAGGTGTCATGTTCTATTAATTCTATACTTATTTCATTTATTGCACCGGAATAATTAACTGAAATAAAATCTTTACCAAGATTTTTCTTTATACTTTTTTCATCAATTAAAAAAGAGGTTGTGTCAACTTTCAATTTTAATGTTGGCGATAATGAATCTACATTCATCAACAATTTAAGTTCATAATCATTTCTAATGATTTCATTTTTAAAATTAAAATTAATTTGCGCTAAGGTGTCTTTTGTTTGAACAGCCATTCCGCAAACCCCCAATGGAATTGGCGCAGGAAATTGAAAGCTTTTTCCGTATTTCCATTTACCTGTATGTTTGATAGAATAATTCACTGAAGAATAAGTATTAGCAACATTATAAGGAAAAATCATTCCTCTTCCTCCATCACCAAATAACTGCGTTAAATTTTCACGAGCTACGCTTGTAGGCATTTCTGCTTGTATGTGGCTACCACCATAATGAAAAATAACTAATTTTTCTTGTTGTGTTGATTTAAATAATTCTTGTAACTGCTTTGCAGTTTTATTGGAATAAAAATTAAGATTACAATATGTTGTATCAATTTTTAATTTATCATACAAACTATCTTGCGCCTTAACAAAAATTGAAAATAGGATGAATAGAAAAAAGATTTTAGTTGAATTTATTTTATTCATCAGGAAATAATTTTTTATCGATAAGTTCTAAACTGTCTTTATAGTTTTGGGCGTTTTTAAAAATACTATCTTTTTCCAATCTGGCTTTTAACGATGCTTGCCTAACCAGGCCATTATTAAAACCTAAATTATACATTCGTTGAATGGTTCCGTATGCATTTGCCGCATACAAACTTGGCGCAAAAATTAAATCATTAATTTGATTATCACGAATTAAATTTAAAAGATTGTGCTCGGAATAACGGTAATCAATTATGTACAATTCCTCGTAATGACTAATTAAAAAAACGGAAAAAGCATTGCCCATTGAATTTTTTATAACCATTGCTTTCTTTCCGTTTTTTACGTTTGTTTTAATTTTAATTAAAGCCAAATCTCCACATAAAAAAGTAGAATAACTGTAACCGCCATAACAACGCTCGCAAAACACATCTGTTTTATATGGATAGGATAAATCACCTTCTTTATAAGTCACTGCATAAGTTTCCACTTTTGGAATAAAGTAATCCAAGGTGTCCGGATTTTTCTCTACTGATTTGTCACGCGTAAGTTCATATAGGGTTCCTAAAAAATTATACTTTGTTTTTTTTGTCATACTCTCAAGTGGAACAGGTTCAAAACCTGCCTGTTTGCAAAAAGCAATATACGCATAATAAGCACCATAAGCTGTCCAGTGATGATCGGTGCTAAAAAATAATTTTTTATCAGTATGTTTATTTAGTTCACCCAATACATCGCAAAAAATAGAACCATCACTTAAACCTGCTCGAATTGCCAACAATGTTTCTTGATTTTTTTTATTGTAAAACTCGTATTTTTTTACCGGAATAAATGCTGAAGACAAAGGTGGAACACAAGAGAAAACACGGGTTTCATTTTTTAATTCTCTCGCATATTTATTCAACATGTCAGCAAAATATTTAGACATGCTTGGAACACCGGAATTTAATGTGAAGACACTTCCATTAATAATTAAAAAATTACTTGATGCTGCTGTTTCTGTAAAATCATCCAGGTACCTTCTAACAGCGCTTGTAGTATCGTTTGCTGAATTATTTTTTGGTTGAAGTTTATTTGGCTTTTTAACACTAACAATTTTTTCTTTTTCAGGAAAGTGAAAACCCTTGTAATAATTAAGTGTAGAAGCAAACGCTACAGATTGTAACCTAAATGGTGCCTGATCGTTCACAAATTTATCTACCGAATCTATCCAAATTCCTTTTAAATAGGAATCAAAACTCCAAGCAGGAAATTGCGTAAGTTTTCTTTTTTCATTTTCAGAAATTTGTTTTGATGGTATGATAATATAAGACATTCCGTAACCGAAAAGTATCAGTGAAAACAATACGCAATTTATGATAGCTACTTTTCTCAAAATCTAAAATAAATAAATGGGTTGTACGTAGAATCAATTAGGAATGTAATGCATAGAATCAATAATAGAGCGTTTACAACGGGTTGCGCATAAGCATAAACTAATTCTGTTTTCTTTCTTAAATAATGTTCTGGCTTAATTATCTCATCCCATGGAATACATAAAAAAATAACTAAAACAAACCAAAAAACATGACTGTAAATGTCAGTGTAAAAGGCATCTTTAACTGGCAATGGATTATAAAAAAGTTTAACAATAAATTGTTTGAGTTTAGAAAAATCAACAAAATAAAAAATAGATCTGCTGAGGATGATTAAGAATAATGTGTAACAATGTCTTATGATTCGAGGTGTTTTTTTTAGCACATTTTCCAGTAACTTTTCCATAATCATAAAGCATCCAAAATAAAATCCCCAAAGCACAAAATTCCAGCTTGCGCCATGCCATAATCCGGTGAGTAACCATACAACCATGATGTTTCTTAATTGCATTTTTCGGTTTCCACCTAGAGGGATGTAAACGTAATCTCTGAAAAATTTACCTAATGAAATGTGCCATCTTTTGTAAAAATCACCAACTGAAATTGCAGCGTAAGGATGCTTGAAATTTTCATCGTAATGAAAACCAAACATTCTTCCTAAACCAATTGCCATATCTGAATAACCTGAAAAATCGAAATAAATTTGAATTGAAAATAAAATAATTCCAAACCATGCTTCGGGTGAGGATAAATCGTTAAAACCGTTTTCTAAATATTTATTTACCAATTCTCCTGCTGTGTTGGCAATTATTACTTTTTTAAATAAACCAAAACAAAACCGACCAACACCACTGCTAATATCTGCCCAGTTGAACTTGCGGTTTTCCATTTCTGCTTCAATGGTTTGGTAACGAACAATTGGTCCGGCAACCAACTGATGAAATAAACTAACAAACATTAAAAAATTGACAATGTTTTTTTGTGCTTTCACTTCACCGCGATACACATCAATAGTGTAAGACAAAGTTTGAAAGGTGTAGAAAGAAATCCCTATTGGCAATGTGTTTGTAGGACGTTCAAACGGAAGTGTTATGAAATAATTAATGTTATCATAAATAAATCCGCCATACTTAAATGCTATCAATATTCCAACATTTCCAATGATTGAAAGTGCGAGTATCCATTTTGCTTTTAGTTTGCTTTTTGATAAATAGTGTGCAATCAATAATCCATTTCCATAATCAAAGATTGCACTGAACAATAATAAAAATACCCAAAGCGGTTCGCCCCAAGCATAGAAGATGAGTGAAAAAATAGTTAGTGATAAATTACGGAATAAATTATTTTTGGTGATGTAATGAAAAAACAATGTAAGTGGCAAAAAGAAAAACAGAAATGTTAAACTTGAAAATACCATCTTACACTAAATTTGAAGTATTTTTCCATTGCTCTTCGAACAACTGAACTTCTGCAAGAGCATGAAACAAATACGTTTTTCCGCTTTTTAGTTCCTTACACTGATACCTTGTTCTAATTCGTTCTCCTTTTTCGAAAAGTTTTCCATCATAATGAAAAACAGTTTTTAGAGGTACTTTTTCAATAAAAATTCCTGCGTCGGATTTTTCATCATATAATTTTAATGCGCGATACAAGTTTTTATCACTGCAACTTGAAGCTGCGGGATTTTGCAAATACTTATTTAATGCATAAAGTAACTCAACCGGAAAAATATCAGAATTTAAAAACGGTTGCATTAACGTTTTAAACTCTTGCTTCCATTCGGTGCCGTGTGGTAAAACTGAATTTTTATATTTATTAAATGTGGTTAAATGTGCAATTTCGTGGACAAGTGTAATTAGAAATGCATATTTATTTAAGTTGTAATTTATTGTAATTTGATGATTACTTCCACTTATTGGAGAGCGATAATCTCCTAACTTAGTTGAACGTTCTTTTTTTATTTTCAGTTTAAAATCGTAATCAACAATCCAATTTGCAATTTGTGAAACAGCAGTTTCAGGAATATATTTTTTTAGAATAATTTCATTGCGTTCTTGTTGATTCATAAACTAAAAGTAGTAAATGAAATAATCCCACTTTAATATACATGAAAGAGTTTTGAAAATTAAGTTGTTAAAAATCGAAAGCTAACTGATCAATTAATAAAGTAAAACTCAACCTGTGATAAGGCGTTGTGCCATGATTTTTAATTGCTTCACGATGTTCGATGGTTGGATAACCTTTATTGGTATTCCACTTATAATAAGAATATTCTTCGTGCAGTTTCAACATTAAATCATCTCTGTATGTTTTAGCCAAAATGGATGCAGCTGCAATGCTTAGGTATTTTTCATCGCCTTTTATGATGCACTGGTGATTGATGTTTTTGTATTTATTAAATCTGTTTCCATCAATCAGTAATAGTTCAGGAATTTGCTTTAGCTGATCAATTGCTCTGTGCATCGCTAAAAAAGAAGCGTTTAAAATATTAATTGTATCAATTTCGGTGTTACTTACTATTGCATACGCCCAATGCAAAGCACTTTGTTCAATTTCTTCCCTTAATTCATAGCGTAGTTTTTCGTTGATTTTTTTTGAATCGTTCAGGAATTTGTTTTTGTATTTTTTTGGTAGAATTACAGCAGCTGCAACAACAGGTCCGGCAAGGCAACCTCTTCCTGCTTCATCGCAACCGGCTTCAATTAAATGTTTATCCAAATAGGATTTTAGAGGCATAAATTATTAATTATAACGTTGTTATTTAAGAGAAAAAAATGATAAACAAAAAAGTCAGTTTCATTTCGAAACTGACTTTTTTAATCAATATTGAAAAACTAAACTATACTGTCATAATTTCTTTTTCTTTCATCTCTAAATGCTTATCGCATTTAGCAACAAAAGAATCTGTTAATTGTTGGATTTTTTCTTCAGCACCTTTTACTTCATCTTCAGTAACACCATCTTTAGTAAGTTTTTTTGCAAGCTCCATCGCATCTTTACGGGCACTCCTAATACCAATTTTAGCTTCTTCGGCTTCATTCTTTGCTTTTTTAGCTAAATCTTTTCTACGCTCTTCAGTTAGAGGTGGAACAACAATACGAATTAAAATACCATCGTTTTGAGGATTAAAACCAAGGTTTGCTGCCTGAATAGCTTTTTCCAAAGGTGTTAACATAGATTTTTCCCAGGGTTGAATTACAATTGTACGTGCATCTTGAGTGTTGATATTTGCTACCTGATTTACCGGAACTTTTGACCCATAATAATCAACCATTACATTATCGAAAATTGATGGATTTGCTTTACCTGCACGAATTTTTGCTAGTTCAACTTCTAAGTGGTCAATGGATTTTTCCATTGCTTGTTTAGCTTGATCTAAAATAGTTTTAATTTTCTCGCTCATAAATTTGGTATTAAAATTTAACTAATGTTCCTAAATTTTCGCCTTTTACAATTTTACTTAAATTTCCTTCTTTGTTCATATCGAAAACTATAATAGGTAATTTATTTTCATTACATAGTGTAAAAGCAGTCATATCCATAACCTCTAATCCTTTTTCATAAACTTCTGAGAAGGTTATTTCATTGTATTTTTTAGCATCTGGGTTTTTTTCAGGATCAGCAGTATAAATACCATCCACTCGGGTTCCTTTTAAAATTACATCTGCCTCAATTTCAATTGCTCTGAGTGCTGCAGCTGTATCAGTTGTAAAATAAGGGTTTCCAGAACCAGCGCCAAAAATAACAACTCTTCCTTTTTCTAAATGCCTAACTGCTTTACGACGAATAAATGGTTCGCAAATTTGCTCCATTTTAATGGCACTTTGTAAGCGTGTTTGAACATGGATACTTTCTAGAGCAGACTGCAAAGCCATTGAATTAATTACAGTTGCAAGCATTCCCATGTAATCACCTTGAACACGATCCATTCCGCCTTTTTCTGCCTGAATTCCTCTAAAGATATTCCCACCACCAATAACAATTGCCAGTTGACATCCTTGCTGAACAACTTCTTTAATCTGTTTTGCGTAAAGAGCTAATCGATCATTATCAATTCCAAATGATTTTGATCCCATTAGTGCTTCACCGCTTAATTTTAATAATATTCTTTTGTATTTCATTTTGGATTATATAAAAATAATAAAATAGACAAAAAAAATCCCGACTTATAGTCGGGATTTAAAATTAACTTAAAGCGTAACGCTTAAAGCTTGAAACCGTTAAATCTTTATCTACAGATTGAAGATATTGTTTAATAGTTAATTTGTTGTCTTTGATATACTCTTGATTTAATAATGTAGATTCCTTGTAGAATTTATTGATTTTACCTTGGGCAATTTTTTCAACCATATCTTCAGGTTTGCCTTCAGCTCTAATTTGTTCACGAGCAATTTCTAACTCTCTTTCCAACATATCAGTACTCACATCATCTTTATCAACAGCAACTGGAGCCATAGCTGCTACTTGCATAGCAATGTTTTTTGCAGTTTCTTCAGTAACAACTTTGTTAAAAGCTACAACACAAGCTAATCTGTTACCAGGATGATTGTAAGCGTAAACTGTTTCACCGGTTATTGATTGATAATACGGTAAATCAATTTTTTCACCTATTTTACCAATTTGTTCAATAAATTTATCTCCAATTGTTATATCACTATTGTATGGTAATGATTTCAAGGCGTCAATATCAGATGGATTTTTATCAACTGCAGCTGTTAAAACTGTATTTGCAAAATTACCAAAGTCTTCGTTTTTAGCTACGAAATCTGTTTCACAGTTTACGACTACTAAAACACCTCTTTTATTATCTGAAGTTGTTTTAGCTAATACTAAACCGTCTTTTGCATCTCTATCAGCACGGTTAGCGGCAACTTTTTGCCCTTTCTTACGAAGGTAATCAATTGCTTTTTCAAAATCACCCTGAGATTCTTCTAATGCTTTTTTACAATCCATCATGCCAGCACCAGTTTGCTGACGTAATTTATTAACTTCTGCTGCTGTAATAGCCATTTTATAAAAATTATAATAAATTAAAAATTATTTCTTTTTCTTAGCTGCTGTATTGGTACGAGGTCTTTTAGCTGTTGACTTAGCTTCTTCATCTGAACCTGCAAATTTAGATTTAACTGCTTCAGCTAATTCTTCAGCGCGTTCAGAAGCTGATCCACCCTCTTTTTCATCTGCTGATTGTGTTTCTTTATCCACTTTTCTTTCAGATAAACCTTCAGAAATTGCTTTCGCCATTACATCAATTATGTGTGCTATTGAAGTAGAAGCATCATCATTTGCAGGAATAGGAAAATCAACTTCATTAGGATTTGAGTTGGTATCAACAATTGCAAAAGTTGGGATATTTAAACGCTTCGCTTCTTTAACGGCTATATGTTCTTTTGTAATGTCAACAATAAATATTGCAGCAGGTAAACGAGTTAAGTCTGCAATTGAACCAAACTGAATTTCTAATTTTGCTTTTTCACGAGAGAACATCAAACGCTCTTTTTTAGAAATGTTATCATAAGTACCATCTGTTACCATTTTTTCTAAAGAACCCATTTTACGGATTGCCTTACGAATAGTAGCAAAATTGGTTAACATACCACCTGGCCAACGCTCAGTAACATAAGGCATGTTAATTGATTTGATTTTCTCAGATACAATTTCTTTAGCTTGCTTTTTTGTTGCAACAAAAAGTACTTTTTTACCCGAACGAGCAATTTGCTTTAATGCATTTGCTGCTTCTTCGATTTTAACTACTGTTTTATTTAAGTCAATGATATGAATACCATTTTTTTCGGCAAAAATATACGGAGCCATAGCTGGATTCCATTTTCTGCGTAAATGACCAAAATGAGCTCCTGCTTCTAATAATTCGTTGAAAGATGTTCTTGACATTATGTTCTAAATTGTATAAGTTATAAATTAACGTTTGCTGAATTGGAAACGAGCACGAGCTTTTTTCTGACCAAATTTCTTACGCTCAACCATACGTGGATCACGTGTTACTAAACCTTCTGCTCTAAGTGCACTTTTAAGACCTGAATTCTCTTCAACCAAAGCTTTTGCTATACCTAAACGAATAGCTTGAGCTTGACCTGTAATTCCACCACCTTTAACATTCACAGTAATGTTATAATCATTACGAACTTTTGAAATCATTAATGATTGCTCTACATAATACTGAAGAGTAGGTACAGGAAAATATACTTTATAATCTTTTCCATTTACTGTAATATCACCATTACCTTTTGTAAGGTAAACACGAGCTACAGCTGTTTTTCTGCGTCCAGATGTGTTAGTTACTTCCATTTATATTAACCTTTGATGTTTTTTAAATCTAATTTAGTTGGCTGTTGTGCCTCATGATTGTGAGTTGAACCAGCATATATAAATACATTTGTATTTAATTTTCTACCTAATCTGCCTTTAGGAAGCATACCGTGAATTGCCCATGTTAAAATTTCGGTTGGCTTTTTTGCTAACCACTGTTTTGGGGTAGCAACACGTTGACCACCATGGTACCCTGTGTATCTAAGGTATTCCTTATCTTCTAACTTGTTTCCTGTAAAACGAACTTTTTCAGCATTAATGATAATTACATTATCTCCATTGTCAGCATGAGGAGTATAATCTGTTTTGTGTTTGCCTAATAAAATATAAGCAACTTTTGAAGCTAAACGACCAACAACTTCATTTTCAGCATCAACAAGTACCCATTTTTTTTGAGTAGTTGCCTTGTTAGCGTGTACTGTTTTGTAACTTAATGAATCCACTTTTTTATGTTTAAATAAATTATACCTTAAAAATTTTATTAAAATTATATTTTAAAGGGCTGCGAAGGTAATACAAGTTTTTTTATCTGCAAAATTTTTCTTGAATCAAATTGATTTTTATAATTGAATTAATTTTCAACAACGATAACTAAATACTTTGAAGTACTCCAAAAATCCTCTGAATTAGAAATTTCAAGGCTTTCTATTGTTTTTTCACCTAATAGTTTATAGGATGAACTAGGGTGAGTTGTAATTATTTTTGCTTTTTTAGCAGCAATTGGTAATTTAGAAAAACTTGTAATGTCAACTTTGGTAAAATAATCTTTATTAAAATCTTGTTTTAACTGTGCTGATTTGCCTAAACCAATAAATCCACCCTCTTTAGTTATTACACCATTTTCTTTTAACTCTTTTGAAGTTCCTATGGCATAATAAGCAGTATTTAATTTAGTTGTTTTCACATCAACTTCCTCGCTAACTTCATTGTATTTTAAAGCTAAATCTTCATAGTTTAAATTTAAATTACTTAGCTCAATATTTAATTGTTCAATTTGATTTTTTAAGTCGGTAATTTGCAAATCTTTCTCGTTTAGCTGAGCTTCTAAGTTAGCAATTAACTGCTCTAAACCGGTTATTTTTGATTTAGCCGTTTTAAGTTTTTTGTTTAATGAGTTAATTTTAGATTTATTTTTACCCATTAGCTCATAAATTGCCTGAATATCCTCTTTTATTTGATCTTCCTTACTTTTAACATCACCGGTTTTAGTACTGGTGATAATTATTTTTTCTTTTTCTTTAATTACATTTAAGTTTTCCTGTATTTCGTTAAATGTGTTTACAAATTGCTGAATAGCTTTTTCTTTTTCGGTTAATTGACCATTTAACTCATTATTTACTCCCGAAAGGCTATCAGCTAAAGGATTTTCTTCATCACTCCCTCCATTACATGATGTTAAAACAGATAAAATTACTGTGGCGAATAAAACTAATAATAAATTGTATTTTCTCATTTTAAAAAATTTATGCGAAATTAATAAAGTTTTTAGAATTAAATTTGACTTATAAAGTATTATAAATTAAAATTGTACAATTATTAAATTTTAATTAATGAGGATTCTATTTTTAATAAGTTATTGTTTCTTTCTTTTAATAACATTTTGTTCATGCAAAAAAAATCCTGACTCATATCCTATAGAGCCCGCTATTGATTTTAAAGATTTTTCAGCAATTAATAAATATGAAGCAATTTTAACTCTAAACTTTACTGATGGTGATGGTGATATTGGATTAAAAACAACTGATACGGTTGGTGTATTTGGTAAAACAAGTCCGTATTATTATAATTTATACATTAAAACACTTTATAAATCAACTAATGGTATTTTTAAAGACACTATAATTTACGATGTAATCACTAACAAATTAGATTCCGGCTTAATTAGGCAACGTATACAGTTTGTTGAAAAAACAACAAAAGAAGATTATTTAAAAGGACAATTCATTGTAAACCTAAATGGTTACCGTCAATCTTTGTCTCACAAAATCATAAAATATAAAATCTATTTTTACGATAGGGCTTTACATAAAAGCAATGTTATTGAAACCCCTGAGTTATTTGTTCCGTAAAACAAAACACAATTTTGCTTAATTTTTTGAAAAACAATAAATTAAACTTATAATTGTCGATTAATTAAATTTTATTCCGTTTTAAATATGGACAAATTTTCAAGAAAATTAATAAGAACATTTGCCTTTTTAGTTGTTTTATTTTTTTTCCTTAACCCAAATTCTTTTTTTTCACAATCAAATAACGATTGTCAAAATGCTACTTTCTTATCAGATGTAACAAACTATTGCTCTGGTACTGCTTTCTATACTAATTCAGGAGCAAATGCAAGTGGTTTTGGACTTCCGTCATGTTGGGGCGCTACAGCAACAGAAGATATTTGGTTTACTTTTACTGCAATAGGAACAGATGCGCTAATATCTGCATCAGGTTCAGGTAATGGTGGATCTATGGTTCGTCCAAGAATAGCCATATACACAGGAAGTTGTTCAGGAACGATTAATCAATTAAATTGTGCAAATGGAACCTCAGGATCTGGAACCACCCAACTTTACCAAAGTGCCATGACACCAGGAACTGTTTATCTAATAAGGATAAGTACTACCAATGCTAATGAGGGAACTTTTGAATTATGTGTTAATAATTTCACTCCATCTGCCAATGCTGGGGCTGATTGTGGCGGCGCAGCGTATTTGTGTAATGATAATCCCATCAGTGTTGCATCTTTAAGTGGTGGTGGTGCAAATACAGATGAACCCGAAAGTACATCTTGCTTAGAAAACAGTGGTGCTGACGAAGGAAATTCATCTTGGTATGTTTGGACAGCAGGGACTTCAGGGCCATTCGCTTTTGATATTACTCCAGTTGATCCAACAGATGATATTGATTTTATGGTTTGGCAGTTGAATGGAACAAATCCTTGTGGACCAAGAACTGTATTACGTTGCAATGCTTCATCTTGTTTAAATTCCAATGGATCTACAGGATTAAGTTATACCGATACAGATATTACAGAAGATTCTGGTTGTGATTTTGGAGAAAATGCATATTGCTCCGCAATAAATATGGTAGCGGGAACAACATACGCTCTTTTAGTAAATAATTTCAGCACCGCAAATGGTTTTACAATTAGTTTTAATACAACGGCCACTGGAGGTACAATAAGAGGACCTTTACCTGTAATTACAACAAATACAACTACAATTTGTGCAGGTAATTCTGTTGTATTTAATGGTAGTAACTCTACTAATGTAAGTGGTGGTTTAAATTGGAATTTTGTTAATGGCGGGTCTCCAACCTCAGCAACAGGTAATGGCCCTCATACTGTTACTTATGCAAACCCGGGTAATTACACTGCTATTTTAAACGGTACTGATAATTTAGGATGTAATAAAACAGAATCTGTAGTAATTAGAGTAAATGCTATTCCAAATGCGCCAGGTGTTTCTGATGTTACCTATTGTCAAAATCAAAATTCAACAGCACTTACGGCTACCGGAAGCAATTTATTATGGTATACTTCATCAAGCGGTGGAACCGGAAATTCTACTGCACCAGTACCTTCAACAGCTAGTGTTGGCTCAACAACATATTTTGTATCTCAAACAGTAAATGGTTGTGAAAGTTCACGATCACAAATTACAGTTACTGTAAATGCCGGGCCTACAGTAAATCAAGTTAACGACATAACAAGTTGTGAGGGACAAACTGTAAACACTATTTTATTTTCAGGAACCAGTGGCGCAACATATAACTGGACAAATACTAATACTTCAATTGGCTTGGGTGCATCCGGCACATCTGATATTTCATCATTTACAGCAACTAATCCCGGCACAAATACAATTTCAGGATTAATAACCGTAACACCTACTTTATCAGGTTGTACAGGAACTCCAATTACTTTTTCAATAACAATCAATCCAGAAACAACTCCAACTTTTACCCAAATCAATGCTATATGTTCAGGTCAAACTCTGAATCCATTACCAACAACATCTGATAATGGAATAACTGGAACCTGGGCACCTGCCCCAAATAATACACAAACAACAACTTACACATTTACTCCCACTACAGGTCAATGCGCTACTAATGCTCAAATGACAATAACTGTAAATCCGGGTGTTATACCCACTTTTACTCAAGTACAGGGAATTTGTTCTGGAGGTACACTTAACCCATTGCCTACAACTTCAGACAATGGAGTTGATGGTAGTTGGGCGCCACCAATGAATAATTTGCAAACAACAACCTATACATTTACTCCTACGGTACCAACTTGTGTTAGCAATGTTCAAATGACAATTACAGTGAATGCATTACCAAGTCTTCAAGCAGTAACAAGTCAGACTATTTGTGCTAGTACTTCTAGTTCGCCAATAAATTTTATTTCAACTCCTACAGGAACAACAGTAAATTGGTCAAATGATAATGCATCAATTGGAATTGGCACAACGGGCTCAGGCAATATTAATTCATTTACAGGAACTAATAGTTCCATAAATGATATTGTTGGGAATTTTTCAGCTACTGCTTCTTTAAATGGATGTACAAGCAGTACACAAAATTTTTCAATAACCATAACTCCAATTCCAACTCTAAATCCTGTTGCAAATCAAATTTTATGTGCCGGTCAAAATACTACACCTGTAAATTTTGCGTTTAATCCTTCCGGCGCATCTGTTAGTTGGAGCAATACAAACACTACAATTGGTCTTGCTGCTAGTGGAAATGGAGATATTTCCAGTTTTACTCTATTAAATTCCGGTACTAGTGTTCAAAACGCGACAATAAGTGCTTATGCAATTGCAAACGCTTGCTCCAGCGCTGTAGTTAATTTTACAATAACTGTAAATCCTATACCGGTTTTAGCATCAATAAATAATCAAACTATTTGTGCAGGTGCTCAAAGTTCCCCAATAAATTTTAATGTTTTACCATCAAGTTCGAGTATAAGTTGGACGAATAGTTTACCACAGATTGGACTTCCCGCAAATGGAACAGGGAACATTAACGCATTCACTTCTCAAAACACAGGAAATACACCACTAGTGGCAATATTACAAGCTACTCCGAGTTTTGCAGGATGTAGTGGTTCCATACAAACTTTTAGTATTACCGTAAATCCTATTCCAGTATTAAATGCAATAACAAGTCAAACATTATGCGCAGGATCAACAACAAATTATATTGCATTTAATTTAACTCCAAGTACGGCTACTGTAAATTGGACGAATTCAAATTCAACAATTGGATTAAATAGCAACGGAATTGGAGATATTAACGGATTCACCGCTGTTAATTCAACAAATTCAAGTATAACCGCTTTAATCAATGCTGTTCCAAATTTATCCGGTTGCAATGGTACTGCTCAAAATTTCACAATTGAAGTAAATCCAATTCCTGTAATTCAGAGCATTACAGATAAAAATTATTGTTCAGGATCAACTACCACACCTATATTATTTAGTGTTTCACCAAATAATTCAACTGTAAGTTGGACGAATTCTAACCCAACAATTGGCCTAACAGGTAGTGGTAACGGCAATATACCTTCTTTTCTACCTACAAATACCAGCAATACAACAATCTCTGGAGCAATAACAGTAAATGCTAGTTTTAATGGTTGTAATGCATTAGCTCAAACATTTAATATCAACATTAATTTAACTCCTGTTGCTACCTTAAGCTCAAATTCTCCTATATGTGTAAACAACACCATTAACCTAACTTCTTCAGGAGGCAATACTTATTCTTGGCAGGGGCCGAGTGGTTTCGTAAGCACTTCACAAAATCCAATTCTAGCAAATGCAACTACATCAATGTCCGGTACCTATACCTTAACTATTACAGAAATTACCGGAAATTGTCAAAGCACAGCTACTTTAAATGTAGTAGTTAATGCACTTCCGGTTGTTAGTGCAACAAGTAATTCGCCTGTTTGTATAGGATCAACTATTAACTTAAATGCAAATGTAAATAACGTAATCAGTTTTTCATGGGTTGGACCGAGTAATTTCTCCTCTACTTCATTTAATCCTAGTATCCAAAATGCTACTTTAGCTATGGCCGGCAATTACACGTTAACTGTTCAAAATGCTGAAGGTTGTTTTAATGCAAGTGTAATAAATGTAAGTGTTTTACCACTTCCTTTACCTCCTATTGTAAATTCAATTCAAATATGCCAAAACTCTAATGCTCAACCTTTAATAGCAATACCTGATGCCGGTGGTAATTTAAATTGGTATGGAAACAATTCAACAGGTGGTACAGCAGCATTAAACTCTCCTATTCCATCCACTACAACATTGGGAACATTGCCTTATTATGTTTCTCAAACAGTTCAAGGTTGTGAAAGCCCTAGAATTAATTTAAATGTAACCGTATTACCATTACCTGTTGGAATAATTAGTTCTGTAATTCCAAAATGTGCTCCATTATGTAATAGATTTGTTTTAACTTCCTCAAATGCTTTAAATCAATACCAATGGAATATGGGTAATGGGCTATTAACAACCAATAACGATACTGTTGTCCACTGTTATCCATTTGCTGGAAAATATACCGTTAGTGTACGAATAACTGATACATCGGGATGTTTTAATACATTACAGTTTCCTGATTGGGTAACAGTATATGAAAATCCTATTGCAAACTTTAATTCAAGCCCGGATGAAATTACCTTACTTGAACCTATAGTGCAATTTGAAAATCAAAGTATTGGTGATTCGATAATACTTTATAACTGGAATTTTGGAGACTTCAGTAGTATTAATTCAAATTCTCCGAATCCTTCACATACTTATTCAAATTTAGGTACTTATACCGTTACGTTGATAGTAAAAACTAGTAATGGTTGCACCGACACGACCAAAGGAATAATAGAAATAATTGAAGATATTAATATTTACATTCCAAATTCGTTTAGCCCTAATGATGACGCATTAAATGAAGAATTTTATCCAAAAGGTACGGGAATAGCTGAGGAAAAATATCAGATGCAGATTTTTGACAGATGGGGAGAACTTGTTTTCTCTACAAATAATTTATCAGAACACTGGAAAGGATTAAGGGTTAATGGAATTGAACCATTATTGGAAGATACTTACATCTACAAAATAGATTTACAAACTGTGAGGGGAAATAAGATAAATAAAATCGGGCATGTTACTTTAATCAGATAGAAGTTGATTAACGCTCATCTATAACTTCGCATTTACACGATTTAGTATCAAAAACAAATTGATTATCTAATATATCTAAATTTGGTGTAAGTGTTTTTAATTCATAAGTTTGGGTTCCACCATCCTTCATTAACATAATTAATTTTTTAACCTGTTTTTTTGGCTTATCAACATATAATTTTATCGTATGGAATTTTTTCTTCTCAGGCTTTACAGATGGATATAAATTAATAACTGTTAAACCTGTTTCCTCTTTGTCATATTTGTATTTATATCCATTTTCATACATCGTAAATATTTTTGTTGGATCTAATGCATCATCTGCAGAGGGTTCATAGTTTTTTATAGAAACTTCTTTGTTTTCTTTATTATACGTCCAAACTGTTTTACCATCACAAACAATCGAATTACCAGGTATTTCTAATCTGAATTTAGTACCTTTTACTTGAATTTTACCTGTCTGTTTATCTGTTTGTTTTTTTTCTTTATTGGTAATTACTAAAGAATAATCTGTAGTAATAGTTTTGTATGATTTTGTTGTTTTGGAAATATCATCTAAGATAGTTTTTGCTTTTGGATCTTGATCTTGTGCATTTAAATTAATAAATGAAAGTAGTGCGATAATGGTGTAAACTATTTTGTTCATTTTAAAATTTTTAGTTCCTTAATTCAATATATATGCCAAAAAGGTGCAAAAATAGAAAAGTTATCTTGAAATGAGTTAAATGAATGTTAATGAATAAATAGATTTATACGAATCAGAAAGTATCCAGTAAATTCTCATCGACCAAATTCGGAAGCGTTACTTTTAAGTTTGGTGTTCTTTCCATTTCACGTTTAATTGCAAATAAAGCCTCCTTATTTCTTGCCCAACTCCTGCGAGCAATTCCATTGTTTACATCCCAAAACAACATTTGTTTTAATCTTCTGTCTGCATCTTCACTTCCATCTAATACCAAACCAAAACCACCATTAATAACTTCGCCCCAGCCGACTCCGCCACCATTGTGCAAACTGATCCAGGTTGCCCCACGGAATGCATCACCAACAAAATTTTGAACAGCCATATCGGCAGTAAACTTAGAACCATCATAAATATTTGATGTTTCGCGGTAAGGTGAATCCGTACCACTTACATCGTGGTGATCTCTGCCAAGAACAACAGGCGCAGAAATTTCCCCTTTTGCAATTGCTTTATTAATGGCTTCTGCAATTTTAATTCTGCCTTCGCTATCGGCATATAAAATTCTTGCCTGAGAACCAACAACCAAATTATTTCTCATTGCATCTTTTATCCAGATGATATTATCACTTAATTGTTGCTTGATTTCATCAGGAACTGTTTTGTAAATTTCTTCCATTACCTGAAGTGCAATTTCATCTGTCTTACGTAAATCCTTTTCATCAGCACTTGTGCACACCCAACGGAAAGGACCAAAACCGTAATCAAAACACATCGGACCTAAAATATCCTGCACATAAGAATTGTATTTAAAATCACCATTTGGCTTAACAATGTCTGCCCCTGCCCTACTAGCTTCTAACAAAAATGCATTTCCATAATCAAAGAAATACATTCCTTTTCCGGTTAATGTATTAATGGCATTTGCATGGCGTACCAAAGTTTTCTGAATTTCTTTTTTAAATACATCAGGTTGCTCAGCCATCATTGCATTACTTTCCTCCAATGAAAAACCAACAGGGTAATAACCTCCTGCCCATGGATTATGCAATGAACTTTGATCCGATCCAATATCAACATGAATGTTTTCTTTAACAAGTCGCTCCCAGAGATCAACAATGTTTCCTTGATAAGCCAAAGAAACGGCTTCTTTATTAGCAACTGCAGATTGAATTCTTGGAATTAATTTATTCAGATCATCAAACGCTTCATCTACCCAGCCCTGAGAGTGACGTGTATGAGTAGCTTTTGGATTGATCTCTGCAACAACTGCAACTAGTCCTGCAATTTTTCCCGCCTTAGGCTGTGCGCCGCTCATGCCACCTAAGCCACAGGTAACAAATAATTTTCCTTTTCTTTCTTCTTCTTTTTTTGCAATTTTACGCGCAGCATTCATTACTGTAATGGTTGTGCCATGCACAATTCCTTGCGGACCAATATACATGAATGAACCTGCAGTCATTTGACCATATTGGGTTACACCAAGCGCATTAAATTTTTCCCAATCATCGGGTTTGCTGTAATTCGGAATCATCATTCCGTTTGTAACCACAACTCTTGGAGCATCTTTGTGTGATGGAAAAAGTCCCATTGGGTGCCCACTATACAGAACTAATGTTTGTTCATCAGTCATTGTTGCAAGGTATTGCATCGTTAAAAGGTACTGCGCCCAGTTTTGAAAAACTGCACCGTTGCCACCATAAGTAATTAACTCGTGCGGATGTTGAGCCACAGCATAATCTAAATTATTACTCAACATGTGCATGATAGCAGCGGCCTGTTTGCTTTTGTGAGGATATTCGTTTATTGGTCGTGCATAAATTTTATAATCCGGACGAAAACGATACATATAAATTCTGCCGTAGGCTGTTAACTCATTTGCAAATTCCTTTGCAAGTAAAGTATGGTGTTTAGAATCAAAATACCTCAAGGCATTTTTTAGGGCTAATTTTTTTTCATCAGCAGATAAAATTGCTTTACGCTTTGGAGCATGATTGATTGAGGGATCATATTCTTTTGCCGGTGGCAATTCTGCAGGAATGCCTTGTAAAATATGTTGTTGAAATTGATCTGTATTCATTTTGACATTATTGAATTGAGAGTTTGAAATTACTTCATTTTTTTGACATGAAAATCTCGTTCATTTAAAATTAAATGAATGTTGAAGTACAATTACTATTAAAATAAAAAAAATGAAAATTGAAATTTAGACTAAAATTAAACCCCTAATTAAATTAACATCTTAATTTTTTATTTCACCATTTTCAATGGCTTCGTAAAGTAATTTATGAATCTTGCTTCTGATACCGCTTTTGGTTAGTTTTTTATTTTCAGCATCAGGATAAACACGATTAGAAAGAATTACAACAATTAATCCGTTTGATGGATCTGCCCAGGTAAATGTGCCAGTAAAGCCACTGTGACCAAAGCTCTCAGCGGAGCATTCTTTTGTTACCGGACTGTCTTTGACGGCATTCATTTCGGGTTTATCAAAACACAAACCTCTTCTGTTCGTAGGACAGTAAGTACATTTACGTGTAAATTCTTCAACCACTTCCTCACTGATGTAACTAACACCATTGTATTTTCCTTTATTTAAAAATAATTGCATCAGAACGGCTACATCTTTTGCAGTACCAAATAAACCTGCATGCCCAGCAATTCCTCCCATCATTGATGCGCCCTGATCATGAACATCCCCACAAATCAATTGTTTCCTGAACTTGGTATCATTCTCTGTAGGAACAATATTTTTTAAATTAAAATACTCACGAGGATTATAACGCAAGTTAACTCCAAGTGGTTTATAAAATGTTTCATACAAATATTGATCATAAGCTTTGCCAGTAATTTTTTCGGCAATTTTTAAAATGTAATAATATCCTAAATCACTGTACAAGTATTCACCTTTCTTCTCTAAGCTGCTTTCTGTAATTCGTTTGTAGATACTGTCGGTAAAATGTTTTTTGATGTATAAATTTTCAGCGACACGGGTAGGGTATTCCTTACTTTTTTTAGTATCGTAATATCCATGTTTGTATTCATTTTTTTTATTCAACGTTCGCTGATAAAAGGGTAACCATGCTTGTAAACCTGCCTGATGGCTAATCATTTCACGAATCTTAATATCTGCTTTATTACTTCCTTTTAATTCGGGTAAGTAAAAAGATAAAGTACTATCTAAAGATAGTTTACCTTCATCAACTAATTTCATTATTACTAATGATGAAGCCATAATTTTGGTAAGTGAAGCCAAATCGTAAACACTTGAATCACTTACGCGCGTATCGTATTTATCGTAAGTAAAACGACCAAACGATTTAGTGTAAATGGTATTTCCATCTTTTAAAGCCAAAACCTGACATCCTGGAAAAGCGCCATCATTTATGCCGGCTAAAATAACACTGTCTATTTGCTGTAATTTATTATTTAGTATTGGTTTTAACTTCGGTTTTGGTTTTACCGGATAGGCACAAAAACTTTCTTGAGTTTTACTCAATTCAATTCCTGTGTTGATTTTAAAAATTCCTGAGCTTACAGGTAATTTTCCGTTTACAGCTAATGCTCCAGTTATTGCATCTGCTACTGCTTTTTGCGAGAAACGATTGTATTCATACAATTCAAAAACTGCTGCATGTTGATTCAGGTTTTTAAATTTGCTCAACAAATAGGGATTAGAAAAAAATAGCGAAATGGTTGGTTTAATCTTAACAACCGAATCAATAAAGGAAATACTTTCAGTGCTTACACCAAAATTATCGTAAGAACGATTATTGGTTTTGTTCACTTCAAGAATAATGACGTCATAGTTTTTTAATTTTTTAAAAATGGTATCTCTTTCCTTTTTTAAGGCCTTGTGTGTTAAACCAAAAAAATCTGCTTTGGTAAAACTATTAAAGTAATTATTGAATTGATTTTTTTCATAATTACCAACTGATACGATTGCAATTTTTTGTGCGTCTTCTTTTTTTAAAGGAATAATATTTCCTGTATTTTGAAGCAAGGTTACAGATGCGTTTGCAAGCGCTTGATTTAATGAATCTGATGCATCAGTATTCAAGTTTTTATAAATGGTTTTTTCTCTTACAAATTGTTTTTTATTTAAGCCACACCAGAATTTTGCTTTCAGAATTTTTTTGCAACGTGCCTCAACTTCCTGTTGTGATATCTCACCTTTTGCAATAGCTTTTTTAATTTCTTCAATAGCAACCGGAACATTTTCTGAGAATAGCAACACATCATTTCCTGCTACCAAGGCTTTTGCATCAACTACGCCAGGAGCATTGTATTTGCTCGCACCTTTCATGTTTAAGGCATCGGTAAAAACAAGTCCTTTAAATTGCATTTGTTGTTTTAATAAATCACTTACAATATATTTTGATAAGGTGCTCGCTTGATTTTTGGTGGTGTCTAATGAAGGAATATACAAATGCGCCACCATAACACTTGCCACGTTTTTAGAAAATAATTCTCTGAATGGATACAACTCTAAACTATCTAATCGTTCCCATGGATGTTTAATAGTAGGCAAAGTTTTGTGTGAATCTGAATCCGTATCGCCATGCCCGGGAAAGTGTTTGCAGGTTGCCATCACTCCTAAATCTTGCATTCCATTCATATACATTTCGGCTTTGCGAGCAACTGCAAATTTATTTTCACCAAACGAGCGCATGGAAATAACCGGATTATTAGGATTGTTGTTAATGTCGATGTCCGGTGCAAAATTTACATGTATGCCCATCAATTTACATTCCTTTGCAATTTGTTTTCCCATTAAATAAATTAACGAATCGTTTTGTATTGCTCCCAACGTCATTTGTTTGGGATATTGTGGTGTGCTGTCTAAACGCATAGCTAAACCCCATTCTCCATCTATGCTAATCATTAAAGGTGTTTTTGCGCGAGTTTGATAATAGTTGGTTAATTTAGCCTCACGCACCGGTCCACCTTGCATAAAAATTAAACCTCCAATGTTATATTTTTCTATCAACTCACGAATTTCACGTACATGTTTATTGTCTTTGTTGGAGTATGCTGCCACCATAAATAACTGGGCAATGCGTTCATCCGGAGATAATGAATTAAAAACGGAATCTACCCACTTGGATTCAATTTTCCAAAATGGTGGGTCTTGAATTTTAAGTTTTTTAATTGAAGTATGTAATACAAACGAAACACTTATGAATACAAAAAGTATAAGACTGATTTTTGAAAGGAAAATTCTCATGTTACGAATTTATTAAGCAACTTAATAAAATACTGTGCCTAAGATTTATGTTTTTAACAAGTTTGAGTGAACAATTAGAATTTTCTTGATAGTTCGGATTTGTATCGCCGACCTTGTAAAAGCCAATCCGTGCGATTAACTCCGTTATAAAAATTATTTACTGCAAATAAAATTAGCACGGAAAGAATTTCCGTGCTAATATGTAAATTTCCTCGCTAAAGGTTTACTTCACTTCAAAATCGAGCAGTTTTTCGTTTTCGATAAATGCAGTTAAACGATCGCCAATTTTTACTGCGCCTACACCTGCAGGTGTACCGGTATAAATTAAGTCCCCTGTTTTTAAGGTTACGTATTTCGATACATGTGCAATTAATTGGTCAAACTTAAAAATGAGGTCTTTGGTACTGCCCATTTGTTTTGTTTCTCCATTTATTTCGAGTCTAAATGAAATAGCATTTACATCTGCAAAATCACTTTTATTTTTGAAACTTCCAATGGGTGAAGAGTGATCAAACGCTTTTGCAATTTCCCAAGGCCAACCTTTTTGCTTGCAAATTTCCTGTGTATCACGTGCAGTAAAATCAATACCAATACCTATTTCTTCATAATACTTGTGAGCAAATTTTTCCTCAATGTGTTTCCCTGCCTTGCTTATTTTTAGTACTAATTCTACTTCGTGGTGTAAATCTTTAGTATGCAAAGGAAAAAAAAAGTCTTCGTTGTCTTTCAATAAAGCGGTATCGGGCTTCATAAAAAATAATGGTTCTTTTGGTAAATCGTTGTTTAATTCTTTGGCATGTGCTGCATAATTTCTGCCGATACAAATGATTTTCATTGATAAATTAGTTATGATTAAATTAATTTGGCTTCACTCAAAAAGCATTATTTATCTCTACTTTTTTTACTTGATTAAAAAAAGTAGCAAAAAAAATCAAGAACAAACGATTGCTCACGCTCTCTCCTTTTTTCTTAACGGTCAGCCATTCCGCCTGGCTGCCCTAAAAAAAGCATTCACCCGAATCGGCACCGCGTTTGTTCGTTGCCACGCTCGGGTAATATAAAAAATCAGGCCTAGCGTTTTTGATTTCAGGTTCCACTTTTTTTCTCTTCACGTAGAATTTCGCACAACGTAGCCTTGCAAAAATCAGTTAACGAAAAACTCCTCTTCTATCTTCCCTCTTCTTTGGAGATACTTTATGATTAAAACTTAAATAGGTATACTAAAACATTTTAAATTTTTATTTACTATCATAAAGTTCTATTTTTCTCCACTAAAATTTTAATAAAGCTAAATTAATTACCCATTCAACTGATTCCAGATCAAATCTTTCAACTCCTGTAAGTTTTGTTGAGTGTGTGATGAAAAAAACACAAATGGTATTCTGTTTATACCTTTCATTCGTTTACCTAAATCTTTACGAATCATTTCTTCCAATTCATCATCAATTAAATCACGTTTAGAAATGCCCAGAATACGTTTTTTATCTAACAACTCCGGGTTATACTTTTTTAATTCGTTCAATAAAATTTTATATTCCTTAAAGATATCCGTTGAATCTGCATTAACTAAAAAAAGCAAGGTTGAATTTCGTTCAATATGGCGAAGGAATCTTAATCCCAAACCCTTGCCTTCACTTGCTCCTTCAATAATTCCGGGTATATCGGCCATTATAAAGGTTTTGTAATCGTAATATTTTACAATACCTAATTGTGGTGTAAGTGTTGTAAACGGATAATTGGCAATTTCAGGTTTTGCAGCTGATAATACTGAAAGTAAAGTAGATTTACCTGCATTCGGAAACCCAACCAATCCAACGTCTGCAAGCACTTTTAATTCAAGAATTTTCCATTCGTTTACTCCTTCTTCTCCTGGTTGCGCAAATCTAGGTGTTTGAAAAGTAGCTGATTTAAAATGGTGATTGCCTAAACCACCACGCCCGCCTTTTGCTAAAATAAATTCTTGACCATCTTCGCTGATTTCACAAATAAATTCACCTGTTTCGGCATCTTTAGCAATCGTACCTAAAGGCACATCCAGAACTTCATCTTTGCCTTGTTTGCCACTACATAAAGCGCTTCCTCCACCCTCTCCATTTTCTGCTATGATGTGTTTTCTGTATTTAAGATGAAGTAATGTCCAAAGTTGTTTATTGCCACGCAAAACAATGTGTCCGCCTCTGCCGCCATCACCGCCATCAGGTCCGCCTTTTGGTATAAATTTTTCCCTTCGCAAATGCGCAGAGCCTGCACCACCCTTACCGGAGCGACAACAAATTTTTACGTAATCAACAAAATTATTTTCCATTTTAAAAAATAAAGTCCAAAGTTCAGGATTTTATCCTTCTGCTTTGGACTTACAGTGTGTTTATAGTTAATTATTTCTTTTTCTTTTTTGCAACTGCTTTCTTAGCAATTGTTTTTGCTACAGTCTTTTTAGCAACTACTTTTTTAGCAACTTTTTTCACTGGCTTTTGTGCCACTTTTTTAGCAACAACTTTTTTTACAGGCTTTACCGTTTTTTTAACAGTTACTTTTTTTGGTGTTGATTTTTTTACAACAGCTTTCTTTACTTGTTTTTTTGCTTTAGCTAAAGGTTTTTGAGCAGCTTTTTTAACCGATTTAACTTCCTTTTTTGCGGGTGCAGTCTTTTTAACAAGTGTTTTTTTCACTTTCTTTTTTGCTTTAGCTGGAGTAGTTTTTTTGTTTGCTGTTTTTTTAAATGAATTTTTATCGTTTAAATCTACATCAGCAACAGTTGGAATTCCATCGGGTAAAATTACTTTAACTTTAGTTTTATTATCGATGGTTGCACATAATAAATCGAAAATCTGATCAATGCTACCAATTCCATAAACAGAATGGAATTTACCTTTTGCTGCATAATAACTTTTTAACGGAGCTGTTTTATTGTTATATTCCTTAATTCTGTTTTTAATGATATCTTCATTTTGATCATCTGCCCTACCTGACTCATGACCTCTAACCAATAATCTTCTTGTTAGTTCTACATTATCAACTTCCAAAGCAATCATCATGGTAATGGAAGTGTTTTTTTGAGTTAACAATTCATCCAATGCTTCTGCCTGAGCAGTAGTACGAGGGAAACCATCAAAAATAAACCCGTTTGCATTTGGATTTGCATTCAATTTATTTCCAATCATTCCGATTACAATTTCATCAGAAACAAGATCGCCTCTATCCATAATGTTCTTGGCTTTTAATCCCAGTTCGGTGCTATGAGCAATTTCTGCACGCAACAAATCACCTGTTGAAAGGTGGATCAATCCATATTGATCTATTAATTTTTTTGCCTGAGTTCCTTTTCCTGCACCCGGAGGGCCAAATAAAACAATGTTTAACATAAATGAAAAAATTTATATGCAAAAATAATTTTTTTATTGAAAGCAGTTACTTATTTAGAACATAAATATCTTTTAAATTTCTTCCAAAACCATCGTAATCTAAACCATACCCGACTACAAAATCATTTGGAATTTTAATTCCACTGTAATCAACCGGTATGTTTTTTTTATACGATTCGGGTTTAAGTAATAATGTAACCACCTTTATACTATTTACTTGTTTATTTGAAAGAACTAGATTTAATTTTTCCAGCGTTACTCCTGTATCAACAATATCTTCAATAATAACTACATCTCTGTTTTTAATATCTTCCGACAAACCTATCAATTCATTTACTTCACCACTACTTTGAGTTCCATGATAAGATGCTAATTTGATAAAAGAAATTTCGCAAGGAAAATTAATTTCTTTTAGTAATGCCGCTGCAAACATAAAAGAGCCATTTAAAACTACGAGAAAAAGTGGATTATCATTTGCCATATCAGCATTTATCTTTTCTGCCATAGATTTAATGGCAAAATTGATTTTACTTTCCTCAATATAAGGTTTAAATTCTTTGTCTTTAATTGTTATGGTATGCATAGAATAACAAATGTAACAATTTTGAAATTGTTACTACAGCTTGAATAAAAATTGTTTTTAAAGTTAAAATCAATTATACAGGTGATCAATTTAACTGAAAGTTGGTTTCATTAAGTTTTGTTTTGCATTATAAAAACATGAAAAAACAAATTATTTTATTAGCTACTGTTTTTACACTTGCAGCATGTAATCAACAACCCAAAAAAGAAGCATCAAATCCTCTGCGAAACGAAAAGGATTCTTTACAAGCATTGTTAAACGAGCGAGACACAAAGCTATCTGCATACATGATGTCTTTTATGGATATTGAACAAAATTTAGATTCAATAAATACTCACCAGAAAAACATCTATATAAGAATAGAATGTGAACCCGAAGTAAGTTTTACAATTGTAGATGAAATAAATAAAGAAATAAGAGCCATTAATCAGTTAATAGAAAAAAACAGCAAAAAAATAATTGTGCTTAATAAAGAAATTAAAAAATCAGGTGGCAATAATAAAAAACTGGAAGAAATGATTACAGTGGAATTAAAATTATGAGGATTTTAAAATGAAGCTTTTTAAATTCTGATTTTTTTAAATTGAAATCAACTTCTCACCAATTAAAAGATTATGTAAAACAAAAAAGTTTATAAAAAATTTATTCGTTTTTATGATTGTTTTTTCAAAATTAATTTAGTTTAAATGATTAGTTTTATCTTTCAATTTTGACTTGAATTTTAATACTAATATCTCTATGAAACAATTAATTGAATGTGTTCCAAATTTTAGTGAAGGTAGAAACCTTGAAATAATAAAGCAGATTACCGATGAAATTGAATCGGTTGAGGGCGTTAAATTATTGAATGTTGATCCAGGCAAAGCAACCAACAGAACTGTTGTAACCTTTGTTGGTGAACCTGCACAAGTTGTAATGGCAGCATTTTTAGCCATCAAGAAAGCAGGCGAATTAATTGACATGAGTAAACATAAAGGTGAACACCCGAGAATGGGTGCAACCGATGTTTGTCCGTTTATTCCAATTGCAAATATAAGTATGGAGGAAACCGCTAATTATGCTAAACAACTTGCAAAAAAAGTTGGAGAGGAGTTAGCTATTCCTGCTTACTTGTACGAAAGCGCTCAACCAAATAAAAACAGAAGCAACCTCTCTGTAATAAGAGCCGGAGAATACGAAGGATTTTTTAAGAAAATAAAATTACCTGAATGGAAACCTGATTTTGGTCCGCAGGAATTTGATGCGAAGCGTGGTGCAACCGTAATTGGTGCTCGTGATTTTTTAGTAGCATTTAACGTTAACTTAAATACAACATCAACACGCAGAGCAAACTCAATTGCTTTTGATGTGCGTGAAGCTGGAAGAGTAATGCGTGAAGGCAATCCAATTACAGGAAAAATTGTTACCGATGAAAACGGAAATCCAAAATCAATTGCGGGCACATTAAAATGTGTAAAAGCGATTGGCTGGTTCATTGAAGAATATGGCGTTGCACAAATCTCCATGAATCTTACAAACATTTCTGTAACACCTGTTCACATAGCATTTGATGAAGTATGTAAAAGCGCTATTTCAAGAGGCATTCGTGTTACCGGTAGTGAACTTGTTGGTTTAATTCCTTTAAAAGCCATGATAGATGCAGGAAAATATTTTTTAGAAAAACAACAACGTTCGGTTGGTGTTAGTGAAAAGGAATTAATTAAAATCGCCATTAAATCAATGGGATTGGATGAGTTGGCTCCGTTTAAACCGGAGGAACGCATTATCGAATATTTACTAAAATCAAAAACAGATAGCAAATTAGTACGTATGGATTTGGTTTCATTTGCAGATGAAACAGCAAGCGAAAGTCCTGCTCCCGGTGGTGGTTCCATTTCTGCTTACGTTGGCGCTTTGGGTGCTTCATTGGCAACTATGGTTGCTAATTTATCAACTCATAAAAAAGGCAGGGACGACAGATGGAAAGAATTCAGCGATTGGGCAGAAAAAGGACAACATGCAAAAGATGAACTACTTCGTTTAGTTGATTTAGATACGGCTTCATTCAATGCAATCATGAATGCTTTTTCTTTACCTAAGGGAAGTGAAGAAGAAAAACAAATCAGAAATCAGGCAATACAAGATGCTACAAAATACGCTATTGAAATTCCTTTTAAAGTAATGGAAACTGCGTTAAAAAGCATGCAAGTAATTAAAGCTATGGCAGAGCATGGCAATCCAAATTCCATTACAGATGCAGGTGTTGGAGCTTTGTGCGCACGTACCGCAGTGATGGGCGCGTTTATGAATGTAAAAATAAATGCTTCTGGCTACAACGATAAAAGTTTTGTAAAACAAACAATAGAAAAAGGAAATGCTATTGAACAAGAAGCCATTCGCATAGAACAGGAGATTGTTCAGTTTGTAAATAGCAAAATAAACGTATGAGTAATTGTATTTATTTGGATAATGAATTTTACACCATTAAAATTCATTCTTCAGGAGCAGAATTAAACAGCGTTTATTCAAAAAAAATAAAGCGTGAAATTTTATGGCAAGCTGATTCAACTATTTGGGCGAGGCATGCGCCTGTGCTTTTTCCAATTGTAGGAAAACTTAAAGAGAACAGATACAAGTACGATAATGTTTGGCACGAGTTGACTCAACATGGTTTAGCGCGTGACTTACAATTTCAGATAACATCAAGCGACAAAAAAAGTGCGCTGTTTACTTTAACGTCAAATCAACATACAAAAAAAAGTTTTCCTTTCGATTTTATATTGGAAATCATGTATGAATTGAATCAAGAAAAAATCAGTTGTCGTTATAAAGTAATTAATCCAAGTACTAATGAATTATTGTTTTCAATTGGTGCGCACCCAGGATTTTTTTGTCCGTTAGATGAAAATGAAAAATGGACAGATTACGCCATTGTGTTTGACCAAAAAGAATCAACTCAACGTTTATGCCTTGAAGAAGGATTGTTAAATGGAAATTCCTTGCCTTATTTAGACAATGAAAACACCATACCGTTAACTCATGATTTATTTAATGATGATGCTTTAGTTTTTAAGAATTTAAATTCGCAATCGCTTAACTTAAAATCACCGAATCATTGTTTAAATTTTTCATGGAATAATATGCCTTATCTTGGAATATGGTCAAAAAAAGGCAATCATCAATTCATTTGTATTGAGCCATGGCAAGGTGTTGCAGACTCAAAACATAGTTTAGGAAGTTTAACGAAAAAAGAGGGAATTATACAATTGAAACAAAACGAAGAATTTAACTGTAACTTTGAATTTTCAATTTTACATTAACAGAATTAACATGCATTATAAACTTTCCGGATTAACTGAAGAGCAGCAATCACTATTAGATAAGGGAAAATTATTACCTGTAATGGAACAATTTTACACCATACAAGGAGAAGGAAATAATACAGGAAAAGCCGCATACTTCATACGGATTGGTGGTTGTGATGTTGGCTGTCATTGGTGTGATGTAAAAGAAAGTTGGGATGCCAACATACATCCATTAACATCTGTATCGCAACTTTTAAGTGAGCTTCGCACCTACTCTGTGAAAGCTGTTGTAATAACCGGAGGAGAACCATTACAATACAATTTAGATGAATTAACCAAACAATTAAAGGAGCAACAAATTGAAACATTTATTGAAACATCAGGTGCTTATCCAATAACAGGTAACTGGGATTGGATTTGTTTATCTCCAAAAAAAACAATGCCTCCAAAAGAGTTGATATACAAAATGGCGCATGAATTAAAAATAATTGTTTACAATAAACATGATTTTGAATGGGCAAAACAAGAGGCGGAAAAAGTAAACGAAAATTGCTTTTTATATTTACAACCCGAATGGAGCAAACGTGATGAAATGATGCCTTTAATCGTTGATTTTGTTAAAGAAAATACTAAATGGCGTGTTTCACTACAGACTCATAAATACATGAATATTCCGTAAGTTAAAATTATCTTCTGCCCATTAATTTAGCAGCTTCTTCACCATACAGTTTTTTACCATCACGGTAAACACAAATAAAAGCATCTTCAATACCAAGTTGTTTAACTGATTCAAGAGCAGGGCGAGCTGTATTCATATCTAAAAATGAACCTGCACTATACACAAACAATTCGTTTATTTGTTGTGTGTCAATTTTTAAATTCTTGATTTGAGAAAATTTCGTTCTTATTTCTTTATTAGCTTGTTTTCTGTATGCGCCAATTTGTATTTTGTAAATTACACCTTTTTCAGTTGTACTATTTGTTGCAGAATTAATAGAATTTTCGGTTGAATTAACTGAATTATTAGTTGAATTAGTTTGATTTTGTGCAATTGGTTGAATTGTATTATCATTAGTTGAAGATGAAAAACGAATAGGTTGCTCTGTTGGGAAAACAAATTTTTCTCCTGCGTTTATTTTAGAAATTGCATCGCTGATTTTAATACGTTGCCCATTTAAATATGCTGAAACAAAGGCATCTTTAATTCCTAAGTCAACAACTTTAGATCGGTCAATTTTTACTTTATCAATTGAGGTATAAATTCCTGCTGTGTACCTAAATGCATTGGATTGAATTTTATCGGTAAACAAAGGATTTAAATTATATAATTTAGACGCTGTAACCTTACCCGAAAATAAACCAACCTGTACGGTGTAGAATAACCCTTGAACCGCTGTCACATCTGTTGTAAGCACAAAAGCAGCATTGTTATTACCTCTTAATTCATCAGGCGTTTGTACATTTCCATTATTAATAGCTACTTCATTCATTTTGGAAACAATCTCATTTGCAGGTGGGATGTTGGCATTTGATGTAATTCCCGCTGATTGATTATCATCTTGCTGAATTGTGATGCCTTTGTTTTTTAATTCTGCTATTGCCACAGGCAAAGTAATTTGATTACCATCTTTATATACCACAACGAACGCATCACGGTAACCCATTTTCTTCAAATCATTTTTTACGCCATTTGCATCTTCAAATTTCTCAAATTTTCCTGCCTGGTATCGTATTAAACCTTTACCCGTTGTTTCGCCACGTAAAGGAGACAAGCCTTTGAATAAATTATTTGGTATAGGATTTCTGAATGCGCCTATTTGAACTGCAAAAATAATTCCTTCAGGCAACTTTACATCAACAGGAATAGGTTTTGAATCAGAATAAGCGGTTTCACTCATTACTTCAAAACCTTTACCTTTTAAATTTGATTTAGCTGTTGAAGTAGTTGATGCATTTGATGCTGCTGAGGAATTTGTTTCTTTAATTGTTTCATTATTTTTTTCGCTTGATGTGTTGTTATTTACACTAGTATTATTTTGTTTATTATTTACAACACTCGAATTATCTGAATTTTTATTTTCGTTTGTTGTTTTATTTTTTGAATCCAATACAACTGTTTTCACAGCAGTGTTTTCACTTTTTTCAGTTGCATTAACAGAACTAATATCAGCTGTGTTCGAATTTTGCTTTGAAGCATTTGCATCTGAATTAGCTATTTTTTTATCTGCAACAACTTCTGAAGAAGAACTTGAATTATTAGTTGTATCATTATTAGCTATTGAATTTGTTTGCTTGGCATCTTCATTACTATCAGTTTGCTTTGCTGAAGAAACATCATTTTTCTGAATATCATTTTTATCAATTTTTTCAGTTGAATTATTGGTTGTAGCTATCGGTGATTCTTTAACCTTGATGTTTTTGATAGATGTAAGATTATCAGAAATTTTATTTTCTAAACTTATCTTTTTATTATTTAACTGACTTACTAGTTCTTCTAACTCTTGTTTTTTAACATCATCATAATTTGTAGAAATACTATTTAAATGACTTGTTTCCTGATTAATTACTTCAATAATTTTATTTATCACTACATTTCGTTTTTCAAACTCTTCAACACTTACGTCTGGTTTTCCTTTAGCTTCTAAACGTTCAAATTCTTTTTCAAGTGCGTTTAATTTATTAATGTATGATTCAGAATATTGAACTGAATTTGAAGATTGTTCATCAGTAGAATTTAACTTACTAGCATTGGTGTTTCCGTTCGATTTGTTTTTAGCTAGTAAATCATTTTGCTCAACTGATTTAATCTTATTCACTAATTCTTTGTCCAGACCTTCAATAAATGCATCGTATTCCATGCGTTTGCTTTCTGCAAAGGATTTTGTGTTTTGCGCTAAATCACTAACTGAGTCAGCTTTTAATTTCATTTCGGCAGCTAAGTTTTTTAACTCATTACTTTTTGCAATCTGTATTTTCTTTTCATCTGCATTTTCTATAGATGTACTTTTTTCGAGTAAAACTTCCGATTCACGTGCATATTGTTTCGATTGTTCCAATAAATCTTTTGCCAATTGATTTTCTGATTCAGTTAAATCATCGTATTTTTTTACTGCTTTATTTAATTTAGAATAGGTAATATAATTTTCAGTTTGTTTTATTTCTAATACTTCTTGCTCATTTAATGTTGCTGTAGATAATTTTTTATCGCTATCTGTTTTCTCCGTAAAAGTATTTTCATCTATTTTATCGTTATTTTTAGATGTATTAGAATCTGATTTTGAATTAGTAGATTGACCATTTTTTGCTACTTCATCAGTTGATAGTGTTTGATTTTTTTCTGATTGATTATTAGTTGTTTTACTTTCATCTTTAGATGTATTTTCAATATCATTTGATTTAGCTGTGTCAATTGAGTTATTTGCTATAGTATTTTTATCTTCCGTTTTTACATCTTTTGATTGATCAACCTGACTAGTTGTTGCAGCAACATTTTTATCTTCCGTTTTTATATCTTTTGATTTTTCAACCTGACTAGTTGTTGCAGCAACATTTTTATCTTCCGTTTTTAGATCTTTCGATTTATCTATTTGACTAGTTGTTGCAGCAACATTTTTATCTTCCGTTTTTACAACTTTAGATTTATCAATCTGATTAGTTATTGCAGTAGCATTTTTATCGTCCGTTTTTATATCTTTTGATTGATCAACCTGACTAGTTGTTGCAGTAACATTTTTATCTTCGGTTTTTACATCTTTTGATTGATCAACCTGATTAGTTGTTGCAGTAACATTTTTATCTTCGGTTTTTACATCTTTTGATGTAGAATTCTGACTTGTAGTAGTTGAAGTTTGAGTTGATGTGGTCTTTGTAGAATTATCGGTTTTTTTAGCAACATTAGTTGATGAAGTATTATTAGGTGTTGAAGTATTTTTAGCAATCAATGTTTCAGTTGACTGATTTAATTGAGTTAAAGCTTTATTATAAATATCATTTACGCGTAATAATTGTTGTATTTTTTCATCGTCATTACTTGTAAAAATTGAAGCGGCAAAAATGCTATCTGCTTTTTGTTTTTGTTTCTTAATTTTTGGTAAATCAGTTGACTTACTTTTTGTAATTAACCCACTTACTTCTTTTTCATAAGCGTTTGCTAGTTGAGATAATGATTCTTTTAAATCCTTATTTTTTTGTTCAATTTCACTTCTTACTACTTCAATTTCATCATCCCTATTGCTAGTTGTTGTTGATACTTCTTCGTTTGTTAAATTCTCAGCTACAGAATTAAAATCAGGATTCTTCTTTTTGAAAATTTCTAATGCGGTTTCTTGTTTTTGCAATGCCTCTATTTCTTTCTCTTCAACATTACTATAAGAAGAACTTTTAGCAGCAGGATCTGTTTCTGAAACTGCATCTTCCTCAATTTTCATAGCCTGCTTATACAATTTATCAGCTTCAGCAATTAAGTTAGTTGCCTGAATAATTTCAGGATCAGTTTTATTAGTTGTTTCAGCTTGATATTGTTTTAATAGTTGCTCATTTTGGTTGTATTTATCTTCATTTATTTTTGCCACTTTCAATGCTAAATCCAATCGTTTTTCAGCAGCTAATTTGTCTTTTGCTTTTGCCTCAGCTAATTGTTTTGTTTTTTCTTCACCGGTCATTTCAAAAGCTGCACGACGCAAGGTTAATGCTTCCATGTATAACCTATCGATTTCCATGTTTATTTTTTTCTTGTCATCTTCGCTCAACTCTATTTTTTCAGAAGAAGCTGCTGAACTACTAGAACTTGAATTCAGTTGATTGGATGAAGAAGTATTGGTAGTATTAACTGGTGTAGCCGAATTCTTTGCAATAGAATTTATATGTTGTTTGGTTTGATTTTTTTCTTTTTCGGCTAACTTGAAAGCTCTCTGTGCTTCCTGCTTGAACTTAATCGCCTCAGCATTTTTAAAATCAACATTTATTAGTTGGTTAATTTTTTCAGGTATTTCATTTTGAGCAACTAATTCTTTTAATTCTTCATCCATCTCAAGTGATTCATCTTTAGTGCTTTCTTTTTTAGTTTCAGAAACCACTTCTTTACTTGCAACATTTGTGTCATTATTTTGCTCTGTAGAATTTTCAGTTTTAACAGAGTTGTTATCTGTTTTTGAATTTGAGTTTTGAGTAGTAGTTACAGCTGCATTATTTTGCTTATCTGTTGCAGGTAAATTTTTCATATCACTCAGCATAGTATTTGCAAAGTCAGATTGATTTTTCAGTACTTCTTTTTCATTGGTTATAAAAGCTATTTTATCCTTCTCTGTTTTGAGTTCGTCTTGTTTTGCTTTAATCTCTTGATTCAATTCATCTTTTTGAGAAATAATATTTGCTTTTAAATCTTTATCTTTTGTTGCAGCCAGTTCTTCCTCTAAAGATTTTAATTCATTATTCAGGTTATTGAGTTCGGTTTGTATTTTACCTGCTTTAGATTCAACTTTAGCAATTTCATCTTCTTTTCTTGAAATGTCAGCTTTTAATTGTTCAGAAACAGAAGCCGTTGCTTTTTTGTTCTTCTCAAATTCCTCAATTTTTTTCTGAACCGCTTCTAACTTTTTAAGAGCTTCAGCGCTATTTTTTGAAGCATTTACTTGTTTTAATTGTTCAGCATAATTTTTTTGTAATTCTGCTTCGTTTTTTTTGCTTAATGCATCGTTTTCTAACTGTCTTGCAATATTCTCCGCTAATTTCGATTGTTCATCTAATTTTTTTGCTTCATCAGATAATTCATCGGCTTTTTTTAATAGACCATCCTTTTTACTGATGTCATTTTCATTTTCTGCAGTTGATTTTGCAGCAGTTGCCTCTTTATTTTTTTGAGATGCTTCAAATTTTTTATTTTCTAAGAAATCAAAAGCCTGATCGGCATCTTCTTTTAATTTTTTTGCTTCCTGATCCAATTCATTAGCATCTTCAAATGCTATTTTTTCTAAGTCAGTATTATTAACATCTTTTTTTTCAGTTATATCCGTTTTTGAATTTGCAGTAGATTTATTTGCATCATTTTCTGATGATGTATTTTCAAAGTTTGATCCTTTTAAACGTTTACCTTTTGGTCCATCTGCACTTGCTGTTTTCTCATAAAAAGAACTATCAGTATTCACTGGTTTAGAAAATTCATTTGCATTAACATCCAACTGAGATTTTTGTTCAATAACTTCTAAATTTTGAATGTATGAACTTTCATCTTCGGGATTGGTTTCAAAGAAATTTTGTACGTCTAAAATTTTATCGCGGTAACCTGCCACCTGAGAATAAGGCAATAAGTTATTATTAACCGGCACATCAACATCTTCAGATTGTGTAGGCATTCCAGGAGTTTCAAAAGTGAAAATGAATTTACCGCCATTAGGAATTTTTATTAAATAGGCTCCGGTTTTTGACGCTTGAAATGTAGCATTGTAGGGTTCTCCGTCAATACTTTTAACAGTAATTTTAGATTCTAAACTTTGATCAGCAGATTTTTTTAGCATACTACCTGTAATGTAAATAAACTCGGGAGGTCGGCGCTCCACATCAATTTTATATACATCAATTTTACCGCTCGGACTATAACGTGATGATGAAAAATATGCAGTTTTTTCGAGCGAATCGGTTACAAACAAAATATCATCATTGGGTGTATTAATAGGAAATTCAAGATTTTTGGGCTCACCCCATCTTTTAGCATTTTCATTCCATTCACTTTTAAATATGTCGTACCCTCCCATGCTATTATGTCCTTTTGAAGCAAAATACAATACCTTACCATTAGGATGCAAAAAAGGATAATCCTCATCATACATTGTGTTAATAGGAATTCCAACTTCTTGTGGTTTACTCCATTCACCATTTGGTAATCGTTTTACAATGTAAATATCTTTATTTTCATTCTCTCCGTAACTGGAGTAAAAAAGTTTATCGTTTGATTTTGGAAGGTAAATGATTGATTTATTTTTTTTCTTTTTATCGTTTGCTGAAATAAAATCAGCAGGTTTTACCAATAATTTACCTCCTATATCGCTTAAATTATAACTCCTGAAATAATCAGATTCGTTTAATTGTTTTTTCTCAAGAACAACCAATTCACTCAAATTACCTAAAAGTTTTTTTCCGTTTTTACAAGCTTGAATTTCCATATCCACATTTAATTTCTTAAGCATGGCAGAAGAGGCTACGTCTTTATATTGAGTATATAATCTTATGGCTTCATCAAAACGGAAATTAATATGGTGTGCTTTGGCATAATAAAACTTTGCTTCTTTATCGCATTCTTCTATCTTCTTATTGGCTAACTCTAAATAAGGGAAACATTTTTTCTTATCCTTTTCATTATATAACATGCATACACCAAGATGGTAGTTATAATTTGGATCTTTCGGATAAGTTGAAACTAATGTAGAATATGCTTTGTATGCATTTGCATAATCTTCTTCTTCAAAATACTTTAGGGCTTGTTTTTTTAAATCATTTTCATTGGCATATTGCGCCATGCTTAAAAAGCAAGAAGCACAAAACAGCAGTATAAAAATTAATGTTTTGATAAAATGATTCAAAAACATGTTTTTTTACGGGATAAACCCGAAATTGTTCAATTTAATTAACAAAAATAACTAAAATATACCTTAGAAGTAAGTAAAATGACAAAGATTAAGCCAATAAAACACATTTATTTTCGGGTTAAATGCTTTAGTTAATGTTGGCAAAGTACATTTTTTGGATTTATGCAATATCACATAAGGTAATTCGTTTAAAATCAATAATTTTATACCGTGAGTTATAAATCGCTTACATTATTTTTTTTGTTACTTTTTTGTTTTACAATAAAGTCGCAAGTAAATTCTCCGGTAGTAAGTTGTGTAAGCGTTCAGGCAAATGGTGATGTATTAATTACCTGGCAAGCACCCAATGATCCTGCTTCTCAATTTGTCAATTACACTATTTACACATCAGGCAGCTTAAATGGAAACTATATACTTGCAGGTACAGTTAACGTTTACAATACAACTTTTTTTAATCATACTGGAGCAAACGCTACTAACTTGCCTAGGTTTTATTACATTACTACAACATCTGCCGGAAATATAGAATCAATACCAATTGATACGGTTCGGACAATATATTTAGTTTTAAATGCTGCAAATGGTATTGCCTCGCTTCAATGGAATCCAATTTCAACACCACTACCATCAAGCTCTTCGTTATTGTATGCTATATACAGAGAGTATCCAACCGGAAATTACACTTTGCTTGGAATGACAAACGATTTAAGGTGGAAAGATACCATTTCGGTTTGCAGTTATTTCTTTAATTATAAAGTAGAAATTTTAGACGCTAATAATTGCAGCTCTGTATCAAATATTGTAGGGGCACAAATAAATGATTTTACTCCTCCACTCCCCCCAAAAATTGATTCGGTTAGTATTAATGCCAATAACCAAACCATTATTGGCCTAAGTCCTTCTGCTTCTGCTGATGCTACGTGTTATGTAGTTTATAAAAAACAAGGTTTTTCGTTCATTGCAATTGATACCGTATGTGGGAATTTTCCTGCTTTGTACCTTAATTTATCATCTAATCCTGAAGCAGATTTTGAAACCTATTCAATTGCCTCAATTGATAGTTGTGGTAACATAAGCACTATAGGTCAAAGTCAAAACACCTTATTTTTAAGGCATACATTTGACTTATGTACAAAATCGGTTAGGTTAGGCTGGAACGCTTACATTAACATGAAGAACAACTTAGCACACTATGAAATTTATTTCTCAGAAAACGCTGGCCCGTATTTGCTCTCTGGAATTACAACACAAACCAATTACGTGCATACAAATTTAAATCAAAATAGCACGTATAGTTTTTATGTGAGAGCAGTAAATACAAATAGAACAGCAAGTTCAACATCAAACAAAATAAATTTTTTCGCAAAAGCACAACCTGTTCCAACCTTTTCTTATGTAAAAAGTGTGAGTGTTACAGAGGCAGAGGACATTAGAATAAGCATAAAAGCAGATAGTTTAAATTATTTTTCGGGAATTGAAATTTATAAATCTACTAATCCAAATGATACGTTTTTATTTTTAGGATATTTAAACAGAAACGCTAATGGTGATTATTCCATTATTGATTATAATGTAAACCCAGACGCACAAAGCTATTTTTATAAAGCATTAATTATAGACAGTTGCGGATTAAGGTCAGTTGAATCAGTTTATTCAAAATCAATTGTTTTAACAGCAAAAGCAAATAAAGACAGAACCAATTTATTAAACTGGAATGCATATGAAACCTATCTGGGCAATGTTGAACAATTTAATATTTATCGTTCGATAAATGATGTATTTGATAACACCCCTATTGCAACTGTTTCCGGAGCAACAAGAACCTACTTAGATGACGTAAAGGAATTAACTGATTATGAAGGGAAATTTGGATATTTTGTTCAGGCAGTAGAAGGGGCTGGGAATCCATACTACCTAAAAGAAGAAAGTAATTCTAATCGTGTACTAACCTATCATGAAGACAGTATTTTTATACCAAATGCATTTGTACCAAAAGGCATAAATAAGGTATTTTTACCTATAACTCAATATGTAGAGAAAACAGAATATAGTATGAGTATTTATGATAGATGGGGTCAATTAATATGGTCAAGTAAAGATGAAACAGAAGGTTGGACAGGAGATAATTATGAAGGTGGGTTATATGCTTATGCAATAGAATTTAAAAATGCTTTTGGGGTATACAGAAAATACACGGGCACTGTTTTATTAATCAGGTAATTTCCTTTTGATTAAGCGACAATAAAATCTAATCCTTAAATCTGTTAGTTATCGGTAACTATGTGACTCTGTTAAATAAATTGTACATGATTATAAATAAATTTAACCTATTGTATTTGTTATTATCAACAATGATGTTTGCGCTAGTGTCGGCTTGCAAAGAGCAACAAGTTGATAATACAACCATAGTTGAAAAAAAATTAAAAGATTCCGTAATTCAAATTGAACCCGATACTACAGGTAGTCAAGGCACCGTATTTCCCCAAATACACGCCCATTTGAAAGGAATGGTGAGTGAATTTGTTTTTCAAATATTCCAAGACCAAAAAAGTAATTTTTGGTTCTGCACAAACCATGATGGGGTAATAAAGTATGATGGCAAAAGGCTTTCAAAATATACTGAAATAAACGGTTTGGGAGGAAGTGCAGTTCGATGTTTAGTTGTTGACAAAGTCGGAACAATTTGGTTTGGTTCGTCAGGAGGGCTAACAAAATATGATGGGAGTATCTTCTACAATTTTAAGTTGGGTAATTCTTTTGGTGACAACGAAATTTGGTCACTTGCTATTGATGAAGAAGGTATAATTTGGGTTGGCACCAATAATGGTGCATTTAAGTTTGACGGAGTGAAATTTACATCTTTCAACGTGCCAAAAGCGAAAATTTCTCAAGCAGAACCAATGCTTTCAGAAACTAGAATAGCAGAAATATTTATAGACTCAAAGGGACATAAATGGTTTATTACCGATGGATACGGTATAACCAAATTTGACGATAAAAAATTTGAGTTCTTAAATACAAATACTGGACTTATCGACAACAATGTTAATTCGGTTTTTGAAGACAGCAAAGGTAATATTTGGATTGGAACATTTAACGCAGGAGTAATTAAATATGACGGAAAGTATTACACTAACTTCACAAAAGACGGCATCATTGAAGGTATTGAAACATCTAATTTTTGCGAAGATAAGCAAGGTAATATTTGGTTTTCGGCAGAAAATTGGGGTGCATACAAATACGATGGAAAAAGATTTAAATTGTTCTCAACTAAAAACGGTCTTGCCACAAATACTATACAGCACATTTATACTGATAAGAAAGGTCAGCTTTGGTTTTGTACATGGCAAGGAATAAGCTTATTTGACGGAAATGTTTTTATGAATGTATTAGAAAAATATCCTTGGATAAAATGAAAGCTAAACAAATTAAAATTGGGTTATTAAAAACAACCATTAGTGGTTAAATTGATTAGAATTGAGATTAAAAACATGACAATACTTTTTTTAACTTTTACTATGCTTTTTAATTCCTGCAACGAATCAGAAAAGCCGCATAAAGCCATTGAATCAAAAAATGAAAATTCAATAACAATTGGCGACACAGTGAGTCAGCTCAGTAACAATATCATGATTATTTATCAAGACAAAAAGAATAATTATTGGTTTGGCAGTTGGCAGGACGGACTTTTTAAATATGACGGAGAATCAATCGTTCATTTCTCCAAAGAACACGTTTTGCCATCGAACAGAGTTGAAGAAATTAAAGGCGATGAATTAGGTAACGTCTATATAAATACAAGTAAAGGAATAGTGAAATACAGTGAAAATCAATTTTCAACTTTAAAGGAAACAAATGGAGAATTAAATCAGTGGGGGTTAACTCAAAATGACTTGTGGTTTAAAAACTTTACAGATGGTGAATATCTTTACAGATACGATGGAACTGTTTTACACAAACTTAAAATGCCCAAAAATAAAATTGGCGAAGAATGGGTTAAAAACAATCCTAGCTCACCTTTAAGCCCTTATTCTATTTATTGTACTTATAAGGATAGTAAAGGAAACATTTGGTTTGGAACTTCACTTGCAGGAGTATTCAGATACAATGGAAAGTCTTTTGATTGGATTACCGAGTCAGATGTAAATGAAATGCATAATGGACCAGCGAATGGTGTTCGCTCAATCATTGAAGATAAAGATGGATACTTTTGGTTTAATACAGAATATAAATATGACATTTACAACAAACCAACTTCAACAAAAAGCGTTAAGGGTAGTTCACTATTTTATGACCGAGTAAGAAGTATTGGTTGTTTAGACGGCAAAAAAGATGGTGATTTGAATGAGTACCAATCTATCATTAAAGATAGTGAAGACAACCTTTGGATTGCAATTTACTTAAGTGGAGTATGGCAAGTGGAAGGAGAAAAAATAAAGCACTACCCAATCCAAGTTGACGGAAAAAACATTCCCATTTTTTATCTCTATAAAGGCAATAAAGGAGAAATTTGGCTTGGAACAGAGGAGAATGGTGCTTTCAAGTTTAATGGACAAGCATTTGAAAAATTCATTTTATGACAGACGAAAGAAGAGCTACCGATAACCCAACCTAAATCCCATTTGGGCATTCGGCTTCGGCTTTTGCAAAAGCGGTAGACAATTAGTTAATTTTCGCTTTGCAAAAGTCCAATAAACATTTATCTTTATTTAAACATTTCGGTAGACAAAGTTTCAAAACCCAAACGGGAATTTAGCTTGCAACCGTTATTTGATGGTGTATTAACCGAATTAAACTCTTCCCTTTTTTGTACTTTTGTATTGTATAATTAATAGCTTTTGCATAAAAAAATCAATTTAGTAAATGAAGGATAATACTCATGAAATACTAAAAAAATACTGGGGTCATAATTCCTTTCGTCCCGGACAGGAAGCTATAATTCAATCTATTCTAAACAATAAGGATACACTGGCATTATTGCCAACAGGTGGTGGTAAATCGATTTGTTTTCAGGTTCCAGGAATGGCAATAGATGGTATGTGTTTGGTTATTTCGCCATTAATAGCGCTGATGAATGACCAAGTACAAAATCTTACCAAAAAAGGAATTAAAGCTATGGCAATTACATCGGCAATGAACTGGAATGAAATACGAATTGCTTTTGGCTTATGTATTAATGAAAACTATAAATTTTTATACCTATCACCAGAACGTTTACATACAGAAGTTTTCCTAAAAAATATTCATGAATTAAATATAAAATTAATTGCTGTTGATGAATCGCATTGTATTTCGCAATGGGGATATGATTTTAGACCAAGCTATTTAAAAATTGCTCGTTTAAGAGAGCATTTGCCTAAAGTTCCTATTATAGCACTTACTGCAAGTGCAACTAATAAAGTAATAGAAGACATACAAGATAAATTAGCATTTAAAAATGGTGGGGTTTTTAAATCTTCTTTCGAACGAAAAAATCTGCACTATATCGTTCAAATTGAAGAAGACAAAATCAACCGACTTTTTTCCATTTGTAAAAAAATTCAAGGAACAGGAGTTGTGTATGTACGTAATCGTAAAAAAACGGTCGAAATTTCTTATTTACTCAATCAGAATGGTTATTCTGCCGATTTTTATCATGCAGGATTAACTGCTGATGAAAGGCACCATAAGCAACAGCACTGGATTGCCGGAAAAACAAGAATCATTGTTGCAACAAATGCTTTCGGAATGGGTATAGATAAACCCGATGTACGTTTTGTAGTTCACCTCGATTTGCCGGATAGTTTAGAAGCTTATTTTCAAGAAGCCGGAAGAGGTGGCAGAGATGGAAAGGTAGCTTATGCTGTTTTGTTATTTCATCCCAATGATGCCCGACAGTTACTAGAAAATACTGAAAAATCATTTCCTCCAATTGATGAAATAAAACAAAGCTATCAAGCTATTGCCAATTATTATCAAATTGCAGTTGGTTCGGGTTTTGGATTAGTTGTTGATTTTGATTTAGAAGCGATCTGTTCCAACTATAATTTAAACGCATTAAGTGTATTTAATTCCATACGTTTTTTAGAAAAAGAAAATTATCTTTCCTATCAAGATCATTCGTATGAGCCATCTAAGTTAATGCTGCTGATGAACAAAAATGATCTTTACAATTTTGAAATTAAGTACCAAAAATTTGAGCGAATAATAAAAACATTATTAAGAAATTATGGTGGCTTATTTGAACAGCATGTATTTATAAATGAATATCAGCTGGCAAAAAAATTATTAATTGGTAAAGATGAAGTGGAAGAGTTACTGAAACGTTTACATAAAATGGATGTTTTAGAGTATATTCCAAAATCACAATTACCCAAAATTCTATTTACTTATAACAGAATAGATGCAAAGCAACTGGAGTTTAAACCTGAAAATTACCGTAAATTAAAAGAAATAGCTCTGAAAAGAGCTCATTCGGTTATTAATTATGCTGAAGGAAATACTATTTGCAGAAACAGACAATTGCTTATTTATTTTGATGAAAAAAATATATTCGATTGCGGAAATTGTGATGTTTGTTTAGAAAGAAAAAAATCTGAACGTTCAACTTTTTTAAATGATCTGAACACACAAATTGTAAATATTATTTTGCAAAAACCTATGAACTTAAAAGATGTGATAAGCGTTTTTTATCGTTACGAAAAAAGTGTAGTTATTGACTCTATAAACGAGTTAATAGAGCAACAAGTTTTAAAAATTGATCAGGATAAAACTATTTTTTATAAGAATTAGAAACAAACTATCGTTTTAATTTTAAAAAAAGAATGAGCTTGTTTTAATTTTACAAAATGAATATGTGTAGCTAAATTTTGGGAGAAAAGGCGGAACTTTAGTAATAACGCCATGAAATAATTCTGAAAAAAACCAAAGAATTCGTAACCACTACGAAAGCAGAACAAAGAAATTAGATTAATTTTTAATAGAATCTGAATACAAAAAATAAATTTTGTGTTAGAATTTAGAACGAAGGGTACGTAATTTTCTTCTCTTTTTAACAAAGAAGTTACTATAGCGAGATCTATAAAAACTACTTTTTCCACGTATTACATAACCATATGTAAAACACATTGTAACATAATTATCAAAGTCTGCTGAATTACCCCTAATGTTTTTAGGATTTTGAACAGGATCAAAACCATAATTATTTGCTAATGCAATTGGAACACTTAGTTCATCAGTTCTATTAGATAGTTCTACGCCTAACGGAGAAAGTTTGGATGGATCACCATAACCTTTAGAAATATCATCCAAATAATCAGTAAATGTTTTTCTCCAACATAATTCCCAACCAAAACGATGTTTTTTCTTATACGTAAAATGTAATCCAATAGTTAAAGGCACAGACAATCCAAAAGCACTGTATTTTACCCCTTCTGTTTGAAGAGGCCTCAATTTCACCATTTCTCCTTTATACAAAGTTTTAGGTTCACTGTAAAAAAGGCCTAATCCGGTACCAACATAACACCTCATTCCAAGCCTAAATCGATAATCAGCCCCTAAATCCATGTCTTCAAAAAAAACGAATTGACCTTGAATATTTAGATCCAACATATCATTAACGAAACTTAAATTCCTTGCGTTTCTGTAGGTATTTGTAGTTAACTTATCATCGCCTGCAATTCTTAAATAATTCAGCTCAGACTTTAAAAAAATATATCTTTTGATTTTATAACGTGCATAAACATTTAGAGCTTGTCTAGTTTTTGCTAATTTCATATCAGAGATAAAATCCTTTCTTGCTCCTTCATTACCTCCTATATCTCCAAGATAGTTTGCAACACCTAAACTTCCACCGTACTCTAAAAAATATTGAGCACGTGTAGATATACTAGAAAAAACTAAAATTAGTGATATAAAAAATATTTTTTTCAATGATTTAGATAATAATCTAGCGAAAATAGTAAAATTATCAATTCGTTGAAAACGCAAACAAGTTAAGGTTAAAAATAATAATAAATTATTTGGTTATTTCCACCCATCCCTTCTTCACTTTTTGATTTTCAACTTCGATTGAATAAAAATATGTACCCGATGGTAATTCTGCTCCTGCACTATTTTTACCATCCCAAACTACATTTACATTGTCATAATTTTTAAAACTTCTTACCATTCTTCCCCATCTGTCAAAAACACTTACTGTATTGTTTGTACCTTCAATATCAGGTAAAACCCAACCATCATTAATTCCATCTCCATTCGGACTGAAACCGGTGTGAATTGTAATTTCTCTACAAGTAACTTCAAAAACACAGGTTGCTATTGCACATAAGTTATTTGTGTCGCAAATTTGATAACGGAAAGAATCTAATCCACAGTAATTTCGAGTAGGTTTATATGAAAAATTACCAATTGCATCTATCTGTAAAGTACCGTTAAGAGTATTAGAAATCAAAGAAAGAGAAGTTTGAATTCCACTACCCGAATCATTATCGGTAACATTTCCTGTAGCTGCTGCTGCATTAGCATTACCATTGGTTGTATAGAAATCATTTTGTGCTAAAGGACGAGTGATTAAATAAACTGTATCGTTAGCGCAATTTTGGAATTGATTACATCCTCTTAACACAAACTTATCGTAACCACTGAAATTAGGAATTGGCGTATAAGTAAATTCACCATTAGCAGAAACACTAACCGTTCCTTTTGATGGAGCTAACAAAGGATTTACATCTATAGTTATGCCACTTAAATTATTTTCGTTTGCAAAAATATTCGATTGAACACTTCTATTTGTTGACAGGTAAATAGTTTCTGAATTAAAGCTAAATGTGCAAGGAGTAGCTGTAATTGAAATAGATGCCGTACCGGAACATGAATTATTATCAATAACATTAACCACATACAATCCACTTGTGTCAGCAGTAATTTGAGAAGCATTTGAACCAATATTCCATGTAAATTGCTGGAATTGTGAAGAATTACTTAACGATAAAACTACAGAATCACCCAAACAGAATGTTGTTGGTCCACTGCTTACAATTGTAGGTTGTGGCGAAGTATTGATAGTTATATTTAACGTTAAAATTGAATCACAACCAACAGAATTTAATAAATTCTGAGTATAAATACCGGAAGATAAATAGGTTTGTCCGTTTACTATAATACTATCACAAGATGTTAAACTCAACGTATTACTGCTAGGTGATTTTATCGTTAAGTTCAGAGTAACAATGCTATCGCAACCGGAGATTGTACTTAATGTATCGGTGTAGATTCCACTTGCAGTGAGAATGTTTCCGTTGAACACATAAGAACCGCAAGCTGTTACTGTATCGTTTCTTGTGATTGTTGGATTGATGGTTAAGTTCAATGTTACAATACTATCACAACCGGAGACCGTACTTAATGTATCGGTGTAAATTCCACTTGCTGTAAGTGTATTTCCATTGAACACATAC
>Ga0172373_10000665_pt1 | contig 56373 bp, 46 predicted proteins | sample Lak10m_2_FD_114546 | JGI IMG/M metagenome (GOLD analysis project Ga0172373, IMG submission 114546) | Freshwater microbial communities from Kabuno Bay, South-Kivu, Congo - kab_092012_10m | ecosystem: Environmental > Aquatic > Freshwater > Lake | place: Democratic Republic of the Congo... | reverse complement strand
TATCATAATTATGATAAGTTTGATAACTATGTCAATTATTATGGCATTAACACAATAAGTGTCATTTTTGGATTATTTATTTTCATATTGTATTGGATAATTGGTTATGTTATGCATGTTATTGATATGAAGATCAACCATAGATTGAATAAACAAACTAATTCTATTACAATCAATACTCTTTATTATGTGACATTCTATTCAATATCTGAAGCAATGACCATGATATTACATAATAATTTATTTATTGGTAACAAAATAATAGACATTTATGATTTTTTAGTAAGAGTTTTGTTGAGTGTAATATTTTATGATATATGGTTTTATTTCATTCATCGAGCTATTCATCATAAATCAATATACAAATATATCCATAAAATCCATCATGAGGCAATAAATCCAACTACATATCATGCAATGCATACACATCCAATAGAGACAATATTAATAAATTACATACCAATGGTAATAATACAATATTATGTGAGATTTCCATTATTCATATATATCATTAACAAAGTATATGCACTATTTAATGTAATGGTCGGACATTCTGGATATTCAAGTAAGTTTTTTCATGATTCATCATTTCACAATAATCATCATAAATATTTCTGTGTAAATTATGGATCATATCCATATCTTGATAAATTATTTAATACTTATTATTATTCAATAGATAAAGACATCTTTCATAATAACATTTATACTACAACTATCCACAATACAATGGATTTTAAGACAGAAGCAGAAACAAATAGTATTGATACTAAATCTAATGCCATTATTGGAAAAGAGGATTTGAAAACAACAATAGATACTCAAATGAAAGAATGCAATAAAGAGAGGAAATCAGACGAAAATATTTTTGGTATTGCAACAAATCCAAAAATAAGTGATAATGATAAACTTAAGATATATGAGACACTTCTGAAAGAAAATGCTTCACATACTTTGAGAGATGAAATGTTGAAAAAAGTATATAAGATATTTGGTGATCAAGGTAAAATATATGACACTCCACATGATTATTTGGAATCAGGAAATATTATAAAACAATCTGTGATATTATTTAATAATAATACCAATACCAATAACAATACCAATAGCATCAATAGTAATGTAATTGATAATGATGTTATTAATCCAACACCAATAACAAAAAAACATGACCAGATATGTATCAGGAATAAATTGGCATCATGGATTAGTCATACATACCAGAAATGCAATATTTGTGAGAGATTTAGATAATGTATATGGCGAAAAAGGTTTTATGAAACATATACAATTTGAAGATAAGTTGTCTGTCGAAATAATAATTAGATATTTAGTTCCATTAATTAAACAACAAGTCAGCAATGGTGATATTAATAATAAAACAAATCCTAATGACTTATTAGAATGGATTAAGTCCAAATATAATGAGATTTACAAATCTAAAAATGAATTATTGAATCAAAGTGACATGACAATTGAAAAACTATTTAATGATGCACCAAAACTTCCAGATAATATTACTATAAAAATATTACTATAAATAAGAAAGATAATCAAACAATTGAACAATTGCAAAATAGAATAGAAGAATTGGAAAGACGAATAGATTTATTAAATAGATTTATTAGAAGAATATATACTTGATAAACAAATTGCATCAACAAAAACAGATACAAAGACAGATATAAATAAATGAATTAAGATTTTTTGATAATATTATTTTTGTTATTTTTTTTCTTAACAAGAATTTTGCTTTGGTCTTCATTTTCACTTGTCTCATCGATTTCCTTAATTCGGAATACTTTTGAAGAGAATTCTATTAATACATCACAATTATAAAAACTATCACGTTTCATGAAATAAAAGTTTATATGTTCTTCATCAGATGTTCTAGGATATGACGATTCGTCTAGATATGAATCCAGAGGTTTTTTATATTCATTATTATCATAGTATCCAATCTGATCAATATCTAAATTGTCCATTGTCATTGTCAATTCTCTACAATTATTATTAGTGATGTCACATTTAGAACAGTATTTATAATGCATTATGATTAATTTTACTTTACTATCTTTTTTATTAAGTTTTGTCATGTCCTTCCTGAGTTTTTCACATGTAATCATCATCATTGGACAATTTGTAATAATCTTAGAATCATCTTCATCATAATCATCATCATCACTTTCAGATTCAATTTCAATGTCAGATATTTCTGTCTCATTATCTTCTTCTTTATTATCTTCTTCTTCATTATCTTCTTCTTCATTATCTTCATTATCTTCATTAGTATCTTCATCATTAATTGATTCTGAATCATTATTATTATCATTATCAGAGATATCATCATCACATGAGGTGAGTGTGTCTTCAGTTAGTTCAAAAAATCTTTCCACAATTGCTTGACCAAATTTCCTTCCATTCACTTCGACAAATGAACATTCACCAACTAAATTTCTTGTGGCATATAATCTTGTTGTTTTGTATTCTGTTAATGTCTCTATTAAATCCTCAAATTCTGCAAGTTGTTTGATCTCACTTGATATTGATATTGTGCTTAATTCTGTAGCATATCTATTGAGATTTTTGTCCTTGAATATTTTAATTGAACTATTTGTTTTCATATCACTTATTACTTGTCCTACTGCAATAAATCCATTTTTCTGTGTTGTTTTTTCGCCTTTCAAATATACAAGAACTACATCATCATCTTTGATTGGTTTTCTGTAATATGCAGAAACATACATAAGATTATTATTAATATTTTTTGATATATGGTCCCACTGTTCATATGACAATAAATATATCCAATAATCTGTGTTTTTTGTTATAAATATTCCATCATTCTCATATATCACCTTTATATCTTCTGCCTTATTCTCTATTTCAACCTTAGATTCTGATTTTGATTTAGATCCAGATTTAGATCCAGATTTAGATGACATTAGACAAGATGTAATTATGATTTGAATATATATACTTATCTTTTTACACTCCAAATAACAATTTTTTTGAGTTGATTATTATAATAATTAATGAATACTGATTCTGAAATCAAATCATCATGTAATAATATTCAGAGTTATATCATGGTGACAGGTGGTCTAGGATATATTGGATCACATGTTGTAGTTGAATTACTCAATCTTGATAAATATGTCATCATCATTGACAATCTTTCTAATTCAAATAAATCTGTATTAGACAAATTATTCAAAATAACAAACAAGCCAAACAATATATTATTTTTTGAAACTGACATTCGAAATGAAGAAGATCTTATCGAAATATTCGAAGAATATCCAATCGATTTAGTTATGCATTTTGCCGCTCTTAAATCAGTATCTGAATCTGAAAAATATCCTGATCTTTATATTAATGGAACAAAAACATTATTATCAGTTATGGAACAATTTAACTGCAAAAAATTTATCTATTCTTCATCGGCTACTGTCTATGGTGATTCATCACCTCCTGTTTCTGAAGACTCTAAAGTAGGATCCAATTTAGCATGTAATTATGCCAAAAATAAGTATGATATGGAACAATATATGATTAATAATTGTAAAAATGATTGGTCAATTGTTATATTAAGATATTTCAATCCTATAGGTGCACATTCAAGTGGATTAATTGGTGATGATCCAAATGGAATACCAAATAATATATTTCCATATTTATTACGTGTGGCTAAATGGTCTAATAGTAATCCTACCGAAAGAAATGAAAATAGTCCATATAAATCATTAACAATATTTGGTGATGATTATGATACAAAAGATGGAACATGCATTAGAGATTATGTTCATGTTGAAGATTTGGCATTATCGCATTTATCTGCTATATCTAAATTATCTAGTAATGGAATATTTATTTATAATGTTGGTACCGGATACTAATTTTTATATAATTTTGTATAAAATTATATAAAAATGCATAAATTCTATATAGCGTAGCTATATAGAATTTATGTTGATTTTTCGTGTAAAACACGAAAAATCAATATCCGTCACATAAAAACATATAAAATTGTATAACAATTTTATATGTTTTTAGGTACCGGCAATGGCACAACAGTCCTCGAATTAGTCAATACAATGAATGATGTTCTAATTAAAAATGGTCTTAATAAAATTAATTATCAAATTGGCAAAAGAAGACAAGGTGATTTAGATGTATCATATGCTAAGGTTGATAAGATCTATAAAGAACTTGGATTCAAAACAAATAAAACAATAACTGAAATGTGTGAATCAGGATTGAAATACTATTTCAAATAATTTATTTTTAGCAAAACATTATTATATTATTAATATAATAATGCTTCAATTAGTTCAGATCATAACAAATCCAATTATCTATCTGATCAAAAAAATATTAAAACTACTTTTTATTTTATGTATTGTAATATTGATATTGTCTAATTTTGATATCATATTCATCATTACTAAATGGTTATACAATTCTAATATTCTAAATACATTATCGATCACTAACAAATTAAATATTACTACAGATATACCTAATTTACCAAACATTTATGAGAATCATATTTTGTCTGATATGAATATTAATAAAAAAGATAATTATATAATTGTTGATAAAGATTACTATGATCCTACATTGATCAATATGAAGATTAATAGAATAGAACAGTTTGATATTTTGATGAGACCGTTATATCCAAACATTAAAACAACACAATATCAGAATACTGTCATTAAAGTTAATGGCAAAAATAATAATTTATGGCATTTGGATATATTAGATGGTTTGATGGATGGAAAATATTCATTCAATAAATCTGGCAAAAATGTAACTATCATATTATTAGACAATTATGTTAATACACATCAAGATTTCATTAACAGATCATTCATGATTAATGATAAATTTGTCAATTCTCCTAATGTTGATATCAAAACAAAAAATCATGGGGTTAGTATGATGGGATCTTCAATTGGTAAAATATATGGAGTAGCCAAAGATGCCAATATATTAATGTATCAAACCAATTATAATGAAGAACATAAATTGATAGAAATAAATAGACAATTATTTGAAGATATTGTCAGATCAACAAGAACAATATGTAATCCAAAACATAAATGTATATTATTGATGCCATTTGTGGTTGAATATGATTCACAATATGAAACATCATTAAGTAGTTATTTAGATCCAATCAGATTGTCAAATTCATATATTATGATTGCACCAATTGGAAATGACAATTCTGATCTAAATATTAAACCAGTATTTCCCGCATGTGAAAGTGATGTATTAAGTGTTGGGTCATATGTTCTAGATATCAAATTGAATATTAACAATTCATTCAAAAAAATTATTTATGAAGGAATACTCAAAATAAATCCTAAAATAAATAAATTCAAAAATACTGATTTATATGCTCCTGGTCATGATATTATCACAACAGGACTTAATAATAAAATAATCATCACTTCTGGAACATCCATATCATCTTCTATTGTTGCCGGTTGGGTTGCCACACTTTTAGAATCTGATCCATCCCTAGATGTAAATTCTATTCGTGGCAGAATTAAATTAATGAATAAACTTGTTTAATAAAAAATATTATTTCTTGGTCTTTTTATCATTAGGATTATTAGTCTTTGATGTTTTTTTGAACAGATTCTTTTTATATTTCAACTTATTCTCAATATCTGATAGTTTATCAAATAATGCCTTACTTTTCAGTCTCCAATTTAATTTAAACTTTATGACATTTGGTTTGCATAATTCTTCACGACTTATCCAACCAATTGTCCTGTCAAATCCATCATGTATTTCTTTTGTCCCAAAATCTTCCTTCTTTAGTTTCTGTTCATTCTCTGTTGCCTCAACCAAATATACCACATATTTAGATTTTGGCATATAGATGTATTGTGTTGTTTTCTTTAATCTGTCAATAATATCTTTCTTTTTAATCATACCATTTGTTTCTTCCTCTATTTCTCTCCCTGCCGCATCTTGTATTGTAGCATCTTCAGGATCTATTTTTCCTCCAATATCTTCATATTTATTCCTGTTATCAGATACAAGTAAATACAACTTGTTCTTAATATTCTTGTATATCAATGCTCCTGAAGCTGTGACAGGTCTATCATCGTCTAAATATAATGTATTCCTTTCATGTTTCTTTTTTGGAGGTTCTTTTTTTCCATCATCACCATCTTTATCATCGTCTTCATCAACCTCAATATGTTGAGGGCCTAATTCTAGATCATCACTTTTGATATCATTTGTATCTTTGTCAGAATCAGGATCAGATTCATAATCTGAATCATCATTAACAATTATTTTCTTACTTTTTATAGATAGATTCACACTGTGTTTCTTTTCATTAATAGGGACCTTAATTGAAGACATTCTATTAATATTATTTGACAAGATATTATTGTTATTATTATGATTTCCTAATATGTTATCATTATGATTTGTTTTCAATTTTATTTCATCATTTATTTTATCAAATATTTTATCAAAAAAAAAAGTTTAAATATATTATTATCTTTCACTTGATTGATTTGATTTGAACTGTATCTTCTATTTAATATTTTGGTCTTTAATTCTGGATACTTATCATCATACTTACCCATTATTTTCTCATATTTCTTATTTATGATAAAATACTCCTTGTTTCCTTCATCTAGCAAAACATAATCCTTTATCATATCCTTATTTAATAAATTAATCATCAAAAAATCCACATGATCTTCTGTTCTATTACGAACTATCTTCCTTATCATTTCATATTCCAATATTACCATCTTCACACCTTGAAAATAGAAGTGATATTTAGGATTAAGAACTAAATCATTCAAATCATTGATCTTTAAATAATCCATAATTATTTGATCCTTCTTAATCCATGAATTATTCCAACTTTTTGAATCTTCTAATCCACCATCAAGAAAGAATAATTTAGATTTCTTTTGATAAAACAGATTATACATTAGGTCCTCTAAATGTTGTGATCTATTTGGATATGTATCAATTAATACTGAATCAATGTCATTAAATGCCCTAATACCGTAAGCAAATAAGACTGTTCCACCTAATGTAATAAATCTATCTTGTTCCATCAAAGACATATTACTATACAAAATATTTCTAAGTGTCTGAAATTTCACATTTGCTATTCCAAAACTTCTATCATTGTTTGATAATGAATCTGCAATCTGTATATCTAACATTTTGATTGTATTGTCATTTAATATCATCTTACAATACTCAACAGTTTGATAGAAATAATCATTAATATGTAATAAATCATTCCCTCTGTATTTATTCTTATCAATATTAGAATACTCCATTATTTTGGATCTCAATTCACGTTTGAAAATTGATCCCTGTCCTGATAATGGTTTGTCATTTACATTGTCAAATATTATGAATGTGACTGGATTATTTGTTTCTGTTGTATCAATATATTCCATTTTTTTGGTAATGAATTTAGTCCTTTCAGAATATGTAAAGTCATCATACATATTGAACATTAGATTTTTGATTCCATTTTTTGTCAAATTGATTGTTTTGACATAATAAATATTTCCATTTTCCTCTAATAATTTAATTAACTTGTCAATTCCATCAATAGCAGGTTTCCATAATGTAATGACAAATGATTTATTTCTGCATTTAGTGTATTCCAACATAATATGATCTCTGTCAATTGGATCAATTGTGTCTATTAAATTAAGTCTTGAATTATCTAACTTAATATTTTTCACTCTGTCATATAATTGTTTATAATAATTGTCCTTTTTATGATTATCTGCCAATCTTTTAATTGGTTCAAGATAAGAGAATTCTTTAACATCGTCGAACATAATATTCAATTTAAATGGTCTATATTGTGAATTTCTATTATCATGATAATAACGGATATGGTCAGGATTAATCATATTAACATCAACATTGAGTAATGTAGATATTTGTTCCATTTTTGGATTTTGAATAGGATTTGAATAGACTATTTTTTTATCATCAATATTTCCACCAATCAGATTAATAAGATCATTATTTTGGGAATTTAATATTTTGTATTCAATATCTTTCTCTTTGAACATGAAACTATTGGCAATAGAAGGACCGAGAGATTTTTTGAGTTGATGATATTCAAGTTGTTCATCAAATATGTTATAATTATTAATGTCATCGATATTAAGTGATTTAATGAATGAGTAATTATTTTTTTTGAGATTATTGGATAATTCATGTTGGTTGTTAATACTTTTGACATGATCATAAACTTGTGATAAAAGTCTTTCAGATTCTGGAATAGATTCAATAAGTGAAGGATCAACATTACAACATTTTTTTACATTAGGGAATAGATTATTAATTCTTTTACCATAAATGAGTAATCTAATAACATCGTCATTAAGATATTTCGGTCTTGAATTTTGATCATTATTGTATTTTCCTCCTTTTTGGTCATTATCCGATTTAAATAGGTTAATAACAATTATTCCATTTAATCTATTAGAACTATTGGATCTATTGATATTATTCATTATTATAGTCCTTATAATTATAATAATGTAAAAGATAGTTTAATTATTGATTATTTGCCAAAATTACATTTCCTACGAGCTAATTTGATAGGAACAGTCTTTTTTTGTTTATTAGTTACAGTTACTTTTGATGATGTAGTAAATGGGAATGAATTATCAGATGAAGTATTATCAGAGTCAGAAGAACTAGAACTATCAGATTCAGATGAAATCTTATGATTGTCATTATTATCATGATTATCTTGATTAATTAATGTGGATAGTTTATCAAATACTTTTTGTTCATTTTGTTGAAGTAATGAATCATGTTTGATATTTATATCTGTTTTAGTAGTTTTTGTAGATATTGGCGTTTGGATAATATTAGAATTCTTTCTGCAATCTAAAGTAATATTTGCACTATTTGTTTCATGATTAGTAGGTCTAATAGAACTGATAGGATTAAGACTATTAGATTTAGAGGATGATTTGACAGTTGGTAAAGTTTTAGGAATATCCATATCAATAGTAGGAATTGACGAAACAGTATTTGGACAACTGAACAGATCTTTTTTATTAGAACTGATTTTAACGATAGCTTCAGTATTTTCCATACCTTCAAATAATCCTGTCAATCCTTCAAGACATACACAAACAGGTCTAAGTATGAAAAGTCTTAATTGTGTAAATAAATATCTTGAGGGTAGGATTGTAGTGATGAAATAAGAAAAATAGATACCAATACGACGAATTCTTTCACGAAAATGAACACGATCAATATAACTAAGGATTAACCAAAAGAATAATAAGGAAAATCCAATACTTAATTTATAGTAATAAATATAATGATCAAATAATTGTTGTAACATATGGAATGACTATTATATTATTCATTATAAACAAAAAATTAAATAAATAAACGTATAATTATAATCATTGATTATCATTTCATTACCAAACAAACATCAATCTCATTATTAAACATATGTTTGACAAAGTCATTATTATAAGTGACATATGATTTGTATGTTTGAATTGATTTTTCAATCTCAAATAGACGTTTACTTATCTTACGTTGTTCATCAAGTGAAGGCAATAACAATTCAATATCATAAAATTCTTTTTTGGATATGCCATCAAAATCATTTTGAGCCATTGAAGCAAGTTGAGATTCGATGTGAATTAAATAATTACCAATAAAATGGTAATCAACATCTTTACTAATTAATTTAATTTTCCATGCATTCTCATTCAAGAAGAATTTGCCATTTACGAATCTAACACATGGTTTATATATACCTTTATAGCAAATGAAATAGTCTGATTCACAGTTCGATTTGTTAATTAAATGATGGATATTGTCATGGACACCATAAATTTGATAATCGCCAGTTGTGATATCATCATTATTAATCGATGTTCCTTCATCTACTTCAATTAAATCACCTAGTTTAGCTTTTTTAGATGATTTACATTCATCAAACATATTGTCGAATATTGATTTTTTGGAGTCCTCATATGTCAAAATAGTTTGTGTAATAGTATTAGGTGTTATTTCATATTTATCTAATTCATCAACAATTTGCTGTTGTTTTTCAATTGGAATGCTTGGAATCAAAATTTTACCAAGTGAATCTGAAGAAATGTATTTGAATTGTTTCTTAATACAGATCTTTTTTTCCAGTCTACCTGAATATTTCAAGTAATAGTAAACATATTTTGACAAAAATGATTTGTCAGTGATCTTTAAAATAATAAAGTCATTTGAATATGAGAAACAACTATCAATATATACCATTGGATTGCCATATTCTCTAATAATAATACATTCATCTTTGATGTCATAGTCATCAGAATATTCTACATTGTCATTTGTAGAATTGTAGAATCGATATTTTCCAGTTTGCTTTCCATGATATATAGAATGAATTTTTGTTAAAGAATCCCCTTTGGTTGTTATTTCTGATATTTTTTTGTATTCCATTTGTGTCAATATGTTTGTTAATTAATTCAAAAGTATTATAATTATCCATTTATTCAGATGTTGATATTAATTAGTATTAATATCAATTTTTTTCAATAAAAAAACTTACTTGTCAAAGTTCTTACTCTCCAGTTTTCCATACTTGATTAATTTGTCTTTTAGTTTTGTCTCATGTGTTCCTGCAAATCCATATCCCTTCCCATGTTCTGTCTCCTTATATGCACATGATGTCCCTAAATCAGTCTTGATCTTCTTAATTACTCCCTCTCTAATTGTCTTGTCTTGTAAATATTGTTCTAAATTAAATATATATGTCCTTCTATCTTTCCCTTTTGTCAAATATTTAATAATAATCTTCTTCTCTATTTGTAATGCCTTCTCCTCATTCTTATTGCTGTTCGCCTTTGGCATATTTGTTAATTCTTGTTTCTCCTCTCCCTCTGTCTCTCTCTCTGTCTCTGTATCTTTGTTCAATGATTCATTAACTTGTTCATTAACTGATAATGAAGTGTCATTAATATTGTTATTATTATCTGTCATTGTTTATTCTATTGGTATTATGTTTTTATAAATAAATATATTATGGTTTGGTATCTTTTTCATTTTAATTTCAATTTTTAGATCTTATATGTATATTTCTGTCTTATCTTTCTCATATCATCCTTTGTTGATCTAAATCCATCACCCTGAATTAATCTCATAATCTTCTCATCATTGTTTTTGTTATTATTATTCGAATTAAATGCATTCATACCAAATAAATTACCACTTCCATCAAACATACTTGGACTAATATTAGTATTCCCAAATAATTGACGTTTTGGCATTATCAATTCTTCAAGATTACCCATATTACCCATATACATTTGTTTGTATACATTGTTGTTATTTGTATTGAGTTTTCTTGCATCAACATAACCCTTATTCTCTTGATTATTCTGTTGAATAGAATTAGTTTTCGATTCTTGATTATTGATATTAGCATTATAATCCCTACTTTCAGTAATAGTAACTCGTTTATTCATTTCATTTTGATCATTAGTTTGATTAATCCATGGATTGAACTCATTATGATTGTAATCATTATAGGTTTCTTCATATCTGTCATTCATTGAAATTACACAATTATCACTTGTCTGAAGTGTTCTGACTATTTTGATTTGGTCATCACTCAATATCAAATCATTATTATCCGAACAGCCTAATCTTTCCAGATATTTAGGAATATTCCCAACCTTCTTCAGTTTGTTTTTCGATACATCCACTGACTCCATAATGTTAGGTAATTTGGGTAATACCTCAATATTATTGTCATATAAATCCAGATTTCTCAATGTCTCCGGAAATGATGCAAATCCAAATTCCCTTAATTCACAACTATGCATTACAATTTCCTTAATGTTCTTCGGTAATTTAGTAATTTTCTTAATAAGTGTTCTCGATGCTACTAGTAATTGAATACTGTCTGGAAGTTCATCTATATTTTCAACTTGAATAGATGGCATTTTCAAATATTTCAAGTTAATCAATCCCTTAATATCACTCAAATCATTAACAATAGTAAATGCAATGTTAAGTCTTTCAATAGTTTGTGGCAATTTGAATGTTCTAATTGGATTATATGACAAGTCAACCTCCTTCAAATTGGAACATTGGGATAAATCTAACTTTTCTATTCTATTTTTTGATAAATTTATTGACTCAATTGTTTTTGGAACATCCTCATTTGTTATCTGTGACAAAACATTAAATTTTAATGACAATTCCTTGAGATTAGTTGGCAAATTCTTCAGTGATTTCAATTCACAATTCTCTATCAATAAAACTCTCACACCATCCAATGTCTTTAATATTTCCGGCAATTCTGTTATTATTATGTTCTTCAATTCTAACATACTACTACCTGATGTAATTTGATCACCGATGATCCTTTCCATAATATTATTATTGTTCATATTATTATTAGCAATATTATGATAATTGTAGTTTGTCTTATCTGTATAGAATTGTGTTATCGAATCTATTTTATTCAAATTTTTTATTTCATCCTCAACAGAATATTCCACATCTGAAACAACTCCATTATCATCATCACTCACATGAAGATTATCACAATCATAATTATTTAATCTATTCCTTCCCGAATATGTCCCATCTTCTGCAATATATTCATGATTGTCATTTTCATGATTGTCATTTTCATGATTGTCGGTACTATCACTATCCGCTCCAGGATCATCCAAAGCAATTAAATCAGTATAACTCATTTTTGCAAAATCAACTGTCTGTAAATTTGGTTCTGTCCTTTCCTTTTGGTCATTTTGGCCATTCTGAGTCTGATTAATATTTTGGTTATTTTGATTCATTTTGATATTTTGGAATATATATATAGTTTTAAGCCTATTATGGCTTTTCGCGTTGTGATCATTATGATCAATTTTTTGAGATGTTTTGACAGAAATAAATAATTAATATATTATTGTATTAGATATAAATGTCAGCATTAATTAAAGCATATACTGGATTTGATAAACAATTAGTCTTTGACAGAATATTGACTAAAGATGATTACAAAATAATTACCAAAGATATATACAACCATTATAAAATATCTGATAAGGTTGTTTGTTTCTATAATGGTAAAGATTGGAATCTTGTCTTACTTGAAGATATGTTAGCCTATCCAGTTTTATATTTCGATTTTTGGTCTAAAAAGAATCAAGAAACTTATACAAATAGTCTATTAGTCTGTCCTATTACATTAAGATCCATGATTTATAAAGGAAAAATAACTATTACTGATATTATCAATGATAGATTAATGATTAAAAATCTTGACACTAATGATGAATTCTTTATGGATCTTCCATATACCGGCCATTTTGATGAATCTGGCAAAGAGAAAAAAATTAAATCCCATGTCAAACGTCATGAAGTTAAAATATTAACACTTAGAGATTGTTTCATGTTTGTGATCGATCCTCAATATATTGTTATTAATGAAAAAAAACGATCAATTATTTATGATGGTTATTATTCTAATACCTTCACTTATGATGGTAAATCCATCTATACAACTTATCATCCCAAAACTGTTGTATACATGATCCAATATTACTCTCATAAAATTAAAAATTATAAATATTCTGTCTTGATCGGTAAAGATATTAGTAAAGATGATGTGACCGGTTATAGTTATAAAGCGTCCGGTGTATGGCAATTCATTGATAAACATAAACATGAATTTATTGAAAGACGTGCATATATTTATCCTATTTTTTGGTTTATGGTTGACAAGATATATCATGACCAAGATGTCAAATCAATTGTTATTATCAATTAATATTTTCACATGACTATTGATATATGTTTTAATCCATATATCAATGAATCCATACCTATTTTGATATCATCTCCATTAAACATATTTAGATATCTTATTGAAATATTTCCATACTCTTCTTGATCTATTCCCTTAATCACATACATTAAACTATCTCTTAATGTTATTCCTATTAAGTTCTTGTTTCTATTCAATAAATATATCATCCTGGAATATGGATTATATGGTATGACCTCTTCACCAATTATTGAATTCATTATGTTCTCAGATAACCAATAACATTGTTCTTGTTTTTCTCTATTATCATTAATATTTCCATCCAACAACTCGCTCACAGAAAAATACATATTATTTATGTCTATCGATTTATCTATTTCAATCCTATAAATCTGTCCACCTTTACATATTCCTACCAAAGCATTAATATCCACATTATCTATTTTAACACTCATCATATTACATAGTTTTATAAATGACTTGAGTAATAAATAATCTAATTTATTCCCTCCATCAATTATTATCGGTTCTGATTTATTATTAACTAATATTTTGTCATTCACTTTCAGTTTGTATTCATAATCATATCGTTCTGTTTTATTATTGAATAAATTGAATAAAAATACATACTCATCATTTATTTTTTCATATTTTATGTATTTCCTTCCTATGTATACTCCCATAAATAATTTCATCATTGGTATCTGATTATCCAATGAATATTTATTCTTACTTGTGTATTTGTATTTGATCTTATTATTAGTCATTATTATTGGTCTTGTCTGATTATGATCCTCTATTTCAGTAAGTAAATCATCACCATATTTTAATTCATATCCAATTATTTCTTCTTTTTTGAGATTTTTGTAATCGAAATCATTATTGATCTCTTTCTTAATATTTATTTTACATCTCTTATCTATTATCTCTCTCAATTCATTTGGTATATTATCATTAACCATTTCACTTATTTATACTTGTTATATAAATAAGTAATCTGTCTAGTTAAACCCCCACCTAGTAGACTATTTATGATGATGATCTATGTCTGTCATATTCATTCAATATAATTGTGAAATGGTCCAATAATGTAAAATCATTTATTATTGGTCCAGTTGTGTTAATTATATCAATCATCATATTTGATTGTCTCTTCAAAATATTAGACAAAAAATCAGTCATATCCCTTAATTTAATAATCGTATAGTAATGATATTTATTGAAATATTTCGAAATATCTCCCTCATCATTATTCATTAATCTGTATATCTCATTTATTTTCGTTTGTAGTTTTGTTATTGTATCTAAATCCATATATTGATGTACATCAAGTCGTTTGTTATTTCCGCCATTATATGTTGCTATTTTCAATAAATATATTATGTAATTTGATGCTCTTGTTGTATCTAATTCGATCTCATCAATCTGTTTCTTGTATTCATATATTTTCCTTTGTGTTACACTTATTAGATCAGTCAGTTCTAATAACTTATCTGTATTATTCCCACCCTTTTGTGGTGTTTTACCCTCAATCATATTGATTAGTCCATAATTAATTTTTGGAAGTGATGTCCCTTTTATTTCAATAGTTTCGGCAAACTTATTTTTTGCTAATTGATCTAAATAATTTTTCATTTCATTAAACTGTTTCTCATCTTTCCATTCATTAATGTGATTATTGCCATTATCATCTAAATTTATTGTAATAATTCTTGGTTGTGATTCATCTAATGGTATTAATTTGACAATTCCACTCTGATTCCCATATTTATATTGAATATCATTTGATTTTGAATCTGTAATAATGTATTTATGATGTTCAATATTGATTTTTGGTTTTGATTTTAATAAGTCAATATATTTGTCTATGATTGTATTTACTTTATTTAATATTTCTATATTTTCTATGGCATCCTTACCAAAATCATTAAATGTATTCTTTTTATTATTTTTGTTATTAAATATATTCCATAATAATACCAGATCACTTAACAATTCTTTATTAGAGTCTATACCCTTTATTTCATATAGATATTTCTCATTGTTGTGTTTCAAGATTTTGTAATTAGTTAATTTATTTGACAATGATTCATCGATCTGTTTAATTAATTTAACTTGATCATTCAATGAAGGAATATTTTTTATTTGGGAACTCACATCAAAGAGATTCTTAAAAAGATCCTGTATTTGAGTTAAATTATCTTTCATTTTTCCCATATTTGTGATCTCATCATATTGGAAATATTTATCAACATTAGTTTTAACATCTGAATTAAATTTGTTTCCACCATATTGTTCACATTCTCTGCAAGAGAGGATTGTCTTGCTATTTACAAAACGACACTTTTGGACAAGGTAATTATTAATATGATATTTTATATAGGTCATAAGATTTATTGAATCTGTCATAATTCTGATTTTACTTACATATCATATATATCAAAAATAATCTTAGTTATTTATTTAATAACTGAATTTTATTTATTTAATAACAGAATTAATGAAGTCTTTTGTATTTTCCAATAATTTGATCTGATGACTGCATTTAAATTTAGTCTTCTCATCATTATCATAGTTCGCAAATAAATAGAATATCTTATAATCCTTTATTACATTTGTATTATCTTTGTTCTCATTCTCTATAAATGGTGATAATATATCTGTAATTAATTCTTTCTTCTCACTATAAATCTTATTTGAACTGTATCCACTCAATATATAATTATTTAATTCTTTTAATTCGTCTTGTGTTACACTGGTATCAGTTGGTAATTTGTAATCTTTAATATCATTCTTCTTTCCTATGTATAATGGAATATATGGGGTATTATTAATACTGACTGTATTCTGACCAAATACACTATCTAATTGTTGTTGTATGGTTTTATTATTGTATATTTCAGTTGTGGACATTAACCATACTCTTGTAATGTTTCTCAATGTATCAAGATTTATTTCTTTTTGTGGATCAACATGGTTTTTGGATGAGTCTGTTTTGCCAGAATCTTTAATTAATTTTTTGCCTAAAAAGTTTGTCAATCCTGCAATATTCTCATTAATATATATTCCCTCAAATGGTGTCATTGTATAATCATATTTTAATAATTCCTTAATTTCCCCAATATCACCAGAAATTTCATTACCAATCTTCCCTTTGAAACCATCTGTTTTGAGTTTATTTTTTATTTCATCTGTTACAGTCAATGAATCAATCTTATTATTGATTTCCACATTTAGTATTTTTTCATAAATTTGCTGAATCAATTCGAATTTATTGTCCATTAATAATTGATACATAACAAACACTGCACCAACTGCATATTCTTGGGTTTTTGTTTCATAACCTACACCAGTAACACGGTTTTTGCCAGAATTGTATTGTAACTTGCCATCTTGCAATTCGACCCAATTAGAAAGCGGATCATTATTTATATTTATTGTTTGACTCAAAATCTCCCGATAGACATTAGATTTTTCTGTACTTTCATTCACAGTATTAATAATTATTTCTGGATGAAATGCTGATAATCCTATTGGATTTAATGCCATACATGTAATTATTAATTTGATTCTTTCAAGAGCTTTATCATTATTAAATACATATTTTTTGATAACATCATGATCAAAATAAGGTTTAATATATGTTTCATTTAATTCTTCTCTTCCAGGCAAATCAATAATTAAAAATCTAACTTTGTCATTAGGATCTGGTGTGTCTTTGGTAGATCCGACATACAATTCAAAATCATAAATTAATACAGATCTTGAACTTTCAGGATTATTTGGTGTTGGTCTAATTCTTTTAATTTTGTCTATTTCTGGATTTTCAGATTTCAGTTCTAGTTTCCTGTATTTGTCAATTGTGTCAGTGAATTTTTTAAAATTGTCAAAAATCTTTTTAATAGAATCCCCTTTAATAGTTATGTATGTCTCAGTATTATTCATATATGTTGAAAAATTAGGTGCTGTGTATTTCTCCATAGTTCTGACTGAAATCATGTCGTTATTTAATTCAATGTCATAATGGAAAATATTATGGTTAATTTTATTCATTCTTGGTGCATTGTTCTCAGTCCAATAGAATGTATATGGCAATCCAATACCATATATTTCAAATAGTCTGAATCTGACTGTGTATAATCCTGTTACATTATTGAGTGTACTTTGCAAGAGACCTTGTTTTGATTCATTACCAAATAATGTATATGTCTTCCCTGTTCCTGAATAACCATATGTCATTAAACATACCCCCTTCTTTTTCCCTAGTTGTGTTTCCAATGTCATATATTTAGAAATGTCTTCATTTGTTGTGTAATATTTTGAGTCAAATACCTCCGTAAAATTATATGTGTCTGGTTTTTCATTATTAGATAAACAAACATTTTTGTTAACTATCATAACTTTCGAATCTCCACCTTTCCCGACATTAGAATTTTTAGAATCATTATCTATTCTTTCCTGATCTGAAATAAATACTTTTTTAGAATAGTCAATCAGATTAGAAGAAATATCATTAAGTCTGGCATAAATGGTTATTTGACTTTGAAACATTTCATTATAAGATTCCATAATTGGTTTGAAATAGTTAAATAATGTCATATTGTTCTTGATTTTTTGGTCAGTTATTTCATTAATATTGATTATGTCCGTTGATAACATATGATATACTATTTTCCCAATAAAGTTATACAATCTCTTAATAATTATTTTGTAATATTTTCTAATAAATAATATATGTGGTTTATCACTTTTTCCATCAAGATCATTATTCATTCTTGTAAGAATTCTCAAATAGAATAATAATAACCCTTTGTTAATATATTTGTAGATCACATAGTTTTCTGAAAATAACTGATTTGTCGATATTAATATTAAATATCTCATATATGCATACACATCATTATACATGTTGTTCAATTTTGCTACTAAATTATTGTAAGTAACAATCTGCAAACCATATTTTTTAAGTAGACCTGCATATTTGATTAAATTATCATTCAATGATGTGAAATTATTTCCTCCTTTCTGTCTGATCTTAATAAAAGTGCTAAAATCAGGATTATATATTGATCTCATTTGTTCTAGATTTGCATTTAATAAATCTGTCTTACTTAGTGCTGATTTTTCTATTTTTTTGAATATACTGTTATTAATTCTTTCAGTATAATCTTTGTCAAAATATTTTTTGGGGAATTGTTTCCTTTGATCTGGCAAATTATTATAATATTTCACAAACTCATTATCTGACATTTCATTATTTAGTTTGGTCTTTAGTTCAGATAATTTAGGAAGAAATTTAATATTGTCATAATTATCTGTTTCATCAATGATATATATATTTTCCAATTGTGTAATACTAGCTTTTAGTTTGGCTATTTTTTTGATCAATTCGTTATATGATTTTTCAAGTGTTGAATATAATTCTTTATGTTTGTCAGTAAGTTTTAGTTCAGATGATTGTTGATCTATAACAAGTGATTTTGATGTTCCATTAAGATACTCAATAATTTTAGGTGATAAATTTAATGACTCAGGAAATAATTTAGAATATTCATTAACCAAATCTTTTATTATTATTTTCATATCCATTGATTTTTCATCTAGAATAATTTTAGGATTATACATTGTCATACCTTGAGTTTTCACATCAAGAATATTTTTGGCATTTGTTATAGTTTCAACAGAAGTCAAAACAGTATCTAGATTATTTATTACATTTTCATGATTAATATTGATTTTATTGTCAATGTTCTCTACTCTTGATTTGAGTTGATTTAATTTGGTGTCAATATTAGTTTTTAGTTCAGTTAATTGTTTTGGATCTACTTTATTAACTTTTTCCATAATTGATTTGACATGTTCAATCAAATTTTTTGCCTTTGATTCTTGCTCTTGTTTGCTTTCTCCTTGTCCACCTATTTGACCATTTTGATATTGGAATACTTTATTAATATCTTGTTTAATATCATCATAAGTTAATCCAGACCCTTTCTGATTGATTATATAGGCCATTAATCGAGGATGTGTAACTGTCATATCACGTAATACTTTTTTATATTCATCATATATTTGACATTTTTGTTTGAATGATTGTTTAGTGTCATTGATGAAACCATTGATATAATTGGCATGATCAGTAATACATTGTTTATGAATCCTACTTACAATATTATCAATATCACTCATGTCTATAAGTGTTCTATTATATTAAGAATAGACATAATTATGAATATGATTTCATACTCATAATTTGATAATTATAGGTATGAAATCACGTTCATACTCATAATTAAATAATTATTTATAAACTTTTGATGCTAACATTAATAATAAAATAAATGACTTTTTAGTTGGATCTATTTCTAAATATCCTTTCACATTAATGTTGCTTTCATTAATGATGTTTCTTATTCTAGATGCCAATCTTTTCATTTTGGTAATGGTAATATCATCAGATTTGTTGTTAAATAGTCCATATATTTTTCTGATTGGAATATATTTCACTATTCCTTTTCCATTAATTATCATATCAATTACTTTCTTTAAATAAGACATATAATCTGTCATTTGTTTATGTTTTGCATCTACAGCAATTTTGAGTTCATAATAAGTATGGAACTCTCTTTTAGCATCGTCAATATGATGGATATTGTTATATATTGAATTAATTAACTCTTTGTATTGATTATTGTAATTGTCAATTTCCATGTTAAATGTCCCATCACCTCCGCTTTGTTTATTTTTAGGAATATTAAATTCTTTGTTCATATTATCAAAAGATGTTTTAATAAAACTGTCATAATTATTAGATACAAATTGTGATAGTTCTTTTTGTAGAGATAATAATTGTTCTTGTTTTATTTCTAATTTGTCATTAAGTTGTCCAATTTTCTGTTGTTCATTATTTATTGTTACTGCTATACTTTGTGATTTGGCAATTATTTCATTACTGATAATATTACCTAATATTTTCTCTTCAATATTCTTGCCAATATTCATTTTTAATGTGTAGTCAGATGGATCAAATGATTTCATTTCATTAAAGACATTATAATAATCCTTCATCACAATATCAATATCATTTTTCAGTTTTATTATAATACTTGCATCAAGTGCATCTTCAAGTGATTTGATATAATTACCCATTTTCGATTTGTAATCATGTTTATCTTTCTTATCATCATTTAGTAATTTGGATAACTCTTTTAATTTTTGTATTTTGACTTTGTCTATTTCGTTCAAATTGCTAATCAAATTATCCTTAATCAATTTGTCATATTTAGATTTCTTTGTGTTTAAAATTGGCGCATCCATTCTTCCGTTCTTTTGTGGATCTGTTCTGAAATTTTTGTTATATAATTTATCAACAGTAATTTTAGGATCAATAATTGCTTTACTAAATATATTATGTCCCCTTTTTATTTCACCGATATCGATATTTGAATTATAAACTTTGACATATTGATCATAAAAATCGACAATATGAATATTTGTGTTAGACAATTTTCTCATTCTCATGAACAGAATCATATTTTTAATCATGTCAATGACTTTTTGTTCGGAAGTAATCTTGTCATATATATCTTTCTTTAATGATACAAGATTTAATATTGATTCACTTTTAGATACATTGTCTTTGTATGGGTATTCTTCGAATGGAATAATTTTCAGATCATTAATTTTCAAATATGAATAATCTGTATTAATGAAATCTTCCAAATATGTTAATCCTGCTCTTAACATATCTAGATCGTCATTAGTGAAATTAATTTTTATATCATACATTTTGTCGATATGGTTCTTAAATGTAATTAACCTAGTTTTCTCTTTTTCTAGTTCTTTTTCATAATCATCAGTATTAATTGGTTTTTGGTTTATTGGTTTTACTTCATTTATTTGTGTGGTAAGCTCATCAAGATTGTAATCAGTTATGGTAGGAATATCTATTGAATATTGTTTTGATATTATCCCATCTTTTGGTTTCTCATTTATGATAGAATCTTCATATGATTTTTGTTCTTGTTGTATCAATAAATCACGTTTATCTTTTGGGATATTCAAAAAAAAAGATGTATCAATTGGTTTACTTAATGTATCATAATCCTTCATTACTTTCTCGATCTTGTCAAAATGTTTACCTAATTCTGTCATATTACTTATTTTAGTTGGTGTCTCATCTTGCTCACTTGTTCCACCCAATAATTCTTTCTTTCTTTCTGAATGTTTCACATCCTCCGGTGGAAATACAACTCCCATAGATTGAGATTGAGATTGAGATTGATTTGGTCTAGATAATTGGACATCTTTCTTAGTAGTTTCAAATATTGTTTTCAGATCTTGAATGATGTGATTTGTATTTTGTGCATTTTGTGCATTTTGATTGAATGTGACAAGTTTCTCTTTACCTAATTTGATATTATTATAAAGTGTGTCCAATGTTCTAACATCATTACTGTATGTATCATTCATAACCATATATGGTTTAATTGCCATATATAACCTTTCCATACTTTCTAACATTCCTAACATATCACTCTTTAATTCGAATAGTTTTTTATAAAAATTGTCTAATGTGTTAAGTGGAATGTCTGTTATTTTGAGTTCTACTTTTTTTGGTTTGTATTCCTCAACATTCCTTCCACCATCCACTAATATTTCTCTCACTGATTCATAAAGATGATTATGTTCCTTATTTATCATGTTATATGTATCAACAATGTTCTGCAAATGATTCCTAATATCTTCATTATCTAATGGATTTACATTTACTTGTCCTGGTCTTGTCACTTGACTAATTATTGGTGTGATTATTGGTCCTGATGGTGTGACAGTTGAACTGGATATTGATTGTTGGGTTGATGGTGTGATTATTGGTCCTGATGGTGTGACAGTTTGACTTGATGATGATTGTTGATTTGTTGGAACCGATGGAATTAATGGAGTAATTATTGGTCTTGATGGTGTGACAGTTTGACTTGATGATGATTGATAAATTAATGGAATTAGTGGAATTAGTGGGATTAATGGAGTAATAGTTGAACTTGTTGAAGATGTAGACTGACTTGATAATGACTGTTGATTTGATGGTACTAATGTCTGTCTTGTTATTGGTATAGTTGATGTAATAGTTGGTGTAATAGTTGATGTAGTAGTAATGTCAGATTGAGTAATATCACATATATATGAAAATGATCTGATAAATCTTTCGACACAATCATGTAATAATGATGCATTTGGGGAAACGATATTTAATCCTTGAATAAATGGGAACTGATTTGATTCATTTAATGGAAAATAGAATTGGTTAGGATCATAATAAAGACTTATTTCATTTGGATAAATAATATGATTATCACTACTAGATGTAGATTCAGTATTAGTTGAAGATGAAGATGAGTCAGAATCAGATGATGAATTATTTTTCTTAATAACAGGATTGTCAGAATCAGAATAATCAGATGAGACTAATTTATTATTTTTGCTGATATTGTATTCGGAATCAATAAACATGTCATAATTATCTGACTTTTTGAATATGTTTTTTTTATATTTAGAACTCATAATTAGATATTAAACAATATATTAATATGACAACAGATTAATATATTATTGTGTAAATTGAATAATTACAATTGGTTAAATTACAAGGGGATATATTGAGGTGTATTCATTGAACTAGTAACACCGACAAATTGTGTGTCAAATTTATTACTGTATGAATTTCTCATTCTGCCTCCACCCCAAAAAGATGATGATGTAGTGACTGGAGCTGATGGTCCTTGATCGGGAGCTGATGGTCTTTGATCGGGAGCTGATGGTCCTTGATCGGGAGCTGATGGTCTTTGATCGGGAGCTGATGGTCCTTGATCGGGAGCTGATGGTCTTTGATCGGGAGCTGCTCTCTTGCTTTCAGAGAAAGTGGTTGATGTTTCATCAAGAGAATATCCAGTATCACCACTAAGGGATTTGAGACTGTCAATTATTGTTTTGTATTCAGTTTCATATTGTGCAATAATTTTTTTGTATTGACCATCAATTTGTTTTTGAAGAGCTTCTTTCTCAGCATCAAGTTTAGTTTTCTCTTCTCCACTAGCTTTTTCATGTTTTTGTTTTGTTTCTTCAAGTTGGTTCTTCAAATTTTTGTATTCTTCAACAAGTTTGGCAACTGCACTAGGAACGGCATTAGCTTTCCATTTGGGGTTTTTTTCATCACCTTCTGTTTTATTGAAATTATCACCTTCTTTTTTGTAATTGGATTCATCACCTTGTTTGTATTCACCACCGACCATAGAGCGGTAACCTTTGATACTGCTAACAACGATACCAGATTCAGAAGAGTGGTCTTCATTGTCATCTTCTTCATGATATCCCCCACGTTGTCTTTTGGCATTAGAGATAATGTCATTAACAGCGGTGATTAATTGGGAGGTTCTGTCAGTATTATTGTCCATACCACCTCTTTGAGTTCTCATTTCAGTCTCATATTTGGCGAGCTTATATCTATATAAGTCGTTATTGGGATCAGCTTTTAGTAAGTTTAAATATTTTCTATATTTTACGTCTGAGATTGAATTACTCATCCTATTATATAATGACAAGAGATTATCTTTTATTTACACGTAATATAGTTTATTCCAATACTTCAGATCCTGTTCTCCTTAAAAATCTGATTCAGTATAATGATTCAATTATCAAATCCATCAAATCATCTCCAACAATTATTACCATCCAAAATGGCGGAACTATTTGTAATGATAATGATGATGTCTGTAAAAAAATAGAATCAATGGGTAATGATGCTATTGAATTACTCAAATATATCCGTGACACTGCTCTCAAAAATAAACAAACTTCCGAACAATACTCAAAAATCCAAGAACAAATCTTTAACATATTCAAAACAGTTTCCGAACAACTTAAATAATTTTAAATTAAATCCTCTATTTCATAAAGTGTTAATATCAACATCACCAGGTATTGTGTATAAATATTGATCGTCAGAATTATTAGAATCTGTTGATGATGTTACCTTGTCTGAATCCTCTACTGATGAACTTGATTCTTGATGTAATGCTCTATATTCTTCTGGATATGCATCTCCTTCATCATTGAAATCATATATCTTTATTTTTTTGTTATGGAAATAATCATCATATGCTGATTTATTTCCTTCATAATGTGATCTCATTTTAAGGTCATCAATTTTTGGTCCTTTCGTTGTTATTACTTTCACATCATTATTTGTTTTTCCCTCTATTTTAATCTCTTTTTTAGGTTCTATTTCAGATTCTGGTTTCTTCTCTTCTGTCTTTTCATCAGGTTTGTCATTAGGTTTGTCATTAGGTTTGTCATCAAGTTTGTCATCAATTTCAATATCACCAATATCTAGATGACCAAATGTTCTATTCATAAATCTCCTTTTGTATGTATTGTATTGTCTATTATCTTGTTTATTATCATATCTATTATATTGTTTGACAAATTGACGATTGGAATTTCTTTGTGTATTATCATGAGTATTTAACCATGATTCAATAACATTCATCAGATATTTAAATGATTCATCTTTAATATCATCTTCAGATAATTCATTAGCATTAATAAACTTATCTATTTGTGAATCATCTCTAACTTTCAAATATAAAGGAAATGTCACATCATTTAATAATAATTTTTGTGTTTCTTCATTCATTTTGTTCTGTTCAGGATGTGATTCCAAATATTTGGTCCGTTTTTCAATAAGATTCTGTTTATTGATTTTGATATGAATATGGAAATCTTTATGGTTGATATTATCTTTAGGAAATCCCATACCACATATTACAATTCCATTTTGTTTATTTTGATCAATAAAATCATTTAGACTATCCCAATTGACAGATTCATATATATTGTCCCAGTTTAAGACTCTAACATTATTCTTCAATTCGACATAATTCTCATCTTTATCATAAACAACATTAGGTTTGTAATATTCTTCCAATTTAATTAATTTGTGGTCCATTAAGTTAGCCAAAAATGAAGCCAATTTGCATTTTCCTGAACCAGATAGACCAGATATTAATATTACAGACCCTTTATTATATTTAGTAAATGCTTGAACAATGTTCATCTTACTTTATATATATGTAATATCTATTATTATTATGATATAATACTATTGGATATTTTATAATATCCAGTATCTAATATAACTCTCTTATGAATGAGGCAATACTTTATTTAATAGTTGTGTTACACTTTATTTTTGTATTATTTGTTGTTCTAACCCCATTTATTGGAAACAATTATTTCTTAATATTACATGCAATAATAATCCCATTTATGATGGCTCATTGGTATACTAATGATAATAACTGTGCATTGACAATGATGGAGAAAAAGATACGTCTTCATATTTATGGTGAAGTTCCAGACCCCAATGATTGTTTTACATATAATCTGATAGCACCTGTCTATGATTTCAAGAAAAATAATGCCGATATGTCAAATATTATTTACTTAATCACATTTGCCTTATGGGGTTATTCATTAATCCGTCTTGTCAATAATTACCGTGATGGGAAATTATCTTCATTATCACATCTTATGATATATTAAATTAAAAATTATGATTCAATAATTTATTATTAAATCATAAACAATTAACTAGAATCACTATCTTTTTCTGATAACGAATATTCTCCTTCTTCATCATCATCATCATCATCATCCTCATCCTCATCAGATCCAGAACCAGATTCCTCATTTGATTCTGTAAAATTTTGGGATTTATCACTTAATCCTGCCAATGAATCATATTCAGATGTTCTTAAATATGGTGATGATGTTCTGTCTGAATTATTAGAACTATTAGAAGAACTATTAGAGACAGATGATGATCTACTATTAATAGAACTAGAAGAACTGTCAGAATTACCTGATTCAACTGATTTAGTACTTGATGATAATGATGGAGAATCAGATGATAATTTACCAGATTGGATAATATTATTAGTTATTTTGATATTTCTGTTGAACATAACTGAGAATAATTTGTTATTTATGTCAATAAGAACAGTTAATATATTATTGTCAATACCAATCATAAATGCATTATGATAAGATCCATTAAATAAAAACATGACTGGAATTTTTGTTTTGAATAGATAATATTTATTTGAGACAATTTGATTAGATAATTCTGATATTATTTTAGATAGTCTGATTGTTTCATCTGTATTTTCATTTTTGATTATATTGTATGCCATTTGAAGATGTGACAATGATTCTTTTAATGATTTGATGTTAAATATATTATCAACAATTTTCAGATCTGATTTTTTGGAATTAATTATTTCCAATTCAGACTTGAATGACATACCACTATTTTCAGTCATAATTATTTTGTATTTTTTCTCTTCGTTATTTTGTATAGAATTAATAGAACCACCATATTTATTATGTTTATTATTATGATCATCCACAATTTTTTTGGTATGTTTTTTGATTATTTGTGATCCTTCATTTAATGATTCAGTCAATGATTTTGGTTTTTTATTCGAATTTCTCTTAGAATCAGAATCACTAGAATCAGAAGATGTTGATATTACTTTCATACTACTTTCAGAATGATGTTTATTACTTGACATGAAATAGAATGCTATATTTATAAACAAAGAGTATTTTTATTTACATCAAAATCAATATCATCAATATATTCTGTATGTTGTGTATCACTAGGTTTGATAAGGTCAATATATTGTTTCATTGAATTATATGTTGTTGGGTTTGAACTCCTACAACTTGTAGTTGAGATATTATACTGGAATCTCAAAAATATGTCATATCTTTTAGATAAGTTTTTGTCAATGAAATGATCACCTTCACATACTAGACCAATAGTATTCCCAAGAACATTTTTAAGATCACTTATTGATATTTCACTTCTCATTAGAGATGTTAGTTTTTCTCTTGACAAATATTTTGACACATCCAATTCCTTATCTTTAAATATATTGCATATTTGGATTATACAACTATCTATTTGCTGTTTTTTTGGAATTTGTTTTTTGAAATGATTTTTGGCATTATCTTTCACAAACTTATTTATCAAATATGCTTTTTTGTCATTGGGATTATATATTTTGTATGCTAATGAACTAACATTCCTGAAACATATTCTTAAAGTGTCACAAATATTTGGCGAATAATTATATTTCAAAACATAATTCTTCTTTTCGATTTTATAACCCCCAATGCCCTTAAATTTTCTTTCACTTTCCTCAATTGACACAATAACCTTCTTAATGTCAAAGTCCTCGTAATTGACATATAGAAATTGTTTGTCATCAACTGTCTTATCTTCCTTTTTATCCTTTGTTTTTGTTTCAGTTTTATTGTCATCTGAATCAGACGAAGAATCAGATGAGGTATATTTCAATACCCTTTTTGCCAATCTCTTGACTGATCTCTTAGACGAATTTGACAACATATTTAGACAATAAATATTTATTGTCAGAATCAAATCTATTGATTGTATTTGTCTAAATAAAATCAATTTTTTGGATAATTAAATAAATACAATATGTTTAATATCATAATTAGAATTCTTGATATGATTGCTAATCTTATCAGGTTTTTTATCATAATAATAGAATCTGAGAACATCAATATTACATATATATCTGTCTAATCCATTAATAAATTTATCTACATCATTATGATTGAAATATCTGATATCTAATAATTTGGTTCTTGTAGTTGTATTTAGACATTTAATAAATCTGAATAACTTAACATAACATTCTAACGATAATAATTTGCCATTACAATTAATATATATTTGTGTTACATTATTAGACATTTCGGCCACAAAATCATATTTACAATCCCACCAACGTCCTTTCAAATCAATATGAATACTTTTATCAATAGATGATGAACTCCAGAATTGTCCAAATAATGTCCAATGATTATTTACGAGAATTGATTCGTCATAAACACAATAATGTCCATTATATAATTCTTTAATATTTTGAATCATTGCCAAAATACATATATCACGATCATATTGTTTGTGTCCAAATTGATCAGCAATAACAATAAATTCAAAGAAGTGTTCTATGTCATTTGTCCAATAACATACAGAGAGTAATTCTAATATGAATGGCAATTTTAGATCAAGTTGTTTTGTTGTATAAAGTGCAGATACTAACATTCTGTCATAATCGTCAAAAGTTATAATATCTCTACAAGTCATATTTGTCTTATCATCCTCTTTCAATACAGATAATGATGATTCATTTGACAGATTGTATTTTTTGATAAATGCAGGTTTGTCAATTGGAAATAGTGTTTTCAATTCAGATGATGTAAATTGTCTTTCTAATGGTTTGTAATATTTTATTTTAGACTTGTCTTTTGTATAGTGTATCAAGTCCTTTAATTCATATTCATCTGTCATATGTGGCAATATTATTGGTTTGTGATTAAATCAATAACATTAAATATTTATTTAGTCTTCTTAGAAGTAGTCTTCTTAGAAGAAGCTTTCTTAGCTGGAGCTTTCTTAGAAGTAGCTTTCTTAGAAGGGGCTTTCTTGGCAGTAGTCTTTTCGGAAGTTTCCTTCTTAGAAGGGGCTTTCTTGGCAAGGGCTTTCTTGGCAGTAGTCTTTTCGGAAGTTTCCTTCTTAGAAGGGGCTTTCTTGGCAGTTTCCTTCTTAGAAGTCTCTTTTTTGGAAGTTTCCTTCTTAGAAGTGGATTTCTTAGATGGGGATTTCTTAGATGGTGCCTTCTTAGATGAAGAATCTTTTTTGGCTTGTTTCTTTTCCTCTTTGGCTTTCTTTTCTTCTTCGGCCTTATTACGTTCGGCATCGATGACCTCTTGCATTTTGCGGAGTTTGTCAAGGACAACATTTAGTTTTTTATTAGTTTCGTCAATTTCTTTTTCGAGAGATTCTTTAAGTTTTTTATCTTTGGTAGATTCGAGACGTCTTTTAGCTTTACGAATAGTTCCTCTAAGAGTACCCATCATAACGAGAAGTTTTTGTCTAGTGTCAGGAATGACTTTTTTATCTTTGGATATTTCAAGAGTTTTAGGATCAACTTTCTTGATGCCATAATATCTGACTTGACGTTTTTCAGCACATTCACGCATTGTTCCAAGTCTTTGTTTTTTGGGAATTTTACCAATACCACAATATATTTCAGGCATTATGATGTTATTATATATATGAGTTTATATATAAAAATATTTATTCTCTTAGGTATTAATTATTAAATAATTATTAATTATACTTTTTCACATTTGACAACAGATTTTTTGATTAGAGGGAAAGTTTCGAATCCCTTTTTAGTTCTAATCATAAATGTTTTAGATTTGGTGTTAACATAAATTTCAGATTCTTTAAACTTTTTCATATCAGGGTCACAATTGCCCATTGATTTGATTTTGAGTGAGTATAATGTTTTGTCATTATTGTCACAATCTGATTTACTATCTGACAAATCTGATTTTTCACTAAATTCAACTTGAGTATCATCACCATATTTTTCCTTTAGTTTGGTTGTGATTTCCTTTTTGATTGATTTGATAGCTTCATGATTCATTTTCTTTTTTTCTATTTTATTACATTCATCATCATCATTAGATTCACTTGATTCACTGGATGAAGAATCACTTGTATCATTAGTATCATTAGATGATGAATCGGATTTATTTTCACAATGTTGGATGACTTTTTTGAGTTTGGAAATTTCTGAGAGTATTTCTTTATTATAATCTCTACATGATGAACTGTTTATATATTTTCTCAAACTAAATGACGGCATAAATGTTCTTAATAAATAAAGGAAACATATCTTGAATGCTATTTTAATTATTAATTTGACATCAGTTTTATTCATTTTTGTCCTGAATCTTATATCATTATTTACACAAAATAATTTTTAACTCATCATCATTATTAATCAATTGCAATTGCTTTATCTTTCAATTTATTGAATAAATCTTCTTTGATTTCCAACAACTTCATATTATTACCTATCATTTCCCTCTCCATCACAACTCTATACAATGCATTTTCAAATTGTCCGAAATGATATTCAATATCCCAATATTTTTCCATATCTTCACCGATATACATATTCTTTTTAGGTTTATTTCCAACAGGACAGTTACATGGTGGGATTGGTGATGTATTTTCTGTGACCTTTTCACCCTTATTTAGTAATGGATAGCAATATTTCTCTAGTTTCAAATGTCTTAATGTCAGTTTCATTAATGGTATTTTGAAATATGTGTAATCCTTTCCTAAATTACCTATCATTATTTTGTTTATCTTGTTGTTTGTGCACATTATTAATGGAAATTTAATACATGATGGAATATTCCCTTCTTTGTCTTGTCTTAATGTATCATTGTAAAAAACTGGTAACTCTTTATAATAAGTAGTTCTTGTCATCTTTTCTGCCTCTTTCAATATATTGCTTAATTTGACTCTTGATGCATTATATGCCATATAATTGCTATGTGGGTTACATATATCTGTTAAACATTCATATGCACATCCCAGCAATTTTGTGTATGAATCAATATGTATCTCACATATCTTCAAATAATCTTTAATGTTTTGTATATTTTGACATATCATATCCATATGTTTCTTTATTATCATCTTGTCCATCTTCTCTGTTGTATCATCCTTCTTAATTGATTTGTCAGAAGAATGATTAATTACCTTTTTGATATTCTCATCTAATTTCTTGTATTCATCATTGTCTGTTTTAGTATCTGAATTATCATCTGACTTATTATCATGTTTAATATCGGGTTTAATATCAGGTTTAATATCAGGTTTGGTATTGGGATGAGTATTAAGTTTTTCATTAATATGATATTTATCATGTTCAATGTATTCGGCAAAACTGTTATTATCATAATCAGTTTGTTTTGTAACAAGTATTTCTGAGAATATCTTTTCATATTCATTATTATCTTTTTGTTTTTTATTTTGAGTGTTTGTCTCTACTTCGATAATTGCTTTCCTTGCGTCATCAACATGTTTAATAGGGAATTTGAACCCTTTGTTTCGTTTATGTTCTGTTTGTTGCATTACTAATTTTGATAAGTTCTTCTTTTCACATCTATCTGATAAACATTTTGCATCATAATAATTATTCTGACATATATGCACATTGCATTTATTACTCAAATCATCTGAATCCGAACTATCTGATGAATTAGATGAATCATTTAATGAACTATTAGATTCTGATTCTGAATCCGATCCAGATCCAGATCCAGATTCAGATCTGGAATTTGAACAAGATTCTGAATCTTCCTCTGACTCTGATTTCGATTTATGATCTGTCTTTTTACATATTTTTACATTTGGTTTAATAGTTGTAGGTTTAGTAGGTTTAATAGTTGTTGTAGGTTTAGTGGTTGTAGGTTTAATAGTTGTGGTGATTGTTGTAGGAACAGGAATATTAGGATTGTTGGTTGTAGTAGGTTTGATAGTTGTAGTCGTAGGAGGTAAAGTAGTTTGACAATTAGGATCATCATGTATTTCTTTTAATTTGAGGAGGATATTATCGATATCTCTTTGTGAATTTTGAGGTGTGTCAATAAGATTAATGTTATTAGATTTAGATTGTGGATTATTGGTTTGAGGTGATTCACTATCTAATATATCATCAACATCATCACTGGTATTTTCTACAGTTCTAATTAGTGTATTACTATTTTTATTTCTACATTTGCAGATAAATGGGATATGTGTTCCTGTTTCATCACATTTATTAACGAAATAACCATCTTTAGAACCAATATTTTTCCAATGTCTGATAGCATCATTATTAGAACAAGTTAAAGAGTATTTCCGTTTGTAATAATCAGGATCGAAATTAGATAACTTGACATAAAAGAATTCCATTTCATGATTGGGGAAATATCCTTTGTCTTTACCAACACGAATATAATGTTCGATTGCATCTCTTTTATTTTGGAAATCAAGACCATATTTAGATGTATAATATTCAATGTCAACTTGAGATGAACAAGTATTCATGACAATAGCAATAATAATGAACGAAAGGAAAATTTTAATAATAATGGTTTATATCAAATATAATTAATATCGTTATTAATTATTATTACAGATAACTAATGCCATATAAATTTATTGAAAAATCATATATGAGTGATCCTAATTTAGATCTCAATTTTGGTAATGACATATTATATTCAGATCTGACTAATGATGAATTAAGTCGTTATGATACTGATTATTCAATTAAACCATCATTAGTATCAAATGTCAAACCATTACAAGCCAGTAAGAAAAATAAACAAAAACATAAAGAATCAAGCAAAATGATGTATTTAGTATTCATATTCATTATTGTTATGATCGTCTTATTATGGTATTATTTCAATAATAATGACAAAAAATCCAAAAAATCACCAATAGAAGATTATTATTCTAATGCTGAGTTAGTTATGATGAGTCCTAAAATTAAATTTTAATTATATCATGATAAACCAAAAATAATAAATAAATATCTAAATTGAATTACTAATAGTTGAGTCACTTTTGGTGAGTGCAATATCATTATTATTAGTGCTAATATTATCAATTTTGATTGTTGATGGAGATATATTTATGAATGCATCAATATTGATTTTATGATTGTTATAATTATGATTAATCAATCTATCTTTTTGAACAATAATATATTTTGCTTTTTGATGCTGTCTATTAGATTGGTCTAATGATTTGTCTAATGATTTTTCTTCTTTCAATTCCTTATTATCATTATTATTAAAATAGATATTATTATCTGACAATATCTTTTTCCAAGAATCATAATTAAGAATATTAATATTAGATAATTTAGCTCTACTTAAATATGTATTTCTTGCATCAAGATATTTGTTATCACCATTCCATACACTTTCAATAACTAAATCAAAATCGCCAAATAATTTCTTATGGTCAAGTGATTTGTATTTTTCATTTATGTCTTTGCCTAATAACTCCTCATCAAACTTATTTGTTGCTGATTGATGTGAATTCATATAAAGATAGTATTCTCTTCCAGTCATTATTTCTTCATTATTATTAGGTGTAATCACACTATTATATATCTGATCCATCCATTGCCATTTATCACGTTTATCTTTATTTAATTTACTCATTATTGATATATATTTGACAATATGGAATAATAATGGAGCATGTGAAAATTGGTAATACCAACTCCAATTATCAATTTTAGAATCAAAGTTATTCATATAATAATTGAACACCCAGAATAATCCCTTAATATATTCAATAACAATATTATTTATCTTATTAATTGTTTGGTAAGACTTGTCATTAATATCAATTCCAAAATATCTTGAATAATAATATTGTGAATCTTCATGAATAATAGAAGTATCATATTTATATCTTCTTCTTATTGAATTATCTGTATATGATGTCTGACGTCCTTTTGATGCTATGAATTTGAAATGTCCAAACTCATAATTTGTCGAAAAATATGATTTATATTTCCCTATTGACCTTGACATTTTATAGAGTTCTTCATCATATTCAGTAATTTTGATATCAGGATGTGGCAGTTGTTTAATAATATTCTGTTGATGAAAGTCACATTTAATATCTTGATCATCAATAATCATTCTCAATGATGGATCAATATTCTTAATTCTAATCACAATATCAATCAATATATTTATCCTTTCATTAATTGGTAACTTATTAAATGTCTCTAGATTTATAAGATTTCTATCTTGTTGTGACATCTTTTCTGGTTTAAATTCTATTTTGATAAACTGTTCCATTAAATCAGATAATGATGATTCAATATCTTTCTGGTCAATATGTTCAAGTAATTTATTTAATTCTCTTTGAATAAATGGTGTTACACTTGCCTCACAGAATTTAGATTCAGAATCAGAATCAGAATTAGAATTAGAATATTGGTGTTTGAGATCATTATAATATTTTTTGACAGAAAACATGACATTCGCAAACTGTAAATACAGAATAATTTTAGGATACAAAACATTCTCTTTAGAAGCAGTATTAGAACTTTTACCAAAGATTGATTTAATTCTTTTGTAATTTCGATAATTATGGAATATATATGAATCCTTCATTAAGGATATTTCCAATGATCCAATGTTTTCAAGATATTTTGTAAATGTTGCATAATTAATTCTGTATTTATTTTTACTTTGATATATGATATATGTTCCAAAATGTCTGGAATTATATGCATTATTAATTGTTTTGACATAAACATCAAGTAATATTTCCATATCTCGTTTAACATTTATTGATTCTATTTTTGGCATAAAATCATTTCCTAACAATGTAAATATAAAACATATATCATTTGTGACTCTATCTTCATCAAGAGTTAATGATGTTCTTGTTTTGACATATTCATATAGTTTGTGACATAATTCATTTGCCGAAATATATTCATATTTGTCATCAGAACTGTTATATCTAATTAAATCAATGTCAATTGTATTCTTTGTTTTTTGAAGATTAATAGCAAGTGATGCAGTTCTATTAATAATATTTCTAATTAAAACCATCAATATAATTGCATCTGAATCCGGACTAAATATTACACATTTTTGATTATTAACACCCATTTTGATTAAATCAGTCATAATCTTCTTTTCGCCTTCACCATTTTGAGTATGACCTGATATATTAATGGTCTCTATTTTTTTGAATTGTGATTTCATTTCATTTATGAATTGTTTAGATGTTAAATACTCATATAACTTATCCATAAATGGACTCATTGGATATATCTTAGTCTTTTCGAAAGAATATAATATATTTTCATATGTCATTCTAACATCATCTATTTTTGATTTGGATTCTTGAAAGATCTTCTTTTTGAATCCATTAATCAAATAAGACATTACCTTACGACGTTTCTGTTCAATAATTTTAGCCATAGATGGCATACCGTCCATACTAATAAATATATATTTTACATCATCACCAGTAACAATATTTGTAAGGAATCTAATGATATATTTCTTGATTAATTCAAAAATATATTCATCATTAAATTTTTGTTTCAAATACTGTTTGAACTTTTCGTGATATTGATCATATTGATCATATTGATCGTCATTATTGTCATTCCAATTTGAATTATTCAAATCAAAATTATTATAACTAAAATCAATACCATAATTCAATATTACTTGTTTGCATTTATCATCTATTTTTTTGATTAGAAGTGCATATTGAAGATATCTAATATCTTTTTCCAATTCATTAATAGTCATATGTATGACCGAATTGAAATCAATATACAATCTTTCACATAATATTTTTGTCATTTGTTTAGTTTCTTCACTATAGAATGACTTTTCTAACGTTTTGAATAAATTATCAATTCCCATTGCGTAATTGTTATGTTATTCTTACTTATCATTGAATTCTTTAATTCTTTATGTTAATTAATTTTATCTAAATTGGTGAATCAAACATATTATTATCAATTTTTTATTAATAATAATAAATATTAAGACAAATCGATTTGGCCATTCTTGTTATGATATGAATATACTATTAACGATATTATGGATATACCTAATATGATCATCTTTGTGCTTTCATCTAAATCACTCCAACTAAATACAGCCGAATTTAATATCAAAAATGCACCTGCACCATACATTGCCAATTGTAATGCTTTATTGTCAATATTCGATGTTTCATCAAATACTGTCATGCCAAATGCAATAAACGTTAAACCTAAAACAAATCCTATTACAAAACTTTTCTGAACTCTTTCTGTATAATTTGCATCACATGTCAAATTAATTATTGCTTTTTCTGTTAACATATATATTATTATGGCCATTGGAATACTGATTAAGACATTATTAGCATAACCCATTTTTAATATTGGCTATTAATTATATCATAAGACATTATTATTTTTGTAATTTATATACATAAGTTAGTATGCAACAGATACATCATCATATTGTGTTTCCATATCAACTGAAGCATCTTTAACAATAATATTAATTTTTTCGATAACAGTGTCAATAATTTCTTTCAGAGTTTTTGAATCAATACCCATATTATATGTTCCTTCTAAAAACAATGCTTTTGCCTCAACTAAATCCATATATGCCTCTTTGATTCCATGATTGACAACATAATTATAACAATGTTTTCCATATTTAATGTCTCTTTCTATGTTTTTGAAATCGTCATGTATCTTCAATATCATTCCTATTTGTTCTGCTAATATTTCGAGCTTTCCTATTGATTTCTCATCATTTAATGATTTGATTTTACTATTAGATATTTCTACACATTTCCCAAATGTCCAACCTAATGTCATTGCCATTTTGCAAACTGTTCCATATTTATTCTTAATATTCTGCATAATTAGGTCTTTAGAGATTCTATTCTTTTTTTTATAATTATCATAATCAATACATAATTTTAATAAATCTGTTTTTTTCATAAGGTCTTTTGATTCAATGGAATTTTTTTGCATTACAATAGGTATATTTTTGACAGAATAATCAATACATAATTGGATTATTTTAGAATTCAATTCGTCAGGATCCTTAAGACTCATTCTAATAGTCTCAATATTTTGGGTTATACATTTATAAAAATTACATATTACCTCATATATCATATTGTCGATTTCTGTTACACCATATTTAGCATCATAATATGATCGATTATCACTTATTTCAGCCACTGACATTAACATATCAATTCCAGATGCAATATAATATATATGTGCTTTGGTATCTTTCTTTTTACATTGATTATGCATAATTGTGAGACAGATAATAGCAGGAATATGATCTGATAAATCAATTAATTCTAACAATATATTTTTTGTAGTAGGTGTGGTATCATTAATAAAACTTTTCGTTTTTAGGAATTTGACTATGGATTGTTTATAACCACTTATTCTACTCATTTAACTTATATCTTACTTACTATATATGATCTTATTTCTCTTATAAACTCTGACACACTATTAGATAGTCTATCATATTAACAAAATATATTATTAAATTTATTATAATAAATATGTCAAATCAACATATAAATTCTTCAATTTCATTAACTAATAGTTCCAATTTCCAATTAGTCTCAGATTATTATAATCATTTTGACATTCTTAATCAAGGATCGATTTCTCATGTCAAAAAATATTTCGATCAATTAGATAATCCATTTACAAATCCATTTGCAACATATACACTAAATAATACAAATTCAATAAATTCAATATCATTTTTGATCAAAATAACATTTATAATAATATTCATTTTTGTTATAATGGACTTTATCTTTTCCAATAATAAAATAAAAATGGAATCTTAAATAAGATAATTAAATAGTAATGATTAATATATAATTATTCCGTAAATGAGTGGTGATAATGATTCTATTAAGTCTAATAAATCTAAATCTAAATGTGAGACATCAACTGTTATTGATCACAATAATAAATACAATACTGATAATTCATGTATTGTTTACAAATTCCAATCTAGACCTCCCTATGAAGGATTTGTATTAACTCTTGTTATTGTTATTGTCATAATATTGCTATTATGGTGGCTCAATACTAAATTATCTAACACTTAATTGGATAAATTTTGATAAGCTTTTTTATTATTTTCATATATTTCTTTAATAGTAATAGGAGGAACAACACATTGATCTGTCTTTGTAGGCTGAACACATTGATCTTTATGTTCAGATGGAGCATATATAGTATATAGTTTTAATGAGTCAGTTTCTGAAATATTAATAATATTATGTTTTGCACCTGGTTCTATGATAATAACATCATCATCTTTTAATGTTTTTTCAATTCCATTAACAATTGCTTTGGCTTGACCTGATTCTATTCGAATAAATTGTGTTTTGTCATTATGTGTTTCCATTCCTATTTCTTGTCTTGGTTCTAAACACATAACCACTAATTGCATATTTTTTGTAGTATGTAAAACTTTTCTGTAATTATTATTGTCAAGTGTTTCTTTTTCTATATTGGCTGTATATGGAAGATCCATTATGAATATATTAATTAATAATGGATTAATATATTTTTTTGATTGTATATTATAGCAATAATAATGCAGATCGAAAAGACAAAAGACTGTAAAGAAATAACAGAAGGTAATTTTAAAAATTGTTATGAAGACATTATCAAACAATATATACAAAAACCTACAGAAATAAAGGAAATAGATAATCCATTATTCAAACCAGACAGCAATGTGAAATGTAAATTAATTAACAAAAAGAAAGACAAATATTACATACATACATATAATCCAGATATTAATGATTATGATTTAAAATTAGAGGACAAAAAAGAGGAAAAAGAACTTAATGAAAAATATGCCAAAGAATTAAGGGAAGTCTTTGATTTTACAAAACGTGAAAAATGTTGTAATTGTGTATGTATCGTATTATATTCAACTGGTAGTGAAGATTATTTAAAAAAAACATTAGTTTCAATAGAAAGAACAATTAATGTTGTTGCAACAAAACTGAATAATTGGATAACTAGATTTTATGTTGATTATTCTGTTTTTAAGGTTATTGAAAATAGTGCTAATAGAAAGAGTGCTGATGATAATATTAAAAAGAGTACCAATTTTAATTTGAAAGAGGTATTTGAAAGAATATTAAATCATGAACAGGTGGAAATATACACATTATTATGTGATTATACATATATACATATGAAAAGAACATTGGATTTACAAGAACATACAGATTTTTACCAATGATAGATCCAGAAGTGAATATAGCAATAATAAGAGAAGCAGATGGAGTTGTATCACATATTGACGCAATAAACATTGATAGATTTGAGAAGAAATCGAAAAGAATATTTTATACAAATTCATTAGGATATGCTTATAATTTTGATAAAATAAGTACATTTCCAAGATTTTTATCTTATTCAAAATGGATGGAAGCTTATAAAAAATACATAAGATATGATTTATTCAATACACATTTGAATCCATTAGATTTGCCAGCAGGTACAATTGGCTTAAGATTGAAAGTGAAGAAAGATTACTATAACAAATCGGTAGATTTTCTAAGAACTAAAATTGAAAACGCAAAAGATTATGCACAATACCAGGACGAAGAAGAAAATATAATGGATTATTTGAAAGATGAAATACAAAATAAACATAATAAATATGTATCAAAAATGAAAATATATGAAGTATATAAAAAATATGAAAATGATGTGTTATATATCCTTACTGATCCAAGTGTAAGTAACTCATATTCAAACTTTGGTTCCCCACAGGGATCACCTCGACAATATTCAATACCTGATTCTACAGAAAATAATACCAATAATATTCATGATGAAATACCAGAATTAGATGATCCATTGAATAATTTGTTAATATCAGATAAGTCTACATATGTCGGTAGTAATGACGATGATGATAAAGAAATTGATACAATTATTCATAAAGAATTAAATGAACGCAATAAAGAAGAATACCAAAAGTTCTTCCATTTTTCCAATGCTAATAATATAAATGTATTTGATGAATTATTATTATTAGATTTGTTTAGAAATATTATTTCAATTAAAATAAAAAAAAAAGAAAATGAACCACTATATATGTTTGATGATATAAATAAAAAAAATCTAATTCAGGAGAAATATTTATATCATTATGACAGTTATGTAATATTTGATTATGTTAAAGAAAATACATTGTTTGGTGATATATATAATCACATATATGGCATATTTCAAAAAGATATGAATGACATAAATAACAAAATAAAAAAACTAAATAGAGTAGAAACAATATTTGATGCGATAATGACATCAAAATACTATGAGTCTATAATGGGTAATATTGGAGATAAATTACTTTTTGGCATCAATGATAAACTTATTCAGAAAGTAATTGGAATACATAATTATATCAACAAACCATATTGCATGTATGGATCTGATGATTCTATTGATGAAAGTGACATAAAGAAGCTTAATTTGTTTGATGATGAGTTATATAAATTTATATATTCAAAAACATATTTAAATACAGAAACAGGTGATTTCGTTAATATCAAATCTCGGAATTGTATAGACATCAATGAATTAGCAAAACTTATAGAAGACAGATTCTCAAAACAGACAATAACCATAAGTTCTACAAATAAAACAGGAGGTTATTTCAATATGTATTTTGAATCCAAAAAATTGTATTCAAATTTAAAATTGTTTATTTCATAAATATATTAATTCGTTTGGATCAATATATTATCATTTCAATTCTAAATAAGCTTGTTTATTTTTTCGATATATTGTCATATATTTTTTAATAATGTCCAGATCATATTTTGTATCATTATTGATATATTGAGAACCAATATTAGATAAATAAATTCAGATTAATATATGTAATTCATTAGATGATCTTGTTACCGCAGTATAGGCACATTTTTTGGCTTCATTTTTCCTAGGATTCTGGAGAATATCATCTAAATCAACATATACATCATAAAAACTAGATCCTTGAGCTTTATGACAAGTAATTGAATATCCATAATTTACATTTGCAAATGATTCGACAAATATTTTGTTCCATTGTTTCCATAATGGTTTAATTACATATTTTTCAATTTGTTTAGGAGATGTTTTGTATTGATGTAACATTTGTTTTGAAAAATTCTTGATTACTAATCCTGATTCATTCTTAATCTTCTCATATCTCTCATGATCAGAATCATCAATAACAATAATAGTCATATAATGTGTATCAGTCTCACCTAATTTATGAACCTTCAAGATCCAAGATTTAAATTTAACACCCTTACAATATAATTCATTTAATCCTTGAACCAATGTCTTAATCTTCTCTTCAATCTTCAAATAATTCTTCATTCTTTTAACTGCAGAATTAATAACAACATCAAACATGTTAATTGGTGTTTCTGTCAATTTAGTAGTAATGACCTTAATTTGTTCTGATGTATATAATCTTTGTTTGACAAATTCTTCACCTAAATCTAATCCATAAAAATCACTCAACATCAATATGTCATTTGGTTCAAACTTATTTATTTTTTTGCCATTAAATATTTGTCTTCTAATTGTATCATTATATGTGTCAGTTTGTCTATTAGTCCATGTAATAATAATACTTGAATTTCCCTTTTTGATTGATTCAAGAAACTTCTTAAACCATTCTGACCTTATCTTATTAATATTCTCATCATTGTTATAAAAATATACTCCCTTTGCCTCTTTATATTTCTCTAATTTAGGTAATTCATCCTGTCTAATCCATATACGTAACTCATTACATATATTTGTAACTGTCTGTATTTTTGATCTAACCACATTCTTCATTAAATAAGTTTCCATATTACTCAAATCATCAATTAATAATTTGTATTTATATTCAAGAATACTTTTGGAGTTGGAAGCAACTTTGTCATTATATTTGAAGTTCATACCTTCAACAAATGCATCAAATGTCAAATCTTTATCACTCTTACAAAAAATAGATGAGTCAGATTCATTAACAGGAGGAAGTTGTGCAGGATCACCACTAAATATAACTTTAGGAACATGATTATAACCTTTACTTTTGGAATTGCCTTTCAATAAGGTTCTTATTTCTTCGAAAATACTGTCAATCATATCCATACTAATCATAGAACATTCATCAATAATAACCAATTCAAATTGAGAAATCAATGAACCTGATTTTTCATCTCGAACAAAGATCATCTCACCAGAAATTGAATAGTCAGTTTGAAACATTAATAATTTATGGATAGTCATAAACTTGATAATAATTCCTTTTTGTTCTAAGTAATCAAGTTCGTCATCGAAATTAAATGTGTCTTCAAGTTTTTTGTCAAAAAGTGTTTCAATAATTTTCTTCAAATGTGATTTGAATTTAGTTTTAATCACATTGACAGCCTTATTTGTTGGTGCAGTCAGACATATACTATTTAGATATCTATTTCTAATCATGTATGAAATATATTCGACTAATGTTGTGGTCTTGCCAGAACCTGCATAACCATACAATCCAAAACTATTCTTCTCTTTTGTTATGGTAAACTCATATAATTTCTTCATAGCTAATTTCTGTTCATTAGTCAGATCAATTGTATCTAATCGAGTCAAATAATAGGATATGTTTTTATTAATTCGTAATTTTCCTTCTTTCTCATCATATTTAAGTAATCGATTAAAACTTTTGGAAATGGCTAATTTAAAATCAATAACTGGATTAGTTTTAAGATCAGTAATGAGTCTTGGATCAGATGGTTTGAATTTATCTATTTCATCCATAAACCATTTGACATTACATATGGTTCCATTATTAGTCATGAATGTGTCGTAATATGAATATTGTTGTGTATTCATATAACCTCTATTACCCAAAACAAATAATGCCTTCTTGTAGGCATCAATATTATCTTGTTTTTCATCATTTGGTTGAGATGTTGGTTGGAATAATGCCAATATGTCCATTAATTATTATTAATATCATATATTTACAAACTAAATCAATAAACCATTTTAATATTTATTTTTCAATTATTTACTTTTCTCTTCGCTTGTTTGTTTTGATTGTAGTGATGATGATGTTTTATGGCTCATCAATGATAATGATAAACAATATAATTACTATGGAGATAAAACTGTTATTAGATCGTCAATTTTCTGGTCCATTAATCTGAATTCCTTCTTATACTTAACCAATGCATCACCAAAACATAATCTCATTTTATCCATCAATTTTGTCCTGTAATTCACACTATGATAATCTTTATCTAGATAATACTCATCCTTACTATTCTTATTTCTGCTGATTCTGAGTTTATCTGTCTTGTATTCAGTATAACTAATATTTGCAACATCATCACAAATTGTCTTTAGGGGAACAATAACCACACCTTTCATTTCATCATTGTTATCAAGTTTCAATTGATGTTCTCCATTTGCAATAGATCTTATGTATTTCTTGGGATGTTCTTTGTATTCTTGGTAAATTGACTCAAAATGATATTTCATTTTCCCTGATAAATCATTCTCTGTCATTACCACCAAATACATATCATATCCATACATCGTATCTCCTCCTAAATATACATATGAACTGTTATACAATTTTTCATATATTACATTAATGTCAAATACTGATTTCGTTTTTGTTTGTGTTGTAATTGCAAGTTGAGTAGTTTTGGTTTTCTTCTCAGTTTTCGGTTTATTTGTATATGCAGACTCCTCAATTAATTCTCTAAAGGCTGTATATTTTGTATTTAAATCCCCATTACCATATGTTTCCTTGTCAAGAAGATTCTGAATATTCTTCTCATCATTATTCATTAACATGTTGTCATATAGAATCAAAGGATCGATATATCCATTTGATATATGTTTATCTTGAAGAATGCCATTTTTGAATTCGGCTGGACTACCCTTAGGATATGATGCACTCTTTTTATCGAATCCACCACCAAAATCAGAAAATGTCCCTGTCTTTTTATCAACTGCCAAAATACAGAATGTCTCATCTTTGTATCTTATTAACGGGAGGATACCTGAAGGATCTTGATGTCCTTTCATATTGCCAATAGTTTTGAATACACCAATTTTAGGAACATAATCATAATCCAATAGTTTGATCCCAATATCGATATATTGTTGTGGATCTTTAGTTGGTGGGACATATATATATCTGATATCACCACTTGTCAGACCACTCATCATTTTCCCAATTAATGATGACTTGCATGTCAGAATAAGATATTTAGTCTTTATCTTTTCTGCACAACTGACCATCTGAATAATTTTGGATACAATATCTTTATTATCTTTGGATTTCAAATTGATGAAACACACATTATCAACTTCTTGTCCAACACAATTAGATGGGAATATTGTTGGTGAATCTTTACGAAGACTCGTTAGATCTTGTTTTTTCACAAGGAAAAACATTTTCAATAAGTGAAAGAATTGTAATAATACTTTCTTTATGAAATGTATTAATATAAATAAAATTTCAATATTTTTAGAATAAATAAATAGAAAAATTGATCATTAATAGTGCTAAATGTATTAAATATTACCATCACATTTAATAATACAAGATTAATAATGAGTATCAATGATGAATTGGCTCTGGCTGTCTACAGAGATTTAGAACAGAAAAATCCAAATGGAACATGTTATTATTATCAAATATATGAAATATATATGTCATATGTAAATTCAATTGCTGATAGTGATGATGACAATAATGATGATGAAAAAGAATTGAATGATCTTAAAGAACCTAATCTTAATTTGAATCATAATGTGAATTCAAATCTAACTCCAACTATTGAAGAATTTATTAATTACGGAATACAAAAAAATTGGATCACATTTAATAATGGTTTATATTACATCACTGTATCTATTCCATTTAATAATGACCAATCAAATAACCAATCAAATAACCAATCAAATAACCAATTTAATGAACAATCAAATAATATTAATGATGATAATGATGAGAAGAAATCATTTGTCCAGAATGATGAATATAATGGTGCATTTTGGTCATTAAATACAATACTTGAATTGCCTCTACTTAATAATATGATCAGTGATGAAGATGAAGACGATGATTATGATGATACAGATAATGACAGTGTTGATATAGATAATAAAACAAATAATGAATCTAATACTGATAATGATTATAATTCATCATATTACACTAATACAAATGATTTGATTGGAAATCATAGTGTTATTGTTGTTTACGAACCATCTAAAAGTAAATTGACACCTATTGAAGTCAGAATCAATATTCCAGAATCTGATTAAATTATTTATTTTATTATGAATTAGTTTATTTCATAATAAATATTTACTTATAAATAAATTTGTTTAATTATCTTCATCTTCCTCTTCCTCATCTTTTTCCTCACCGTTATCATCATTCTCTTCATCAGTACCTTCTTTAGTAGCTTCTTTAGTAGCTTCTTTAGTATCTGCTTTGTCATCATTTTCAGTTTCATCCTTTTCGGCTTTCTTAGTCTTTGATGATTTCTTGTTCTTAGATTTGGATTCTTTGGTTTCGGTTTCTTCAGTTTCCTCTTCTTGATCACCATCCTTCTTATTTGCAAACATAGAATCGATCTCTTCAACACGTTGCATTAGGAGATTGAGAAGTTCACCAGTAAAATGAACTTTACAAGCATATTTGAAGTGTTTGATCATAACTTTCTTTTTGTTGCCACAATCAGCCATAATACAAGCAGTCTTAGTGAGCATTGCCAAAATATGTTTGACAATATATGCCACATAATTGAGTGTTTCATTGGGAATGTTAATATTGGAATTGGCAAAGACCTTAGTTTCAAGGAATTCACGAAGTCCCTTCTTTGTAGCAAAGAATCCCTCAGCATAATCCATCGTGCCATGTGAAAATGAATCATTCAATGTGTGAATATCAGAACCAAAATCTTTTGATTCACGGACAGCACGCTGGACATTCTCCAATTTGACAACAACAAGATCTGCCTTCTCTTCAACTCTACCATTATATTTGCCAGAAGCATTCACAACATATTTGGAAATGAATTCAGCAATAGCAGAATAGACATATTGAGCATTAATAATACCCAAATCACTGTTAAGATTATCTTTGATATAAGACATCAAACTCTTCTTTGCAGTGGACACATTGAAATTACCTTTAATAAATGCAGTGTATTTATTAGGTGCATCTCCCTTTTGAACACCATCAAGACGACCGGGTTTGCTCTTGGTTGAACCTTCTGTTTTCTTGGTTTTCTTTTCGGTCTTCTCTTTCTTATCTTTGTTTTGGGCATTTTTAGATTGGGTTTTGGAATTAGTTTGAGTCTTAGAACCTGTTTTACTTGAGGTTTTGGAATTGCCTTTAACAGGATTCTTCATATTCTTAGCGGTTTCAGAATCGACCTTAACACCTTTCTTAGTGGCGGTTTTGGCTTCAGTCTTATCGGCTTTATCAGTTTTGGCGGTTTTGGATGTATTGGTAGATTTGGCAGGCATTTTGTAGGTTAATGTATTATTGTTTCTTATCATTAAGTAGTTTTATTCCCAAAATATTAATAAATCAAATTTTTTTATTAAATAATCATCATTTTGATAATAATCCATTCTTTTGTAATATCTTTTGGAAATGCAAATATGGAGGTATTGGACAATATACCTTTTTATTATTATAATTTGGATCTGATGGATTCAGATCATATCTATCTGGATCATTCTTTTTGTATTCACAAACATCAATAAAAACATATCTCTTTTTTGGATTGTCAATGACTTGACCTTTAACTATGATTAATTCTATTGTACTAAGTGAATCAGCAATTTTGTGAGAAAAGAAGATTGGAATATAATTTCCAAAATCATTCCAAAGTTGGAATATTTGGTAAAGATTTCTAATTTTGTCGAGAGTATCTTTATCAAGAAGATCCTTGTATGGATTAATTATAACTGACACATATTTTTTGATATTGAATCCAGTTTTGAGTTCCAAATCATTAATTAGATTGAATGCAGGTTTGGACAAATATGGAACGATAAGATGAATATTGCAAATCTTATTATTAACAACATCATACATTGGATTTTTGGTCATGTCATTTGTCATAAATGTATTTTCTTTCTTAAACATTAATTCTGTAGAGCCTGAATACAATACACAATTAACCAATTGATCACCACTATATGAACAATCATCCATTATTAGATAATCTTTAATATCTGGATAATGCAATCTCAATGATGTATTAAGATTCAACATAATATCATATGGTTTGACATCTAAATATTTATAACTTAATAAGAATGTCCAAAAATTAGATTTGAATATATTAAAATTTGTAGAAGAAGAACCTAAATCATCTCCAACACCAATAACATAAACATATTTTTTGATTTTATTAGTTTTAAGATATGAATTAAATAATTTAACCTGATGAATAAGATTGTCATAGAATTCATCAAAACTGACATATTGCAATTTATCAAGTATTTGTTTCATTAATGGTCTGTTTTGTTTTTTATGAAGATTAATATAGTGATTCATTTTGGATTTGTTTATTATGGCAGGATTTTTAGGGTTTGAGATGATTTTTGAGAGATTGATATATTTGGTTAAAATCATGCAATCTGAGTTTACGATATTTTAAGTTATGATGTTTATGAAATAAAGTTTTGTCTAGGAATAAATTAGATTTTTTTGTAGTAATTCCACCACCAGAAAGTGGATCATTAATCAGTGATTTGAGTCTGTATAATCAGATTTATGATTTATATAAATAAATTGCATTTATATAAATGGATAAATGGATAGATAAAAATATTATTTTCTTTTGAGAGTCATTTTACGGAACAATTTAAGGATAACTTTTTGAGCTTTGTCAAGATTTTTAATAGATTCGTCATTAGAGTCAGTCAAATCAGTGTAGTCATAATCACTAACTAATTCAAAACCTATTTTGGAAAAAACAGAGAGTATTTTATCTTTGGTAAGTAATAATTCGATTCTGCCATAACCATATCTTGTGGAGTTTTTCAAATAAATGACAAACTGTTCATTGCCATTACGATCATTATCATATTTGTATAGACCGAATAATAAATTGTCATTATCAGTGAGTTCAATTCTAGGTGAGATATCTTTTGATTTAGTATAATATTTATTGATCAATGATTCAACATAAGATCCATCAAGGTAATTAATAATTAATTTTGTTCCAGAATGTGAGAGTAGTTTGATGTTATTGACAAATGTAGCATATGATCCTATGCCATCCTCTTTGTAAAAGAGTGTAATTTCAGATCGGAGTAAGTCAGATAGATTAAAGAAGATGTAAATATTATCAAATGTTTTGGGATCAAGATTATTATAGAAATCACTTTTAGATATGTCTGTTTTAAGATCATAATTGTAATAGATTAAATCCTTCTCATCTTGCAATTTGCAATTATTCGGCCCAATAATTATCGGTTTGAATGTATCATCAGATTTAGTATCATTAAATATATATCTTTCATATACATGACATTCATTATAGTCTTCAATAATAAGAGTTGATTTATTTGATGTGATGTTTTCGGAAAAATATTTTTTAAGTAGTGCTCCTGTTTTGTTTGTGTATTCAATATCAAGGACAGAGTGACTAAAAGGAGGATCATTTGGATAATTTTTGCATTTTCTAATTAGATTATTTAGTTGGTCATATGATATATCAATATTATGCCATTCTTTGAGATATTTTTTGACAGTCAATATTTTCCTTCTGATTGTTTCACGATCATAAAGTAGTGCATGTTTTCCAAATGTAGAAATAAGAGGTATACATGGGGTTATATTTATTCCATTTATTTTATTTAACATAATCATGTCAACCATTGTTGGTGCCGTAGCCCTTAAATATAGCCTTTCAAATATATAATCCATTTTGACTATTTTAATGCCCATAAAATGGTAATGTTTTGATGGATCTGATATTAGACTTCCAATAAAATTTGTATTATAATCATTGTCATCATATATGAATGCTTCAATAATGGGATAGTTGGCAAAAAACTTTTTGACTTTTTCGAGTTGACTTTTTGTTTGTGTCTTTCCATAATATAATAAATCAGCATCAGATGTATAACTTGTTCCTAAAGTATGTATGACAAATCCACTGAAAAAAATGGATCTTTCAAATATATTTTTGGTATTGTTATCTCTACTAGCCGATTTTACTAAATTATAAATCTCAATGAACATATCAACTGATTTTTTAACTTGAGAATTTGACGACTTGAAATACTCCAAGAATCTTTCAAGATTTTGATGTTCAAGAAAATTAATCACTTCAATACCCAAATAAACATCTAGTAATGAGTCATCTATCTTAATTGATTTTTTGATATTGTCAACATCTTTTTTTGTAATAACAAAAATGAATTTTTTATTTGAATTATCAATAAGAAAATTATATGGCTCTTCATCACCTCCTGATTTTAGTATTGGGTCTTCAAATATATTATAGTTCATCATATAGCTCTGTTTAATCAGATTTTTAATACCAATTTGATTAATATCAATATGACGGTACATAAAATCATTGTTAATTATTCCATGCAAATTCTCATAAATATTTGTGGTTGCTTGATCGATAAATGTTAAATAATAATTGTATAATTGTGAATTCTGTTTAAGATAAATGTTTAATGCAGTAAGATAATATGGGTTTTTATTTATTTCAGCATTATTATTTTTTCCAATATGTGACTGAAGATATTCATTACATGAATCATAATAGCTTGTTGGATATTTATTATATTTTATTTCGAATGATTTGGCTAAATCATCAAATCGAATCATTCACAATTATAATATATTGTTATACAATAATTGCAATATTTCTGAAACTATGATATTATTAATGTTTTCTTACTTTTTTGGATTTTGACTTTGCGCTTCTTGATTTAGTTTTTTTAGATTTGGATTTTTTAGATTTAGATTTGCTTTTCGATCTGCCTTGTAGTTTTAGTTGTGGATTGCGTAATGCAGTTTGTTGTTTATCAATTTTTTTTATTTCTTCTTCAACATTCGAAATTACAGTCTTCTTAATTATTTTAAGTTTATTGTTTAATTCTTCTTCCAGATCTTTATTATCATCTCTTGTGTCTTTAATATCCATTAAAACTCTACTTTTGATTATTTTTTCGTCTTTGCTGTCTTGCAATTTGAAAAGCTCTATGATTCTATTATTATTTTTTTGCATTTCTTCTCGCAAATCATTTATTTCTTGAATAACATCATCATCAACATATTTTTTCGCATGTTTCATTATCACTTCTGCATTAACAGAATTAATTTCAAGGCCGGTAATTTCCGACTTAATTGTGTTTAATCTTTTTACTTCTCTATTGCTTTTTTCTATTTTTCTTTCATTTGCTTCACCAACTGCAGATTTATGATATTCTGGTTCGCGGGATTCTTCTCTATTCTTTTTTTTATCTTTCTTACTAGAAGAACTTGTACTATCTAGTCTCTTTTCTTCCCAATCTTTCCGTTTTTTGTCAGCATTCTTGACAAAATCTGCACATTCTTTAATATTTTTATTTTGCATACAAAAATTATACATTTCTGTCCACTTTTCTGACCCGCCGTGCATTATTTTTTTTGATTTTGATCTGCCCTTTGATTTAGATTTAGATTTGGATCTCTTTGAGACAGTTACCATAATATATTATATATTTACAACAATATTTTTATAATAATGATATTTTATTCAATAAAATATCATTCACCATTTGGACACATGTTTTATAAAATAGAGGATTGTTTTTGCTCCATAAAACCAATATTAAATATCTAATGAATCAATACTTGATTCTGATTCTTCTTTCTCCTTATCATCTGTTTCATTATTTGATAAACATGCCTTATCTGAACTATCTAAACTCTCTAATGATATCTCTGATACTTCATCCTCCTTCTTTGGTTCTATTTTTTTCTCTTCTTTTTTAGTTCTCTTCTTATTCGGTATCTTCTCTTCATCTTTCTTGACTTTCTTGTTCTTATGTTTTATCTTTTTCGAACATTTTGCACAATATGTCTTATTATTCACTTTCATCTGTTGTGGTCTATAATATATCTGATACCAATACACAAATAATCCAACCATCAACAAAATAATTATTATATATATCTTATCATTTGCATCCGTCATTTATTCAATTAACTATATCATATTTCTCCGGTTTTATTTATCCCAATATTTCTGCACTTCATTTGTCCTCATCCTCTGCTGGATCCTCTATACTGTCTCCATCATCCTCTTCCTTCCCTTTTTTCATGCCTCTTTGTGGAACTTCATATTCTCTCTCTTCTCTCATCTGTTTCGATTCCTCATTAATTGATCTATTTCTACCCATATATTGTTCAAATGTATCATTCACTTGTGTGGCCAACTTCTTCACCAGTTTCTTATTATTTCTATGCACTGTCTCCTCTATACTGTATTGTGTATAGTACTTCGTTATTAACAATTGCACTACAAATAATCCAATTATCACATACAATAATGTCTGGTTATCCAAATTAAATGGCATTCTATGAATAATTATTATTATACTCAATTATAATTATCCCCTCTTAAACACATTATCTTCTTATATTTTCATCTATAAACAATTAATCTTCTCTTCTTCTGTTTCATTGGCATTCTTATTCAATCTACAGTCAATTGCTACCTCCTTAATTGCCTTCTCAAATTGTTTGATTATCTTTGTCTTTGTCTCTGATAATTTTCTAATATATTGATCAACTGTTATCTTCGCTTCTGGATGCATTGCTACATATACATACACTTTCACATCTCTTTCTTCCTCTGGTAAATTAATATGTGAACAAAATCTACTTGCCCTACCTACAACCTGTTCTAATCTTGATTTGTTCCAATAGGGCTCTAATACATGGACATATCTTACTGCCTTTAATGAGACTCCTTCTTTAATTGATGGACTACCTAATATAATCTTCAATTTCTCTCCATACAAATTGTCATTCCTATTAAATATCTCTCTTATTTCATCTTTTATTTTTGCAGATTCATCACCTGACCAAACTGCAAATCTCTTTCTTCCTGTTCCATATTCCCTATAATCTTTGTATCCAAATGCTTCTAATACTTTCACAACAGCTCTTAATCCTGCATACTCTTTGAATCCTGAATAAATAAATATTTTTCCTCCAGCTCTCTTAATTGATGTCATCATTCTGTCTAATTTACATGAATATTTGGGTAAATTCTCTAATATCTTTTTGTATGTGAATGATTCTAATCCATATTCATTTACTTTCATATTAGGATACACTACATTTGATACAAATCTTGCTCCAATGTAAAAATTATTTGGAAGATCTGATGCATTGATAACTTCATCTTTAGAAGGAATTGAATCTAAATATCCACTATCCTCATTCCTTAATATTCTCTTGTATACTCCATATTGAAAATCACTCATTTCACATTCGACATATTTAATTGTCATTTTTGGGAATGTAAATTCGGGTGCACCCATATAATAACTTACATAACCTTTAATCATCTTCTTAAATACATCCATATTCTGAACAGTATAATACATTTTATCATTTGACTCTTTCTCTTTAATGAATAATCTCTCAAATTCTTTCCCAGTTGGGATCCCTAAATAAGGATTCAATAAATTCATTGTTAAAGCTATTTCAACAGGTCTATCAAACATAGGAGTAGCAGACAATAGAACAATTCTTAAATCTTTGTGTTTGCCATTGTGTATTAAATCATAAAGTTCTTTGTAATAAGTTCCAGTTTCAGAAACCATATTCTGTATTTCATCAATTATTAGGATTGAATTAGTTAGTTTCATCTTTCCGTCCTGAATGTATTCGATAAACTTGTTGTATGAATATATATCATAATACTTACTAATTCTATCATCTGATTTTTCTATTATTTTATTGTAATCATCATCACCAGGTTTGACAGTAAGTAATTTCTTTCTTTCTGATGGAGTCAAATATTCATCACCACCACATTGACTACGTAATTCATTTTTGAAGTTACCTTTCAATGAGGCAGGTAATACAAATATGACTCTTTTTTGGTGTTTCCATTTTTCAGCTATCTGAATGGCAGAACATGTTTTGCCGGCACCAATTCTATGATAAACCAAAATAGACTTGTATGGACTTTTTGGATTAATAAATTCAGGTAAGAACTTTTGAGGATTTTGAAGAGTGAAATCTTTTGGTTTACAATATTGTTCAGGAGTTAATTTATTTTTTGGTATTTTGTAATTCTTGTATATCTGTTCTATTTTATTATAGAAATTATCATCATCAATGGATGGATATTTTTTATTATTCGATGAAGAGTTATTACGACTCATTATTATATTAACAATATGTAAAAATACAATTATAATTATTGTATTATTTTGTTTTGTAAATGATTAATTATATTATTTATTATTTAGTTTTCAAAATAAAATTGAAATTAATAATTAAATACATGACTAAATAACAAATATAATCAAATATGCTGGAAAAAATGACAAATCAAAAAAAGGGTATTTTATATGAAGAATATGTATGTAAACGTCTTAAAGAATCTTACGACCAGATATTTTTATGGAAAGATTGTCCTGAAAGTATCCTTATCGAACACAAAATTATTCTTAATTATGACATTTATTCTAATTATCGTAAAGATATTGGCATCGATATTGTTGCAATTAAAGACAATAAACCTGTTTTCATTCAATGTAAAAATCACATTCAAAATGTTACTATTAATGATATTTCCGGTTTCTTATGGTTCATTGGATTTTATGCTGGTAATAATGAATCTATTTTATGTTATTCCAATGGTATTAGTAAAAATATTCTTGACACGATAAGTGAGAGAAATGGATTATTTGGCAATTCAAAATTATCAACATTGCATATACCATTTGTCAATCCTGAAATTATACCTGATAAAGAAAATATTAATGAAAAAATTATTCCTAAGGATTATCAATTGGAGGCAGTCAATAAATTGAAAAGTCTAAATAAATCTATTTTGTCGTTGCCTTGTGGAATGGGCAAAACTTTTACAGCATCATTAATTGCTAAAAAATATTCCAATATTATAGTTATTGCTCCACTTAGACAATTAGTTTTAGATCTTGCTGATAATTTTTCAAATTACATAAATAAAGATCATAAAAAAGTTATTATTTCTTCCGATGGATTTACTAATTATACAAAGTTGATAAAACAATTTGGAATGAGAAATATAGTTAGTGTGACTTATGATTCTGTTAATGTTTTAAATCAAGTTATTGATATATTGTTCGATTCCATCATTATAATAGATGAATATCATAATTTGTCCAAAAATAATCTGGAAAATCATGAAGACCCAATTTATAAGCTGATTAATTCAAACAAGAAGATATTATATTTATCTGCAACACCAAATTTGAATATAAAATATGATGGAATTTACAAATATGAATGGTCAGAAGCAATAAAGAATAAATATATATGTGATTTCAACATCACAATTCCCTCAAAATCGATTATTGAGAAGGAAAAAATAAATAACATGGTTGAGTTACTGAAAGACATTAATGATGTTAATGAAATAATGATAAAAAAAGCATATTTTATTGTGAAAAGTATGATGTTTAATGGAAATAGAAAATGCATAATATACCAGACATCAATTGAGAAATCATTAATATTTGGTAAAATCGTCGAAGGAATATTTAAGATATTAAATATAGATCATAATATTGAATATATCAATTCAAATACAACAAAAAAGAAAAGGATAGAAATATTAAATACGTTTAAGAATTCAAAAGTGATATCAATATTGATGAATGTACAGATATTAAATGAAGGGATAAATATTCCAGAATGTGATTCGGTATTTATAACACAACCAAATAATAACATTGTCAATATTGTCCAAAGATTGTGCAGATGCAATAGAATAACAAAAAATAAAGATAAATGCAATATGTATATATGGAGTACAAAGAAAAAAATTAAAATTCTAACAGAGTATGTTGAGAACAATACAGGAAATGTAATTAAGTTTGCAACATCTTTCGATCCAAAATCATACACAAATATCACCATAGGTTTTGGAGATGATAATGCGAAAACTGAAACATCATACAATTTATTAGAAAAATATGAGTTATTTCACGAGATATTCAAACCCTATGAATTTATAGATGAATATTTCATTAAAAACATATATGGAAAAATAATTTCACAAGATACATTGAGTTTTGACATTAAAGATGTTGATGTTTCTAATTGTTTGGGAATTAAATTATCAACACTAAGAGAAAGATTATCAAACAGATTTGGAAAAAATAAAAATTATGTTGAAAAAGTTGATTTTATTAAAATGAAACATCAAAAAACATCAAGTGTTACATATATGTTGAATTGCCAATGTTTTGGAAAATTAGCATTTTCCAGTGACACAAAAAATTCGAAAGCTGTCAGAACATATTTTATCAAATTAAGAGAATTTTTGGCAGATAAATATAAGTTTAGTTTATATCAAAATGATCAAAAATTTGCAACTTAAATCTGTGGGTTGTTACTAGTTGCACTATTTCTTTACATAATTTTAGAGATAAAAGTTATACTTAGTTTCAATTTATATAATCAATTATTTCATTTGCCTTTTTATTTTTGACTTCAACATAGTCTACTTTTTCTATGTAGTTCATGTTTTTTTGAAAAAAATCCAATTGTTCTCAAATATAGATACATAATATTTGTATTTATATATACAATAACCTATTCAGACATAAACAAACATTTTTACCATACATCAAAATATCTAATTCAACAAAACCACATCCACCTAATTTTACTCTATTATTAAG
>Ga0172373_10000660_pt1 | contig 56561 bp, 51 predicted proteins | sample Lak10m_2_FD_114546 | JGI IMG/M metagenome (GOLD analysis project Ga0172373, IMG submission 114546) | Freshwater microbial communities from Kabuno Bay, South-Kivu, Congo - kab_092012_10m | ecosystem: Environmental > Aquatic > Freshwater > Lake | place: Democratic Republic of the Congo... | reverse complement strand
TTCTTTCCAACTAAAAGTTCCCTTATTTCTAATATGCTGTTTATTTTAATGAGCTTCTAACCCGTTTTTGCCAATGCATCTTATTAATTTTATCCCAACTGTCAAATCTTTTTTTTATTTTGTTTGGAAAGAAATATTATTTTTAAAATTATTGTCTATTTAGTCAAAAAAAGTAGTTATGTATTAAAAAAAAGAATTTTTAATTTATTTAGTATAAAAGTACTGAATTATAAAATATTTAATCAGAAGCAACACATAATCATATAATTTTCAAAACTCAATTTTGTTTTAAAATTTTTGAAATTTCATTTATAGTTGATCAAGTTGAAATTACATCATCGACTAAAATTACTTTTTTAAATTCTAAATTTTTAATATATTTTCTATTAATTTTAAAAACATTTAATAAATTGTTTTCTCTTTCTTTTTTAGATAATAAACTTTGTTGTTTAGTATTTTTAATTTTTATTAATATATTCTTATTGTAATTAATTCATATGATTCTAGAAATTTCAGAAGCTAATATTTCACTTTGATTATATCACTTCTTTATTCTTCTGAAAAAATTCATTGGAACTGGTAAAATTAAATAATTATCTTTATTAAAAATATTTTCATTTTCTAAAAGTTTATTACTTAAATAGAGAGATAAATCCTCTAAAATATCTTTTTTATTAAAAAATTTTGAATCCTTTATTAATTTATTAATTATAATTTCTTTATAATGATTATAAACAATTATTTTATCAAAAAAAATATTCTTTTTACAGGATTTATGAATTTCAAAATTTGAAGTTTCCTTTTTACAAATATAACAGTAAGGATTTAGTTTATGTAATTTAGAATCACAAAAATTACATAAAAAATGTCATTCTTTATTGCAAGAATAACATCTTTTAGGGGCAATAATATCTTTTATAAAATTTAAAATTTTAGACATATTTTTATTTATTTTGTAGCAAATATTCTTTAAATAAAATTACAAATATCTGTTTTAAATCTTTGTTATTTAATAATTTTATAGATTCTTCATAAGTAAAAAGTCAACTATCAATTGTTTCATTTCAAGAAAAATAAAAAATTTCTCAAGTAGATTTTCAAGTATAAAATAATATATATCAATTAGGAAAAGGATAAAGTCATCAAATTCTATTTTTTACTGGTTTATCATGAATAATTTTTTTATAACCAAAATATTCAAGTGATTTTATTTTAGTTCAAACTTCTTCTTCAACTTCTCTATTTATAGCTTCTAAATAGGTTTCTCAATCTTCAATATGTCATCAAGGCAATTCCCATCACCTATGATTTTTAGTTAAAAATATTTTATTTTCAAAAACTAAAAAAATAAAAATAGATGTAATATTTTCTTTTTCTGGAAAATTAGAATCTTTTACAAATTCATACTCATAGCCAAAATTAGATTCTTCTTTAGATTTTTTTAGAAGTATTTGTTTCATTGTTATTATAATTTATCTCAAATATATTCAAATCTTGGAATAATTTTTCAATCAATTTCAACATTTTCAAAAAACATTTTATTTGGTCTTACCCAAATAGAATCTTTACCAAATTCTTCATGTAAGTAAAGTGCTTTATAAACAACTAATTCTTCCAAAGTTTCACTATGTCTTGCAAAATATAAAACTTCATAAAAGTTTCATTTATAATGTTTATAGAATCATTTCTTCATACTTTTATAAACTTAAAAATAATTTACTTAAACTGTCTACTCAAAATCAAGTTGTAGATTTTGAGTATAATCCATATGGTTCAAAAGAATTATTAGCTACTCAAGCTATATCTAAATGGACAAATTTTTCACCATTTTCTATAAAATTATAAATAAAAGCTCATCACATAGTAGATCAAGTATAAATTCATTTTGACCAATTATCTAGATCAGCAATTTCACTTTTACATTTTTCTACATAGTAATTATCAAAAGGAAGTTCACAATACTTTTCAAAATCTGTTTTAGAAAAACTAAGTAAAATATCTATAATAAATCTGTCTGTTCACATAATTCAAGCATATCTAAAACCTAATGCAAAAAGTGCTACTCATGTCAAAGTTGCCACTGTCATTATAGTGTCTAGTTTATAATTTTTTGAAACATAACTAACTCAATCAGCTAAAACAAGCCTTCCTTCTGCATCTGTATTAGTAATATTTACAGTTTTTCAAGAATAAGATTTAATAATATCTGATGGTCTGTAAGAATCTCAAGAAACTGAATTTTCAGCCAAACAAAGGCAAGCAACAATATTAATTTTTAAATCTTTTTTGTCCAGTTCTTTCATAGTACAAAAAACGGTTCAAGCTCAACACATATCATCCTTCATAGGATACATCCAATCTGATGACTTAATATCAAGTCACCCTGTATCAAAAACAATTCATTTTCAAACTAGTCAATATGTTGGAAATTTTTTGTCTACAATCCTTTCTAAAATTACCATATAAGGCTTATTTGAACTTCATTTTCAAACTGCATAAATAAGTCAAAGTCATTTTTCTTCTATATCTTTTGGAGTCAAAACTTTAACTTTTGTATTTTTAAATTCAGTGTTTTTAACTATTTTTGTAAAATTTTCTGGAGTTAAATCACAAGCTGGAGTTTCTCACAAATCTCTTGCTAAAATAATATTTTCTATGGTATTTAATCTATCTTGTATCAATTTTTTAGTATCTTTAGTAGACAAAATAAATATTATGTCTTCTTTTTTTTCTGTTTTATATTGCCCAAACTTATATCTTGATAATAGACAAGAATTTATAATATCTATTAAATTGTCATTATTATTTGAAAGCAATGTTAGTTTCTCTGGTAATTTAGGAAAATTTTCTCAAAGAAACTCTATCAATGTACTTTTTCAACTTTTGTTAAAATACATTATATAAATGTTTTCAAAGTTAGAATTTCAAATAAAAAAATTTATAACTTTATTTTCTCATTTTTTTATTATTTCAAGTATTTTAGACAAAATACTTTTGTCTAGTTTCAATTCCAATAATTTATCTAAATCCTCTTTTTTTTCTAGTAAATAAACTAGATTTGAATCTGTAATTTCAGATAAATTTTCTTTTAATTCAACCATAAAATATTCATTAATATATAAAAATTAAACTTTAATAGTTTTAAACCTATAATAACTTAAAAATATAAACATAGACTCAAAAAGAAGAATAACTCAAAATGTAAAAAAATCAAAACTACTTTTATAAAAGAAAAAAGAAACAGTAAAAATGTTTATAATATAAGAAAATATACTATAAAAATAATAATCCCAGAAGTATCTTATCTTATAAAAATATGTGAACAATATAGTAAGAAAAGATATAAGTAAGAATAACCATAAAAATAAGCTCAAGTTAATAATGCTTTTTTCTATATAAAAATATTTGAAAAATATATAATAAAATAAGAAAAAAATACTAGAAAGAGAAAAAAATAGTGAAATATAGTTTTGGTACCTATTATGTATTCTAAAGTTAAATAAAAATGAATAAAACAAAATAAATAAAATTAAAAAAGAAACTCAATATTTAATACTAAAAAAAATTGAAAAAATAGATGATATATACAAAAATATAATACTTAGATATTTCAATGTTATTACATTTTTTGAAAAAAAACTAATCTTTACCAAAAAATTATAAATAAAAAATGATAAGAAAAATCAAATCAAGCTTACAAGATATGAAGATTGCGAAAATCATTTCAAATAAAAATACAAAAATCAGAATATATAAACAAAAAAATAAAATATTAAAGAAGAATCTGCAAAATCCTTATTTAGCAATCTTTTATCATTATAAATCGTTAGTAAAAAGAAAGATAAAACTGAAATTTGATTTAGTAAATCCAAAGGTGTAAACAAATTTATTAATAAATATGAATAATAAATATAGTAAAATATATAATATAGAGAGAATAATATTGTATTTATCTTTATAAAATCTTTAAATATAAAAAATCTATTTGTTATGAAAAAAAGTATTATAATAACTAAATTCAATACAAAAATAAATAAGCTTGGTTGAAAAAATGTAAAGTCCTTTAATATAAAGTATAAGGCAAAATAAAACAATATAAATCATATGTAATAAAGATAGTTTTTGCAGAATTTTACTATATTGGAAGGAATTTGTCTATAATCAATTTTAATATTATCTCAAATTTTTAATCTAGAAAAATCTGAAAAATATAAGAAAAATAAAGCTCATAGTCAAAAAAAAACCAAACTTGTTATTTTCAAATCAAAAAATGAATCTAAATAATAAATTGATTCTTTTTTACTAGAAATTATATTTATTCATTTAGAATTAATAGATGAAAAAAAGTAAAATATATATCAAAATAATAAAGAAATAGTTGTTAATAAAAACTTCATATAATTATATTTAGTAAAATAAACAATTATAGTCAATATAGACAATTTTAACCACAATTATAGACAAATAAATTATAAAATATTACATTCTGTAGCTTTAATTGGTCTAAAAATTTTTATATTAGTAAATCATTTTTCTTTTAAATATAGTCAATGTAAATTAGATAAAACTCATTTATCACAATAAAATAAGTATGTTATTTCTTGACTTAAATCTTTAAATTTATTATTTATATCAAAAAATGGTATTTCTAAAACTTCTACATTTTCAAAAACTATTGGATTTTTTTTTACTAAATTTGACTCTCTTATATCTATAATAACTTCATTTTCTCATGGTAAATAAGATACTTCTATTTCTCACAACTCTAAATCTTTAACTATATTTTCTACTTTTTCTATTTTTCTATTATTGTAAGATTCTATTAATATACTACTGTCTATCTTATTTTCTTGTTCTATTATATCATTTAAATTAGCTCAAGTGCTTGGATTATCTGAAATAATTCAACAGTATTCTGGCATATTTACAGCAAAATTATAAGTTCAGATTTTTTTAGATAAATCTACTATTTCTTGTTTGTTAAAAGAAATTAAAGGCCTCAAAATAAGAGTCTCACAAGCTTTGTCTATAACAAACATATTTTTGAGAGTTTGACTTGAAACTTGTCATAAACTATCTCATTTTATAATAGCTAAATAATTCTTTTCTTTGGCTATTAAATCAGCAACCCTTAACATAAGTCTTTTTAAGATTATTCCTCTATATCTATGATTTACTTTAGTTAGAAGCTCTTTTATGATGTTTTCAAAAGGAATAGTTATAATATTTGCATTATATCAAGATGAAAAACTTTGATTTAGAAAATATGAAACCTGTTTAACTCACAACTCATGGGCAGATCAACCAAGATTAAAAAATAAAAAATCAACCTTGCATCATCTTTTCATCATAGAAAAAGTAGAAACAGATGAGTCAAATCAGCCAGAAATTAGACTAATAACTTTATCTTGTGTTCAGATAGGAAAGCCTCATATTCATAAAATATTATCTTTTACTATATAAATGGTATTAGAACTTATTTCTATTTGAATTTTTATATCTGGATTTTTTAGATTAACCATTCATTTATGTCATTTTTCATCAAGTTTTTTCAAAATATATCATCATAAATATCTTTCAATTTCTGGAGAACTGAAATTATGTTTTCATATTCTTTTTACTCTCACAACAAAAGACTTACTTATAACTTTATCAAGATATATATCTAGTACTTTTTCTCAAATATAATTAAAATCAAGCTCCTTTTCTTTATCAAAAGAACATTCTAATTTTTCAACTTCTATGAAACTTTCTACTCAAGGTGTTCTTGAAATTATTTTTTTTAGTTCAGTTTGCTTAAAAGTATTAATATCAGAAAAAATATTAACTTCTAAGTTATCCCAAAAAGATGAAACTTTAAACTTTAAGTCCATTTTTTGTATAGCAATTGTTAAATTTGTTTGTAAAACTGATAAAAATCTCTTTCTAACAGGTTTTGATTTAACCATTATTTCTGCAAATGGTTTTATTATAATTTTCATAATTTTAAGTTTATTATTTTATTATCATCATTACTCAATCATCTAAATCAATAGGGATGACTACATAGTCTATATTATTATCTGTTAGATATTGCTTTAATCAAAGCATTTTATCACTAAATTTTATAACATCATCTATTATTATAACTCAATCTTTGTCTACTTTGTCCCAAACAAGTTTTAAAAAATCTAGAGTTCTTCTCTTCATTCAATCAATAAAAACAAAGTCATAATTCTCTTTTAGTATTGGAATTATATCAAGAGCATTTCATAATAATAAATTAATAATGTCTTCTAACTTAGCACTTTTTATATTTTCTATTGCTTGATTATATGAATTGGAAGAGAATTCTACAGTAGTTAATTTTCATCAAGTTTGTTCTAATACTAATCAAAACTCTATTGCTGATAATCAATTTGCTGTTCATATTTCTAGCATATTTTTTGTTCTATTTACTCTTATAAGTTTTTTCAAAAAATTTGCATTAATTTCTGTTATATTTGGAACATTATTTGTTTTTCAATATTCTCTTAATTCTTTTAGTAATTCTTTCCTAGACATTTAGTTTTATTAAAAATAATTTATTTTTTGTATTTTACTTATTTCTTATTTTTTATCAATTAATCTTAATTTTTAAGTCAAAAAAATCCAATTACTTTGAGTAAAAGGATTTTTATTAAATTTTAATTATATTTTTATCAAAAAATTTGTTTTAACTTTTTATAAACATCTCATCTAGTTCAAATAAGTAGTATAGTGTAATCATTATTTGTTTTTTTAAATATTATTCTATATCATCAAATTCTTATTCTATACAAACTATCATATCAAGATAATTCTTTATAATCATAATTTTCGTATTTTCATGAAAGTATATCATAAATGATTTTATCAAAATCTATATATGTATTTTTTCACAAAACATGTAGTTGTTTCATCCATTTTTTTACCATTATAAAGAGCTTTTAATGGATAAATACTTTTCAAAATCTTTTTTTCAAATTCAAGATTTTCAGAAATCAATAAGAATACTATTTTTTTCTAACTCTTCATATAATTCAAGACTTGGTACAACTTTATAACTAGAATATTTAATTGCTATATTATCAGGAACTTCAACACTTATAATTGCCATAAAATCTTTATTAAAAACTAAATTCTTTATAATTATATTAATTCACTTAAAAAAATCAAACAAAAAAAATCCCCCTTGCTTTCGCAAAGAGGATTTTTCAAATAAGAAAACTTATCTTAGTAAATCAGTAAATAATTAAAATTATTTAGTAGAAATTAAAGGAAGAGTTTCAGTATTTCTAGCATAAGAAGTAGCACTTAATACATTAGGATTAGCTGTAGTAGTAAGTTCTGTTAATTTAACAGTAAATGCTTCATTAGTAGAAGGATTTAAAGTAAGACCACTAACTCTAACTTGGTATGTAGTAGATGTATTCTTATCTATAGTATTAAATAATGACATAGGAACAACTCAAGCATATTCAGTAGTAGTCAAAGGAACTAAAGTACCAAGTACACTTCAAACAAAATCTCAATTTTTAGTATAAATTTCGAATGTAGGAGTTCAAGAGAATGCTCATAGACTAGCAGTAATAGTAGTATTAGCAAGAGATACACTATTATTACCAAATGCATCAACTCTAAAATCTAGAGCATCACTAGCTATACTTTTACTACTTGGAGTAACTTGTGTAACTTTAAATGTATTTTGTGCAATATCATGTGAAGCTCACATAACATCAACAAGTCAACTTAAAGGTATAACTGTTCAATTTGATCATTGAATATTAGAACCTGCTCTAACAACATTTATAGAAACTCATGTTGCATCAGTAGGTGAATTAACATCAGCAATTATGTAATAAGTAGCAGTTTGATCAACAGCTATTGTATTACTAGCATTAGTTGAAGAATTAAGATTTGCAAATGTTGCAGTTGTAGCAGTAACATTTGATGCATATCCTATTAAATTCATACTAGAATCAACTAATCTAATATTACTAAGTTTATCCATATTTGTACCAGTAATAGCTAGATCTTTTAATTTAATTGTATCGTTAGTAGCACCAACTTTAAATGATACTATTTTTTGACCTAGAGAACCAGAATCAGTACTTGATAGTAATAAACTTTTATTTACAAGAATATCACCAGAAGTAGCAGATAGAGTTCATTGAGCATTACCAATAGTAAATGTAGCTCATGCAACTGAAGGTTTAGTTACTGCAATAGAAGTAACATTATCAACAGCATCGTAAGATATAGATGATACTTGGAAAGTACCAGTATTAACTGCATCTTGGAAATTAGCTTTAATAGTAACATCTACTGATTTAGAAGTAGTAACATCAGCATTAAAGTTATTAAATGTAACTGAAGTAGTTCAAGCTAAAATAGTTTTACTACTTTTTAAAACACCATCAACATATAAGTCTAAATCTGTATTTCATGCAAAAGCACTAGTACCAGCAAGAGTAGCTCAAAGATTACTTAAAGATATAGTGTTTCATTGTGTAGAACTAAATCTAGCAGAATAAACAGTAATTCATTTAGAACCAGAAGCTAAAGTTGGATTACCAAGACCATCAGTTCTAGTAAGATTTAGAGTAGAAGCACCAATAGTAACTTGAACTCAAGATATAGAACCAATAGAAGTAGTAACTTGATTTTGATTTACAACATATTCTTTAGTAGTAAAAGAGCTAAGTTTAAGATCATCAAATTTGATATTAGCAGTAGCTGCATCTTTTAATTTAGTATAAATTAAAACTGGAACAGTTCCACTTACAGTAGCAGTTCATAGGAATGAAGCAGCACCATTAGTAGGAGTCCATGTAAATGTAGAACCACCTATTTTAAGGTAAACAGTATTCATTTCATTAGCTGCATTAACATTTGCATTACCATTAATAGTATATCCTAAAGTAATATTTTCAAGGTTTACAGCAGATTTTGCAGTAATCATACCTTTCATTAATACTACATCAGAAGTACCTGGAGCAACAGTAGAAGAAAGAGCAACAGTAGAATCTCTCTCGAATTTAACATCACCACCAGTTATACTATAAGTACCAAAAGTAGGAGTTCATGTAACTACAGATCTAAAAGAACTGATAGTTTCATCAAGAGTTACATCTGAAGTATTTTTAACATAAAAGTTATAAGTATCAGTTGTAAGTTCAACATTAGTTATAACAGCTCTAAGAGTATATAAAGCAGTTGAACCATCTTTAATAGTATCATTAACTGCAACAGTTAATTTTTTACCATCAAGAGTTACACCAGAAGAAACAACAACACCATTTCTTTCAATTACTATGTTAGAAAGATTAGTAAGATTAGCAGTTCCTTGTTGATATAATAATATTGATTTAAAAGCAATATCTCTAGTATCACTATTAGAATCTGTATTAGAGATTTTAAATTTTGCAAGTTCTATAGAATCAGTAGATGCATTTTGTGTAGTACCAACACCATTTTGATCTATAGTAGCTGTAGCAACATTATAATTTGCAGTTACTAAAACAGAAGTAGTAAATCAACCAGTTACTTTTGATGCAGAACTTTCAATAGTTCTAGACATAAATTGGTAACCATCACCTGAAGTAGTACTTGCAAGTTCTACAAATAAATCAACAAATTCAGTAGTACCAGCTTTAACAACATAAGCAGGAGCGAAAGAAATTATAGCATTATTTTCTGAAGTAAAAGAAGTTTTACCTGAAATTCTAACACCATTTTTTTCAAACCAAACTTTAGTTGAAGTTGGAACACTAGCTAAACCAGCTTTAACTAACTCAACAGAAGTTAGAGAAATATCTGAAGAAGCAGCTGAAAAATCAACTGTACCAAACTTAACAATACCTGCTTTAGGAATTTGAGTTCCATTAGCTGGACTATTAGGGTTTAAACTAACAGTTAAGTCACCAGTTAATACAGCTCATGTACTAACTGTAGTAGATCAAGTATCAGTAGTAGTAGTACCAGTAGCAGTAGCACCAGTATCAGTAGCACCAGTATCAGTACCAAGATCTAAACCTCCTAATATATCACCTAAACCACTATCATCAATAGTACCAGTAGCTGTAGAATCTATTATATTAGCAGACCAAGTAAAAATATCTGATCTAATAGCAGATGTATTATAATCAGAGAACTCCTCAGCGATACCAGCTTTAACAGCAGCATCAACATAAGCAGCTTGCCAAGGACTAACTCAATCAGTAGCAGTTAAATCTTTAGCTTTCATAACCATTTTTAAAGCTTCTCATTTAGAAACTTTATCATTAGGTCTGAAATTCTCATTAGCAGCAAAGAAACCTGCTTTTAAACCAGCTTCAGCATATTTACATCCCCAATCAGAAGAAGGTAAATCTTTGAATTTTCATTCACAAGTATCTGAAACTTCTAAACCAGCTAAATTAATAGTGATTTTAGCTTGTTCTCTTCTAGTAATAGCATCACCTAATCTATAATCTGAAGGATTAGCAGATTGGTCAACTATAATTCAAGAACTAGCTAATTTATTAGCGGCATCCATACCGTCATAATTAGCACTAACTCCAGCAATAGGCGAAACAGTAGTCATAACTACAGCAACACCAGCAACAGCTGAAGAAATTTTCTTAACTAAGTTACTCATAGTATTCTATAAGTTAACAAATAAAATAATTTCTGTTTTCACAGAAATGAATTTTTTACAGAATCTTCGAAGATTCGTAAAAACAGGTTAAAGCCTTAACCCATAGTTGTGTCGACAACTTTGGGAAACAATCTAAAAAATATTATAAAGGAAGATTTAAAACCATTCCTCCATTTTCAAATTATTTTCCAAAGTTGTAAGACAAAAAAATTGTTAATAGCAACTATAATTTTGTTATAATTTTTACGGATTATTTTAAAGATCTATTAAAAATAATACTGCTTGATTTTATACTTTTTACCATTGAAAGTCAAACATTTAAAAATAAATTCACACAATCTTCACATTTTACTTTTTAATAAAAAATGTTATAAATAATAAAATATAGGGAACAGTTTGAAGTTGTTCCCCAATTAAGTTAAAAATATATTTTTAACTTCAAGAAATAGTATCTGATAAAGACATGATTGGTTGCATTATAGCAATTGCTATAAATCAAACAACGACAGCTAAAAAAACTATAATAAAAGGCTCTAGAAGCTTATTCATAGTTGCTATAATATTATCAACTTGTTCCTCATAAAAGTCAGCAACTTTTACAATTGTTTTATCAAGCTTAGCTGTTTCTTCTCAAACTTGTATCATTTGAACCATCATATCAGGAAAAAGAGGATCTCAATCTATAGACTCCCAAATTTTTATTCATTTTTCAACATCTTCCTTAAGTAAAAGGATTTTTTGCCTATAAACTTCATTTCAAACTACAGATGAAATAATATTTAAAGACTCTACTACTGAAATTCAACTTCAAACTAATCAAGCAAAAACTCTAGAAAATTTAGATAAAATAAGTTTTTTGGCTATTTGACCAAAAACTGGAGCCTTAAGAATAAAATCATCATACATATATTTTCAAGTTGGTGTTTTTTTCCACATACCAATAGATACCTTTAAAAACACTCATACAAGTATTAAGATATACCAATAATTGACAAAAAAATCTGAAACAGCCATAAGTGTTTTTGTAGAATTTGGAAGTTTTGATTTATCTTGAAATATATCAAGTAATTTAGGAACAACCATAATCATCATAACAGATATTACTCAGATTACTACAAACATTATAAACATTGGGTACATTAGAGCAGACTTTATTTTTCAAGATATTGATGCAACTTTTTCTACTTGGTTTGCCAAATCATTTAATATAGTATTTAATTTTCATGTTTTTTCTCAAGATCTAACCATTCAAACTTCTGCTTCCAAAAAAGAGTTTGGATATAAATCTAAACAATAAGATAAATTCTTACCACTATCAAGTTCTTCACGAAATCTTCACAATAATTTTTTGAATGTAGGTGATTTTTCTTGCTTTTCTAAAACATATATAGATTTAGACAAAGAAATTCATGAGTTTATCATTGTAGACAAAAGACGAAAAAACATAACTTTTTCTTTTGTTTTTAAAGCCTGCCTTGAGATAATAAATCAGTTTATTTTAGATATTAAACCACCTAAATTAGAAGAGTTTTCATTATAGACATTTTTGTCATTTGAGTTTTTATCTTCATTCAAAATTATTATATCCGACATAGTAATTAAATTATATAATATTAACTTTGTGTTTTTGCTGCACGGTAAACTTCAGCAAGAGAAGTAAGTCAATTAAGTGCTTTTATTATTCAATCTTGTTCTAAAGATATCATTCAATCTTTTATTGCTTGTATATTTATATTAAAAGCAGATTGTCAATCTAATATCATTTGCTTAACTCAAGGTGTTATTTCTAAAACTTCGTAAACTCAAACTCTTCATTTATATCATAAACCTTCACATTTATCACATCAAACTGGTTCATAAAAAATTGGATTTTTTAGTTTATCTAATCAAACTCTTGAAATAAGTTCATTTTTATCTGTAAGATTTATAGCATTTTTTACATTTTTTAAGGTAACATCTCAAATATCATTTATTGAAACTGCTTTTTTACAATCACAAAGTCTTTTTATAAGTCTTTGTGCTATTACTATATTAAAAGATGCTGGTATCAAAAAAGGTTGTACTCACATATTTAAAACTCTTGTAATTGTTTCTGCTGCACTATTTGTATGTATTGTAGACAAAACTAAATGTCATGTCAAAGATGCTTCAACAGCTATGTCTACAGTTTCCTTATCTCTCATTTCTCACACCATTATAATATCTGGATCCTGCCTTAGGGCGGTTCTAAGTCAATAAGCAAAAGTATATCCTATAATTGGTTTTACTTGACTTTGGTTTATTCAATCAACTTGATTTTCAACCGGATCCTCTAAAGTCATTATATTTACATCTGTTTTATTTAATCATATAAGAAGTGAATATAGAGTTGTTGATTTACCAGATCAAGTTGGTCAAGAAGTAAGAATTATTCAGTTTGGTAACTCTGATGCTTTTAGCAATAAATCAAGATTTTTTCACTCTATTCAAAGATTTGTTAGCTCAGGTATTTTTTTACTCTTATCAACAATTCTCATAACTACTTTTTCTCAATGAACTGTCGGTAATGTTGAAACTCTTAGGTCAAGAGATTTTCATTCTATAGTATCACTTATTCTTCAGTCTTGAGGAACCCTAGATTCATCTATTTTTAGCTCGGAAAGTATTTTAAACCTTGCAACTATTCACTGATGAAGAAAATTCTGATATTCAAGTATCTCTCTAAGATCTCAATCTATTCTATATCTTAGTCTTACATAGGTACTAAGAGGCTCAACATGTATATCAGATGAACCAGACAAAACAGCTCATAAGATGATATAATCACAAATTAATTGTATATCATCTCACTTATAAACTATGTCCTTTAATTTTTCTATAACTTCCTTGTATTCCATAATTGTGCTATTTTTAAAATATATTGGTAAATAAAGTTTATTATATTTGTGTAAATAATTTTTGAATATTTAAAAGATTATTATTATACTCTAAAGATTTTTTATAAATTGATTCTAAATTATCTATATTTCATAAATCAGTACTTATTAATTTTACTTCAGAATCCATAGTAGACAAATAGTTTTTTACCTTTAAAAATTTTTCTTCTCTTAATTTATCATCTGGAATATTAGAATTCTTGATTGCAATTAATTTTTTATTAACAAGATTACTAAAATCATTATAATTAGCTAAAAATTTATTTACAAACTCTTGCATTTTATAATGTGGTATTCATTTTACAAAGAATTCAACATCAACATCTAAAGCTATAACTTCACTTCAAGAAACATTATTATCTATAAATTTATCATCAAACTTAACACTTGTAATATTAACAAGTTGATTATTATATATATTATAATCTTTAATATCTTTAAAATCATCATTATACAAAACAACTTTTTCTCAAGATTTGTTTTTTATAAAATCATCATTATAAAATTTTATATCATTTCAAACGACATTAAAACTTCAAACATTTTCCAAATAATGTAAAAAATTTTGTAAATCATATTTAGTTCATGATATATTTATTGTCATTGGAATAAAAAATATATCTGATTGTATTCAATCAGTAATTTTAGCTTTTGGTAACGACTCGTTAGAAACTCAATCATTATTTTCTTGAGAATCAGGATTTAATGGTTCTGAAATTTTAGATGATTCAAATCATGGAACAGGAGATATATTATTAATAGATATTTTATTTCAATAAGATAATTCAAAAGTTTTAAAAAGAGATTCAATGTTATTTACCAAATAAAAATCTTTCATAACTCATTTAGACAAAAACCTAGCATCATCAGTATAAATAGGTAAAACTTTATTTATTTTTTCTTCTTTTCAATAAACTTTAACTTCTCTAGGGCTTAAATCTTTTTGTTTTTTACTAATATAGTCATCAAAACTTGATTGTGTATTATTTGTAAGATTTTTAGAGTAAAAATCTTCATCTATAGAATTAACCACACTTGTTATATATAAATCCTTTTTTATGTCATGATTTCAATTTACCACAGACTTAAAATCATTAAAACTTATTCATTTTGTACTAGTACTAATAAAATAATCATAATCTGTTTTTAAATCAAGCTTCATTGATTCTATTTCTTCTATATCTGGTTTTAGTTTTAATAATATAATAGATATAAGTATTAAAGATAAAAAAAGAGATCCTATAAATCATAGTAAAATAGAGTTTTTAGTTCTTTTATTTTTTTCCATAATTAATTTTATAAAGATAAATTATTAGTTATATATTTCAATTTAAGGCTAAATTTTGTAGTACTACTATCTAAACTTCAAGAGTCTGATTCAGATGAAAAGTCTTTTTGTTTTTCAAGTAAAGAAAAGTTTGTGTTTGACCTAGAAACATAGTCTAAAAAACTACTTGCCAAAGAAATAGAACTTCAAAAATACTTCTTATTATCAAAATTAAGTCAATTTACATCATCAGTCCATCAATTTTTATAAGATGTGCAATTCGCCTGCAAAATACTATCTTTATCTATACTTATATTATCGCAAGTTATACTTTTTTTGTTTATGTTAAAATCAGAAAGCAATTTATTAAAACTATTTAATATCTCAGTTGGTTTTAGTCTTTTATTAAAATTATCCTTTAAAAAAATAACATCTCTAGAATTTATAAAATTTTCTGATTTATAAACATCTCCTATAATAGAAAATACCTCTTTAAATTGACGATCTTTTAATTCTTTTACTTTATTTTTATAAAAATTAGATGTATAAGTAATTGAAGAGCATAAATCTTTTTCCTTTATATTATCATCTCATACAAAAATAAAACAAAGAGGATCAATAATAGTGGAATTAGAAAAAGTTTCATCTTTTTGTATATAAGTATATCAAACTCAAATGAAAATTAGTACAAATAAAAGAAGATTTACAGTCCTAAATAATCAAGAAAAAATATTTAATATATCAAACAAATCTCTTTTTTGTTCTTTTTCAAATTCTTGGACTTCTTCTTTTAACTTTTTATCTCATGAAAAATCAGCAAATATATCAGAATCATCAAAATCTGAAGCTAAACTTTTATCTTTTTTTTCTTTACCAAACATAAAAAATTATTAAAAATAAACTTACATGAAAAATAATAACATATAAAATAAAATAAAGCAAAAAAATCTCGTTTTTCACGAGATTTTTTTCTAAGGTAAAGAGTAATAAATCTTATGCTAAATTTATAAATTCTGTTGAATCCAAAGATTTTTCAGATTTTACTTTGTAAATACTGATTTCTTCTATATGTTGTCAAAGTGTATTCAAGAATAAAAGTTTACCTTCTCAATATGGAATTACAACTTTTGATTCTATATTCTCAAAAATTTTAGTTGCTTGTTTAGTTCAAATTATAATTAAAATATCTACATCTCAAAAAAAAGATAAAATTTCTTCTTTTAAATCAAAAGAATCAGATGTTATTATAACAATGTGATTACCATCAATTAGTATATTATAAAATAATTTATCAAAAAATTCTTTAACTTCTAGTAAAATTCAAGATTTTTCATACTCTCAAGGATAAGAAACATCAAAATCATCTAATAAAACATTCTCAGAAATAGTATTAAAAACGACTTCCTTTTTACCAGATGATATGATTAAATCTGTATTTCTATTAAAAATTTCTATCATTATATTTATATTATTAAATAAAAAATGTTCTGTTTCTAGAAACTATTGCTTGTAAATCAAACATAATATTTATATCTTTTAATTTGCTTAAAGGAACCCAGTTATATCAAACAAACCTTTCTTTTTTTTCAACTTCTGGATCTTTGGTTCAATTATATTTAACCAAAAAAATATACACATCCTTATCTATTACTGGCTTATTATCAAGGTATCAAGCTGTAAAAGTATAATTTAATTTAGTAATAAATTTTATAACTTCTAAGTCATCTTTTAAAAATCATGCTTCTTCTGTTATTTCTCTTATAGCTGCATCTTTAGCTACTTCTCAATTCTCAATATGTCACTTTGGAATAACATATTCTTCTTGATTTTTAGAATTTAACCATTTTAGTAAAAGTATTTCTATATTTTCTCAAGACTTTCGATAAACAATTCAACCTGAACTTTTCTCATATATTTTGCTCATAAAATTAGCTAATTATTAAAAATTGTCATTATTATAGTCAAAATTTTATTTTTTTCAAACTTTAACTAGTTATTTTTAAAACAACATAAAAAAAATGTAGATGTAATTTGATAAAATAAATAAAAACTCTTAAATTTGTTTTTTAAAATATTCTCTTTATAATCAAATAAAATTATTTAAAATAAAATAATATGCTAAAACTAAATATAAAATTAGAAAATAATATAAGCTATTTAGATAGTTGAAGTATTTTTTCAAAATCATTTATAATAAAAGAAAACTTAGAAGAAAAAAAATGTATTTTGGTAGTATGCGAAGACGAAAAAACAATAGAAAGTTATGAAAAAGTATTAAATTTACTATGACTAAATATAATAAAAATAAAGGAACAAAACGATATTGTTGATTTATTGTTTAATAGTGAATGATTATTTTTTATAAACTCTAATTTTTTAAATGAAAATATTCCAAAAATAGATTTTTTAGAAAAACAGTGATTAGTACTAGAAAAAAATCAAGATTTAAAAATAGAGGAGGTAATTAAAAAATTAAATAGTTTATGATTTGTATATTCAGACTTTAATAAAAAATGAAGTTTTAAAAAAAACTGAGAAATTTTAACAATAAATGATTTTAAATGACAAAAACAGTACAAAATAAGTTTTTGGTGAGATATTATAGAAGAGATTTTTTTGTATGATATATTCAAAGATTTTGCCAGAAGTCATAAAAAAATTGGGAAAGTGTTTATTTGAAGTAGTCAAGAAATATTTAGTGATAATTCTATAAAAATTCAAGAAAATTATAAGGAAAATTCTTCAACTATTATATCTGTATTAAAAGATAAATTAAACATATTTACAATCCTTGACTCAATAAATTTTTCAAAAAACTATGAGTTGGCAAGTTCAAATATAAAAAATTTTTGTCTTTTTGACTTTATTAAAAATGATTTATTTAAAACTATTAATTTAGAAATAGATTACTTGAATATTAGTGATTTAGAAGAGTTAAAAAGTGTTTTATCAAATAACAAATACACAAATAAAGATATCTTCACAAAATCTTCACAAACAATAAAAAATTTCTTAGAATACAATAATCTAGGAAATATTAAAGTTCATGAAAACAATCTAAATATTTTAAAAAGTTTTAAGAATGAAAAAAGTTGAATTTTAGTAATATGTGATGACATTATTTCAAAAGTATTTATAAGAAAAAGAATTAAAAGAAATTTTAGTAAAGATTTAGACTTATTACTAAAAATAAAAGTTTGAGATTATATAGTTCATATCGATCACTGAATATGAATTTTTAAATGAGTCATAAATAAAGAATTATGAAATATAAAAAAAGAATATATAGAAATAGAGTATAAAGATAATGATAAATTATTTGTTCCTATAACTGAAGTTGTAAGAGTAAATAAGTATTTATGAGATGAAAATCCAAAACTTACTTGATTAAGTACAAAAGAATGGGATAAAAAAATTGAAAAAGCAAATAAGGATATACAAATAATTGCTGAAGAATTACTTGAGATTTATTCTAAAAGAAAAATAAATAAATGATTTAGTTTTGTAAGATATAAAGAGAAAGAATCCATTTTTAAATCTAATTTTCCTTATATTTATACTAATTGTCAAGAAAATTCTATAGAGGAAATATTGTGTGATATGAGTAAAAATACACCTATGGATAGGTTATTAATATGAGATGTTTGATTTTGAAAAACAGAAGTAGCATTCAATGCAATTTATAATGCTTTTCTAAATAAAAAACAAAGTATATTAATAGCTCCTTTAGTAGTTTTAGCTTATGAACATTATGAAAAAGCATTAGAAAGATTTAGATTATTTTGATTAAAAATATGAGTTTTAACAAGATTTGAAAGTGATAAAAAAACAAATCTAATACTTAATTTACTAAAATCTTGAGAATTAGACTTAGTTGTATGAACACATAAACTACTAAGTGAAAAAATTGTTTTTAAAAATTTATGACTACTTGTCTTAGATGAAGAACATAAATTTTGAGTTGAAGATAAAGAGAAGGTTAAAAAACTAAAAGCAACAATTGATGTATTATCTATGTCAGCAACACCAATTCCAAGAAGTTTAAATATGGCTCTAAGTAATATAAAAGAAATGTCTATTTTAAAAACTCCTCCTTTTGGTAGACAATCAATAGAAACTATTGTTGGACAATTTAATGAAAGAACTATATTAATAGCTTGAAATAGAGAATTTGAAAGATGATGACAAATATTTTTTATACATAATAGAGTGTCTAATATAGAAAACATAGCAAAAATTTTACTAAATATTTTTCCAGATAAAAAGATAATAATAACTCATTGACAGCTACCTTGAGATGAGTTAGAGAAAAGAATAATTGATTTTAAACACAAAAAATACGATATTCTTTTGTCTACAACAGTTGTCGAGAATGGTATAGATTTTCCTAATGTAAATACTATTTTTATAAATGAAGCTACTAATTTTTGAATATCATCTATTCATCAGTTAAGAGGTAGAGTTTGAAGAAGTGATAAAAAATGATATTGTTATTTATTATACAAAAATAGTATGATAAAAGAAGATTGAGCAAAAAGATTAAAAACAATAGTAGAATATAGTTACCTATGAGCAGGTTTTGAATTGGCAATGAAAGACTTAGAAATAAGGTGATGATGAGATATTTTATGAATTAGGCAAAGTGGACAGACCGCAGACATATGAATAAATTTATTTCTTGAAATGCTTGAGGATAAAATAGAAGAATTAAAAAACAATTTAGATAATAGAAATATTGAACCTAATGAAAAAAACAAAGGTGATAGTAGACAAATAAAAAAAATAGAAACAAGTATAGATCTAAATATTTCTGCATTTATAAATGATGAGTATTTTTCATCAGATTTGGATAAAATAAACTTTTATAGAGAAATAGAAAGCATATATAATATTGAAGAACTTAATTATTTGATTGAAGATTTTAGATTAATAAATCCAAATTTTACAAAAGAAATAACAAATTTATTTAATATTTTAAAGCTTAAAATAAAATCAAACAGTTACAAAATCAAATCTATTAAAAAAGTAGGAATAAATTATCAAATAGATTTTAAGGAAGAAATTAAATTAGAAGAACTAAAAAATTTTCTAAAACTAGATACTGAAGTTAAATTTATAGTTATATGAATAAACAGGTTAAGAAGCCCAACTAAAAGTTTTAAAAATGATGAGTTTTTTATGGAATATTTAATAAATATGTTTGAAAATAAAGTTAGAAAAGTAGTTAAAATAAAAAAATAAATACTATATTTTGTGAATATAGTATTTATTTTTTTATTGATAAAATATGCTTTTCTCAAAAATGAGTTATTTTTCTTCATCTAGGTGTTCTTTCTATAAAACCAATTTGTAGTAAGTATGGCTCTACAACATCTTCTATTGTGGCTTCTTCTTCTCATAAGGCAGAAGCTAAAGTATTTAATCAAACTGGTTTTCAAGCAAATTTATAATACATCAATTCTAAAATCTTCCTGTCTATAATGTCTAGTCACAAGTGATCTATTCAAATAGAATTAAATATTTCTTCCAAAATATCTACTTTAAAAACTTCTTTTCAAATTGTATAATAATCTCTAACAATTTTAAGTAATCTATTTACTATCCTTGGAGTTCACCTCGATCTTTTTGCTATTAAATGAAAAACTTCATTGCTAAGTAAAACATCCAAAATACTAGCACTTCTTTCTACTATTTGAAAAAGCTCATCATTATTATAAAAATCTAGCTTCAAAACATTTCAAAACCTATCTCTAAGAGGTGATGATAGTGAACTTAACTTAGTTGTAGCTCAAACTAAAGTAAAATTCTTAATAGGCAATTTAACACTTTGAGCTCAAGTTCAAGATCAAACAATTATATCTATTTCAAAATCTTCCATTGCTGTATATAAAATTTCTTCTATTTGAGGCTTAAGTCTATGAATTTCGTCTATAAAAAGAATATCTCAATTTTCTAAGTTAGAAAGAATACTAACTAAATCTGACTGTTTTTCTATTGCTGGTCAAGATGTCGATCTTAAATTCGTTCACATTTCATAAGCTATGATATTAGAAAGTGTTGTTTTTCAAAGACCTGGAGGACCATAAAATAAAATGTGTTCTATATTTTCTCACCTAATTTTAGCTGAATTTATAGAAACTGAAAGATGTTTTTTTATATTTTCTTGTCAAATATAATCAATAAGCTTTTTAGGTCTAAGATTATTTCAGTAAATCTTATCTATATCATTTTCCATTGATGATATGATTCTTGAAGATTTTTCTTTTTTTTTTGATGATTCTATCAAGTTAATGTAATTAATTCTAAACTAATAAAATTATATACAAAAAAGATTTTTTTTCAAAAGATTATTTTAAAAATTAACTTGAAAAAATATTATTATAAAATAAAAAATAAAACTATTTAATATAAATGAAATTACTCATTTTGAAAATTTTACAATGAAAAACAATAACAAAGAAAACAATATAAAGTAAACTCATTCATAATTTATTTCAAAAACACTTTTAGTATAAAATATATAATTTAAATATCATATATATATAATAGAATATATTAAAATTATATTAAAAATGCTTCTTCATAGTAAATCAAAAAAATATTTAATTATATTAGTATTATCTAAATATCAATTAATAATGTCTGTGTATGAAAATTTTTTTCATGTAATTTTTAAACCAAGTAACACTATATTTTGTTTTATTACTTTTCTTTTTAGAAATAAATGTTCTTTTATATTTTTATTATTTCAAAATGGAAAAATTATTTTTAATAAATTTTCAAGTATTTCTTTTTGATTTTCTTTTAATTTATTATTATATTTTTCATAAAGAACTTTAGTTTTAAGATATGAATATGAATTTTTATCTATAGTTTCCACTAAATCAACTTTGTTAGGATAAATTATCGGTTTTATTATATTAATATAAAAATTAGTTATTATATATTTTAAATCTTTATTTTTTGGTATTATTTGGTTTTTTGATCATATTTGTTTTAAAAGAGTATTTGTTTCATTCAAAAGTAATTTTGAGTTGTTAGTTTTATCTTTTTCTAATAATTTTAACTCTAAATCTCAAACTTTCATTAATGCAATTTCTCAAACTTCTTTTATTTTAGGTATATTTGTTATGTTTTTTAATTTTATTATATTATTATACAATAATTTATACTTTTCTTTTTCTTCTTCTGAAATATTATATGTAGTAGATTCTAAAATATTTTTTAATTTAGACAAAACAAGATCTATTACTTTATGGCTTTCTTCAAGCTCTTTTTTCATATAAAAATTATCTAATTTATCATTTGTTTTTTCTTTATTATCCTCTAAATTTAGTTTATTTATTTCTTTTTTTAGTATAAATACATTATATTGTTCATCTAAAGATTTTAGTAATTTTTGTTTTGAGCTTATATCTAAATCCTTATCTTTTTCTAAATAAAATTCAGTTATATTATACTTTAATCTGTTTCTAAGTTTAAAATAAGCCTTAAAAATATCATCTCAAATAATAACTCACTTTTTAATTTCTCAATTATTTGTAGCTACAAATAAAAACTTTTCTCATGAGACTTCAGTCTCAACAAAATCTTCTAAACTTAAAATAGAATATCATTCTTTGTGAATTTTTTGCTTTACATCCTCAATATTTTCTCATTCCATAACTATTGAGTATTTACTATCTCATTTTGAAACTGATGCTTTGAATTTTTTCATATATAAATATTATTAATTACTTAAATAAGAATTACACATATTTAGTAAATTTTTTCTTTGTTCACTATTACATATATCCTCAATTAAAGACATATACTTTAAATTTTCTGTGAACTTTTGTTTTTCTGTTAAAAAATCTATATTATTCAAATTCTCTAAATTACTCATCTTATTATAAATTACTTAATAAAAAATTAAACGAATTCAAATCTTTCTTTTTCTCTTCAGCTTCCTTTTTTCTTATTCAGTTTATGAAAGAGAAACTATTATTTCTTATTTCTTCTACTTGTTTTATTTCAAAATCTTCAATAAATTTTGAAATATCATTGTAAAATTTATCTATATTTTTTTCATCTAATACAGAAAAAGCATCTAAATATAATTTTTTTTGCTCTTCTTGTATGTTTAATGTAAGAATCATTATTTTTAATAACTCTTTTTTTTCATTTAATTTCTTTTTTTTATTTAAAAATGGAAATATCATAAATTTTAATTAAATTATATTCATTATAATAACATATATATAATTATTAATCAAATTTTTTCACAATTTTGATTTTTATTAAATTATTTAAATATATATATTAATTATTGTTATTATTAATAATTTTTGTTAAAAATAATATTATTTATTTAAAGGTATTATTTTTATTTTTAATTTGTTTAATATTAAAATAATGATTTTAAAAAGCTTAAAATAATAAAGTTTTTGAATTAAACATTTTATTAACATTTAATTTTATTTCTAATTGACTTGTTTTTAATTCTAAAATCATATAATGAAAGTATGTTTAAAAATTTTAAATAGTAATTATATTAAAGAATGACAGGAAATAAAAAAAAACATAAGTTTACACATTATTTTATAATCTTTTTAACAAGTTTTTTATTAGGCTTTTTACTTAATAATTATTTAAAGATTAATTTTGATTATGATAACATATTTTCAAAAAATAACCAAATAATTGATGATAAAAAACTAGAAAATAAAGTAGAAGATCTGAATTTATCAAATTTTTGGGAAGTTTATAATCTTATAAAAGAAAATTATTATGATCATGATAATTTAAAAAAAGAAGACTTAGTTTCTTGAGCTATAAAATGAATTGTAGACTCTATGTGAGATAAACATAGTGAGTACATGACATCCAAAGAAACTAAATCCTTTAATGAAGCTCTTTCATGAGATTTTGAATGAATTTGAGCTGTGGTAGAAAAAGTAGATGCATGAGTTACTATATGAAATGTTTTAAAGTGATCTCCAGCATTAGAAGCTTGAATAAAAAATGGTGATATAGTTTTGAAAGCAAACGATGTTGATTTAAAGGATTTATCTTTAGTTGATGCTGTTTCTAAAATAAAATGACCAGCTTGAACTCAGGTAGTTTTAAGTATATTTAGGTCTTGAGAAAAAGATCTTTTAAATATAAAGGTAACCAGGAAAAAAATAAAAATTCCTTCGGTTGATAGTAAGATTTTTGAGAAAGAAAATATAGGCTATATATCCATAAATATGTTCTGAGAAACAACTTCAACTGATTTTAATTCAGCTTTAAAAAATTTAGAAAAAACAGACTGATTAATTATAGATCTTAGAGATAATTGATGATGATTTTTGATTAGTGCAGTTGAAATACTTAGTAATTTTATAGAAAATTGAAAAGTTGTTGTAAAAACAAAATACAAAAATTCTTTTAAAAATGAAGTTTATAATAGTTTTAATAATTGAAAAACATATGATAAAAAAATAGTAGTTCTTATAAATTGAAATAGTGCATCAGCTTCAGAAATTACAGCTTGAGCACTAAGAGATTATGATAAAGCAATACTTGTTTGAGAAAAATCATATTGAAAATGATCAGTTCAACAACCTTTTGATTTGAGTGATTGAAGTATGGTTAAATTAACTATAGCTAAATGGTTTACTCCAAAAGATAGAGCTATAGATAAGGTTTGAATAAAACCAGATATAGAAGTTTTATTTAAGGATGAAGATATAGAAAAAAAGTATGATAGACAATTAGAAGAAGCTAAAAAAGTATTAAAGGATTTTATTAAATTATGAGCTTTGCAATTAGTGGTAGATAATTATAATAAAAATATAGAAAAAAATAGAAATAAATAAAACTATTTCTATTTTTTTCTATTAAAAATTGTTTTAAATATCAAAACCTATCAAAACTGTAGCATCATTTTTGTCTATATATTTAAACTTATTTTTAAGATAATTATGTATTTTTAAACTTGGTGAACCAGAAACTACATTGCTTCTTTTTACTTCATGGAAACCAACAACAGGAAATATTACTTTTTTTCACATTTGCATAGTTATATAACTGTCTGCATCCCTAAATTCACTATTATGAGTTATACATAAAGTGATATTTCTCTTTATAGACTCATAAACTCAATGATTTCTATCTTCTTCGTTTTCAAAAATATATTTTTTATCATTATTATTTAAAATTAAAACTTCTTTTATTCATTTTATTTTTAATAAATTATTGATTTCTTTTTTTATTACATCTTCTCTATTTTCAGAATTATTATTATTTTTAATTTCATTTAGGTTTTTTACTAAATCTCTTCACTCCTCTGATAATATATATAAATTATTTACATATTTATAAAGTTCTTCTATTTTAGGTATGTTTGTTGCTAAAAAATCTCAATTAGCTCAAGCTGAGCTTCTAGCAAAAAATGTTCAATAATCAAATAAATAATGTAAAAAATGGTTTTTAGAATAAGCTATATCCTTAATATTTTTAAAATAAATACTCATATGATATTTTGAAAATAATCAATTTCTTACTTTCATTGATATTTTTTGATTTGATATTATTATATATGATTTATTCCAGAAAAAATAATGCCAAAATGATATAGAAAAAATAAATAATGTTGAAATTATTATTTTAACCAAATTTCATAATTCAGTAAAATAACAAATAAAAATTATTATAGGAAAGGAAATTAATAAATTACTATAAATAACTTTAAAAACTAAAACTATTATATGTTGATGTGTTTTATATAACACTTTATCGTTAAAATTCTGCATTTTTTATATTTAAAAATAAATATTTTTATTGTATTTATATTATTTCTAATTACAAGAATATAATAAATTTTTAAACTTTACAAATTAAGAAAACAAAATAAACTATTATAAATTTTAATATTAAAAAATTTTTATGATAAATACTTTTCAAATAATAATTTTTGGTCTAATTTGATTGTTATTATTGGTTTTGTTTTGATTTTCTTGTTATAAAGAAAGATTTCTAATAAGGGAAATTTTTTTAGACATACTTTTTTTATTTAAAAATTTTTTTCATTGGAATATTTCAAAGATATTAATTTGAGTATTTGGTTGATTGTTAGGTATTTTACTTAGTATTCCTTTTTGGATATTATTTTGAATATCCATATATTTTTTAAATATTAATTTATTTGATTGATTTAATGCTCTTGAATTTTTGTCAACATATAATTATTTATTAATTATTCCTTGATTATTATTTATAATTGCTATTTTAGCCATATTATTTTGATTTTCTTACTATAAAGTTCTGTTAGTTAATTTAAATTTAAAATATTTTGATTGAGAAAAGTTACCTTTTATGAAAAATATTTATTTTGATTTTGCTAAAATTTATAAGTATTTATGAATAGTTTTTTGGATGTGAATTTATTTACTTATTCCTATTTCTATATTCTTAGTTTTATTTTTAATAATTTTATTTTCTTTTTGATGATTTTCTGTTTTAGATCCAAAATGATTGGTAAATATTACTTTTTCAATAATTTCTTTTATTTTAGTTGTTATATTTTGATTATTGGTTATTTATATGGCTTATAGAATGTATTTTAGTTATACTATATTTTGTGATGAAAAAGAAAATAATTCTGCAAAATATTATGTTAAAAAATCTATAGATTTAACTAAATGATACAATATTTTTATTAAATTTGTTTTTATTAACCTATTTTTCTGATTAATTTTATCACCATTTGTTATAATTTGAAATAATTTAGAAAATACACAAAATGAAGTTTCAAAATATATTGATTATAAAATTAATAATAATACAGGTGCTTTAAATTACCAACAATATCAAATTTTAGATTTAAAATACTGAAAATATTCTGACACAGAAGTTTATGAAATTCAAGGAAAAAACAATAATTATAATGTTATTTATTATATTTTTTCTTTCTTATTTATATATTGAATTATTGAAATGGTTAAAGTTTCATTTTATAAAAGAGAACTGTTAAAGGTGGATGAAAATATTATAACTAAAAGTCTTTCTTGATTTAAAAAGATTATTTGAAAAATTTTTAAAAGAAAAGAAAAATTAGAAGAAGAAATTTAATTTAATTAAAAAAATCAAAATGAAAATATTAATTTTTTGAGATATATATTGAAGAATTTGAAGAAATGCTTTAAAAAAAGAATTACCAAAGTTAAAAGAAAAATATAATCCTGATTTTATTATTGCAAATATAGATAATGCATCATCTTGAAGATGACCAGTTGAAAAGCATATTTTAGAAATAAAGTCTTTTTGAGTAGATATTATGACAGGTTGAGACCATATAGTAGACAATATAGACAATATAACAAATTATCTTAATTCTCCAGATTCTATACTTCTAAGACCAGCAAATTTTTATGAGTTTTCAAGTTATGTTTTCCCTTGAAAAGGTTATAAAATATTTGAAAAAAATTGAAAAAAACTCTTAGTTATACATTTACTTTGAGAGATTTTTATGACAAATAAAGTAGACAATCCTTTTTTCAAAGTTAGACAAATAATAGACAGTCTGAAAGAAGAAAAAATTGATTCAATAATAATTGATTTTCACAAAGAAGCAACTTCTGAAGTCTATGCTATGGCATTTTTTCTAGACTGAGAAATAAGCTTAGTTTACTGAACACATACACATATTCAAACTAATGATGAATTAATTTTACATAAATGAACTTGAATAATGTGAGATGTTTGAATGACTTGACCATTATATTCTATAATAGGAGCTAATTTTGATGCTGTAAAAAAGAGATTTTTAACATGAATAAATAAGTGAAAAATAGAACAATCTCTTGATTCCAATTATGTAGTTAATGCAATACTTGTAGAAACTGATGATATAACAAAAAAATGCAATTCTATTGAGAAAATAAGAATTAGATGAAGATTATAGAATACTATTAACTTAACTTTTTTATGAAGAAAAACTTTTTACTATTAATCATATTTTTTATACTAGTTATTAGTATATTAACTTGATTTTTTGTACTTAACTATTTGGATCCATACCAAAGTCCAGTTTTGTGAATTTCTTTTTTGATAATAAGTTTTTTATTATCCTTTTCATCATTTCTTACTTTTATCTTCTATTTTATCAAAAAGATTCACTATAGGTGAGAAACTTACATTTGACATGTTATTTCTAGCTTCAGGCAATGATTTTTTGTTTCTCTGAATTTTTTATGATTACTTTTTTTCAAAATAATATCAGCTCCTTTATTTCTTTCTTGATTTTTACTTTTTTTATCAACACTTTTGATAGAATTATTTATCCAAAATCTAAAAATAGAGAATTAAACCAAAAGTCAAGAGGCTTTTTTTTGATTTATAATATTTTCGTGTTAAAATATGTATAATAATATTTAAAAGTTTAGTTTTATAATGAATAAAAATAAAATAATAAGTTTTAGTTTGTTAGTAGTTTTTATTTTTATGGTTTTTGGTAATTTATTTGCTTATGCTTCAATTAAGTGAAAAATTTTAGATAATTTTAAAAATAAAGAGTATGATTTAATATTTAAATCAGATTGACTATGACTTGACTCTCAAGATGAAAATATTTTAAATACATCTAAAAGATTAACTATATTTAGTAATATTGCAGATAATATACAAGAAAATAGAATTAATTTAGAAAATCAAAAAAATATATTATCAAGTAAAATTCTAACCCTAGAAGAATCTGTAAAAGAACTTGATCAAGAAATAGATAAAGCTACTAAAGATTTTAATAATACAAATAACCAGATTAATGAAACAAAAAATAAGATATCATCAAATCAAAAAACTGTTGATTTTTTGCAAGATAAAGTTGATAAAAATAGAGAAGTACTAATGGATTATTTAGTTTATCTTTATAAAAAATCAAATTATGTTTATGATGATAAGAGTGTAGATAATTTAAAAGCTATTATTTTTAGTTGAGATGACATATCAAAGATCATTAATGATCTTCATTTTAAGTCGATTATAGAAGTTACATGAAAAAACTTAATAGATAATCATAGAAAGTATATTTCAGAATTATATATCAAAACTGTAGAGTTAGGTGAAGAGGAAAAAACTTTAAAAAAACTAAGGAAAGATTTAATTATATCAAGAAAAGTTTTGAGTGATAAAAAGGAATATAAAAACAAAATATTAGCTGTTTCTAAATGAAAAGAATCATTGTATCAAAAATATATAGAAGAAAAACTTGCTTTAGAAAAAGATATAAAAGTTAAGTTATTTAAAGAATATATCAAATTTAACTCTGTAAAAGATAATTTACTTAAAAAATATAATTGTAAACTTCTGGAATCTTGAAAAATTTCAGATGAAAATGGTTTAGATGAAAAGTGTATAAATTTGAATAAAACTTTAACAAACGAATCCTTACTTAAATGATTTGACACATGATCAAGTACAAATTTGTTTACTTGGCCTATTTTTCCTGCGAGATGAATTTCTGCATATTTTAAAGATGCTAGTTATAAAGCAATTTTATGAAGCTCACATGATGCTATAGATATACCAACCCCTCAGGGAACACCAATATATATGCCAGCAGATTGATATGTAACATATATTGAACCACCAACATCCGAAGATTATGCCTACATAGCTGTTAAACACTCTGACTGATTTACATCTGTTTATTGACACATAAGTGAAGTTCTAGTAAATAATTTAGATTTTATAAAAAAATGAACTGTTTTTGCAAAAACAGGTTGAGAATATTGAACAAACTGAGCTTGAATAATGACTAGCTGACCACATCTTCATTTTGAATTATGGAAAGAAAAAGAAGTTGTAGACCCTCTAAATTATTTGGATACATCAATTCTTCCATATAGTAATCTTCTGGAAAAATATAAGTACAAATTTTTATCAGATTTCAAAGCTAGAAAGTGATATGAGTATAAAGAAAGTAGTTTAGATAATAAAAATTGAGTTTTCTTTTTAGAGTGAAATAATGAAACAGAAAGACAAAAAAGTCTTATAAAAAAATATGCAACATCTTCTTTTTCTGATTGGAATATGTGGATAGAAGAATGACTTGATTGAAAAGTAGATCCTTCATTTGTTATGTGTATATGATTAGCTGAAACTTGATTATGAAAGAATCTAAAAACTCCTTTTAATGTATGAAATGTTTGAAATACTGATGGTTGAGATATTATAACTTTTCCAAATGCTAGAAGTTGAGTTTATGCTGTAGTAAAAGCACTAAATAATAAGTTCCTTTGATGATATATGAAAATAAGTGATTTAAGTAGATACTGAAATAAAGACGGGTCTATTTATGCTTCTAGTTCAGACCATTGGCATAATAATATAATAAAGTGTATGAGTCATTTAAAGTGAACTTTTATACCAGATGATTATAATTTTAGATTAGCTAGATAAAAATTTTAGGAAAAAATAAAGATGTTGTTATTTCACAACATCTTTATTTTTTCCTCTTCATTTATATTCAATAATTATTGGTGTTCAATTAAATCAAAAATTATCTCTTATTCTATTTTCTAAATATCTTTTGTATGAAAAATGGAAATGATTAGGATTATTTACTCAAAGAGAAAATTTTGGAGGATTAGTATCAACTTGTGATCAATAATATATTTTAGGGCTATGAGATTTTTTATTTCAAGTTGGAGGATGTTTATATATAACTTGCTCTAAAAATTCATTAAATATTCAAGTTTTTACTCTTTTTTTTCTTTCTTCTTTTATTTCAATTGCTCTTTCAAGTATTTCATTTACTCTTTTTTTATCTATTGCAGATGTGAATATAACAGAAACCCAAGGTAAATACTCTATTTTTTCTTTTAAATATTCTATATATCTGTTCATCATGTTGTCTTTGTCTACTCAATGTTTACCTAGAACTTTATCCCATTTATTAATAACTAATATTAGTCATTTATTTTCTTCTATACATCTTGAAATAACCGCTAAATCTTGCTGAACAATTCATTCAAATCAGTCCATTATAACAGCTACTATATCAGCTCTAGTTATAGCCCTCTCTGTTCTCATTATTGACCAATTCTCTATATTTCTTGTTCCTACTTTTGATAATCTTCTTATTCAAGCTGTGTCTATTAACACAAAATCTTTTTCGTTGTACTTAAATTTAGTGTCTATACTATCTCTTGTAGTTCAAGCCATATCTTTAACCATAACTCTATCTTCTCAAAGTATGGCATTTATTATACTTGATTTTCATACATTTGGTCTACCTATAAGAGATAATTTTATAAAACTTTCATCTAAATCTTCATATTGATAATTTAATCATTTGTCTTTTAAATATTTTGCTACATATTTTTTAACTTCGTCTATTCAATGGTTGTGTGAAACTGAAACTGGAAAAAACTCTAATTCTCATTTTCAAGCCAAACTATAAGCTTCCATAATCATATTCGGATTATCAGCTTTATTTGCTACAATTATGAAATTAATTTTTGATTTTCTTAAAATAGACAATACTTTGTCATCTAAGTCTATGAATTTATCATATTCTATAAGCCAAATTAGTAAATCACTTTCTTCTATTGCTCTTTTGGTTCTGTCTATTATGTCTACTGCTATTTCGTCATCTTTTGAACTAAAATCTAGTCAACCAGAATCAGATAATATGTACATTAAATCATTATCATGATCTTTATATTCATATTCTGTTATATCTCTTGTAGTTCAAGCTTCATCAGCTACTATTGCTATTTTGTGTCAAGTATACATATTAAAAAAACTAGACTTTCAAACATTTGGCCTTCATATAACCGTTATTTTTCAAAGCATTTAAATTTTATAAAACATTAAAATATTTAGCTTGATTATACATTTTAATTGAAAAAAGCAATTTTAAAATAAAAAATCCATAAGTAAATATATGGATTTTTAAGCAAAAATAATTTATTTTCTAAACACATTTCAAATAATTCATCACATAAATCAGAGTTTTGATATTCAAAAACTTCATAATCAAATATTATTTCAAATTTCTAAGTCAAAAGTTTCATATTCAAAGCTATTTTCATTGTTTATAAAAGAAGGGTCTGTTTTTGATAAATACAGTATTTGCATATCAATTATTAATGAAACTATGTTTTTCATTTGTAAGTACCAATCAATAAAAGTTCACATATTTTCAGTAATTTTTTTCCAAGTATTTACTTCTAAATAATTTGAAGATACATTCCATTTAATATAAAAACATTCTGGTGTAAAAAGAAATTCATATTGATATTTACTTTTTTTGGCAAAAGTTACAAGTCTATCCATAAAAGCTGGAGTAATTATCATACGGCTTCAAATTTGATCTTCACATTGTACATCAAACATTTTTTCAAATTCTATACTTTCTAATTTTACTCTTTTTCAATTTAAATACTTTTTTCTCCAAACAAAAGCAATTACTCATCAAATTATTATACATATTATTGTAGCAATAATAGAATTTAAACTTGCTCAAACAAATATTCATATAAAAAGACCTATAAATCATCAAATAACAATATAACCAGATTTCCATTTTCATCCATCTGCCTCATCAGTTCTTATAAATAAGTTTTTATCTAATTTTATTCTTGCACTTGGAATTCTAGTTTTTAATAAATAACAATGGTTTGTAACTACTCTTCTTCTATTTTTTCAGGATCATTGCATTTCTGATGTTTCTAATTCATATCATTGAACTAATGCTAATTTTCAATCCTTTTGTACTGTAAATGCCAAAGAATCCTCAATTTTATCAATGCTTTCATAGTTATTTAAAAAATTATTGTTTATTAATTCTCTTATATTATTAAAAGCATATTTTTTTGTTTCATCATATTCTAGATTTTCGTATACTTTTTTAGATAATTTTGCTAATACTTTTTGTTTTATAGCTCATTCTATATTTTTACGAAAGAAACTTACTATTAAACCAAAAACAAAAAAACTTATCATAATTCACCGTATTATTCAATCAAACCATTCACTTGGTCTATAATTTCCTGTATTCTCTCATATTTCTATTGGAATAATTCATAGTGAAAATAAAAATACTGATCCAAAAAATACTAAAGGAATAATTATAGTAAGATATAATTGTCTTTTTTTTCTATTTTTTTCAGCTTTTTCTAGTTCATCTTTTATTTCTTGATCTTGAAAAAAATTTTCAAGCATTGATATTTCATCTAAATTATCTATTCAAGAATTATTTAAAATTTCTGTTATTTTTGACATAAAATATTTTAAGAGTTAAACATAGCTTTTGCATCTATTTTTTCAACTTTTGCTTGTTCTTCTGCTTCAAACATTTTATATTCTGTAATAGTCATTGTTCATGCTATTATATTTGATGGAAACATTTCTTTTTTATTTTGTAATTCTTTTACACTTGCATTATAAGCTCTTCTTGCTCATTGTAATCTATCTTCTAGTTCTGACCACTGATTTTGTAACTCTAAGAAGTTTGCATTTGCTTTTAGGTCTGGGTAATTTTCTGCTACTGCAAATATTGACTTCATTCAATCTTGTAATTGATTTTCACCTTTAAACCTTTCCTCTCAAGATTTATTAGTATTAGAAATTAATTTAGATCTCATTTCTGAAACATTATTTAAAATACCTTCTTCATGTTTCATATATTGTTTTACCAATTCGATAAGATTTGGTATCAAATTATACCTATTTTGCAAAACCGTATCAATTGCAGAAAAAGATTCCCCAACAGTGTTTTTTGTATTTATTATACTATTATAAGTAACTATTATGTATAATAAAGCAATAACTAAAATTCAACCAATAATAAAAATTAATCCTCCCATAAAATTTTAAAATTAAAAATAAAGTACTTAAATCTTAACATAAAGTACTTTGAAAAGCAAAACTTTTTTATATTTTTTACAAAAAAATTGGTAATTACAAAAAAGTTTTTATAATTAATTTTAAATATTTTTTTATAGTTTTAAAATGAGTTTGAATCAAGAAATACTTATTTGATTAAATGGCTTTGTAAGCAATAATAATATACCTGAGAATTTAATATTTTTCTTTACTGATACTCCTATATTTTTTATACCTATATTTTTAGTTTGATATTGGCTTTATTATAACTTTAAAAATGATAAAATAAATAAAATAGAGTTATTAAATATATTTTATTCTATAATTATTGCAATAATAATTGCTTTAATTATTCAGCAATTTATACAGATAGATAGACCAGAAAATTATTTAAAATGAACTAAAGCTTTGATAATGAAACACCTTCCAGATGCTAGTTTTCCATCTGATCATGCTACTGTAATTTTTACATTTACTTTTTGATTATTTTTCACAAATTATAAAAAACTTTGATTTTTATTCTTAATTTTCTCTATTTTAATGTGATTAGCAAGAATTAGTGTTTGAGTTCATTGGCCAACAGATATATTATGATGAATATTTTTATGATTATTTTCAAGTTTCCTAACTTTTAAATATTTAAAAAATTTAAATTTTTTAAACAAACTAAATGATTTTATTTTGAAATTAACATCTTATATTAAATTGTAATTAAATAAAAATGGAACAAAAAAAAACTATAGCAATAACTTGAGGTGGAACAGGATGACATATTTTTCCTTTATTATGATTGTATAACCATTTAAAAGATAATTATGATTTTATTTGGGTTTGAGAACAAGATTGAATGGAAGAAGAAGTTGCAGAAAAAAATAACATTAAATTTCTTGATATTTCAGCTTGAAAGATTAGAAGATACTTTGATATAAGAAATTTTTATGAACCTTTAAAAAATCTAACATGAATTTTTGAATGAATTTATTATATTTTGAAATACAAAATCAAAATAGTTTTTTCAAAATGAGGTTATGTTTCTATTCCACTTTGTCTTTCTGCTAAGCTACTTTGAAAAAAAATTTTTGTTCATGAATCTGACACTATTTGATGAATTTCAAACAAAATAATCTGAAAATTGGCAACAAAAATATTTTATACTTTTCCAAACGAAAAAATAGACTGAAACAAGCATATTTTATCATGACAGTTATTAAATCAAGAAGTTTTAGAATGACTTGATAATGGTATTAGTATAACTGAAAATGAAAGATTAAATGTAGTTGTAATTGCTTGAAGTCAATGATCTACAAATATATTCAACAATTTAATAAGTATTTTACCAGATTTATCAGATATAGATTTCAAAATAATATTATGAGAAAAAAATCTTCATTTTAAAGAGTCGTTCTCCAAATTCAAAAATGTAATTACTTATGACTTTGTATCTCAAAAAGAGCTTTGAAAAATACTAAAGAACAGTGATATAGCAATAACTAGAGCTTGAGCAACTGCTCTTTGGGAACTATTTTATTTTTGAATACATTCAATAATTATTCCTTTAAGTTGAAGTGCTTGAAATCATCAAGAGCAAAATGGGGAGTATTTCAAAGTAAATTTTTGAAGTGATTTACTTTTAGAGAATAAAGAAGATTTAGAAGAAAATGAGAATAAATTAGCACTAGATTTATATAAATTATTAAAAAAATACAAAGATTTAAGAAAACATTGATTGAATTTAAAATGATTTTCAGGTGCTTGTAATGTTATAAGTGAAGAGATAGAGAAGAGTATTGGTTAGGAAATTTAATTATTCAATAAATTTAACTATTGTATAGTTAAATTTATTTTTTTGTTTGAAAAAGTATAACTTTATTATATATTATATGTAATTATTTTTATTTATATATAATGAAAACAACGAAACTTTCACCTTTACTAAAACGGGCTTGATGAAAAGACCAAGAGCTAAAATACATAATTCCAGCATTACCTGAAAAATTTAATAATTTTTATGAACCTTTTGTTTGATGATGAGCTGTTTATTTTGCTTTAGAAGCAAATAAATATTTCATAAATGATAAATCAGAAGAGTTAATTTGATTATACAAAATAATAACTTCAAAAGAAAAAGATGATTTTTTTAATTTTTTAGATAATTTGATTTATAATTGGGAATTATTATGAAAAATATTAAATAAAAATAGTCCATTTTTTTTAGATTTATATAAAAGTTTTTCTAATTCAAAAATAAGTGAACTAGAATTAAAAAATAAAATTATAGAATTTATATTATCTCATACTGAAGAGTTTAATTGAATGTTTGAAAAAAATTTTAATCAAAGTATTAAGAACTTTATTGATGAAATTGAAAAAAATTTAGTTAGAAAAACTAAAAGAATGAAAGTTCTTCAATGACAAAAAGGAAAATTAGATAATAAAGATGTATTAGATAATATTGAAACAGCTTTAAAAAGTGCTTTTTATATGAATTTTAGATATTTGTATAACAATAAAGAAAAATATAAATTAAAACATTCTTTTATAATTGCTATATTTTTATTTATTAGAAATTATGCTTATAGCTGAATGTTTAGGTATAATAAAGATTGAGGTTTTAATGTTCCTTATGGTTGAATTTGATATAATAATAAAAATTTTAAAAAGAAAATTGATTATTTAAAATCAACTGAGTTATTTGAACATTTAAATAAAACAATAATTGAAAATAAAGATTTTGAGGATTTTTTCAAGAATAATGAACCTAAAAAGGATGATTTTATTTTTCTAGATCCTCCGTATGATAGTGAATTTTCAACTTATGATAAAAATATTTTTAATAGAGAAGATCAAAAAAGATTAGCTAATTATTTGATAAAAGATTGTAATGCAAAATGGATGATGATAATTAAAAATACCGATTTTATTTTTGAATTATACAATGATAAAGGTTTAAATATACAAACTTTTGATAAAAAATATCTGGTGAGTTTTATGAATAGAAACGATAAAGATGTAAAACATTTATTAATAACTAATTATTAGAAATGACTAATCCAACTAAAAAAGATTTTATAAAATGAATTGTTAGAGCTTCTGTTGAAGCTTTTGCTGAATGATTCAAGTGAAGACACGAATGAGAATTAGAAAATCCAGATGGAACAATAAATATGAAAATTCACAATATTTTCATTGCTAAACTTTGACCAGATATACAATATTATTCTGCTCTTGTTAGATCTCTTGATAGTTCACTTTGAAATATGCTTGAAAAAATGGCTATAAATTTAGCTAAATGATTTTATGAATTTAAAAATAATGTTGAATGAAGTATTTATCAAGAACAAGTTAGAATTATTGCTGATTTACTTGAAAGCTACAAAGATAGATGAAACTGAAATAAGCCAAAAGTTGAAGATTATAAAAAAATAAGAGAAGCTAAAAAGTGAGAAAATCATCATAAAATACATATAAGTGATTATTGTTTATTAGATACAGAAACAAATATACATTATTTGGTTGAGTTAAAAATTTGATGAGATTTAGATAATAAAAAAGCTAGATCAGAAAAAGAAGCTATTTTTGAACAATTTGCTATTTTATCAAATTCTTTAGATGAAAATGCAAAAGTTGAGTGTAAATTTGCAACTGCATATAATAGATTTTGAGAATGAAATGACTGGAAACAAGAAAGAGTTAAGCAATTTTTTTCAAATGATGAACTGTTAATTTGAAAAGATTTTTGGAATTTTATTTGTAAAGATGAAAATGGTTTTGATATGGTTATTGAAGCTTATGAGGAAAGTGCTTTGATAATTAGAGAAGCTTTAGATCAGATAAAATATCTTTATTTAAAAGATTAATTAAAATACTATGAAAACTTGAATAAAGCTAGTTTTATGAGATTGTTTTGAAAAAATTAAAAAAATTCCAGATAATTCAGTAGATTTAATTTTAACTGATCCTCCCTATAATATAGCTAAATATAGTACTTGAAATATAAAGTTTGATTGGAGAGAAGATATAAATAATGATTTAGCTAAATGGGATTTATTAGAATTAGACCCAAAAGATTTAGTAAATGAATATTTAAGAATATTAAAACAAACTTGAAATATGTTTATATTTACAAGCTATAATATGATTTGAAAATTTCACGAAGCATTTGATGATAAATTTGATACTTTTCAATTTATGGTTTGGCATAAACAAAATCCTGTTCCTAATTTTTTCAAAAAATGATTTTTAAATAGTTGTGAATTAATTGTAGCTTGTTGGAATAAATGACATAAATGGAACTTTAAAACTCAAGCAGAAATGCATAATTTTATAGAAAGCTGAATTTGTATGTGAAAAGAAAGAATTAAATGAAAAGATTGAAAAACACTTCACCCAACACAAAAACCATTAAGCATTTTAAAGCATATTATTGAAATTTCATCAAATGAATGAGATATAGTTTTAGATCCTTTTATGTGAGTTTGAAGCACTTGAGAAGCTTGTAAATTACTAAATAGACAATTTATTTGAATTGAACTTGATAAAACTTATTTTGAAGCAAGTCAAAAAAGGCTTTGAATTAAAGAAAAAATAAATATAGAAGAAATAATTTTAGGAAAGTTAGATTCTATAAGAAACTTTACTTTAAACAGTTTAAAAGAATTAAAATTTGATTTAAATTATTAAAAACTTAAAAAATATGAGAATATTTGAATTTAAAATAAACTGAGAAAGAAAATGATTTTATAAAAAAATTAGTTTAATAAAGGATTATTTAAAAGTTATTTTTGAGCTTAAAAATAAAGATATTGATAAATTAAATGTTTTTCTTGATCTTGTTGATATTTCCTTTAAAGAACAATATATTCTTAAAAATTGAACAAAAGTAAATATAGAAATAAAATCATATAATTTAGTAGAATAAATATACTATAAAAAATAAAAATAGAAATTTAGAAAATAATTTTATAAAATATGCAAAAACTAACAATTGAAATAAACTCAAAAAATTGAGATTTTACAAATTCACTAGACATTATTAAAAGTCAGATAGATAATTGATTTTTTAGCTGATTTGACGAAAAATTAGATGAAAATTATTATTTTAAAATCACTTAAACCATGCCTAAATACAAAATTTGAATTGATGAAGCTTGAAGATGACCTTGGCTTTGACCAGTCGTAGCTTGTGCTATGACTTTTAACCCTGAAAATTTGCCACCAAAAGAATTTCTTGATAAAATAAATGATTCTAAAAAATTAACTGAGAAAAAAAGAGAAGAAATATTTGAAGAACTAATTAATTATGCTAATTTAGAAAATCCTAAATTGTTTTTTTGAGTTTGAGTAGTTGATAATTTTTTGATAGATGAAATCAATATTAAACAAGCCAATAAAGAAGCTATGAGAAGAGCTTTGGTAGAATTACTTAGAAAAATAAATAATGAAGAAATAACTTGAGTTTTGATAGATTGAAATGATAATTATAGCTTTGATGAGCTTGAGAAAAAACCAATTTTTATAATTGGTTGAGATGCAAAAATCCTTGAAATATGAACAGCTTCAATAATAGCAAAAGTATTTAGAGATAAATTAATGCAAACATATTCTTCTATTTATCCAAATCTTTGAATAGAAAATCATAAATGATATTGAACCAAAAAACATATAGAATATTTAAAAGATAAATCAAAAATAACTTGAATTCATAGAATAAGTTATAAGCCAGTCAAAAAAGTATTAGAAAGTAAGGCAAAACTACTACTTCATATTTGTTGCTGACCTGATGCAACCGTGCCTATAATGGACTTAAAAAAAGATTATGAAGTAATTTGCTTTTGGTATGACCCAAATATTCAACCAAAAGAAGAATATCAAAAAAGGCTAGATAATCTTATAAAAGTTTGTGAAATAGAAAAAGTTCAATATATAGAATGAGAATATGATGTTAAAAATTTTTTCAATGAAATAAAGTGACTTGAAAAAACACCTGAAAGATGAAAAAAATGCACTAAATGTTATGATATGAGATTAAGAAAAACAGCAGAATTAGCTCGTGAGCTTTGAATAACTTATTGGACATCAACACTAAATACATCTCCACATAAGGATTTAGAAAAAATGTTTAGTTTGTGAGATAAACATAGTCTTAAAAATAATCTTGAGTTTCTAAAAATAGCTTTTAGAAAAAATTGAGGTTTTGAAAGAAGTGTAGAATATACAAAAAAACACGGTATATATAGACAAAATTATTGTTGATGTGTGTATAGTGATACTTTTCCTTGAAAAAATGTGGTAAATTAATCTTATTTACTAATTATATTTAAATCTCTATATATTTTTTTAAAAAATTTCTTGATTTTAAATAATAAATATATATAATTTGACAATTACTATTTTCCTTGAAAAAAATAGTATAAAATTTAATTATTAAATATGGTAAATATGTTATATACTACTACACATAATATGGAAGAATGAGAAAAAGATTTAGAAGATTTTGACGATCCAAAGCAAGGAATATCAGATAAAATACAATGAGATGTTATGTTAAATAATGCTAGAAATAAAGCACAACAAATTGCTGAAGATTTTAAAGCTAGACTTCCAGAAATATTAAAAAAAGATTTTTTATAAAAACATGAAACAAGTACTAAAAGATAGAATTATAAATATAAATAAAGACTTATTTGATAATAAGTTTTTGTTTGAAATTATTAGTTGAGGTTTGAAATGTAGGGAATGGTTTCAAACCATTCCCTACTTAGAAATTATCTATATTTCTGATTTACTTGAAAAAAGAAAAAATACTGAGATTCTTCATAAAATAAAAGAAAAACCAGCAATGTATTCTAATGTCTATTCTTCAAAAGATGAACTAGAAATATTTACTGAGCTTTTTGAAAATGCTTTAAAAAATAACAAAAGAATTCATATAGTTTGAATTACTTTGAAAGAAGAGGTTGAAATATTAGAAAAATATTATGATGAGTTAGGTTTTTTAAGAGAAGATATTAATTGTTTTGATGTTGATTTCACTGTTCCTTTGATAACAGCTTCTGTTTGTATAGAAAATATTATATGGAAATGAAGTGATTATAAAGCTTATAGAGAAAAAATATTTTTCAATCCTCCAATCAGAGAATCATGACAAGTAAAGGCTATGTTTAAATGAATAAATAGATGAAGTATAGCTTGAATTTATATAAAAAATTTTGACGAAAATATATTAAAATTTCTATCAAATCAAGTCAAAGAAGAGAATATTTTACCTATAACTTTAGCTAAAGTCCTAAAATATAACTTTGATGATATTTGAATTTTTTGAAAGAGTGAAAAAATAGAGATTGAATATTAAAGACTTAATTTAAAATTGTAGCCTCTTTCCCTTGTAAAGGGAGAGAATTTATCTTTAGTGTATACTTTAGTACAAGAGAGAGTTATGATAATAAACAGTTTAACCTTATTCTTAAATACTAAAATTTATAATTTTAGTATTTTTTTTGAAAAATATTTTTACAATTAGTTTTTTATAAATATATTCATATATGAAGTTGATATTAATTATTACTTCATATATTTATTTTTTTAACTTTTTGTTATGAAAAAGCATTTTTTTGTATATTCTTTAGTTTTGTCTATTTTGGCTATATCTATTTTTTGATATATGAATTTTGGTAAAGAGAAAAATATATTTGAAGTAAAAGCTGATTGAAATTGAGCTTGACCAATTGTTTGATCAGATTTGTTTTATAATTTTTTTAGTTGGAAAAAGTGAAATATAAAAGACTTTGATCCATTGTATATATTAATAAAATCTCAAGTTTCTAAATCATTAAACATAATCTACCCTTCTCCGTCCAATTATCCCACTACAACAAATTTTCCTAATGTATTAACAGATGTGAATTGAGATTGATTACCAGATTTAGTTATAAATGACTATAAGGAAAAAAGTTTTAGGGACTCTAATGGTGATATGCATTATCAGTTTATATCATATTATGCTTTGTTGTTAAATAAATGAAATATAGATTTTGAAGTTAAATATAGATGTGTTTACCATATTGATAATGCTATTTCATCATACTACTGAGACTGTGTACAATAATTTAGAACTAATCTTAAATTAAATGAAAAAGATATTTTTGATTTTGTTTTTATTGTTTTTAAGTTTTGAATTATCATTTGCTAGTACTTGAACATTATCAAAAAAGGCTGATGTAAAAAAAGCACAAACAACTAGCTCAAAAAATACAGCTAAAAGTGCTTCTAATTCTAGCCCTTCTTCTCTTTGAAATGATTTACCAAAATCTTGAGGAAATGATAATCTACAAAAAATAGATAAAAATAGTTCTAGTTTTAATAATGATTTGTTTTCTTGAATAGCAAGCTATAACTATGATTTTGAATTTCCTGCTTGAATTAGATGATTAACTCCTAATTTATGAATTAGCTATAATTCAGCAAAAGTAGATTATTTAAATGATAGTTGATATTGATTTAATATTAATACTGAATCTATTTTTAGATCTACTAAAAAATGAAATGATAAATTGTATTCTCTTGATGAATTTGCTATTAATTCAAGCTTTTCTAATAATGAAATACAAAATGTTTGAACTTGAAAATTTGTTTGAGTTCTAAATAATGATTTGAATAAATATGTTTTCAAAAATGATTCTTGGAGAGTAAATGATAATAATTGAAATACTTACTTTTTTTGAAATACTGATGATTCTAAACAGATTAATCCAGATAATTCAAAGACTTTTAGGTGGTTATTATCAAAAAAACAAGATAATTTTTGAAATGAAATAAAATATTTTTACACCAAAGTAGACAATAATGCCTATTTATCAGAAATACAATATGCTATAAATGGTAATAACCCTTTATATAAATTAAATCTTGAATATTTACAAAAGAATTTTTCAGCTATAAGTTATATACATTGGTTTAAACTTGAAAACCATAAATTACTAAAGAATGTAATAGTTAGCTTTAATAATGCTTGAAAATATGAGGAGTTAAAAAGATATGAATTAAATTATGATGATGTAGAAACTATTTTCCCAAAACTTAGAAAAATTACTGAAAAGTCAGCAGAACAAGTAAATGATAATGTAAGTTTTGAGTATTTTAATTCTTGAATCTGAATAAATTTATTATCCAAAATAGACAACTGAAGATGATTAACGACATCTTTAGAATATAAATCATCACCACTTTACCAAAATACTACTGTTCCTTTTATAATCAAAACTCTAAATAAAGTTGTCTATAATGACTCAATTACTGGCTTAAACTACTCTAAAACTTATGACTATTATGGTTGAAATTTTTATTTTGATCCTACAAATATTTATAATAGATGATACACTTGATTTAGCAAAGTTAAGATAATTGATGATGATTTAAGTTATAAATTTGTCTACTTTCACCAATCAGATAGTGATAAAAATAATCCAAATGACAGCTTAAATTGAGAATTTGAAGACCATATTTCTAAGAAATGAAGAATCTATAGGGAAGAAGAATATGATGAAAACAATTCATTATATACTACAAAAATAACAAAATGGGTTAAACAAGACAAATGAAATAATATTTATTTTGTTGCTCCTGAGAGAATTACAAATATTTTATGGAATAAATCTTTAGCTCATATTGACACTGCTGAAACTTTTGAATATGATAAATATCTAAATGTAACAAAAGATATAAAATATGGTGAAGTAAAAGCAAATACTAATAATTGAGATTTTGAGGATATAAAAGAAGATAAAAAAGTTACTAATTACAAATATGCTATAGATAGTAATTTTATAATTATAAATAAAGCTTGTAGTGATGAAACTCTAAATTTTTCTTGATTAAGTATATCTCAAAATAAATATGTTTATGATAATCTATGAGATTGTCTAGTTCAAAAATGATTATTGACACAAAAATGACTATATTACAAAGAAAGTAATAAATATATAAGTCAAAATTTTTCTTATGAAAATTGACTTATAAAAACAAAAAGTGATTTTTTAGGAAATACAACAAGTTATATTTATGACACTTATGGTTTGTTATTAGCTTCTGAAACTAATCCTAAGTTATGGACATCAAACTATAATTCTTATGATTATAAAATACAAAAACCTTTAGAAATTGTAGACTATAATAATATTAAGACAAAGTATAAATATGATAATTTTTGAAATATTACTCAAAAGTCTATTATTAAACCTGATGATAATTCAGAAATTATTTTAGAAAAGAATTTATATAATTTTGTAACAACACCAAATTATATAGAGAATACTAAATATCTTGATGCAAATAATTCTATAATTTCCAGAGTTTATTTTGATTGACTATGAAGACAAATTGAATCAAAAGTAAGCTCAAAATATGATAATAAATATTCTACAATCAAAATAAAATATGATAAAGATTGAAACCAAGAATTTGTTACTTACTCTATTTTTGAAAATATTATAAATTATACTGGCATTTGAGATAATGAAAAAGGAAACAAATTTACTTTTGATAGTATTTGAAGGCTAATAACTCAGACAAATAAGACTTGAACTACTAAGTTTGAATATGACTTACTTAAAACCACACAAATAAATCAAAAATTAGTTAAAAAAGATCTTGTAAATGATGTTTTTTGAAATCTAGTAAAAGTTATTGAGTATAATGAATGACAAACTTATGAAACTAATTATGTCTACAATGACTTAAATAAATTATCAAAAATAACCGATTCTAAACAAAATGTTAGAAATTTTGTCTATGATAGTTTAGGTAGACAAACAAAAGCAGAAGATTTACATTTTGCGAATTCTTCGAGTTTTTGAAGTATAAATTATAACATTTATAATGATAATTGATTATTATTAGAAAAATCTGTTATGTCTTGAGATAAAATAAATTATTTATATGATAATTTATCAAGATTAACAAATGAAGACACATGAAATGAACATTCATCTATATCTTATTATGAAACTGTTCCTTATAGATGACAAATTGAATTCACTAAGAATAATTCTTATGTGGAGAACTATAAATATAATTATCTTTGACAAAAAATAGAAGATCAAAAGTTTTATTCAGATTGAACTTATCTTTTGAAATATGAATATGATTTAGTTTGAAATATAAGGAAAATTACTTATCCAGACTGAAAAATAACAGAATACTTTTATGAAAAGTGATATTTAAATAGTATTAGATATGATTCTTCTATTGTACTTGTAAGTATTGACTATGAAGCTAATAATAAGCCAAGAAAATATACTTATATAAATTGATTAGTAGATGAGAGTATTTTTGATTATGAATACTGATATAGATTAACATCAAAAAAATCTTATTTTGACTGAAAAATATATCAAGATATAAGTTATTTATTTGATGAGGTTTGAAATATAACACATATTAATAATATAGCAGACAATCATTGATGGAAGCAATCAGATTATATTTATGATGATTTATCTAGACTTAAGACTTTTAATATAAATCTAAAGTCTTGAAAATTAAAAACATATAATTATTCTTATGATAGTATTTGAAATATTGTAAAAAACTCTGATTTTTGAGCAGATTATGTTTATGATTGAATAAACAGTAATCCTCATGCTATTACTAGTATTTGAGAAAGGATAGATTTGTCTTATGATAAAAATTGAAATGTTTCAAAAGAAAAAAGAAAAAAAGAAAAGAAAGTATTTGAATACAATGCAAAGAATGAATTAGTTTCATCTACTTTTTCTTGAAGTCAAACAAATTATTTATATGATTCAAGTGGTAATAGAATTTCAAAAAGAACAGATTATGATTGAAAAATAGATGAAAATAAGTATTTGGACAATATTTATGAAATACAGAATTTAAAAGATAAAAAACTAGACAGAAAGAAGAAATATATTTATGTTGGTGATACAAAAATTATTACAGTAAATAGCAATGATTCAATAGTATATAACTTACAAGACCATTTATGATGAGCAAATATTGATTTAAATAACAATTGAGTTATACTTCAATTAGCTGATTATCTACCTTACTGATGACAAAGAGTTTTAAACAGATCAAGGGATTTTGTAAATAATTATCTTTTTACTTGAAAAGAGTTTGATGAAGAAACAGAGCTTCAATATTTTGAAGCAAGATATTATAATCCAGATTACGGAAGATTTTACTGACAAGACAGATTGTTTTGGGAACTTTGACAAACTAAAAGATGACTACAAGTATTGCAAGATCCACAACAACTAAATAGTTATAGTTATGCTAGAAATAATCCAGTTATATATGTGGATCCAAGTGGGGAAAGTGTAGCCATAGATTCTTGAACACCATTAACAGGTTTATTATCTCTATATGTAAATACAGTAGTAGTAGCAGGGTTAACATTATGAGATTGAGTAAATAAATTAATAGATGTATATCAAAATTCTCAATCATCTAAAAGTGAAAGCAAATCAGATACAAAAATAAAAGTACCAGATAGTTCTGTAAGTTGAAGTAGTTGATGAGATTGATGAAATGATAAGAAAAAGAAGGATGAGGAAAATAAAAAACAAAACCAAATAGATAGTTTAAAAAAATGAATACGATCATTAGAAGAACAAATAAGCAAGCATTATGAAAATATAGAAAAATTAAAAGAATGAATTTATAAACTTGATTATAGTAAAATAAAATGAGATACTAATAAATACTTAGAATGACTTCCGAAACATTGGCAAAAGGAGATAAATGAATTTAAAAACCAAATTATAAATAAAGAGCAAATGATTAAAGATTTAATGAATAACTAAATTTATATGAAAAATGTAATTTTACCAATAGAGAATAATAATAAAAACTTTTATATATATAAAAAAATTATTGATAATATAGATATTGATAATTTTATAAAGCATAAAGAAAAATATATAGTACTAATACTATCTAATGATTTACTAAAATATAATATAAAAAGTATAGAAAATTTCTTAGAAATAATTATAAAAAATGGATGTATATGAATATTTATATATTGAGATTGATCTAAATATATAGAAGAAATAGCTGATAATATTATAATTAATTTTTATTTACAAAACCAAGATGAAAAAGTATTAAACATAATTACTGTTTCTGAAAAAAGAATAAATGAAATAGATGGATTTATACAGTTATTTATAAACTGGTCAAGTATTTGTAATTTTTATGTATTTACTGATAATGATAATTTTTATCATAAAGTTATTTGATTTCTTAATTAATTTATAATAATTAGATTTTACTGACAAGACAGATTGTTTTGGGAACTTTGACAAACTAAAAGATGACTACAAGTATTGCAAGATCCACAACAACTAAATAGTTATAGTTATGCTAGAAATAATCCAGTGCTTTATGTTGATCCAAGTGGTGAAGTTGTTGAAACAGTTTGGGATATATGAAATATAGCTTATGATATATGAAGATGAGTAAAAAATGTATGAGAAATAATATGATGAGCAATATCTTATTGAGTTTGAACTGTTAAATGAGATGAATATTTAAAAGAAGCTTCTAGTAAATGACTAAAATCTGATATAAAAGACTTGTGAGAAGTTTGATTAGATGTTTGAACAGATGCTCTTGCTACAATAGTTCCGTTTGTTCCTGCTTGAGGTAGTAAAGTTGTTAGGAAAGTAGATGATGTTGTTGAAGAATCAGTAAAAGTTAACACAAATTATTGAAAAATACAATTAACTGAACATGCTATACAAAGAACAAAGGATAGGAATATTTCTATTGACCAAATAAAAAATACAATTAACGGTTGAGAAAATTTTAACTATATTAAAGATTGAAAAACTTTACAGGGATTTTATGATAGTAATTCAAAGATTTTTGTTTGAAAATGAGATAATGGTATTACAACAGTAATTGATAATGTCAGTAAAAATTATATAAAAAATTTAAAAACAGAACCATGAAAGTAAAAATTGATAATAATGCAGATGCATTATATATATATATACAAGAAAAGTTTGATATAGTTTCTAAAACTATTATGGCTGATGAATTTTATGATTTAAAATGAATGATTAACTTTGATATAGACATAAATTGAAATATTATCTGAATTGAAATTATTCCAATAAATTTTATAAAAGAAATTAAAAATTTAAAGTTTAAAGTAAATAATAATTCTTTAATATTATTATTTAGTGATTATTGTTTTAATAAAAAGTATTCAATAAATAATGATGATATAGTTATTTATTTAGATCACAACAATTATATTACCTCTATTGAAATAAACAATATTTTTAATAGTAATAACTTTTCAAATATAGTAAATATTGAATTTTAAAATTCAAGATAGATTGTTTTGGGAATTATGAAAAAGTAAAATATTACCAAATTACTTTTTACAAAACACTAATAATTTTCTAAATTAGTATATTTTTATTACTTTATATATAGCATAATTATGAATAAAACAGTTAATAAAGAAATAAATATAATAAATTGATCACCTCTTTTTTTATGGATAGGGTGAATATCTATATTTAACACTATACTATTTTATTTGAATTTTAATTTTGTTGTTTATTTTTAACTTTGAATAACACAAATTATAGATTATATATGATTTTGACAAAATATTTTATCAAATAAGATTGTATTTATTGTTGTAAGTATTATTTTATCAATGTTGTTTGTTATTATAGATTACATTTCAAAGAAAAATAATAAAATAATTTTTTGGGTTTGATTTATATTATATTTAATGGATATTATGGTATTTTTATATGTACTTGATTTTTTAAATATTTTATCACATATGGTTGCTTTAAAGTTGTTGCATGATTCAAAAACTAAACAAAACTAGATTAAATATAAAAAGACTATTTACATCAAATAGTCTTTTATATAAACAATCATTTGATTATTTTAATATCATTTTTTATATTTGTAAGTATCTTTATAATTCCATTTCTTACATCTTCTTTGGTCAAAAAATCGTTTTTATTAAATTCTTTGAGTCTTTTATTTTCACTTTCTAGAATTTTAATATTCTTTACTATTTGTAATTCTTTGTTGCTAAGTCAGTCATTACTTTTAATTTTTTGTGCCAGTTGGTAAATAACTTTATCGATTTTTTCAGATATTCGAATAGCTATTATTGCGTACTTGATTTTTTCTTTTTCTGCTTCTTGTTGAAGAGTATCTTTTTTTTGCTTTAATAAAACTTTTATTTCTCTGTTTATATCTTTTAATTGAGTTAGAATTATTTCAATTACTGTTGATATTTTTTCTTTTTCTATATTTGAATTCTGGATTTTTTTTAAATTATTTATTATATTATCTAACTTATAGATTATATTTTGAATATCTTTATCATTTTCTAAGTTGTAAGTATCTTGAAATGTCACTAAATTTAATATAAGATTTTTAGTGTATTTTTCCATTAAATAAGCAGATTTTATATTATTCTGTGTATTTTGTGTGAAGCTATTATCTTGGCTAGAATAAGTTATATTAAATCAAAATAATACTAAAATCATAGATGTTATTATGGTTGTATATTTTTTCATTATTTTTTTGAGTTTGTAATATTTTTTTATTTTGTTAATATTATATATAAATATATATTTTTCAAGTTATTTATGATTAAATTTTTAAAATTCTTTGTTTCTTGATTTCTAACTTATGGTATAAATCTTGGCTTAACTATGTTTTTAATAGAAAAAATTGGCTTATCAAAAGATATTTCTTACTTTATATCCATTTCAATTATCACTATTATAAATTTTATAATTTCATTAAAGTTTGTATTTAAAAAATTATTCAATATAAATATATTTATAAAATATACTTTATTTTTAGTTTTATTCTCTTTTTTGAATTATTTAACTGTTAGTATCTTATCCAAATATTTTTCTGATAAACTTTATTATTTGATTATATTTTTAGTTACTACACTTATATTTTTTATAAAATTTATGGTTTATGATAATTATGTATTTGGAAATAAAAAAATAAGAAATCTACTTTTTAAAAACACTTAATTATGATTGTTGCTTTAGACTTGGAAACTACATGACTTGATAATAAAAAAGACAAAATAATAGAAATTGCTCTTGTAAAATTTGACGAAAATACTTTTGAAATATTAGAAGAATTTTCTACTTTTGTTTACCCTGAAATTGCAATTCCAGAGCTAATAACAAATATTACAAATATCACTGATGATGATGTTTTTTCTGCACCAACTATTGATGAAATTGCAAATAAAGTAAGAGATTTTATTTGAAACTCGCCAATTTTAGGTCATAATGTCTACTTTGATAGAGATTTTTTGATACAAAATCATATAAATATACAAGACAATATTATTATAGACACTTTCTTTATTGCTAATTTTATTTCTTTTAGAGAAAAATCTCTTAATTTAGAGTTTCTTTGTAATATATTTTGAATTATTTTAACTTGAGCTCATAGAGCTTTGAATGATGTTAAGGCTACAATAGCTTTATTTGAGAAATTAATTTCAAAATTTAGAGAATTAGATGATTTACATAAAAACTTACTTTATTATGTTTTTTCTAAATCAAATGATTTAAATGTAGTTTTTCTGAGAGATTTTTTATTTTCTTTATTCAAAGTAGACAAATTAACTTTAGAAAAATTTGAAAAGTATATTTTGAAAATAGTTTGAAAATATTCTATGTTTGAGAAAATTTCAGTACAAGAAACACTAGACAAAAATAAAAGAGTTCCAAATTTCGAAAAAATATATAAATCTCTTTGAAGTATAGAAAAAAGAGACAATCAATTAGAAATGACAAAAATTGTCTATAACTCACTAAATAATAAAACAAAATCTGTTATAGAAGCTCCAACTTGAGTTTGAAAGAGTTTTGCTTATTTAATCCCTTCTATTAAGTTTTTCTCTCAACATGGACAAAAAGTTTTTATTTCTACTAAGACAAAAATTTTACAAGATCAATTATTTTTCAAAGATTTATCTTTTTTGTCAGATAAATTAGATATAAATTTTTCTTATACTAAATTAAAATGAAAATCTAATTATTTTTGTCTAAAATGATTTTTTACTGAATTATTAGAATTTGATTTAGAATATGAAAAAGTTTCTTTTTTGTCTAAAATTATATTATGGTTAAGTGAAACTTCTTATTGAGAATTAGATGAGTTAAATTATTACTGAAAAGAATATTCTTATTTAAGATTTATAAATTCTGAAAATCCTTATGTTTTAAGAGAAGATAATGTCTATAAAAACTGGGAATTTCTTTTCAAAGCTAGACAAAAGTTGTCTACATCAGATATAGTTGTCATCAATCATTCTATGTTATTTTCTGATATTGCTCTAGAAAACTCTAATTTATGAACTATAAAAAACCTTATTATAGACGAAGCACATTCAATAGAAGATTCTGTTACTGACTCACTTAGAAAAAGTTTTTCAAGAAAAAATATAGAAGAGTTATTTAATACTATAGAAAAAACTCTTACTACAAAAAAAATAAAGAAAATAGATTTCTTAAACAAAAGAGATATCATTGTAGACAAAGTAGTATTAATTTTAGATTATTGTTTAACTTATATAAATAAAAAAGAACAAAATAATAACTTTAATAAAACAGTTTTGGTTAGAAATGATTTTTTTGATGAAGTTAATTTAGATGAAATTATAATTAAATTAAATCTTGATTTTATAGACATAGTAGACATATTATCAAACTTATCTACTGTCTATGAATTAGATTTTTCTAGAGAAATTTCTTGATTGGAAGAGATAAATCAGATAATTAAAGTAGTTTTTGATAAGACATCTTTTGAAGAATATATTTCTATATTAAATCTTTCTGACTACAATTGAGTTTCTATAGAATATACTTTATTAAATCCCTGAAAGTATTTAGAACAAAACCTTTGGTCAAAAGTAGACTCAGTAGTTTTGACAAGTGCAACACTTAATATTTGAGATAATTTTGATTATTTTAAACATATTCTTTCACTAAAAGAAGAATATTTTAATTTCTTCACATTTTCTTCAGATTTTGATTATAAAAAACAAGCAACTTTATTTATTCCAAATAATCTTTGAAGTATAAAAAATAATTCCAGAATAATTATAGATTTTTTAAAAGAGTTTTACTCTTGTGTTAGATGAAAAACTCTTACTCTTTTTACTTCATTTAATTCTATAAAAGAAGTCTATACATCACTTAACTTTTATATGAAAAATAAATGAATAAATCTTTACGCTCAGTGAATTCTTTGATGAAAACTTAAACTTATGAATTTTTTTCTTGATAATCCAGATAATTCTATTTTACTTTGAACCGATAGTTTCTGGGAATGAGTTGATATTCCTTGAGAAGATTTGAAATATTTAGTTATATATAAAATTCCTTTTAGTGTTCCAACAGATCCTATATTCTTAGCTAGAAGTTTTTTATTTAAAAATGCTTTTTTAGAATACTCTGTCCCAAAATCAATAATTAAATTGAAGCAATGATTTTGAAGGCTTATAAGATCTAAAAAAGATAAATGAATAGTTATTTTACTTGATGATAGAATTTATTCAACGGATTGGGGAAAAGCTTTTTATAGAGCATTTCCACATGATATAAATATAAAAGTTGGTTCTTCAAAAATATTTTTAGATTTGCTTAACAAAGACTTTTAAAAATAAAATATTTGAATATAATATAAATAATTAATTTTTTAACTTAATAATATATGAAATTAAAAGACTTATCTTTAGAAGAAATTATTACAAAAATAAAAAGCTCTGAGCTAGAAAGTAAACAAGTTTTTGATTATTTTTTAGCTAGAATAGAAAAATATGATAGCAAATTACATTGCTTTAATTATATAAACAAAGATTGATTTAAACCAAATTCAGATTCTATTCTTGCTTGAGTTCCTATTTGAGTAAAAGATATTTTTGCTGAAAAATGAATTCCTACAACTGCAAGCTCAAAAATGCTTGAAAATTTTGTTCCTCCATATAATGCAACAGTAATAAAAAAATTAAATGAAGCTTGAATGAGCTCTATATGAAAACTAAATATGGATGAATTTGCTATGTGATCTAGTTGAGAAAATTCAGCTTTTTGAAATACTATAAGTCCTTGGTGAAAAAATAGAATTCCTTGATGATCTAGCTCTGGTTCAGCTTCAGCTGTTTCGGCTTGATTAATTCCTTGTGCATTATGAACTGACACTTGATGAAGTTTAAGACAACCAGCTTCACTTTGTTGAGTTGTTTGATTTAGACCTTGATATGGTAGAAATTCTAGATTTTGAGTTTTTCCTATGGCTTCAAGTTTTGATTGTCCAGGAATAATAACTAAAACTGTAAAAGATGCTTGAATATTGTATGAAATAATGAATTGAGAAGATCCACTAGAAAATACATCTTTGCCTTGAAAAGATGTAATAGATCAAAGAATTTGGGAAACAAAAGACCTGAAATGATTTAGAATCTGAATACCAAAAGAATATTTTGAAGAATGACTTGATAAATGAGTTAGAGAAACCATTGAAAAAGCAATAGATAAATTAAAAGAACTTTGAGCTGAAATAAAAGAAGTACAACTTCCAACTACAAAATATGCAATCGCAGCTTATTATATAATTGTTCCTGCTGAAGTTTCAACTAATTTATGAAGATTAGATTGAATAAGATATTGACATAATTCAGCAAAAGTTTACTCAAGTATGGATGAATTATTTATAAACAACAGATGAGAATGACTTTGAGAACAGGCAAAGATAAGGACTATAATTTGAAGCTATGTTTTATCTTCTTGATTCTATGATGCATATTACAAAAAAGCATCTCAAATAAGAACTTTAATCATAGAAGATTTTGATAGAGTTTTTAGTGAAGTTGATGTTTTAGTTACCCCAGTTAGTCCATCTGTTGCTTGGAAAATATGAGATAAATCAGAAGATCCACTTAAAATGTACTTAGCAGATGCTTATACAATACCAGCTTCTCTTGCATGACTTCCTTGAATATCTGTTCCTTGTTGATTTGCCCTATCGGAAGATGAGGAGAAAGAAAAATTACCAGTTTGATTACAAATAATATCAAATAGATTAGAAGAGCAAAGACTTTTAGAAATAGCAAATGTCTATGAAAAAAACACTAATTGGAGAGAGCAAATGATCCCAGAAGGTTTTGATGATTAAGAAATATTATGGTAAACTTAAGAATTAAATTTGACTTTTAAAAAAACTAATTATTAATAAGAGGTATATTTATATTATTTTGTAATAATTAGTTTATGAATTCTTTAATAAATGATCATAGCTTCGAAGAAGAAAATGTTTCTACAATAAATGAAGAAACACTTTCTAATGAAAAATTAATTGCTTGATTAGATTCTCTTAAAGTTTCTGACTTTCTTCGTATAATTGAGCAATGAGACGATTTGTTACTATATCATACTCTTTTTGGTATGCCAATTATTGTACCAAAAGATTTTCTTGAGCTTATAGATTTAATTAAAAATAATAAACTTACAGAATCAGATATTTCAGAGGAGGATTTAGATATTTTTAAGCAATATTATTTTATTGTACCAAAATGATTGGATGAGAGAGAAGTTCATGCAAATTTAGTTAAAGAAGAGTCAAATAATGCAATACAATGAAAAAATATAGAAAAATTAGATCTTTTAATCTCAGAAGCATGTAATTTTTGATGTTCACATTGTATATATTTTTCATCTATGGATTCTTGAGATTCAAATCGTGCAAACAAAATTATGAAAATTGAACAAGCTAAAAATACTGTTGATGAATATGTTAAAATATTAAATGAAAATGGAAAAACACTTTTAAATATTCATTTTTGAGCCGCTGAACCATTACTAAATTGGAAAACTTTAAAAGATATTATTTTATATATAAAAAATCAATACCCAAATTACGAATATAAATTATCTCTAAATACTAATTTATCACTTCTTACTCAAGAAATGGCAGAATTTTTTAAAGAAAATAGAGTAGAAATTAATGTATCTTTAGACGGTAATAAAGAGTCAAATGATTCTATTCGTACTTTAAAGAATTGAAAATGAACATATGATATAATTACGGAAAAAATGAATATATTGAAATCTATAGATTACCCTTTAACTGGTATAAGTTTAATAATTACTGCTAAAAATTATCATTTAGTAGATATAGAATTTGTTCATTGGTGTAAGGATATGTGATTTACAAGTTTAGCATTTGATATTGATTTATTAAATGCTATATCTATAGAATGAGTTGATATAAAATGAGTTTCTGAAAAAATGGTTAATTTATATAAAGAATGCGATAAACTTGGTATAGAATGATTTTGAACATGGATAACACCATTTTTAAATATTAAACATCAATCAGTTTTAGATTGAGAAATTCCATATTTTTGTAGTGCTGTAAAATGAAAATCTATTGCTGTTTCTGGTAATTGAGACACAACTACTTGCTCATACACTACAACAAAAATTTGAAAGATTGATTCTATTTTATTTTGAGTAAACTCTGAAATTTGAAAACTTATTAGTTCAAGAACACCATGAGTAAACTCATTTTGTAATGGTTGTAGTATAGAATGACATTGTGCTTGACAATGCCATGCTACAAGAGAAGTTGCTCAAGCTAAAAGTAATATTGAAATTTTACCAAAAATGTGTGATTTTTATCGTACAACTACAAAACTTCTTTTGGAATATGAAATTATAAAATCGTAATTTTACCTAAAAATGTTTTATAAAATTTTTCTGTATCTGAATGGTTATACCAGCTGTTTTTAAACTTTGTTAGAAGATTTATATAATATCATATATTATATTGTACAAATTGTTGTTCTGAAAAACTATTATGTAATTCAGGATAATTATTTTTGATATTATAAATTAACATATTAAGAAAATTTATCTCAGTATATTCCACACTTCATTTGTCAATATAGTTTTGTGCTGAAAATAAATGATGATATAGACGAAATATTTCTATTTGTTTTGGTGCATATACTACCGATTCAAAATCAATAATTCAAACAAAACCATTTTCATTAACAAGAATGTTTTTATACCATAGATCATTATGAATAATTACTGGTACTTCATTATAAAATGTATTTCAAAGAGAGTAAAAATATTTTTTTAAATTTTGTAAACTTTCAGTTTTAATCCATGGATTTCAAATGCTTAATTTTAAATTTTCATCAATATTGTCAGAAATAAGACTAAAGTAATTTAAAAAATGTTTATTTTTTTTTCCAAAATAGCAAAAATAATTTTTTTTAAAAGAATGGATTTTTTTTAGATTATTAATAATTGAGTTAATAATTGATTGTTTTATATATATATTATATTTTTCCCAATAATGATCAAGAGATTTTCAATTTAATTTTTCTATTCATAAAATATATAAATATTCATTATTTATTTTAATTTTTTCATAAAAAATAGGCTTCGGAACATTTATTATATTTTGAATAGATTTTAGAATTAGCCATTCTAATGAAAGATTACTATTATTTTTACTTATTTTTAATACAATATTTCATATTAAATATATTTTATTATTGTTACTTTCCTTTATTTCAGATATTTCTCAAATACTATTAGGTAATTTATATTTTAAACAACTAATTATTGATTTTATAAATTTCATATAAATTATTTAATAATAAAAGAAGGCTGATTAATCAGCCTTCAATAACAACTTACCTGCTTAATTATTTCCATCTATGGGTTTAAAACCCCTGTCTTTAGACAGAAAGCCGAAGGCTTTGGGTTTTAAATAGATGGATTTCCTATGGGTATAAAACCCCGTTGACTTCAGTCCGATTGTAACTATA